>JGI20166J26741_11626696_pt1 | contig 22911 bp, 11 predicted proteins | sample TergutCu122P5_FD_26741 | JGI IMG/M metagenome (IMG submission 26741)
TTTAAATTCAGTGAATGAATCTGCACCATATAACCCTTTCTCATGGTAAACTTTGATGTTTGTACTGGCAACAAAGTATCATTTTTCTTTTATGTAGTATGTATTGTGACTGGTTTGTTTTGATTTTTGGTTTGCAGAATCTAGCATGGAGAGGGACAAGTTCATGTCTCCAGTTGATGCAAAAGAATTTGGCATCATAGACAAGATACTGGATCACCCACCCAAACATGGGGAGAAGACAGAAAGCAGTGAACACTGCAGTGTGGCATGCAACTAGGCATGCAACAGGACATGACCGAATTAAAAATTTATCTTATGTTTGTGCTCATACATTAATCTTCCATTTTGGATTTTCTGATCTATAAAGAGAATAATTCCGTCTGGTATGTTTTTTACTCTATTTTTCCACATGTTGCTGCATACCCAACATGCACAACCTCTGTTAAGATTGTAATAATTCAGTAACTGGGCTGTGCCTCTTCTATATAATGCTTCAAATTTGGGCAGTTGTTACATTAATTAAAACTTTGAAAATTATGTTTGCAACAAGATCTTATAATCTTGCATTTTACCTTTTGTACAGTTTTGGATCATTTTCCTTCATTCTTTGGATTTAAAAATGTGTATTGCAGCATTGTGATATGTTATGTAGGTCTTCGTGTGTTTGGAGCGATGCTATACAGCGTTCAGAATTGTAATCCAAAATTCCTTTTGTCATAAAATGTCTTGAATGCTGTCACAACTGAATGTATTCACTGTACTCTCACATGCTGCTGAGCATTGTCCAGTGACAGGTACTTTCAATAAGGACAGGGCACAGACCTCCTTAGTAGATGACAACACAATGCTGCTAGAGACACTGAAGTGTTGTCCATAAGGTAGTATGTAAGAGTGTCTGGTTTTTCATATAATAAGGAATAATGAGCACCATTTCATTGGGTGTGCAATAAAGCCCTCTTGAAGACCATTTTGAAACAAAAATTAAAGAAGTAAAGCTTCATAAGCAGGAAGACTTCTACCTGAAGAGGACTTCTGAAGAAAAGTCTGTTGCAGAGGAATCTTGCATTGTAACCAAAGTTGTTTTAATAATACATTATATAAGATCATAATTTAACTGTTTAGTTAGATTGGATATTATTAAGTTACAGATCTGGAATCTTATTTTAAATCCTATTTTCTTCGGTTTTTATAGTCCACATGTCTTTGCACAGTAATTCTTTTGATTACATTGCATTCTAGAAGAAAGTGCAAAACTGTGGTAATGAAATTTATTGTCATCCGATAATTATGGCATACTTCAAAACCCTTGTATCCATAGAATGTATCATTGTGAAAACACTTCAGAATTGTAGGTTTTTATTGCCATTACCACCATATTCACATGCAGTTCATTTAGTTTTCAATTTGTGTAGTCATGGCTGTGCTCCCTACACCTTTCATTTATTTTGTTGCATTATCCATTAGATGTGAGTCTGTTTTCCAATGCCATTTTTATCATCGTCCAACAAGAAAGGTGCTGGGAGTAAAATTCTGCTTGGAAATTATTCCTGTTCTTAGTTTCCGGATGCTCAGGCATCTTTAATGGTGATGAGATCTGCCACAGTCTGTTCTTTTTAAGAGTTTTATTTTGAATGTGTGTAATAACTAACTGTTAGAAATTTAATAAATTATATGTCATGATAATAGAAGATGCCCAAGAAGATAGAAGGACTCTTGATAGGCATATTAGTTCTTTGTCATGAACTGCATGTGCTAACAGTTTTGAATGAATATGATGAATGACAGGCACAGAACAAGTATTAGTGTTCTAAAGCGTCATGAAGACATGGGGGGAAAAGTTGTGTTTGAGCTGGAGAATTGTATGTAGGAATTTTGTCTGTACAAATAAAAGTGTTATTCTACATTGTTATTTAATGTGTAGGTGAGTCATCAGAAATTATAGCTGGGAAAATAAGGTAAGGAGATGGTGTACTGATACTGTTCATGAATTTTACTAAAAACGGTAATTCCATACATGAACTTGGTCAGCATAGTGGCTGCACTGGGCTTCATATCCAGTGGGCATCTGGTGCATGAAGCTAAGAGCCGACTTCCATCTAGTGCATAGGATAAGAAGGTGTGGGTCTGTATCTCCACCTCCCATACATCCTCAAGGCATTTTAACACAGAGTAGTGTAATCACTGGGCTTGAAAAGAATGTTTACAATTAATACATGAAATTGTTTGGTTGTAAAATGGATATAATTGTAAAGAATGGAATTGGAATTTTCAGAATGGATGATTCCAAATGAATGACAGGTTGATTTCAAGTTTCATGTGCATCATGGTATGTATACACAGAAAAAATCACGCATTTAATTCTCAGCAATGTGGATGTCTTGATAGGTCACTCAACCTAGAATGTTTATCACAGAAAGCCATGAGTTATGCTTCTCATAACACTAGGGCATCTGAATGGAAACAAAGTAACAAATATAGGAGAAGACATGCCATTTCCCATAGGAGTCCATGGATTCAACCCTATATACAGTTTCAGTAGATATGGCTAGTGTAGGAAAATTCAGTCAGTGTACCAGCGTAACTGCACTGTAGTTTATGTTTGAGTTAATACTTTTCCAATGATTATTGCTTCTTATGATTTAGTTTTATTTGATTATGCCTCCTGAATTGCATTGTTGATGAATTATCAAATGTGAAGGTGGCTAGAAGTGACAAATTCAGGATATGGGACCAAGTGGCAGTGGCCTTTGTTAACCCTTACCAGTCCAATGATGAGTAAAATTAGACAGCAGTTGCTGCCTTACTGGGTCAAGCTCAAATCTACATGTTATTTTACAGTGTTTTGTGGTGGTTTTCGCTAAGCTTCTGTGTATTTGTGCCTGATTTTGAACTTAATGATAAGAGATTTTATGGAAAAGTAAATTTGACCAAATTGTTGGAATGCACAGGGATTTTTGAGCTGTATGGGTTAAGGTACTTTCCTAAAATTTACCCGTACAGTATGAGGAACCTTCAGGACACATGCCCTGTGGGCCTTTCTAAGGATGAAACAGGAATAGTATATCCCATTTCTTAGAGTTTCAGAGGCAAAGTAAACACTGCAACATGAGAGAGGCATAAATTAACCATAATTGTTAGCCATATACTGCTTGATTTTCTTTTTGGGGTGTAGGATAACTGTCCCTTATATATTGAATTATTAGAGGGTTTGGTTGCGTTTTGCCATGGTAAGGTACGTACTGACTAAGGCAGGTTTGTGGTGCTGACGTGTGTGCTTGAATTAATGTGAATCATTCTGCCTGTTGCCAGACTGAATGGTGAAAGTCAATAAAACGCAAAGCTGTGTGAAGGGTGCATCAAATGTGTATACTGAATTTCTTAAGTTGCGTTCTTATAACTCTAAAATGCCCTTGTAGGACATAAGAAAGCTTAATTCAGAAGCAGTTGGCATGTCAGGGCTGTATGTGTTTAGCCAATTTGTTTGCAGGTGTTTGGGCATGTTACAGTGCCAGCTAATGGCTTTTGAACGGGCGGTACAGAACGTTGCTGCCACGTGGGGGGTACAGGAGGATTGGTGAGGCTTTTGTCTATTCCATCTCAAACATCGAGAGACGGGATATAAACATGATATCCGCATTCACTGGGTTTGAATAACGATGCAGTTCCCGTTAATATGGAGCACTAACATCTGAGATGTTAATTAGGTTTGAAATATTAAAACTGCAGGAATAGTGTGTTAACGAATACTGGTCGAAACATACGCGATGAACGGAACAAAATGAGCGCCGAACTTTACCATAATGCATCGATTTCGAGAGTACTCCGCTGGACCGTAAAGAATGCACGATTCTTTTCCGTGAAATTGCCAAAGGCTAATGGGTGTAAAAAACAAAACCTAATGAATTCCTATTTAACGGGTTGGTGAGGTCGGTCTTATGGAACGAGACGGTACAGCGTGCTGCAGCAGCGATTTATGAGTTTACTCGAGGAACGAAATGAACGGAAGAAGAAAACTAAATGTTTGACAGACAGGTACTTCGTTAATGATGGATAATTTAGTGCATTCTGTGCGTGCCAGATGAGGGGGCAGAAACTGTATCTCCACAGTCGCTTCCCTCCAGTGCTGTTGTGTCTAAGGCGATTGTGTATTCCAGCCTTGTTGCTACGCGTTCCTAGTAGACTTCTGTTTATTTACACATCGTCCACGAAGGTCACTCAATAAGTAACAAGACAAACGTGTTACCGAACTACTGCCCCGTCCATGTAGCTCTTTACATGCTTCATACACTGGAGAAGAGAACGTGCTTGTTTTTAGTTACGATTTTTATTGTTCGAAGTATGGATTCTGGAAATGATACTATGATTAAAAAAATGTGGTGACTGCTAACACAGTACCAAACTAACGAATGCCATAACAATAGCCTAACCTATGTCGGCCTCAGTTATCAGGCATGCCAGACCATTCTTCCAGTATCGACTGCCATAAATACGCTTTCGAAATGCATGTTCAATACTCCTGTTTTCAACAGCTGTTTAGTCCTAAGTGCTGGACCTATAGGTACAACAATACTGAACTATTTACAGTAACTTCGTTGTTATAAAATATATTTCAATTTTTGCACCCTAAGTAGTCTAGCGCTGACACTGAACATAGACTGCGTAGGTCTTAAAAGCAGTCTGCTGTTACTAGTTATTGCTCTCCTACCTTTCTTTGCTTCTTTTTCAGTGGTCATACACGGATTTACAACTAATTTCAGCTTAAGAGTAAAAAGTAGACTACTGAGCTGTGTATATGGAATGCCTTCTCTCAGCTTTTGAACTAAACCGACCGGTTTTCACGAAATTGAGCAAAGGAATTCGTTAAGGTTGTGAAGCCCACGATATACGTATTGTTACGTGCAACCACAGTTCTTGCAATTGCTCTCGCTACACGCATTTAAACGTACGACACTGCCGTATCAAGAACGGGAATTTGAACTCGATTACGTTACCGTTGTCTGTCGGCGAACAAAACCAGACACTGCTGTTTCAACTAACTGCAGTGTGAGAAATAAATCCACCTTTACAGTTAAAATCCGGCGATTCTACGCATGGACCTTGACACTGCAATTTCGTTTTGCTGTGAGTTAGAGGTGTGTTTCATGACCTGTAGTCCAGGTCCCACAGAGAAAGTTCATTTTCATTCATGTAGTATTTTGAATATTTGCGCAAATTAAATGTACACATAGCAATGTTCTTTGATTGTTCTGCACTAGTATACAGATCTTAATTTACATAATTTCAAACAGAACATTTGTTGACACATATGCTTTGATTATTCTACACTAGTATACAGATCTTAATTTACAGAAATTTAAACAGAACATTTGTTGACACAGATGACGTATATGTTTTTGTGTAATGTAGTTATGTGACCGATGGTTATTTTATTTAACAAGACAACTCTGATGCATTGCGCATTTTGATTCATAAATCATCCGCATATGTAGCCATATATAATTAAATCTACTTAATAGTTCAGTGTAATATATTATAAAAGATAATTACGGACACGTATAATAACATGCTTTTTCCCACGCTTTTGAACTCGCTGGCATGCATACGTCGCTATTTTCCCATATAGAGGTTATACAACAGTCTGACTTGCCAAGGCGGTAGGGCGGGTGGGGGGGATCTTGCTAAGTAATCGCGTCCGGTGTCAGCTATGTACATTGTAGGCCGACGGGCTGGGAGGGGCGGGAACTAAGGGGGAAGGACCTTCCCTCTTCTTTTTGCTTGTGTTCTATTGCACTGCTTCTGTGGCTGGCTGCTGCCATCCGTGCTGCCTACCGTCTGCGTGGCGGTGAGTCAGTTGTCAGCCGGTCTGTTGGGCTAGTGCACGCACGTTGTTATGTAGTAGCCCAGTTTTATTCCGCATGTTGCTCTAAACAAAGGGTTCAACATGATGGTGCTATCTGACTTGCCGTGGGTGCGCCCGTCCTCAGCCCATTCGGAGTACCAGCACGACGACTTCTCAATGAGAGGTGAGTGAAAGGTCAACCCTCCCCTCTCCCCCACATCCCTGATTGATTGGTATTCTCGATCGAAAAAAGAGAAGAAGCGGAAGATGCGTTGGGAGACATTATTTAAATCGCCATAGGTTTGGCACATAGCAGACTGCATGGGAAAGGTTGAGGCTAATGTATGTGTGTTATTGGTGTGATTACTGACAGTAGCTGTTCGAAACTGCGTACGGAGAGAAAGTGAACACTTTGTGCACTTTTATAACTTAAGCAAGGGGTGGTGTCCTTGTAATGTGTGTAGGTGTTGCCAGATGTATTTGTATTATAGTGGATATACATGGATGATACATTATAGATGAACAGTTATTTTGCTTCAGAATGCTTATGTACCTCTGGCAGAATAAACGAGTGATTTAACTTACGAAATGACGGAAAGGTAGGAAAAAAAACACATACCCGCATAAAGTACGTAATTTGCAGCATTTACCGTCATAATTGCGAATGCGGTTGGCTGCCTGCACGTACTTTTAATTTCAGGAGACTGTTAACATCGTGGAAAATGTGCGGAACATAAAGTGCTCGGCCGGTGAATGTCACAAGACTAATAATGTTAGGTAACCAATACTTCTAAGCAGTTTGGACAGGAGAGAAACTGGACGCAGTGTGTGGACTATGTAAGCACCCCATCAGTTTATAAATACCGATCTCTTCATTTCCGTACTCATGTTGCAGATTATGTTCTGCACAGATGCCGCGCATGGTGTATTACATTAATGTACGTATTCATATTTTGTATATTATCACAGTTCCTCTTTCAGATGTGCGTTTTGTAGTCTTGCCCAGTAACACCGGAAGTTTCTTGGTAGAGATCGTTGGTAGTGTTATACAAACTTCTGGATCCGTTTTTGAATCTTACTTTTTGCATGCACCCATTGAAGATCTGGTGTGGCAAGTACCATATTTCATACATACTAGGTTATATTGACCCAGATGTGCTGAAGAGAACGTATATTAATGCCATAATTTCCGCAGGGATAAGATTATCTGCGGATAGAGAAATCAATTTTGAGAAAGTTTAAATTGTATTTACCTTTATGTATATAAATAAAAAGAATGTAGAATTACAGTCCAAACACAACTTTATCTATGTATAAATCAGCTACATATTTCAGCTGTATATAGCCATCAGGCTGAATACAGAACCATAAAAAACTATAATGCAATACAATAAAATTGTATGGATGCCTGACTTAAAAAAAATTAAAAAGTCATATTTACCTATCTTTGTGTTTGTAGGATTTCTGGATGATGTGCATTTATCATAACGTCTGTTTTTAAATTGATTATATTAAAAAAAGGATTAAAGAGTGTACTTTGTGGGATACTTAATGTGAAAACAAGTGTGGTTTTGATATATGATACATATGGTTCTGTGCTTAGAAATTAATAGGTGCATTGTTTTAAACTCTGCTCAGATAACAGTCTTTTACTGGATTACAATTTTTGCAGCGAACTATTGCTGCTGTTACTTATGAATTTCAGTCCATGCGTAAAAGTAAAAGTGTTCATTGTTCAAAGATTAGTACATTCTCTTTGTACAGTAGGCCATCATAAAGAGGAAGTTACAATGTGAGGCCCCCATAATTTTAAGGTGACATGACTCGCAGCAGTGATGAGCAGTTGACAACCTGCTCAGCTTATATCTACAGCTTGCAAAAATTTCAGAAACATTTAACTTACTCTCCCCCTCCCCATCACAATGAATGACAACTTTTTTGTGCTTTTGGTAAACTTTGTAGGCATATTTAAATTTGTTAAACAATGTGTTGAGTTTTAATGGGGTTTATGCTTATTGTGTGGGTGAAGATCATATGTTGGAGACTGCAGTGAGAGAAGTGAGAAAAATATTGAATGGTAAACTCCACTATCTCCTGTACTCATTTAGTTTCAAGTATATTTTCATAGTAATTGGTGCAAGTATGTTATACATCTAATGCGCAATATGCATATGTACGTAAGTTGATGTCATCCTTAGTGCACTAGTGCAATAAATTGAAATAAACTTACTTGTATGGTGCAAGTATATTTCATTCATAATTTTTACAGACTGGAGTTCCTTGCATTTCTTAAAAACATCCATGACAAAGGGGAAGGACAAGGTTCTCATTGACATTTTTTTGTTCCTAAAAATAGTCTGCCCTAAGAATTAAATTAAAAGTAGTTGCTGTGTTAATTGTTACTAATAATTAAGTAACAGTAATTTTAGCCCCTTTATCACTTCAACAAAATAAATTTTCCCTGAAAAGAACGAGGCTTTTCTGTTAACAGTTGGTTTGTGGTCTGAGCAGGGTTTGTTGATTTTCAGTTGGCCCATGTGCATTGAGGAGCATGTGGTGCATTTGGTTGAGGCAGTTCTGTACAAGCCGGAAGGTCATGGGTTCAATTCCTGATGGTGTAATTGGAATTTTTCATTGACATAATCTCTCCGGCTGCACTATGGCCCTGGAGTCGACAGCCTCTAACAAAAATGAGTACCAGGAATATTTCCTGGGGGGTAAAAGCCGCCAGTGCTTAGGGCTGACAACCTTATCACCTTCATGTGGCGATTGTCTTGAACCCTCAGGGTCTGTCCAAGCCCCTACAGGAATTGCTTTACCTTTACCTTTACCGTGTTCAATGAAAGTTGCTGTACAGTGACTGATCTAAACAATGGCTCCACAGCAGAAATTTTCGTATATATGTATATATAATTGTTTGATTTTATGAAGTACATTTTGAAATCATTTCATGAATATAACTGTTACATGATATAATCCCACTTCATCATCTCAAGGCTAACAGCTAGTTGGGTTACAGAGAAAATTGACATTAACTGAAAAAGGATAAAATTCTACATATTCATAAGTGTTCTATTTTATTCTTCTAAATTCCAGTTTTAGTGGTTGATTTTGGCAGAAAGGTGAATTACATAAATTTTTTATATCATTGTGTCTTCGAAATGTGTATTTTTTAAATTCTGATTTGAGGAGTGGATTGCCAGGCTGCAGCCCCTCCCACCCAATTGGGTGTGCACCTGACCCACAGATACAGTTGTGTACTTGCCACAGGCAAGTTTATGGAGGCCTGCTGTAAACTCTCATTCAAAATTTGATACACCTACACTTTTTATTGCTCACATACAGAAAAGTAATTTGTAGATGACAGTGACTTTTAAGTGTCAACTTCATACTATTCTGACTCAGTGTTTGGTCTATGAACTCTTCATCTTATGACAGTTCATAATGTCTGCTAGGAGGTCATTATGCAGATATTTTAATTGCTGATTTTCAGTGAATGTTGTGGAGGCACTGCAGGAATTCTGGCAGATGAAGCAGGCACGTGGAGCAGACTTGAGAAATGGTGCCCTGGTCATCTATGAATCTGTTCCCTCATCTAGCCCACCATACATCTGCTATGTCACGCTGCCGGGTGGATCCTGTTTTGGAAGTTTTCAGGTGAAAACTGGAAAAAGAGTGTGTGAGAACTGTACATTCTCCATTTATTGTTTTGTCAGCAGTACTTATATTGATGCACTTTTACACATGAATTTTTCATGTAGTTCACATCGTGAAGAAGACAAATGTGTTTAGCAGTGGGTAGGATTTTGTTCTACTTTCTGTTTCTAGAGATTGTCATCCATTGGCAGTGCTGCATCCATGATTGTGACTTCACTTCTCTTGATACCAAGGTTGTGTTGCTGTGCCAGGTTCCTACACTTTTTTAAATTGTCAGCAACAATGATGATCTGTGGATGGATCTCATCTAAATACTGTTGTATGTGGAATATTTTATGTCAGATTACATTAAAGTACAAGAAAATTATGATTAAAAATGCAAGCAAGGAATATGGTAGCCATGAATTTCTAATGATGGAGGTTTTTAGAACACTCCAGATGTTCGTGACAAAGATTTTGAGAAATTAGGAAGAACTGCTAGAAATTTGCTCAACATTTGCGGTGTTCTCAAAAGTAGACAAGAGCAAGAGTTGGAACGGGCATCCAGGTAACTGGTACCCTGTGTATTTGTGTGTATCTCTCTGTCATTCACTGTTCCTTGCAAACATTGCGAAGGAACAGTTACTATAAATTTTTGTCTGGTGAGATCATCTGAGGAAAATAATACAACAGCCATCTCCTCCTCTTCAGATCAACTTATGGATGGGTTAGTGACTACTGTGATTTAGAACTTTTCATTTCTTTCTGTGAAGGTGAATAATGAGATGGTACTTTCGTATGTGTCACAGCTTCTTTTGAATTCATACCTACTCATTGTTATGGTGATATTCCCAATTTCTGCAGTGCTATATCCCATGCATGGTTAAGTATCCTAAAATTCAGATGTTCTCCTCATGCATCGTGTCTCCTGCCTGCTATTCCTGCTGTTCATTCACCATGTTCTTTTTGCACATATATATCTCTTTTTTTTCATGCATTGCAATTGATTACTGCAGTGTTTATTATTGAATGTGTGGCAAGCTTTTTTACTGATTCCTGTACTTTATTTCTGCAGTATGGTCCAGTTTAAGGTAATCTGAATGGTAACATATCTAACATGTGAGATTAGGTGCACAGGAGACATATTTTTCTATGGTCATAGAGTTATTTAGTTTCTTATGTCTCTTGTTGGGTCTGGTGACTCCAAAATATGATTAGAGTGTCTGAAAAGGTTTTTATTGAGGAACATGTTTTTAATTCCTGTGGGTAAGACCATGCAACATTCTTCATCAAACTTTTGTAGTTGCCTCATTTCTAGATGAACCAAATTTCCCTGTACTTTATGCACTCTCAGGTCACATGGTGTAGACACTGATTACTTGTTTGGACTTCTGAAAGAACATTTGTCATGATCCCATATTGAGAAATTTGTGTGATCTGTCTGAAGACTTACATGCACTGCACATTGAATGACATGAGTAATAAATGAAGTACAAGGTCTGAGAATAAAGGAATAAGACTGGTTCCAAAAAAAGTTTTATTTTATTTATTCATCAACTACAGTGTGATCATCTTCAAAGTGCATCCCTTGTGCGTGCACACATCCCTCCAGCATTGCCGCCACTGTTTGTAGCATTCCTGGAACGCAGTTTGCGGGATGTCATTTAAGGCCTGCGTTACAGACCTCTGGATGTCATCTCTTGACTCAAAATTGTGTCCTTTCACTGCCGATTTTACTTTTTGAAATAAAAAGAAGTCGCAAGTACGAGATCATGTGAGTAAGGAGGCAGTAGCATCACCATAATGCATTTGGATGTTAAAAACTGCGCTCAACTGTGCATCCTGCTGTTGCTGTGTGAGATTCCTGGGCACCATCTTGGCACAAATTTTTCTCATCCCCAATTCTTCAGTCAGTATCAAATGAATGGTTTCCTGGCTCATGTTCACTTCATCAGCAATCATTCTGACTGTTAATCTTCGATCAGATCAAATGAGTTCTCTTACCCATTCTGTGTTGTAACCTGCCCATGTTGTTGATGGTCGTCCACTGTGCTGCTTATCTTCAACAAGGGTTCTGCCTTCAGAAAACATTTTGTGCAAGCGAAAGGCTTGTACTGTTGACATTGCATCATCTCCAAAGTTCCACTGTAGTTTTCCATGTGTTGTGGTGGCATTGTCTCCAAGTTTAACACAAAAAAAGATGGCATACTGCTGCATGATGTTCCGTGCTTCCATTTCCACAACAAGTTTCACAAACATGTCCTGACATGTCACGCACCTACTCCACAGTGGGGCATTGCAAAGCCATGCCACTGCAAATGGGGATGGAGGAAGGACTAAGGTCAAAGGCTGTCTGTGTTAGCTGGATGCAGTATTGCCAGTACAGCTAGGAGAAAATTAATCTCATTACTTTATTGTCAGACCTCGTATGTCTTAATCATGCTTGCTGTCAGCTTAAGTGTGTCATTAAGTATTCAGGGCTGTTATATATTATGGGTATATTGAACCATACTGTATATGCACTGCATAATTCTGTGTCTCTTCCTGTAAGGTTTTTGGCATGTAATTCTAAGCAGTTAATCAATATGTGAGGCATGTGATTAATGTATGAATAATTTTCTAGATCTCACTGTAGACCGAAATTTGTTTTGATCCTGCAGTAGATTGTGGAACCAAAAGAATGTGTATTATTGTTAGTAAATGGATGCATTGCATTAATACTGCAGTTTTACAGGTGCTGTCTGGTTGCTTGTATTATAAAACTGACAACGTCCTGGTTACAGAATTGTCCAACAAAGGCAGAGGCTCGACGAAGTGCTGCCAAGATTGCCCTAATGAACTCCGTATTTAATGAACATCCTTCCAGGCGGATATCTGATGAGTTCATAGAAAAGGCTGTTTCAGAAGCCAGGGCATCATTCAAAGTGAGTGAACATAACATTCTGGGTGACAGTACTCTCTTATGTATGTTTTGCAGATGGATCCACTGGTGACAAGTTCTTTCACATATAGGAGTCTTTCATATGTTGTTGCTGTCAAACAAGTTATCAGAGGAAAGATACCAAATGCCTGTGGTATGAATTTCACACTTGTATAGGAACATTATTTTACCTGACAACTATCAGTTGCCACTTCATGTCAGCTCTTTGTCATATTTAGTCCTCTTTGCTGACAACCCACATGGGAGGCAGAGTGGTAGTAGGCAGTGACAGTTGATGGTTGTCAGAGAAAATAAGGATACAGTTTCAGACACGCGTGTAGTTTTGTACTGCTTTCAAGTGAATTTGTTGAATTGGTGTTACAAATTGACTCTGGTCTGATTATCAGGCTTATGTTAAAAAAAAATGAGGTATGCAATGTATTTCTGTACATGGCAGATGCTTTTTTTTATACGCATTTTGTTCAGGTAGATTGTTGTTCTTATGATCGTTAAATACTGAGGATTTTATGGTTTGGTTTATTTCGTTGACAACTATAGTAAGACTGTGTTTTACCAGAGCCGTGACATTTGAAGAGCCAAGTGTTTTATCCTGATCATGTTTTTTTCATGTAATTTAGCTTTGAGGTTAATACATGTCAGATACAAGAAGTGACTTGTTTTGCATACTGTGTTACAACACCAGAATATGTTAGCATTCTGGTAGAACTGATTGAGCCTGGATAAGTACATCCTGGAGATATGCAAGAAAGATATGGTTTGCAGCCATTGGCTCTTTTGCCCATTTCATTAATGTGTGTATGGTTTAATGAGTAACAGAAAACCAGTTAGTTGGTATTATGAAACAGAGCGTTTGGAGACTACTTATACTGAGTTTCTGAGCATTCCCAACAATGGAACAAACTTTTGATATCAGAGCCACATCAAGGCCACTCAGATACTACTTGTATGTGGTCTTGGATATAAAGAAAAGTAATTTGTGTTCCAGCAGTTTTTCTCCCCAGAAATGGAAAATAACAGAGGTGGCTAATGTTAGTAATATATTTTTAAGTTTTATTACTGTAATTGGCTGATCCCAGTGGCTGCATAGTCTAAGCTGTGGGCCTATGGCTGTTGCTTGCTGGGATTGTGGGTTTGAATCCCTTCGGGGTCATGGATGTCTGTCTCTTGTGAGTGTTGTCCTTTGTCAGGTAGAGGTCTCTGTGATGGGCTGCCGAATGTGGCATGTGAATGTGATTGTGAAGCTTTGGAAATGAGGAGGCCCTGGCCCACTAAGGGCTGTTGCACCATGCACTATTCTGTAATTTATGCCTACAGTCTTGTACATAGCTCCTACATGTTTCAGCGTATTATCTCACCATCTTCAGGGAGCTGAAACCAATATTTCTTTAAAATATACAGTAATCAAATAGGCCACAATAAGCCTGTGTATGGTGTGGTATCAATAGTGCAGAATTTTACTGGTTTTGGTTAAAATTATTTACATAAATATAATATAATGTTGTTGAACCTGTAATAATAATTAAAAGCATGTGGTTTGTGACTATCACCTACCACACGCGATACAATACATACCATATGGGGTTGGGATCCAATTTGGATCAAGAAAGAAAGGATGTTTGTACACAAATAATTAATTATACAGCATGGGCATGTATAATTTGTAACCATTTTAACAAACAAACTGTATTATTACTACTGTTTCACCAACATTATATTGGTGGCTTGCACATGGGAAACTTATTTTATATGGTTTCAATTTATGTGGATGATCCTGCAGTTGTTACAGATCAACACCTCAGTCTGCCTTGGAGTAATGTTTCTAACTGATGATAAGCCATCAGCAGCATTGAATTCTGAGAATTTATTTTTTTTTTTGTGTGTGTGTGTGTTGTCTTTACAGGGAGAACTTGAAGAGGCAGACAACCCAAAGACAGGTATTGGAGCTTTCCGCTTCATGTTGGAGGCCAACAAGGGCCGTACAATGTTGGAGTTTCAGGAACTGATGACTGTTTTCCAACTCCTGCATTGGAATGGCAGTCTCAAGGCCATGCGAGAGCGCCAGTGCTCACGCCAGGAGGTGGTGGCACACTATTCCAACCGTGCACTGGATGATGATATGCGTTCTCAGATGGCACTGGATTGGATTGCACGTGAGCAGGAGAATGCAGGGTCACTTGGACGAGAGCTCAGACAGGCGGAACGGGAGCTGGAGACTGCACGTCTGGCTGGACGGGAACTCCGGTTCCCAAAGGAGAAGAAAGATATCCTGATGCTAGCACACACACAAGTCAGTGGTGCATTCCTAAGCTGATCATCATGCATATGTGCTACACATACACATACCCTAGTGCTTTCAGTGGTCTATATGCTCACACCAGTGGTTCCCATCTGCCAGCCGGTTGAAGTGTGTTTTTCAGTGGGAAGCAAGTGAGGTTTGAACATGAGTGTGTGTCACATGCAGTGGTAACATGCATGGTTACTCTTCCTTCTCCTGCCCTTCTTCCTATGTCTTGGTAGATAAGACAACTGCTGTTTTAGTTTTATTTATTAAAGTCAAATGCATAGGTAAGTCACTGAAAGATTAAAAATAAATGCATTCCAGGAAAATGGACATAGTTGCCAAGTTCATGTCCATTGTTTTTATTACTGGTACATACTGCATTGTTTGCTAGAGGAAAAGTTGAAGGGAACAGGGGTAGTTTGTTTTATGGTTCCATTACAGGAAATGGTAATAATTTTGATTTTTAAAAGTCATTAGTTATTGGGAAAAATCCAGCAGGCAAACAGTACATTGGAAAGGAATTTACAAGGACCTATTTTCTTGAACACCCCAGCCCCTGAGTAAATCACACAACCCACTTTTTGAGAATAAAATCTCCAAAAACTTAAGTGAATTTAGTGTAATCCAAGTACTAAAGTGTACTTAACTGTCCTGAGATAGTCTGTGTTTATTGCCATTACAGCATTGTATTTTCTGTGATCTGATATCCTGCTGCTTGATGGAATTTGTGTTTGTTAAAACTTATATATTTCATTTCAAAATACATCTTTATTGATAATATAGTTATATTACACACGTGCGCACGAAACTCTAAAACCTGCCTTATGAGTTGGTTTATATTATAATCTAAAAAGTAACTGGTAGGGTTTTCAAGCAGTTTTACTCTGCCAGTTTCATTGGGAACAAACAACTGCAGTTTCCAGCCATGTGACCATTAAACTGCACACCCCATTTGTTGGTAACACCTTTCTATGGAAAAAATTATGTTGCTTGTTCTTGAAAATGTGTACTAATTTCCTTCAAATAAGTACATTTTACAGATATTACAAGAGGTAATGCATTTTAGAGGAGGTTACAGTGTACATCAGGGTGCACAAATCCAGGGTGCCAGGTTGCCATGGCAATTAAATTTTATACAGTGGCACCTAATATTTGTGGGTGTTCAATACGGAACATCATTCATGTCACCCTTCTAGTGCCTAGGGTTTTGATGTGGTTTCTAGATTTCTGGAAAACCTGTGCACCTTTGGTATACCTTGGCAGTTGGTGATACCATTTTGATTAATGTAACTTCTGGTGAATGACATGCCCTCAGTGTATCAGTTATTATTTTTGGTGAAATGCCTGTTTGTCATTCTAAATATTGTAATGACCTTGTAACTTTTTCTTAGCAGATTCAGAAATGTACTTTGCAGGGCTTTGGGTGCAATCTAATTGAATGCTGTGATGATAGAAAGACTGCTGGGAACCACAGAGCACACATTTCTGCTTCGTCATTTAGGGATGCTGGAGTGGACAGACTGATGCTAGTCCGGCTGTGCTGTCGCTGCCTCACATTAACACAAGCTTGGAGTAGGGTGCTGGTGTATATAATAACTAATAGACATGGCTTGTTATTGTTGAATCTTTATATATCCTAAAGGATAGTTACTGTCACATCAGTACTACATGTACTGCCACCATTTTTATTAGCATGTTCTTTATCAACATAATCAATGTAATTATTATCCTGACTATTCTGTTATCATAATTTGACTGATATGAGAAATAGCTTCTCTAAGGAAGGTAGTGACATAACATTACACCGTATTTACTTCTTTAATTTGCACAAACTTACTGCACATTGATCTTTATAATTTCTTGAACTATTTGTAAGTGTGGAATGTGTTTATACTTGTATTATAGGGAAACGAGAGATGATGGCACATGTAAAGAATTATTAAAGCTTTCCATTTATAGGCCCTTAGGGCTCCAGGAGGTTGAGGTTTCCAGGATTTCTAGATAGTTATCACGCAAAGGTTGTAAGGTTGTCAGCCCTAGGCACTGGCCACCTGTACACCCAGGAGATATCCCTGGTACTCATTTCTGTTAGAGGCTGTGTCAACCTCAGAGCCATAATGCAGCCAGAATGATTAAGTCAATGAAAAATCCCGAAGATCCCATTGGGAATCAAACCCACGATCCTCCAGCGTGTATCACAATGCCTCAACCAACTGCAACTCTGCGTGTAAAAGTTATATAATATGGGAATCCAGAGATGGTACCACATGTGAGAAGTTACATAACATGGTAGTTCAGAGACGGTGCCACATGAGAAGAATTATACTCTTATAATAGGGGAATCCAGAGTTGGCGTGGCATGTGAAGAAACCAAACCTTTATTGGTGTTCCATTGCATATCATCTGTTCTTTATATATGGGCCACAGTTTATGAAATTTACTTCAGGAAGGTTGTTATTAAAAGTTTTACTCTTTGTGTTGTTAATGTAACTGTGGCAAATGCAAGTGCTGCACCGTGATTTGTATAGTGGGATTTACACTTGGCAGCTTAATTTATTTTCTTCTCTTATGCTTGATGTGCTCTGACAGGAAAAGATGTTATTTAGACAGTATATTCTTGCCTGATTGCCATTTGTCTCATTTCCACAGTAAATTTTAGTCATTTTTGTCATATGTGTAATTTTCATGTATACATCCCTGCACTCAGTTCATATTACACTTTTGTAGATACACTGGAACTTCACTAAATTATGTTTTCTAGTTTCTGTGGCCTTAACTTGGTTAGCTACATAAATTTATTTGCATTTTGAGTGACTCTTGCTTCCCATGAAGGACCCTGCCCCATAGAGTTACTGTGCAGTAGCTGCATGAATATTTATTTTTAAATTGCAGAAATAGAATTCACTCCCATGTCAGTTGTCCTGTTGGGGTTCTTTGTTCTCTGTTAAGCTGCATGTGCAGATTGTTTAGCCTCTCATGGGGCTTGTTAGACATTACATGGCCTTTGACCATTTTCAATGTGTTACAAATGGAAAGTGATTACTGTGTTTGATTTCTTCACATGGCAATGGACATCTTTGCTTTTCACATGAATTTACATATTTCAGGTGCTCTGCAAGGATTTGCTAACAGTAAGAAGGATCAATAACAAATATCTGTTATCTCTGGTACACATAAACATGTAAGACACACTAGGACTTTTTTTTAGTGGCCTGTGATGAAGCCCCACTTTCTGTCAAAGTTAATATTTATTATTATTATTATTATTATTATTATTATTATTTACTGCCAACAACCTCACCATGGCTGCTGATACTACTACCACTGCAATTACTACTACTACTACTGCTACTACTACTACTACTACTACTGCTGCTGCTGCTACTGCTACTACTACTACATGTGTTGTGTTTGTATAAATACATTTTTTTATTAATTTGTTACTTTTTTCTAGTGTCATAATTAAAAGTGGAAACTCACCGTGCAGTTCATTCATTGGTTAAAATGTGTCATGTCATGACTATTCAGTGGATATTGTCAATTGGTTATATGTCATTTGTTAATATTTGGCTGGTGAAACTGTCAACTGAAAGGCAAGGGCGAGCCACTTGTACAGCAATAGCAGTAGTGGGCTGGCAGACAAAACAAATCAAATATCCTGCCCATGCCACCTCACATACAGAATAAACATGTACCCTAGCTCTGCTAGGGTCTGCAGTGGCCAAAAACTAACAAGTGACCTATACAATATGAGTGGCCATTTTTTTAACTTTGTGAGCATGACCACAAAGTCACATCCGAACATGAGATATCAGGAGTGTTTGTGTCCTGAAATATGTTTTAAAGTAATGCATTGTTTTTCATTACTGATTTTTATATTGGTGTTTTATATGCAGATCAGTAAGCCTTTGTATTTTTTTGTTTATTTTTAGTACAAGTAACTTGCATAAAATCAGAAGACTTGACGTGACACATGGCTGTAGTCTGTGAGTCCTGTTATTGAAAAAATTGTACATAGTTCTTTTTTACTGTGAAAGCACTGATCTCATATTGTAATTCTTCAATATCAGCTCAACAATCTTTATTTAATTAAAGTAACTTTGTACCAATTACATTAAAGGTATTTTCACTTTGCAGTGCCTTGGCTTAAATCCCCTGGATCATATCAGTTGGTCATTTGGTTATTGTTAGCACCTTGGTATAGTGCATTTGAAACCTGATGGCACATGGTGACACATGGGAGGGGAAGTGAAGGGGAAACTGGTGAATGGAGTGGGTAGCCAGTACTCTCACACTCCCTCAGAATGTGGTATATCCATCATTACCACCGCTGATGCGCACAACTCGGCTGCCAGCAGTCGACTGAACTGACGCCCCTGCCGATTTAAATGGACTCGTCCGTTTCAGGGAAAGACAAAATCTGGTTTCTCCACTTGTGCCATCACATTTCAAACGCACTATACCTCCAGTGGTGTGCATGATAGACAGTCATGTCTAGTCCATTCACATTGTACTTTTACACAGTTTTCTAGCTAGTGTACTCTTCAGTCCCAGGGGTGAGGAAACCTATCTTATTACTTAGGTATTGGGTAGAGATGTAGAAGGTAAAGTTCATCCTATAACCTGCCATGAAGGCACAGTGGGAGATAGAGGTATAGCTCTACTCTTTTTTCTTTTAACCTTGGTGCTAGATGATGTTGGGTGTTTATTGCTTGCCCTGGCCACTTTACCTCTGGGAATGACTTGGTGCCCATTGCATAGGAGGCATGGTGGGCCCCAGGATCATTCTAGATGGGTGCGGAAAATCTTGCTTCACCGAGTTTCAATCCCCAGATTGTTCAGCCTGTAGTGAATCATTGAATAGAGATTGATAGTGCAGTGCAGTTATATGTTTCTGAATGATTATAAATATTTTATAGTTTGAACACTTTCAGTGTAGTTTTGTTCATAAAATACCCTTTGAGTTTTGAAGTTCCCATGTCTGATTGTGAAGATCGCTGCATTCATTATAAGGGTAGATTTGTGAATAGCCTCTAGTGACTAAGTGTCATGAAAATCTACCAGCTGTGTCAGAATTTATTTGAGAGGAACTTAACCTGATCATACAGTCCCACAACAAACAGTCAGTGAAAGTCAGCGATGGTGCGAGTGGTAGGAAATAGGAAAAGATAATTTAGCATCTCTCCTGTCAGTCTCTTGTTTCTATTGCAGATATGTAATTGTAGTAGGAAAGAAGGGTAGGAAGGTAGTGTATTATTTATTTTACTAACGTGTGTGATGAAATGGACTGTTCTAGCTGTCAGCTTGGCATCAGAAACATGTTGCTACAGTGTACAGTATTTGAGGTGTTTATGGCAGTCAGGGGTCATATTGCATTACCAGGTTTTTACCACTATGTAGTCTAATAACACATCATTGCAGTTAACTTTAGAGAGTGGAGCTGATTTGAGATGCTGAATATTTGACACGTTGAGTGAATAGTCTGTACAAAATACAATTCTGTGCCGCCTAATAATGACAATCAGTCTGCGAAAGTGTTAGGTGTTCAATGTATATTAGTGTTTTATGAATCAGTTATTTAGATTGTCAGAACTGTTGATAAGTAAGACTTCATTTCTTTAGATCATACCTTTGTGTTGGGACTTAAAAGTTGTTAGCAAAGGCAGATTATAAATAAATGCATAAAATGTGACTCAGGTGGTGACTGCTACAAATTCTCTCCTGAGACTGAAATCTCTAGTTGACAGTGTGTATCAGAGCTTGTTCGAGCTTGTGTATTATAGATGGGAATCTGGAAATGATAACTTTGTCAGTTTCTGTGTTGTCTCTGTAATTGTTTAATTGAGGTAAGTAATGATACTGAAATTTACATGCATGTTGAACCATTTGAAGACTGAAACCAGTCTAAATGTGAACATTCAGTTCTGCCCTCACAGAAAGCAGAATTTGCTTTCATTAGAGAGACTAGCTGGTAGGTGTTGTTTAGAAAAATGTTTACTGTTTTATCTGGGAGTCATTCAAAAAAATAGTCTGTGGGAAAAATATAAACATTTTGAATGGTAAACCTGATGGTAAAGTAAAGGTGCATTGACCAGTAGTCAAAATCATGCCCTGGCCACTTTGGCCCTTGGAAAGAACCATGATACCTATTGAATCAGAGGATGGGTGGGCTCAAGAGCTGGTCTGGATGTTTTGGAGAAGAGAAAAATCTCTTTTTCCCTGCCAGGATTTGAACCCCTGATCATTCAGCCCATAGCCTAGTCACCATACTTATCATGTGTGCTCATCTTTAAAGGGGTAAAGAAAATGTGCACATACCTGTGATCAAGTTCTGTAGTATCCAGCAAAAAGCTAGAATAATGCCTTGGAAACATAAAGAAACTTCTTTAGTGACAGGTGGGCAAAACCACTCATTTAGTTGGTTCTCATTAATAAAAAAGACAGAGCAGTATGCTTGGCCCTAAAAGTGACAGTGCGTGTGCAGTTCATATGTTATTGACATTGATCCCACATGCTGACAGGTGGATGTCATGTGGGAAGTAATACATCTGCTCCATAGAGCAGGTGTAGGACATCCCTCTGTGCACTTATCATACAAAGCTTTTATCATTGTTATGTCTGTAATGTCTAGTAAACCTTACGTATGAGGGACTGAACTTGACTCTCTACTTAGGGCAAATATTGCTTCTCTGTAACATTTAACTTGTCACTACAAGCTTCATATATTACCAGTTCTGTAGGAGTAACTCATATTCATGGTAGTTTGCCAGTGAGGCTAAGAAACTGAAATGTGCCTTGCCATGCCTGTTAGCGATTTATTATAAGAAGAAAGATATGCAATAATTTTTTATATTTGTTACTAAAAAATACACCCAAGCTTTTAGCAAGAGATCGAAGGTGATAAGAGGGTTGTTCCAGTGTTGTTATAATACAAAAGTAAAAGTAAAAAAAAAAATATGTATCATGTCAACCTTGGGTGAGAAACTACTTTCATTTGGCTGCCTCCTCCCTACAATAACAAAAGAAATTGCATATCAAATGCATGGGTCTACTACAATGTTCATAAAATATATCTGCTAAAGTTATTAATGTTATTGGACGTGGAAAATTATGATATGCACATTTTGAGTCTGGTAATGATATTGTAATAGGTCCTCCCCACACTAATAAACAAGTCTTTTAAATTAGGAATTAAGATGCATATGTGAGATGCAATTGGAGTATTATGATGGGTAGTAAAAGCATTGAATGAAATAAAATTGCCAATTAAGTTTTTCTCATGTCTCTGGACATGAGTGAGAACGTGACTGTGATATATAATTGGCGGAAAATGCAAATGATCAGAACAGAAATTATCGTGACTCCAGGTAAATAGCAGATTCTCATGGTGCTAAATATAATATCGCCAGGTTAGGGAATACCCACAGCGGACCACTTATGCAACGTTTGCTCTTTTATTGTTCGTGTATGTTAAATACGTGAATGCCTTCCAGAAAAACATGAAGGTTTTAAGTAACTTACATTATAAATAAGATTTTACTGTGTCTGGCGGCCATAAAATAAAAAGTACAAATATCTTCATTACGTGATTTTATACGAATTTAACCAAAACCTGAAAGTTTTTACAAATATTCATGAAGGTTCCAAATATAAAATTTCACGAAAATCCGTCCAGTGGAAACCGAGTTGTTCCGTGTGGACAGTCAGACAGACGTAACTAAGATAATTGTTGTTTTTCGCAATTATTTTTATAACGAGCCTATAATATTAATTTGTCGCCATTAAACACACTTTCGTTGAATGCACTCTGGAATCGTGAGGTCGAATAATGCCACTGCATAGCAGTTTCTGTGTTTTCTGCCGTGTAATGTCATAAAGAGTTCTACAAAGTTTGCAAAACGTCCATTTTCACGTACTTACTTGATCGAAATAGGCCAGCATAAATAATTTGTGGGAGAAAATAACAATCCAGCAGTAAATCAGACGAAGTAGAGCAGTGTTACGCTTATGTAGGTTAGGTAGCAATGTTTTAGGCTTGCGTTTTGAAGATGAGTGTTGTAAAGAATGAGGAGAAGATAAATGACTTGAAACTTCAGCTTGTAATTATATACCCCTATCTAAAGGTTTGTTTAATTGTCACATGGAGAACACAGCATCGGCACAAGGATACACGGGGTCATGTTCTCTCAGCCGCGACTGACGCCCCCCCCCCCC
>JGI20166J26741_11628918_pt1 | contig 22864 bp, 16 predicted proteins | sample TergutCu122P5_FD_26741 | JGI IMG/M metagenome (IMG submission 26741)
CGGCCTGCGCCTCGATCAGGGGTTCCAGGGTGTCCAACTGTCCGGATAGCGTCTCGAGGTCGCCCACGGCGTTGGCTTCGGCGATGTTGGTTTTCAGCGTCTTGACGGCGCGGCGCGCCTCCTCGGGCGACATCGACCCGGCGATCACGCGCTGACCGAGCAGGGCCACCTCGCCGGCCAGCGAGTCGTACCGCTGCGTGAAGAAAGCCATGGCTTCGTCGGGGCTGACGTCCGGCACCTGTCCCACGCGGCGCTCGCCATCGGCGGTGCGCACAAACACGGTGCCATCGTCCTCGACCCGTCCGAAGGTGGGATCGCTCGCCATCGGGGCCGGCATGGCCGTTGGGGTCTCCGGTGGCACGGGGGCTTGAGTGTCGGCCTGGGCCGGCTCGGGGGACGGTTCGGTCACCGCCGCGACGGCCTCGGGGACCTCGGCGACTGGTTCGGGGACATCGGCGACGGTGTCTTGAACCTCGGCGACCGGTGCGGCCACTTCGAGGACGGTTTCCTGGACCTCCGCGATGGGTTCGGTCACCTCCGCGGCGGGTTCGGGGACCCCGACGTCCGGCGCCGCAATCTCAACGTCCGCGACGGATTCTTCCGCCGGGGGCACAGGAGGGGTGTCGGTCTGGGACGCCTTGGGTGACTTGGTCATGGGGTCTATTTTGCCCGATAGACTGAAAGATGTACTCATCGACCTGTGGAGGAACTGCTCAATGGCACAACGCGTCCAGCCGCTGTCCGGCTTTCCGGAGTTCACTCCGGCGGGACGGATCGTCGAACAACGCCTGCTCGACATCTTGCGCACGACGTTCGAGCTGCACGGCTTCGCGGGCATCCAGACGCGCAGCGTCGAGCCTCTGGCCGAGCTGGCGCGCAAGGGCGAGATCACCAAGGAGGTGTACGTCGTCCGCCGCCTGCACGCTGCCGCATCCGACGCCGACGACCTGGGGCTGCACTTCGACCTGACCGTGCCCTTCGCGCGCTACGTGCTCGAGAACGCGCCCGCGTTGCAGTTTCCCTTCCGCCGCTACCAGATCCAGCCGGCCTGGCGGGGCGAACGCCCCCAGCAGGGCCGTTACCGCGAGTTCTGGCAGGCCGACGTCGACATCGTCGGTCAGGGGAGCCTGGCCACCCACCACGACGCCGAGGTGCTGTTGGTGATGCTGGAGGCTCTGGCACACGTTCACGACGAACTCGGTGTGCCGCGGGCCGTCGTCCGGATCAACAACCGCAAGCTCATGCAGGGGTTCTACGCGGGGCTGGGCGTCGAGGATCCGATGGCGGCGGTGCAGGCCGTCGACAAGCTCGACAAGGTGGGCGCCGACGGCGTGGCCGCCATGCTCGGCGAAGCCGGCCTGGACCGGCCACGCATCGACAAGATCCTGGCGCTGGCCAAGATCAAGGCCGCCCCGGACGACGGCGCGGGGCTCGCCGATGCCGTTCGCGGGCTGGGCGTGCGGAACGAACTTCTGGACGCCGGCCTGGCCGAGCTGTCCGCGCTGGCGGCGGCCGTCGCGCAGCGATACCCGGAGCAGGTGCGCATCGATCTCAGCATCGCGCGCGGCCTCGACTACTACACGGGCTCGATCTTCGAGGTGGTGCTCGAGAGCATGCCGGAACTCGGCACGGTCAGCGCCGGCGGGCGCTACGACTCCCTGGCCAGCGACGGACGCGACACGTATCCGGGCGTCGGCATCTCGTTCGGCGTGACGCGCGTCGTGGCGCCGCTGCTGGCCAAGGGCGCCCTCACCGCGTCGCGGCCAGTGCCGTCGGCCGTGCTGGTGGCCGTCGACTCGGAGGCCGAGCGATCCGTTGCCGAAGATGTTGCGGCCAGTCTGCGGCGCCGCGGCATCGCCTGCGAGGTGGCCCCCGACAGCCCGCCCTACGGCAGGCAAATCAAGTTCGCCGACCGCCGCGGCATCCCCTTCGTCTGGTTCGGCGGGATGACGGGCCAGGTCAAGGACATCCGCTCGGGCGACCAGCAGGACGCCGACGCGCAGACGTGGACGCCGCCGCCGGCCGACGCCCGCCCGGCCGTCGTGGCCGCGCGCTAGACTTGAGCGTCGCGCCGCGCACCGTCTATGCGTTGGCGCCGGAGGAGGCAGCATGATCCGCACTGAGGACGCCGGCGCTCTGCGCCCGGCCGACATCGGGCGCACCGTCACACTGGCGGGCTGGGTGGACGCCCGCCGCGACCACGGCGGCGTGGTCTTCATCGATCTGCGCGACGCGTCCGGGATAGCCCAATGCGTCTTCCGCGAGGACCTCGTCGAGAAACTGGGCGCCCACAAGCTGCGCAACGAGTTCTGCGTGGCTGTGACTGGCCCGGTCGAGGCACGCTCGGCCGACACCGTCAACGACAAGATGCCAACCGGCCAGGTGGAAGTCGGCGTCGAATCGCTGGAGATCCTGAACCCCTCGGCGCCCGTGCCGTTCCCGATCGACGACCGCACGACGACCAACGAAGACATCAGGTACAAGTACCGCTATCTGGACCTGCGCCGTCCGTCGCAGGCTCACGCCATGAGGTTGCGGGCGGCGGTCAACCGCGCGGCGAGGCAGGTCTTGGACGAGCGCGGTTTCGTCGAGATCGAAACACCGACCCTGACCCGGTCGACGCCCGGCGGAGCGCGCGATTTCCTGGTGCCGGCCCGCTTGTCGCCCGGCAATTGGTACGCCCTGCCGCAGAGCCCGCAGCTGTTCAAGCAGCTTCTGATGGTGGCCGGCCTGGAGCGCTACTACCAGATCGCGCGCTGCTACCGCGACGAGGACTTCCGGGCCGACCGCCAACCGGAATTCACCCAACTCGACGTCGAGATGAGCTTCGTCGACCGCGCTGACGTCATCGGAATGGCCGAGGCCGTGGCCAAGGCCATCTGGTCCCTGATCGGTTACGACCTGCCCACGCCGCTGCCGCGGATCACGTGGCACGACGCCATGAGCCGCTACGGGTCGGACAAACCCGACCTGCGTTGCGGCCTGGAGCTGGTGGAACTGACCGGCTTCTTCCACGACACGCCGTTCCGGGTCTTCCAGGCCCCGTACGTCGGCTGCGTCGTCCAGCCGGGTGGCGCGGCCACGCCGCGCCGTCAGTTCGACGCCTGGCAGGAATGGGCGAAGCAACGCGGGGCGAAGGGTTTGGCCTACGTGACCGTGGGGGACGACGGCGAGCTGGGCGGCCCGGTGGCCAAGAACATCTCGGACGCCGAGCGGTCCGGTCTGGTGGCGGCCGCCGGGGCCAAGCCGGGCGATGCCATCTTCTTCGCCGCCGGGGAGCGGACGGCCTCGCAAGAGCTCTTGGGGGCCGCGCGTCTCGAGATCGCGGAACGCGACCACCTGATCGACCACGACGCCTGGGCCTTCTGCTGGGTCGTCGACGCGCCGCTGTTCAAGCCGGCGGCGCAGGCCAAGGCCGAGGGTGACGTGGCGGTTGGCGCCGGCGCCTGGACGGCCGTGCACCACGCCTTCACGAGCCCGACGCCGGACTGGCTGCCGCGCTTCGACGCCGATCCAGCCAACGCCTTGGCCGATGCCTATGACATGGTTTGCAACGGCAACGAGATCGGCGGCGGGTCGATTCGTATCCACCGCCGCGACGTGCAGGAGCGCGTCTTCAAGGTGATGGGCCTGGACCGGGAAGAGGCCCAGGCCAAGTTCGGCTTCCTGCTCGACGCCTTCCAGTACGGCGCGCCACCCCATGGCGGCATCGCCTGGGGCTGGGATCGCATACTGATGCTGCTGACCGGCACCGATTCGATCCGCGACGTTATCGCGTTCCCGAAGATCGGCAACGGCCTCGATCCGCTGACGGGGGCGCCCGCGGCCATCACGCCGCTGCAGCGCCGGGAGGCCGGCGTCGACGCCAAGCCGTGACGCTGCCGCGACGGGGAGACGCGCCTAGACTGACTCCGTGAGCGAGGATCTGTTCGGTGAGGCATTGGGGCGGCCGGACGCCATGACCGGCGTCCTGACGGCCGTGCCGGCCACGGCCCCGCTGGCCGTGCGTCTACGTCCCCGCACGCTGGACGAACTCGTGGGGCAGAGACATCTGCTGGGAGAAGGCAGCCCTCTGCGGAGGCTCGCTGAGGGATCGGCGGCCATGTCGGTGTTTCTGTGGGGTCCGCCAGGCGTGGGCAAGACGTCGATCGCGGCGGTCGTCTCGCAAACCACGAACCGGCGCTTCGTCGAGCTGTCGGCCGTGACGGCCGGCGTGAAGGACGTGCGCGACGCGATCGCGACGGCACGACGCCACCTGGAACGCGGGCGTGGCACGGTGCTGTTCATCGACGAGGTCCATCGGTTCAACAAGGCCCAGCAGGACGTGCTGCTGCCGGCCGTCGAGAACCGCCTGGTCACACTGATCGCCGCCACCACCGAAAACCCGAGCTTCTCGGTGATCCCGCCGCTGCTGTCGCGGTCGCTGCTGCTGACGCTGCAGCCGCTGACCGACGACGACCTCAGCGCGCTGATCGACCGGGCCCTGACGGACGAGCGCGGCCTGCGCGCCGGGACGTCCAGCACGTTCACGCTGGACGACGACGCCCGCGCGGCGCTGCTGCAACTTGCCGGCGGGGACGCCCGCCGGGTGCTGACGTACCTGGAGGAGGCGGCCGCGTCGGCCGCCACCACCGCCAAACGCAAGACGGTCTCGATCGGCGTGACCGCCGTGGAACGCGCCGTGGACCGGGCGGCCGTTCGCTACGACAAGTCCGGCGATCAGCACTACGACGTGATCAGCGCGTTCATCAAGTCGGTGCGCGGCTCGGACGTTCAGGCGGCCCTGCACTACCTGGCCCGCATGCTGGAAGCGGGGGAGGACCCCCGGTTCATCGCCCGGCGCCTCGTGATTCTGGCCAGCGAGGACATCGGCATGGCGGCTCCGTCGATCCTGCAGACGTGCGTGGCGGCGGCGCAGGCCGTCCAGCTGATCGGCCTGCCGGAGGCCCGCATCAACCTGGCCCATGCGGTGATCGCGGCGGCCACGGCACCGAAGTCGAATGCGGTGGTCACGGCGATCGACGCGGCCATCGCCGACGTGCGAGCGGGCCGGATCGGCCTCGTGCCGCCGCATCTGCGCGACGCCCACTACGCCACGGCGGGACGGTATGGCCACGGCGTCGACTATCGCTACGCCCACGACTGGCCGCACGGGGTGGCTCCCCAGCAGTACCTGCCGGACGAGCTGACGGACGCCCGCTACTACGTGCCGACCGATCATGGCAACGAGGCGCAGATCGCCGAGCGGCTGGGCGTCATCGAGGCGCTGCTGCGCGACGGCAACACCGGCTAGCTATCAGCCGGCTCCAGGGACTCGTCCCGCTCGGCGTCGAGCCGTTCTTTCGAGTACCACGCGGACGCCTCGGCCCCGGTCGCCAGGGCCTCGGCCCGGATCGCCTCGCCCCGTCGCACGAGCGCGGTGTGCGCCGCGGCGCGGGTCTTGATGCCGCGCTCGTCGCGGGGCGGCAGTATCAGGCCCGACTCGGCGGGCAGGCCCAGCGTCAGCTGATGCAGGCGCTCGAGCGCGGCGTCCAGCTCGGCGCCGACGAGCAGGGCCACGTTCCACAAGAACATGAAGAACAAGGCGATGATCACGCCGGCCAGCACGCCGTACGTCTTCGCGTAGCTGGACATGCCGTTGAAGACCGACAGGTAGGTCGTGAAGCACAAGACGATCAGGACGGCGAGCACGATGGCGACCAGGGCGCCGATCGAGAGCACGCGCACGCGCGGTTGGCGCACGTTCGGGGCCACGAAGTAGAGCATCTGCACCAGGATCACGACGACGACGGCCATCAGCGGATAGCGCAGCCACGCCCAGACGGCCTCGAACTGGCTCGGGAGCCCGACCAGGTTGCCCAACCAGCGGGCCGCCGAGGACGAAACGGCCAGCGACACGGACAACAGCACCAGCAACAGCACCAACACCAGCGTCATGAGCAGCTGGATGGCCTTCAGCTTGAGGAAGTTGCGGCCCTCGCCGACCTGGTAGATCGTATTGACGGCGCGCGTGAAGGCCCCGATATAGCCCGACGCCGACCACAGGGCGGCGACCAGCGAGATCACCAGCGTCAGGCCGGCCCCTTCCGACGCCAGGAAACCGCCGACCACTTGGGCGAACGCCTGGGCGATGGCGGGGCTGGCCACGGCGTCCACGGCAGCCTCGAGGCGCGGCACCAGCCATTCCGCGCCGCCCACCAGGTTGACGATCGACACGGTCGCCAGCATCAGCGGGAAGACGGACAGCACCAGATAGTAGGTCATGGCGGCGGCGAGATCCGTCACGCGGTCCACGCCGAAGCGGTAGGCCAGCAGCCGCATGACATAGCGGAACGTGCCGGCTCTCGTCAGTGTGTCGGGGGTGCTCATGGTCGCGTCTGCATAAAACGATAGCGGACGTCGTCCGGGGCGCATGCCCGATTGTCGCGGGCGTTGCGCGGTAAAGTGATTGGGCTGCGTGGCGTTCCGCCAACGAGCCGGCCAGGCAAGGAGGTGCCACATGAAAGCCGCCGATGTGGCGAAGTGCTTCGAGCGCTTCTTCGAGAACAAGGGTCATGCGGTCGTGCCCGGCGCCCCGCTGGTCTACTCGGATCCCACGTTGCTGTTCGTCAACGCCGGCATGGTGCCCTTCAAACCGTACTTCACCGGCGTCGAAAAGGCGCCGTGGAAGCGGGCCGTCAGCATGCAACAGTGCTTGCGCACGATCGACATCGACGAGGTGGGCAAGACGACTCGTCACGGCTCGTTCTTCCAGATGAACGGCAACTTCTCGTTCGGGGACTACTTCAAGGCCGAGGCCGTCGCCTGGGCTTGGGAGCTCGTCACGACGGACCGGGCCCATGGCGGCTTCGGCTTCGATCCGGGGGCGGTCTGGGTCACCGTGCTCGGCCCGGGCCACCACCCCGACTATCCGGACGGGGACATCGAGGCAATCGAACTATGGAAGGCACAGGGCGTGCCGGCCGACCACATCCAGCCGCGCGGCCTGAAGGACAACTACTGGAGCATGGGCGTGCCCGGCCCCGGGGGGCCCTGCTCCGAGATCTACATCGATCGCGGCCCCGCCTTCGGGCCCGACGGCGGCCCCGAGGCCGACGAGGACCGATTCCTGGAGATCTGGAATCTCGTCTTCCAGACCGAGAACCTGTCGCACGTGCGGGCCAAGGACGACTTCGACATTGCCGGCCCGCTGCCGAGCAAGAACATCGACACGGGCAATGGTGTCGAGCGGACGGCGCTGCTGCTGCAGGGCGTCGACAACATGTACGAGATCGACGAGGTGTTCCCCGTCATCGAGCGCGCCTGCGCGCTGTCGGGCAGGCGCTACGGCGCCGATCACGAGGACGACATCCGGCTGCGCGTCGTGGCCGATCACGTGCGCTCGGCCCTGATGGTGCTGGCGGAGGGCGTCACACCCGGCAACGAGGCCCGCGGCTACGTGCTCCGGCGCCTCATGCGGCGCTCGATTCGCTCGATGCGTCTACTGGGCGTCGACTCGGCGGTGCTGACGGAACTGCTGTCGGTCAGCCGGGACGCCATGAGCGCCAGCTATGCAGAACTCGACAAGAAGTGGCCCCGCATCGCGGAGGTGGCGGACGCCGAGGACGCGGCCTTCGCCCGCACCCTCACATCTGGCACGGCCCTGTTCGACCTGGCCGCCACCGAGGCCAAGGGCCGGGGTGCCCGGGTCCTGGCCGGCGACAAGGCCTTCCAACTGCACGACACATACGGCTTCCCGATCGATTTGACGCTGGAGATGGCGGCCGAGCAGGGGTTGTCCGTCGACCGCGACCGTTTCACGGCCCTGATGCAGCAGCAGAAGGACCGGTCGAAGGCGGACGCCAAGGCGAAGCGGGGCGGTCTGCGCTCGACCGAGGCCTACCAGCAGTTGCGGGCCGGGGGCGAGACGCCGTTCCTGGGCTACACGGACCTCACGGTTCCCACCACCGTTCGTGGCATCGTGGTCGGCGGTCGGGTCGTCGGTCGCGGCCAACCGGGCGATGTGGCCGAGGTGGTGCTGGCCGAGACGCCCTTCTACGCCGAATCGGGTGGCCAGGACTCCGACACCGGCGTGATCCGCGGCCTGTCGGGTGCGTGGTCCGTGACGGACGTGCAACGCCCGGTGCCCGGTCTCATCGTCCACACCGTGACGCTGGACGCCCCGCTGGCGGTCGGCGATGACGTCACCGCCGAGGTCGACGCCTTCAACCGCCGCGGGGCGGCCCAGGCGCACTCCGCCACGCATGTGTTGCACGCCGCCCTGCACGAGCTCGTGGGCCAGACGGCCAGCCAGGCTGGCTCGTACAACCGCCCCGGCTACTTGCGCTTCGATTTTGCGTCCCCGAAGGCCCTGGGGCCCGAACTGGTGGCCGAGATCGAACAGCGCTGCAACGCGGCGCTCCGCGACGACCTCGCGGTCACCGAGACCACGATGAAGCTGGAGGACGCGCGAGCGCTGGGCGCCATGAGCCTGTTCGGGGAGAAGTATCCGCCGATCGTGCGCGTCGTCGAGATGGGTGGGGCGTGGTCGCGCGAATTGTGCGGTGGTACCCACGTGGGGTCCAGCGCGCAGATCGGCCTGATCGACATCTTGTCCGAGTCGTCGATCGGGGCCGGCACCCGCCGCGTCGAGGCACTGGTCAGCACCGACGCCTTCGCGCACATGGCGGCCGAGCGGGCGCTGGTCGGCGAGCTGGGCGGTTTGCTGCACGTGCCACCGGAGCAGGTCGGCGACCGCGTCGCCAGGCTGATCGCCGAACTCAAGGCTGCGAACAAGACGATCGAGGACCTGCGGGCGTCGCAACTGCTGGCCGGCGCCCAGTCCCTCGTGGACGGCGCGAAGGACGTGCACGGCGTTGCGCTGGTCTCGGCGAACACGCCTGGCCTGGCGGCCGACCAGGCGCGTCAACTGGCCATCCAGGTGCGCGACAGGCTCGGGTCGCGAGCGGGAGTGGTCGCGATCGGCGGCGGAGAGGCCGGCAAGCCCAGTCTGGTCGTGGCCACCACCGCGGCCGCTCGCGACAGGGGCCTCAAGGCCGGCCTCCTGGTGCGGGCCGGTTGTGAGTCGCTGGGAGGCAGCGGCGGCGGCAAGGACGATCTGGCGCAGGGCGGCGGCACCGATTCGGGCGCGCTGGACAAGGCGCTGCATGCGGTAGAGGACGCCGTCCGACATGGCGTCGCCTGACTTCCGGCGTGGCGTCCGTCTGGGCATCGACTGGGGCAAGGCCCGCGTCGGGGTGGCCGCATGCGATGCCGACGGGCTGTTGGCGTATCCGCTTGAGACGATCGACGCGCACGACGAGGCGGCCGTGTTCACCCGCCTCGCCGGCCTGGTGGACGAGCACGCGGTTGTCGAGGTCGTGCTCGGAATGCCCGTGACGCTGGCCGGCACGCCGGGTTTGGCGGCCGATCAGGTGAGCGCGGTCGGCGGGCGTCTGGCCTCAGCCCTGCCGGTGCCGGTGCGACTCGTGGACGAGCGGCTGACAACTGCTGTCGCCAACCGTCAGTTGGCCGCGCTGGACGGCAGACGGCGGCGAAAGGTTGTCGATCAGGTGGCGGCAGCGGGTATCCTGGAAGGTGCACTTGAAGTCGAACGAACCACCGGTCACCCTCCCGGCGCCTTGATCCGCGATGTCTTCACGGAAGGCCAGTAGTGACAGCACAACGCGCAGCAGAGCCGTCGCAGGGCGACGCGGCACCGACCGGTGCCGGCACACAGCCACCGGTCAATAGCCAGCCCGTCGCGCCCCGCCCACCGACACCGCCCGTCCTGCAACCGCCGCCGCAACCCGTCCCGCGGCCGTCCACCGCCGGGACCGCCACGCCCTTGTCTGCGCTGTGGCCGGCGAGTGCCCCAGCCAGACCCGCCGCGCCGGCGACGCCGGCGAACGAAATTGCGGCACAGGTCAGGTCGGCTGTCGCTCCAGTCAGGTCGGCTGCGGCACCGCTCGGCGCGCCGGCCGCACCGGCGGCCGCGCCCATGAGGCCGTTGGTGACCCCGCCGAGCCGGCCGCTCACACCCCCGAGCGCACCCGTGTCGTCTCCAAGCGTCCCGGCGGCTCCACCACCCGCCCACGTCGAACCTCCGCAGCCGGCCATGGACGAGGGCGAGGAGTACACGGACGACCTCTGGCAGTCAGACTATGTCAGCGATGACGACGCGGGCGAGGCCGTCGACGGGCTGTTCTCGTCCCAGGGGCGAAATCGCGGGGGACACGGCCTGCGCAACGCGCTGATCATCGTGCTGGTGCTGGCGATCCTGGCCGGTATCGGTGTTTTCGCGTACAGCAAGGGCCGTCACTGGCTGGCCGCTCAAGGGGCCGCCGACTATCCGGGACCCGGCGCGGCCGATGTCCGGGTCGTCATCCCGCCGGGAGCGCAGCCCAAGACGCAGGCGGCGATCCTGTTCCAGGCCGACGTGGTGGCGTCCGAGAAGGCGTTCCAGAACGCGGTGACGAACGACCCGGCCACGTTTGAGAAGATCCAGGCCGGCACCCACAAGCTCAAGACGAAGATGTCGGCCGTCGGCGCGCTGGCCGCGCTGGCCGACCCGGCGAACATCGTGCTGGAGCAGTTCACGATCCCCGAAGGGCTGCGCGCGACCCAGGTCTTGGACAGGATCGCGAAGGCCACCGGAATCCCGGTCGGCGACCTCCAGGCCGTGGCCAAGGACCCGTCGAGCCTTGGCCTGCCGGATTGGGACACCAACAAGCAACTCGAGGGCTTCCTCTACCCGAACACGTACGCCTACGACAAGCAGAGCACGGCGACGACCCTGCTGAAGTCCATGGTGGGACAGTTCAACTCCCAGATGGCGGCGCTTGATTTCGTCAACCAGGCCAAGGCGGCCGGCCGCTCGCCGATGGACGTTCTGACCATGGCCAGCATCGTGCAGATGGAGGGCAACGCGACGGACATGCCCGACATCGCCCAGGTGTTCTGGAACCGGCTGGCGATCGGGATGCCGCTGCAATCGGACGCCACGGTCGCGTATGCGAACAACTTGAATGGCGCCGTCGTGACGAGCGACGACCAGCGCAACCTGGATTCGCCCTACAACACCTACAAGGTGACCGGCCTGCCGCCGGGGCCGATCACGAATCCCGGCAAGGAGGCGCTGCAGGCCGCCCTGTCGCCCAGCCAGGGCGACTACCTCTACTTCGTGACGGTCAATCCCGTGACAGGCGAGACCAAGTTCGGCAAGACGAAAGCGGAGCACGACCAGTACGTCTCGGAGTTCCAGGCCTGGTGCAACGACCCGGCCAACTTCAAGGACGGCAAGAGCCAGTGCACCGAGGGCTCGTGACGCGGTGCGGCGTGGTCGGGCACCCGATCGCGCATTCGCTGTCGCCGGCCTTGCACCGGGCGGCCTTCGCGGCCCTCGGGCTGGACTGGACGTTCGAGGCCGTCGACGTTCCCGACGGTGGTCTGCCGGGCTTCGTCGCCGGGCTTGACGAGACGTGGCGCGGCCTGGCGGTGACGATGCCGCTCAAGGCGGCCGCCGTCGCCATCGCGACGCCCGATCCGGCCTGCCGACGTCTCGGGGTGGGGAACACGCTTCTCCTGGGCGGGTCCGGGCCGAGGGTCTTCAACACCGACGTGTCCGGCTTCGTCCACGCACTGGCGTACCGGCGCATCGACGAGCTGGCCGATGTCGTCGTGCTCGGCGCGGGTGCGACGGCCCGGGCGGCGCTCATGGCGCTGGGCAACCTCGGGGCCGGCGCCGTCACAGCGCAGGTGCGTGACGCGGACTCGCAGCGGGTGGCCGGCTGGCTGCGCCTGGCGGACGACCTGGGGCTGCCGACGCGGGTCGAGCTCCTGGGCACCCCGCACGTCGCCGACCTCGTGATCTCGACGCTGCCGCGAGGTGCGGCCGACGCCTATGCCGAGACGCTGGTCGACGGGGCCGGCGCTGTGATGGACGTCTCGTACGATCCGTGGCCCACGGCGCTGACGGCGACCGCCGCGGCGGCCAACCTGCCGGTCGCCACCGGGCTTGATCTTCTGGCCGGGCAGGCCGTCCAGCAGATCGACCTGCTGGCGGGCGACACGGTCGACATGCCGCTGCTGCTTGAGGCGGGCCAGGCGGAATTGGCCCGGCGGGCGGCGTCGGCAATGGCATGATTGAGCCATGCTGCGTGTACTGACGGCGGGGGAGAGCCACGGAGCCGCCCTGGTGGCCGTGATGGATGGCCTGCCCGCGGGCGTCCGTGTCACCACGGACGACGTCAGGGCCGAGTTGGCCCGTCGTCGTCTGGGCTACGGCCGGGGCGCCCGGATGAGCATCGAGAACGACGACTGCCGCATCGTGGCGGGCGTGCGCCATGGCCAGACGATCGGGTCACCCGTCGCCATCGAGATCGCCAACACCGAGTGGCCGGCGTGGCAGGTGGTCATGAGCGCCGACCCGGTGGCCCCGGAGGCCCTGGCCGGATTGGCCCGCAATGAGCCGTTGACGCGGCCTCGTCCGGGGCACGCCGATCTCGCCGGCATGCAGAAGTACGGCTTCGACGACGCCCGCCCCGTGCTGGAGCGGGCCAGCGCCCGCTCGACCGCCTCTCGCGTGGCCCTCGCGGCGTTGGCGAAGGCCTTCCTGGCCCAGGCTCTGGGCATCACTGTCGTCAGCCAGGTCGTGCAGCTGGGCGATGTCGTCGCGCCGCCGCACGACCTGCCGCGCATGAGCGATCTTCCGCGCATCGATGCCGATCCGGTGCGCTGCGGGGACGCGGCGGCGTCGGCCCGCATGGTGTCGGCCGTCGATGCGGCCCACCAGGCGGGCGACACGCTGGGCGGCGTGATCGAGGTCGTGGCCTGGGGCTGCCCGCCGGGCTTGGGGTCCTGTGCGCAGCCCGATGATCGTCTCGACACGCGCCTGGCGGGTGCCCTGATGGGCATCCAGGCCATCAAGGGAGTGGCCGTCGGCGCCGGCTTCGACGTGGCGGGGTTGCCGGGCAGCCGGGCGCACGACGAGTTGGCGCCCGGGCCGGGCGGGATCAACCGCTTGGGTGACAACGCGGGCGGCATCGAGGGCGGCATGAGCAACGGCTCGCCGATCTGGGTGAGGGCAGCCATGAAGCCCATCGCCACGGTGCCGCGCGCCCTCAAGACCGTCGACGTGGCGACCGGCGAAGCGGCGACGGCTCATCATCAGCGGTCGGACGTCACGGCAGTGCCCGCCGCGGGGGTCGTCGCGGAGGCCGAGGTGGCGCTCGTGCTGGCCGGGGCGGTGCTCGACAAGTTCGGCGGCGATTCGCTTCCCGAGACCAGGCGTAACGCCGAGGCGTACCTGCGGGACGTCCGCGACCGCGGCCTGGCGGTGCTGTGATGGCCCGCCTGGTGCTGATCGGTCCTCCCACCGCCGGCAAGACGACGGTCGGGCGCCTTCTGGGGCAGCGGTGGGGTGTTCCGTTCGTCGACGTCGATCAGGTGATCGAAGCCGACGCCGGGCTATCGGTCGCCGACATCTTCGCGCAGCAGGGCGAGAGCGCCTTCCGGGCGCTCGAGGCGGCCGCCGTCCCGCCGGCGTTGGGCAGCGAATCGGTCGTCGCCCTGGGCGGTGGCGCCGTCACGCAACCGTCGGCCGTCGACTGGCTCGCCCATGAGCCAGTCGTGTGGCTGGATGTGCCGGTTGAGGTGGCGGCGCGCCGCGCATCGGACGAACCGGGCCGGCGCCCGCTCCTGCAGGGTGATGTCGGCGCCCGCCTGACGGACCTGGACGCTCAGCGCCGCGGCTTGTACGCCGGGCTGGCCACTTGGCGAGTCGACGCGTCGCAGCGCACTCCAGCCCAGGTGGCCGACGCCGTCGACCGCTTGGCCGGCGGGCCTGGCGCCGACATCGAGTTCGCCACGCAACACCACTACGGCGTCACGATCCGCCACGGCGCCCGCGCCCGGTTGGCGGCGGTCGTGGCCGGGGCGGCCCGCGTGGCCGTGATCGCGTCACCGAACCTCGCGGGCCACGCCGCGGCCGCGGCCGATGAGATCGCGGCGGCCGGGGCGACGCCGTGCCACGTGGAGGTGCCCGACGGCGAAGCGGCCAAAACGCCGGCGGTTCTGGCGGATTGCTGGAGCGCGTTGGCGCGTCACGGGCTGACGCGATCCGATCTCGTGGTGGGTGTCGGCGGGGGAGCGACCACCGATCTGGCGGGTTTCGTGGCGGCCGGCTACCTGCGCGGGATCGGCTGGGTCGCCGTGCCGACGTCCGTCCTGGGCATGGTCGACGCGGCGATCGGCGGGAAGACCGGTATCGATCTGCCGGAGGGCAAGAACCTGGTCGGGGCCTTCCACGAGCCGCGCGCCGTTCTGGCCGATCTCGACACGCTCGTGACGCTGCCCGCGGCGGAGGTGCCGGCCGGGCTGGCCGAGGCCGTCAAGGAGGGTTTCACGGACGACGCGGCGATCCTCGACCTGGTCGAGGCCGACCCGCCGGAGGCGCTCGCCGTCACCAGCGACCGCCTGGCCCAGATCGTCGCGCGCGCGGTGGCCGTCAAGGCCCGCGTGGTGGCGGACGACCTGCGGGAGCGCACGTCGGTCAGCGGCGGCGTCGTCGGGCGCGAGCGGCTGAACTACGGCCACACGCTCGCCCACGCCATCGAGACGCACGAGAACTACGCGTGGCGTCACGGCGAGGCCGTGGCGATGGGATGCGTGTTCGCGGCCGAGGTGGCCCATCGCGTGCTCGGGCTGCCGGCGGGCGTCGTCGAGCGTCATCGCGCCGTCTTTGCGAGCCTCGAATTGCCGACGACGTATCGCGGCGCCGCCTGGGACGATCTGCGCCCGCTCATGGGGCGTGACAAGAAGGCCCGCGGCAGCCATCTGCGCATGGTGCTGCTGCGCAACGTCGGTGACGTCACAGTGGTCATGGACCCACCGGAGGATGCGCTGCGCGACGCCTTCGCGGCCATCGCCCGCCCTTGATTCAGCGGCGCCGCGTCAAGACGACGATGATGACGCCGACGGCCGCCGCCAGCGCGCGCATGAGCGTCCGGGTCTGGCGCCGCGCCGCCTGATCGACGCCCGCCTGGACCCGGCCGACGACGCCCGCCTCGACGCTTCCGTCCTCGATGCGCCGGACGGTGTCGAGCAGACGGTGGGCGCGCGGGACCAACTCCGTCAATGTCCCGATGCCGCGCGTCGCGAGGTCGTAGGCCAGCCCGGCCACGCCCTGCTGGCTGGTCACGTATGGCGTGGCGGTGCCCAGCAGGTCGAGCCCGGGATCGAGCCGCAGACACAATCCGATGACCGTGATCAGGGCCTTGCCGAGGAACGTCGTCTGGCCTGGCATCACGATCGGCTGCGTCAAGATGAACTCCTGCAAGTCGGCCAAGACGTCGGGTCCGACGTTCAGGTGCACGTTTCCGGTCATGAGGGAGTCGACGATGGAGCCACCGGTGTAGAAGCCGACGACGTCGCCCACGATGGTGTCGATGTACGGCCCGATCAATTCCGTCAGACGGGCCGCATCGGCCCCCGGGCCGAGGAAGCCCAGGGCTTGCAGCGACGCCACCACACCGCGCGCGTCACGCCGCACGAGCGCCGTCAACAGCGAGGCGTAGCGGGCGCGCGCTTCCGGCGTGATCTGGCCCACCATGCCGAAGTCGATCAGCTGGATGACGCCGTCCGGACGCACGAACACGTTGCCCGGGTGCGGGTCGGCGTGGAAGCGCCCCGAATTCAGCACCATCTCGAAGAACAATCCGGCCAGGTTCGTGGCCAGCGCGTGGCGGTCGACGCCCCAGGCGTCGATGGTGTCCAGGTCGTCGATCGGCGTGCCGGCCATGTACTCCATCGTCAAGACGCGCCGCGTCGAGCGCTCCCAATAGACCTGGGGAATGTCGACGTGGGGGTTGAACAGCAGATCGGCCTGGAACGCTTCGGCGTTCTGGGCCTCCTTGACGTAGTCCAGCTCGTCGGTGAAGGTGGTCGTGAAGTCGGCCTCCAGCGCGGCGATGTCCACACGGCTGCCCAGCCCGGTGAGGCGGTCGAGCAAGCGCAGGAGCCGCCGCAGGAGGCCCAGGTCGGTTTCAACCAGGTCTTCGATGCCCGGCCGCAGCACCTTGACCGCGACGGGCGTCCCGTCGGGCAGCGTCGCCCGATGCACCTGGCCGAGCGACGCGGCAGCCTCGGGGACCTCGGCGAAAGAACCGAAGATCGTGCCCAGTGGGTGCTTGAGTTCGCGCTCGATGACCGCCACGATCTGGTCCGTCGGCACGGGCGGCAGGGCGTCCTGCAGAGTCGACAGCACGTCGATGTAGTCCTTGGGCAGCAGATCGATGCGGACGCTCAAGAATTGGCCGACCTTGATGATCAGGCCGCCCATCTGTGTGGCGAAGTCGACGAACTTGAGGGCCTGGCGCCGGTACAGACGGCCGGCCACCCGCTGCCGACGGGAGCCCAGGAGCGGCGACAGGCGCTTCAGCAGCCAAAGCTGCACCAGGAACCGGGCCACGAGCCAGAACGTGCGGGCGTAGCGCATGGCACGAGCTGGCGACATGCGGGTGAGTTTAGCCGTCTTTCCGCTTGGCGGAATCGCCGTCGTCGTCGGGCGCCGACGTGAACGCGTCCATGAATCCCTGGGCGGCGGCCCCCAGCTTGTTCACCTTGGTCGTGAGGAAGTCCGCGAAGCTTTCGAACACGTCCGCCTTGACCAGGATGATCGAGCCGTTGAGCTTGTTGCCGAACACCATCAGCTTGTCGCCGGCCGCGATGCCGAGTTCGCGCCGGGCGTCGGCCGGCAGAGCGATCTGGCCGCGTTCGCCCACGGTGGCGGCGCCGTAGACGCGGCCGGGCCGGGGGACGTACTGCCAGGGGAAGCTGCCGGGTTCTGGTTTGGTGGTCATGAAATCCTCCGATGATCGGAATGCCGCGCATGATTTATCATGTATTTCATACTCTATGTCTGCGCTTCGGTGCGCGCAACGTTTGGCCCCGCGTTCGTTGCCGCGTCGGCTAGAATGGTCGGTTGCGACCAAGTTGCGATTTCCCGATCTTCCACCGCCGACGAAAGGCGACCCGATGGCCACGACCAACGACATCAAGAACGGCACCGTGCTGGACCTCGACGGTCAGCTCTGGCAAGTGATCTGGTTCCAGCATCACAAGCCGGGCAAGGGCAACACCGTGGTGCGCACGAAGATCAAGCACGTGATCTCCGGCAAGGTGGTGGACCGCACGTTCCCGGCCGACACGAAGATCGACATGGCCCAGGTGGACAAGCGCGACATGCAGTACCTGTATGAGGACGGCACGGGGTTCGTCTTCATGGACACGGACACGTACGACCAGTTGGTGATCCCGGCCCAGACCGTCGGCGACGCCAAGGACTACCTGCTGGACGGCATGATGGCCAACGTGGCGCTGCACGAAGGCAACCCCCTCTACATCGACCTGCCCGCCTCCGTCGATCTCGAAATCACCTACACGGAGCCCGGGCTTCAGGGCGATCGCTCGTCGGCGGGCACGAAGCCGGCGACGCTGGAGACCGGCAAGGTGATCCAGGTGCCGCTCTTCATCACGACGGGCGAGAAGGTCAAGGTGGACACCCGCTCGGGCGACTACCTGGGCCGCTCGCAGAGCTGATGAGCGACGCCGAGATCGAGCCAGGCGCCCTTCCGCTGCGCGAAGGAGAGCGCCCGCCTGTGCCCGGAGCCTTCAAGACGCAGGTCGTCGACGACGGGGCGGGACGCCATCACACCGCCCGAACGAAGGCCCGCAAGGCGGCCCTCGACTTCCTGTACGACGCGGACGTCACCGGCCGGGATCCGCTCGATCTGCTCGACGGCGGGACGGCCGAGGTCCGGCCCTTGACGCGCGACCTGGTGGCCGGCGTGGTGGCAGACGTCCGGGCCATCGACCGCCGCCTGCAGCAGGCGCTGAGCGGCGAATGGAGCCTGGCGCGCATGCCGGCGATCGACCGAGGACTGGCCCGCCTGGCCACCTGGGAACTGCTGCCCCCCGAGACTCCGCCCGCCGCCGTCATCGCCGAGGCGGTCGGCCTGGCGGATGAGTACTCGACGGAGGGCTCGGCCGCGTTCCTGTCGTCGCTGCTGGGGACCGTGGCCGGGCGGCTCGACCCTTCGCGCGAGCCGGCCGCCGAGCCTGCCTCCTGGCTCGACACCACCGACGCACCCTCCGCCGAGGACATGGCGGCCTACGTTCACGACGTCCCAAACGCCATGAACGCCGACCAGAAGTAGGCGCGTCGCGCCGATCCCGCCGGCCGTCGGCTGGTACGCTTCCAGCCGGAGGAAAGCGATGGCCACACCCGCGATGCTGGTGCTCGAAGACGGCACAGCATTCGCGGGTTTTTCGTTCGGGGCCACGGGCGTAACGGTCGGCGAGGCCGTCTTCAACACCGGCATGACCGGCTATCAGGAGACGCTGACCGACCCCAGCTACCATCGGCAGGTCGTGATCGCGACGGCGCCCCAGATCGGCAACACGGGTTGGAACGACGAGGACTCCGAGAACCGGTCCGGCCGCATCTGGGTGGCGGGATACGTCGTGCGGGACCCGTCGCCCGCGCCGTCGAACTGGCGCTCGCGACGCTCGCTGGACGACGAGTTGCTGCGGCAGGGCGTCGTCGGCATCGCCGGAGTGGATACCAGGGCGCTGACGGTGCACCTGCGCGATCATGGCGCTATGCGCGTCGGCATCAGTTCGCTGACGACCACTCGCGAGGCCCTGCTCGAGCGCGTGCTCGCCAGCCCGCCGATGGCGGGAGCCGACCTGGTCGGCGAAGTGACCACGGCCGAGCCGTACACCGTGCCGGCGGCCGGCGAGACGCGCTTCTCGGTGGCCGCACTGGACTTCGGGATCAAGTCGAACACGCCCGCCTTGATGGCCGCCCGGGGGATCGCCACGCACGTGCTGCCCGCGTCGGTCACGATGGCAGACCTCGCGGCGCTGCATCCGGACGGCGTCTTCCTGAGCAACGGGCCCGGCGACCCCGCCACCGCCTCGGCGGCGGTCGAGCTGGCCCGCCGGATCCTGGATGCCGGGCTTCCGCTGTTCGGCATCTGCTTCGGGCATCAGGTGTTCGGTCAGGCCCTGGGGTTCTCCACCTACAAGCTGCGCTTCGGCCACCGCGGTATCAACCAGCCCGTCCAGGATCTGGCGACCGGTCGCGTTGCCATCACGGCGCACAACCACGGTTTCGCCGTCGAGGCGCCACTGGGGGAGGTCTCCACGGACTTCGGCGACGCCAGCGTCAGCCAGGTCTGCCTGAACGACGGTGTCGTGGAGGCGCTCGACCTGCGGCGCGACGGGCGTCTCGTCGCGTTCTCGGTGCAGTACCACCCGGAGGCGGCCGCCGGACCGCACGACGCCGCGCACCTGTTCGACCGGTTCGTCGACCTGATGGGGCGCCATGCCTAGGCGCGCCGACATCTCGTCGATCCTGGTCATCGGCTCGGGCCCCATCGTCATCGGGCAGGCAGCCGAGTTCGACTACTCGGGGACGCAGGCGTGCCGGGCGTTGCGACGCGAGGGTTTCCGCGTGGTCCTCGTGAACTCCAACCCAGCCACGATCATGACGGATCCCGAGTTCGCCGACGCCACGTACATCGAACCGATCACGCCAGACGTCCTCGAGCGCGTGATCGCGGCCGAGCGTCCGGATGCGCTGCTGGCCACGCTGGGCGGCCAGACGGCGCTCAACGCGGCCGTCGCGCTGAACGACTCCGGCGTGTTGGAGCGCTACGGCGTCGAACTGATCGGTGCCTCGATCGAGGCGATCCAGCGCGGCGAGGACCGCGAGAGCTTCAAGCGCATCGTCGAGGCGATCGGCCCGGCGGGAGGGTGCCCGGCGGTGGCTCGCTCGGTCATCTGCCACAGCGTCGAAGAGGCGCTGGCGGCGTCCGGCGAGCTCGGTTTGCCCGTCGTGCTGCGTCCCAGCTTCACGATGGGCGGGCTCGGCAGCGGCATCGCCCACACGCGGGACGAGCTGATGAAGCTCGTCAAGGTCGGGCTCGACGCGTCGCCGACGACGCAGGTGCTGGTGGAGGAGTCGATCATCGGCTGGAAGGAATACGAGCTCGAGGTCATGCGCGACCGGGCGGACAACGTCGTGATCGTCTGCTCGATCGAGAACCTCGACCCGATGGGCGTGCACACGGGCGACTCGATCACCGTGGCGCCCGCGATGACGCTGACGGACCGCGAGTACCAGCGCATGCGCGACGCCGCGATCGCGATCATCCGGGCCGTCGGCGTCGACACGGGCGGCTGCAACATCCAGTTCGCCGTCAACCCGGCCGACGGGCGCCTGATCGTGATCGAGATGAACCCGCGCGTCTCGCGCTCCAGCGCGCTGGCGTCCAAGGCCACCGGCTTCCCGATCGCCAAGATAGCCGCGCTGGTGGCGGTGGGCTACACGCTGGACGAGATTCCCAACGACATAACGGGCGCCACCCCCGCGTCGTTCGAGCCCACGCTCGACTACGTGGTGGTGAAGGCACCGCGCTTCGCCTTCGAGAAGTTCACATCGGCGGACGACACGCTGACGACCCACATGCAGTCCGTCGGTGAGGCCATGGCCATCGGACGCAACTTCACCGAGGCGCTGGGCAAGGCGCTGCGCTCACTGGAGGACCGGGGCGCGCCATTCGTGCTGACCGGCGATCCGGGCGAGGCGGCGGAGGCCCTGGCGCAGGCGGCCCGGCCCCAGGCCGGCCGCCTGCAGCTGGTCATGCGGGCACTGCGCGGTGGCGCCACGGTGCGGCAGGTGCACGACGCCACCGGCATCGACCCCTGGTTCCTCGGCCAGCTGATGCTCGTGATCGATGTGGCCGATCGCGTCGGACGCGCGCCGGTGCTGGATGAAGCCTTGCTGCGGGACGCCAAGCGCCACGGCCTGTCCGACGCCCAGATCGGCGCGCTGCGCCGGCTGTCCGAGTCGGAGATCCGCCACCTGCGGCAGGCGCTTGGCGTCCGCCCCGTTTTCAAGACCGTCGACACCTGCGCCGCGGAGTTCGTGGCCCACACGCCGTACATGTACTCGACCTACGACGAAACCACCGAGGTGGCGCCGCGCCGGCGTCCGGCGATTCTGATCCTGGGCTCCGGCCCGAACCGCATCGGTCAGGGCATCGAGTTCGACTACTCCTGCGTCCATGCCGCGATGGCGCTGTCCGAGGCGGGCTTCGAGTCGGTCATGATCAACTGCAACCCGGAGACGGTCTCCACTGACTACGACACATCGGATCGCTTGTACTTCGAGCCGTTGACGCTCGAGGACGTGCTGGAGGTCTACGAGGCGGAGCTGGCCGCCGGACCCGTGACGGGCGTGTTCGTCCAGCTGGGCGGCCAGACGCCGTTGCGGCTGGCCCAGGCCCTGAAGGACGCCGGCGTGCCCGTCCTCGGCACGAGCCCGGAAGCGATCGACCTGGCCGAGGATCGCGGCGCCTTCGGCGAGGTGCTGGCGCGGGCGGGGCTGGCGGCGCCACGGCACGGCATGGCGGAATCCTTCGAGCAGGCCCGCGCCGTCGCCGCCGATCTGGGCTATCCCGTGCTGGCGCGGCCCAGCTACGTGCTGGGCGGGCGCGGCATGCAGATCGTCGAGGACGAGGACGCCCTGCGCGCCTACATCCAGTCGTCAACGCTGATCAGCCGGCGCCGGCCCGTCCTGATCGACCGGTTCCTCGACGACGCCGTCGAGCTTGACGTGGATGCGCTCTTCGACGGCGAGGAACTGTACATCGGGGGCATCATGGAGCAGATCGAGGAGGCCGGCGTGCACTCCGGCGACTCGGGCTGCTCGCTGCCTCCACTGACGCTGGGAGACGAGGTCATCGCGGAGCTGCGTCGCGCCACGCGCGCCATTGCGGCCGGGGTCGGGGCGCACGGGCTCATCAACATCCAGTACGCGGTCGTGGGGGACCAGGTGTACGTGCTCGAGGCCAATCCACGGGCCTCCCGCACCGTGCCGTTCGTCTCCAAGGCGACGAACACCCAGCTTGCCAAGGCCGCGGCGCTGATCATGGCGGGTCGCTCGATCGACCAGTTGCGACGGGACGGCCGCCTGCGGCCGACAGGCGACGGCGCCGACATAACGCCGGGCATGCCCATCTGCGTCAAGGAGGTGGTCTTGCCCGTCAACCGCTTCCGCACCGGCGAGGGGACGCTGGTGGACGAGTTGCTCGGACCCGAAATGCGGTCGACCGGTGAGGTCATGGGCATCGACCGGACGTTCGAGGTGGCCTTCGCCAAGACCCAGATGGGCGTCTACGGTCACTGGCCGACGAAGGGCGATGCGTTCGTCTCGATCGCCAACCGCGACAAGCGCCACGCGATCTGGGCCCTGAAGCGACTGGACGAGCTGGGCTTTGCCCTGTGGGCGACGCAGGGCACGGCCACCATGCTGCGCATGCACGGGCTGGACGTGCACCCGGTGCGCAAGGTGTCGGACACCTCGCACGCGCACGACGACCTCCCCGACGTGCCCCAGCTGATCGCGTCGGGCCGGCTGAATCTCATCGTGAACACGCCCAGCGGCCACACCGCCCAGGGGTCGCCGCGGGCGGACGGCAACCTGATCCGGGTCACCGCGAACTCTTTGGGCGTGCCCGTCATCACGACCGTCCAGGCGTTGGAGGCGGCGGTCGGGGCCATCGCGGCGCTGCAATCGGGCTCACTGACCGTGCGCCCACTCCAGGCCTGGGCAAAGGAGACGACATCGTGACGACTTGGGACGAATTGACGACTCGCGTGATGCGCGACGCCTACAGCGACTGGTTGCGGCCGCTGCTGTATCGGGTCGACGCCGAGACGATCCACCGGGCGACGATCGCGCTGCTTGGTCACCTGCCCACGCCGGCCCTGGCTCTGGCGCAGGCCGTCGTCGGCGCGGCCGCGCAGCCGGTCGAAG
>JGI20166J26741_11630029_pt1 | contig 22855 bp, 14 predicted proteins | sample TergutCu122P5_FD_26741 | JGI IMG/M metagenome (IMG submission 26741)
CTTTCCAGCCCCGTGATGCCATATGGCATCACGCTTTTCATCTGTTCTTAATATGCATGCCTTTTGCCCATTGGCTCCAGTAGTCATCTTAGCACACTGCACTGATTTTTCTGCGTTTGGCTGGCTATGCTGATGTCACCCAACATACGAACAATGAGGCCAGTTCTTGAATGTTTTGTAGGCGCGGCGGCAAGTGCCTGTGACGGTGGTGTGCACTAAAATTAATTTGGGCTGCTGAGAGCAGAAGAAGTGTTGGGACCATGGCGTGGCCAAGTTCACCTGCGCCACAGTCCCTACCCCTCTGGATCAGTCTAAAACAAATAATTTCAACACACCCATCTCCATTGACATCAGCATTCGTCAGTTCGTATCCAAAGCTTGAGGCAAACTGCTCCCCACTAAGAATCAGTTGCACATCCATTGGATTCTCAGATGGACGTTTCTTGCTGAAGATCAGAACCTGACCTGTGCCATTGGCTCTTGGAGCACCAGCAGCATATGCAGTTACATTACCGAAGAACCGTCCAGCAGTCACAGACATTCCTTTAAAAAAAGACAAAAGACCTGCAGCATCAAACTGGTCTTGCAGCATGCTTTGGGATTAGGTTGTGCAACTTCTGATTATAATCCTCTTCCTTCATTAATTCTTTCCTACCCTATCATAAAACTTCAAACATCATAATCAGAATTTTTCCACACAGACTCCACAATGAAGTCTTCTGCCACCAACTGATAAATTACTATCACATTCTGACCACATGCTGAATATCACATCAGCGATTCTTACATTCATTGACATCTCTTATGGTAGTATGCATACAGTGACAAGTGGCATGAGTTTAACACATGCATTTCTGTATCCAAGCATCACCTTGAAATTCTCACACAAATTAATTTGCAGGCATCAGGACAGAGTTTTGAAATAAAAAGGACAGGGCAAGTGTTGGTCTGCAGTCTGTAACCTTCTGCAAAGTAATTTCTACTTATAAAACATCTTTCTGATAAAGAAGACAGAAAAATATAAAACAGTTACTATGACTGCATGAAATACTGTAATTTAAACACTACAATTAAAATTCAATTTGTAGACGGAACAGTTCCCCTGTAAGAAAAAGCAGGTACATGTCGGTGCATGCACATGTGCACAACAAACAGATTTAAACAATGTACACCAAGGACAAAACTTATGAAATCCAAATAACATGAACACCCCCTACCCCCACAGTTTTCAGCCCATGTTATGCTACAGGTCAGCACTTCCAATCATCACACTCACTGGGACTAACAGAATCCACCACATGGGAATTCCCACCCCACGAATACATTGTACAAGCTCGCGAGGTGGGAAGATGCCAGAAAGGTCAACACAGATCACATACAGAGGCACTATAAAAACAACAAGACGGGCGATGTACGTATAATGTGACGCTGAGGCACGTTCATGCAACCACTGTTGCAGTGGAGAGGCAAAAAGTATTACATATTCTAAGAATGTGTTTGTAGCCTTAGTTATCCAGCATGCAATGCACATGCACCATATTATATTGTCATCTGTAGCCTGACCAGTTCTACAATATTTTTCCACGCTATCTCACAAATAGCACAATTTAAAAAAAAAGTTATTGAAGATAAAATGTTACCATTTCCTCTACAACTTCTGTCTGAAACACTTTTCATTCCACAAAGAACTGAAGGAGATATGATCACAAACGTACACCGGTCTTCAAATAAATTATCCATTATTCTTGTCAGATTATAATGAAACCAGAATTTTCTTGACAGATTTTTTAAAAATACTCATGTATCAAATTTCATGAAGTTCCATCCAATGGCAGCCAAGTTGTTCCACGCAGACGGACATGAAGCAGCTAACAGTCACTTTTCGCAATTTTGCGAATGTGCCTAAAAACACTGGTTATGTTTAATGTGTTAACAACTGTAAGACACCAGTCTGAGTCAGTCACTTTTAATCCATCAGAAAATCAACTGAATTCTGACTATCTTGTGAACACAGTAATGGGGGCATTTTTCTTCTTTACAAGTGAAAGGGTTATCCACTTTATTCTTACCCAGGTAACTGTACTTATCCACGGGTGACTCATGTTCCGCCAAAGGCCCATGGTAGAATGTCTTGTCTCGATCTAGGAAGTCGTCAGATACGCTGATGACAAACACAGTGCCACGCCATGTGTAAGGACCAGGAGTGCCAATCACTGCTGTGTCATCTAGAAGCAAACCACTTGTCCCTGCCTGACAGTAGCCAAACTGTTCATGAGCTCTGTGGACAAAAATACAGCATTCAGTGCTTCTACCTACCTACTTACCCACCCAACCAACCAATCAATCAATCAACCAACCAACCAACCAACCTGGGAATTAAAAAAATGACCATACTGAGATAACACAAAGAAGCCCCATGGATAACAAAGGGAAACACAAAGCTTCATCTTTTCTTCCTACTTTTATATTCCCCTCCTACCCCTCTGCCTTACAAGCCAAAATAAATTATCACTAACAAAGGCTATCACTACAGACATTCACCTGTACAGAACAGCTGATGACTGCTAGGGAATACATGGACATGCAATAGAGTGGAAAATATCACAACATTAAGATAATGTGCAGCAGCGTCAATCCATGGGACTTATTTTTGCTGTGTCAGTATGAACTGACAAATCAAGCAATCTGACTTATAATACAAGGTCTTCTTGGTGCAGCAGGCAGTTACTCATCTCCACAAGAAATTACTTCTGTTCTAGAGCCAAAAGGATCATCAGCAAAACAAAAATATAGTCTGACATTGGACCCTATTCTGAACCAACCCAGTATACAATCCAGAACCCATTTTAATATCACCACTCCATGCTTATATTTGTTTAGGGTCGATATGATGATATTGTTAACACTTCAGACTATATAATACTGAATTATACAATGACCAGTACATATTGAATACAGATGGATGTGGAAAAAGTAGTTGTGTCCTATTCTGAGACACTATAATGATATTTGCCTGGAGGGACTGAAGAAAAAACAAGCACCAAAGGAAATCAGCCAAGGTCCTCCATGATGACCTTTGACCCTTGGCCTCCATCAATACAAAGGCCCGCTATCCATGTGATCATGATGCCTGGTCCCTGTCCCATCATTCCTTATCTCTAAATGGCAGGCCACATCACACAGGTTTCTTAATGATTAGCTACATGTGTACAGTTTTGTATTACCTGTTGGTAGGTCTGCCCTTGCAGGGCTCCCAAGTTTCATCGTAGTCCAGGAATTGACTCAGCGTGTAGCAAAGGCCCTGTCCCCACTGATAGTCATAACCTTTCCTCATATAACGGTGGGCACACACCTATATCAAACAATACAATGCCTAATGAATGCCTAGCTTTGTACAGGTCTGAAAGTTAGTCTCTCACATTAAGACAACACAGAAAATGAGTGTCTGAGAATAGTGTGCTGAGGATACTATTGGGGCCGCCTAACAAGAACAATAATATTAAAATGTATCTTAAATAAATAGGATGGAAAAGGTTGGAATGCATTATTCTGGTTCAGGACAGGCACAGTGGCATCATGCTCTTATGACCACATTTATGACCCTTCAAGCTCCATTAAATGCAAGGAACTTCTTGACTGGCTGACAAACTATTAGCTTCTCAAGAATGATTCTGTTCCAATGAGTTATAACTGTAGAAGAATAACCTCATGAATTTCTGTCAGTCTGTCATGTGAATGCATACAGTCTGTAACAAATTTACAACTGTTTCATTGGAACATGCTCCCTCCATCTCCACAGCCTGGTAGACATTTACCAATGTTTTGGACCCCACAGATGACGGCAAGAGGTTCCTCTGAAATATTAGTAACTTTCTAGCACAAAATGTGCTATATTTCAGACTCCTACTGCAACGTAGTTAAGGCCTTTGCTCTTCTGTCACGTTACGCAGCTTAGGTTGGTAATAACCCACTACCAACATATGCCATGTATTATCCTAGGGGAACAAAGACTTCATCTTCTACCAAACAGCATGAAGTCACACATCAAAATACAGCAATCTTTGTAATCACTCCTGTGATACCAAAACTCATATTTCACATCATGTTTCGTAAATTACTTGTTCCTAAGAATAGCCAGTTTTCCTTCCTACAATCGTACTGTTATTAGCTCAAAGCAATCAGTTTAATGCAATTTAACAATGGACATTTAATGGCATGACATGATGCACATATATAAACAATTCTTTTCTGTTATGCTCATAAACCAGAACATTAATAATAATATGTTCCACCACCTAATTATTTGTGAAATTGGAAAATAAGAATACCTTTCACTTGTCTCCCAATGTGGAAACTAGAAAGCAGAAAGAGGCAAAGAAAGGAAAGGAAATTGAATCTGCAATTTTCCCAGAAAAGAAACTGAGAACATCTAGGAAAACATGAAAGGACAGTCAGTATTACTTGAACCTCAACCTACAAACCTACACACCATAATGTAAAAACTACAACTTCTTATTCTTGTTACGTGTCATAACATTTCAAAAAGGTTATAAAGAGAATAGGAAAACACATACAGCCACAGTAACTGGCTCACTTGACAAAAAAAAAAACTGCAAAAAAATAGAAGATTGAAAACAAAGTGGTTACAAAGTATTTATACAAAAATGGAAGGAAATTTGAAAAGAAGGGAACTAAAGTGGTGAACATTTACAGAGTATGAGAATGGATAATCAACAAACAATGGCCAATCCCAAGATGAGCAAGTTAAATGAAAAAAATTATGTACATATTAACTGAAGAAACTCGAAAAAATCTGTAACTAAACCAATAATGTCCAGAAAAATGGTACTAAGAATTAATGAAGAGGAAACCAAGTACATAAAGTCCTCTACACAAGCCAGAAGATATCTCCAAAATCTGACAACAGGTGATTTTAAATTTGAAGGAGCCAACAGCTTCACATACTTGGAATTAGTTTAAACAATAAAAACATAATGTGGACATTCACTCTAAAATCATGACAGCAAACCGCCATACCTAGGCCATATTAAACTCTTCAGGTCTAAAATCATGGCCAGAAATACTAAATTAAAACTAGATAAAACTGTAATATGACCCATACTGACCTATGGGTCAGAAACGTGGACAATGCTCATGGAATAAATGATCATACTCAGAATAAAAGATAATACATGGACCTGTAAAAGAAAGAGAATGCTGAAGAATATGAACAAACAAGGTGATAAAGAGCAAATACAAGGTAAAGATTTGTAAAGTTTATAAAATCCCTCCGACTAAGATGGCATGGCCATGCTGAAAGAATGCAAAACCAAACTACGCCACAACAAATCACATTATCTACAATGAATGAAACAAGGGAAAAAGGAAGACCATGTAAAAGATGGAGATATGAGGTTGAAAAGGATTTAAATATAATTGGAATAAAAATAAAGCAGGCGATGGCCAGAGACCGTCAGGAATGGAGGAAGACTCTATTGGAAGTCACGTAGCACAGTGGACTTTGGTGCTCGAGAAGAATAAGAAGGAACCAACAAAGGCACCAAAGTCTTAACTGTTTGGCAGAGACTGTAGACATCAGTGAACTGAAGCTTAATGAAACCAGATGCTACAAAATGCTTACCATGACTTTTTTACCAGGTCCCATACTACGCACTGTCACACCCAGCCACTGCCCATCTTTTATTTCATCATCTCCAGGAGGCATAAGATTCTCAGAGTCCACCGCTGTAATCAGCACAATCTCAAATATTAAATATTTGCAGTTTCAACCACAGACTGTGAGACAGACTGACTGTATACCTAGATTACCTATATAAAACTGAAGGATAATAAACAATAATGTTCCTACACAGCACAAATACTTCTTTAAAGTACACAATCATCTCTCACAGTTCAGTGGCTACACCTCACACGTTCCACTGTTAGCTGGACCAGCAGTGGACTTCGGAATGTCAATGAAATCCCGCAAGTTTATACACTGGCTATGTAAAGCGCTGATATATAATTATATCTTCTCAGGCAATAAACTCTACCAGCAAAGAATACAATTCTTGTCATATCAGAAATTCTTTCTTGCCATCATCAGGGCAAGTGAGCCAGGTCAATGGCTGGATCACTCACTGTCATGTACAGGCTAAACAAAATTCAGCTAGTTCACCTGTGGGTTAGGTAACTTTCCGTATCTGGTTCCTGGCCAATGAATACAAGATTCCTTCAGGTCGCCACAGCTGTAGCCTCTGGCCACTAGTTTACATCATTTCAGTGTATCAGTCTTTGAGGACAGAGACACAGCAAGACCCTTAGTTCTTTTGTACTGGAACAGCTGTCAGGGGAATTTTTTTATATAGCTACCAAGAAAATTAAAGAATTTCTCCTAAAAACATTAAGCTTCTGTATCACCTGGGGGCAGAGGGTGGGATCAAAGTTCAGTAGCTGATGCCAGTGTGAAAGATCTTAGTTACAACTCTCCCCAGTAGATGGGCAGATATCAACATTTTCAAGAAACCAGTTACCTCTATCTTCTGTCCTGAAGACAGAGGCAACAGGTTCCTCCAAAATGTGGTACCTATCCACTAAACTACACAGCATTATGCTCAAGAAGACCATAATCAAGTTTAGCCTACACTTTGGTACTACGGAGGGGTCCGTAGATACAGGAGCACACGTTCTTCATTCTAGGACTAGATGGACATGTGGTCAGCTTCATGTTCCTTCTGCCTTTAGTCCAGAAAATAAGCCTTGGGTACTCATTAAAGAGGAACTGATACTCAAACAGGATGCTAAACCCTTGGCCCTAGCTATGCTTGTTCTTGTTCCAACCTTCTAGAATAATGGGATTCTTTTAACTGCAATAAAAGATATGTACACATGCCTTTTTCACCATTCCTGCAATTCTTCAATACCTTTTGTTAACACAGCTGAAATTTCTATTATATGACCATTTTTCTATTCTGAAATACAAGAATGATATCTAGTTTACTGTAATCAGTAGGTTTATCAATTAATAGAAATGATTTCAATAAAAGATGAAAGCAAAGAGATGGGGTATATTTAAAATACAGTGGCATATTTACTTGTTACACTGACACTATACATCATCATGGATGTTGTCATCATCACCACCCAGATGAAGCATTTATACAAGCAGTTTGGGGATGGATCTTCCTCTCTGCCACCTCATCTTCAAAAGTTCAAAGGTGTACCCATGCAATGGATCCCTCCACAAACAAAGCAGCCAGAACATGAAGCAGATCACTCATTTCCATCTGGGGCAAATATTGAGATTGCAGGGAGGATCCCTTCCACTCCCCCTATACACCTTCATAGAGTGACGATTAGGCAGTATAGAGCTCCCCTGTGAGATTTAAGATTCTCATGGTGGTAGCTATTACAATTATTGTTTTCTGTGAATGTGACATCTTTAAGTCTGGTACAAGAATACCAACATTTCGGGGAAACTTGCTGCCTTCTTCTTCAAAGTACATGATGAGGGCAGCACATTCTCCTGAAATGTCTGTACACATCTACCAGATCATACATTGTTACATCTCAAAAGGTAGTAATCTTCAAGATGTCCTTCTTATACAACATGTACTAGGAGCACCAAGTGCTATGAGATTGACAACCAGTAAGGGATTGTATGAATGGTCATTCAATTCTCAAACTGAGGAGTTACAATAATGCTGCCTGAAAAGAATGGCATGATGCCATGTACTTCCATCAACCACAACTGATCCTTCTAACAAGAACATGTAATATATATAAGAACATATTTATATATTTCAGAAACACAAGCACACAGCAGTTGTTTGCAAGGAGAGAGAGAGAAAAAAAAGCAGCAAGTGCTGCGTGAAATATATGTAGTGCAGTGATTGGCAGAAAAAGGCTTAGGTCAACCATTTTGCTTCTTACAAATGCGCATCACAACTGCCACTCGATCAGAAGTAATGTGTATGCATGCGTGTCAATGCCCTTAAATTCCACAAACGCAATGAATACTTTTTTTTTGTTAATAACAAACTTGAAACCAATATACCAACATTACCTTGTAGAATCACTCAAATCAATTTTTTAGTGTTTTCTATATACATAAAAAAATACACTGTTAAGACACACCACAATCAACAGAACAATCCTGAAGTAACAACTACATTAAATTATTTTAATTATGCTTGAATATCTCTTATGAACATCTATTAGACCAGAGTTTTATCTCTGACATTACAAAACAAGTTTTTATATTACAATAAGAGGGTACCAGCAGCAACCAAGTCAAGTCAGTATATACAAAATACACTTACATTCACTCCACAGCATTTTTCTTCTCATTTCTCAAGTTCATTTTAATCCCCCTAATAAAACAATATTTCGGCAAAAATGATTTACCTGCATGAGAGGAAAGCAGGCTAGCCATATTGGAGTGGCAACTGCTACAATCAGGAGGCACTCATGAAAATTCATGCTATGGATGAGTTCACATCCAGTAACTAAAATGTAAGCCCCTTGTGAGATCTGAGGTTCTCGTGGCAGTGACCAACAATATAATGGTCCTTTTGGATGTAATGCTGGGAAATACAGTTAATGTCTACCAAACTACATGGCATTATATTCCATAGGTCAGGAACGATGTGTGTACCTATAATCATGTGGTCACGTGAACCACGAAATACAGCCAAGGGAACATACTGTACTAAACTGAAATATAATTCACACTTGTTCAGACTTGAAACAGTAAATATGCTGGATTAAAAGAAAAAATCCTCCTCAGATTTAATCCAGCAATGAATGGTACACAAACAGAAGTATTTTATAATAAATGCTTAAAACAACTACCATTAATAACAACAAATTTCATTTCAAATTGATGCATTATGTGACTGATGCAAAAATTGTTGACCAACAGAAAAAGACATTAAAAACTCTTTGGAAAGTTCTGTATGAAAGTGATACAATATACAATAGCACAGAGCTTTCTGATGCAAAACAAGGATACATGCACACAGCAAAACTCTTAAAAAAATATGTACTGTACAATGCAACCTGGGATATGCAAAATGCATTACAAATCTTCAATAATTCAGCAACTCAAAAACTTGCAAAAAATTTCTTAAAAACACACGATTCACGCACTTTCTCACAAAACTGTAGAAGAAATCGTGAGGACAGGCCCAAAATGGCATAAAATACGACTCAGTATTCAATGACAGAATTGTTAAAACTGTTACATTTACAGAGAAAAGTTACCAAGATAGTTGGTTCACAATTTTTCAACTTCAAAGGTTAGCTCAATGGTAACATACAGAGGTTCTCTTCAGAAAGAACCAGTTGGAAACAAGCCACTGGCTAAAACTTTCCTCCAAACCCTGGTCATAACACTGACCCTTGGTTGATTTCTCTGTTCTTCAGAGACAAGGCACTGTGTATCACAAGTGACTGGTGCACAACACTTTGAGAACACCGTGTTTTGTCTCTTCGGCTTTCGAGCATTTAAGATGGAACAAGGCTGTCTACGGATATTTGGCACCAATTACCCTTTTACGGAGTGCCACATCCAGGTAAAACAGACCTCAACTACACCAATCCAAAAGCCTAACAACAGGCACAATCATTTTTTGTTTAATAAAGTTGTTCCAGCTGCACAGATTATTCAGTAGGAGTCGCCAGACAGATGACCTTTCGGGGCCACGTTCTAGCAACTTTTGCAAGAACCATGCATTAATAAAATAATTTTTTCCCCCTTATTTTATGGCTTCTTCTTTCTGTTAATTCAATGATAACAGGTTAATTTCAGTTAGTTATGAGTCCCCTTTTCTTAAAAAATAAAGTCCTTTAAAAATGCTGTTCACAGGCTGTATCATCTGCATGTAAACTACCTGAATGTTATTACTTTACAGGTAAACTGTGTCAGCTGCACCAGTGACATGTAGGAGCCATGTTGTGGCCATCCCTGTTAATACAGAGTCATAAGAAATGTGAAAATTATCACAAAGTGCACATATGCATTTGTGAGTAAGCAGACTGTCAACTCCAAACGTACCATCTCAACATATGCCGTGACGGGCTAAGTATAACTCTTCAAAGCCTCAATATGGAAAGCTGATGCCTGAGTCAGTATTTCAGAACATCACCTCCTCAATACGCAGCAGGAGCACTACATGCTGAACTGCATTGTTCAGTCCCATTGTTGAGTTCTATATCATCTGTAAGGGTGGAACTTATTTTAGCAGGGAATACAAAGGTAACAAAGCAGGATTAGGGCCTATATGAAGGCACTATCTGCCTGAGAAAAGTGACAAAACCCATGAAAAATACCAGTGATGACAGCTGCTTTCTCAGTCAAAGAATAAACCTGATATATCCTGAAAATAAGTGACCAGTGAGCTAACCTTCACTACATGATGCTGAACTCAATACATTTCACAGCATCTCACTTTAAAATTTCAGTCTGTAAGAACATAACTATTTAATACTGAGACATTCTAATACCATTTCACACAGCAAATATCATGCAGTTGGAAGACAAAAGTCTATAGTCAACATGTGAATACCAAAACAATGGAGTCCATAATGTAGCAGAATTCAGTCTTCCCATTTAGAACAGGCAATAAGAGAAAGGATGCAAGTCACAGCTTTTTCCTCACTCACATACTTGCTCTAGGTGCTAGCAAATGATACAAGGCACTGTGTACGGAGAATTTCATCACACAACTCATGACATATAAGAAATAACATGATGCAGCATTGCTTGTTGATCAGTGATCATACTGTACAAACGTGTTCACTTTGTACAAAAGTAATGAAGTATCTTATGCACTCAACCATGTATGTAGGTTCTGTTCTGTATATTCCGTTTCATTGTGTTGTTCTATGTATTGTTTGTGTGTAAATGTGTACTGTACTACTGCCACCGGGCGTCAACCCAATTGCAGTTAACAAATATATATAATGTCAAGATTGCATGGTCAATTCTAAAGGTTCCTGATGATGTTATATTACACTCTGGATTGCTTAAGCTTCTGGACTTTGTCCACCATCCCATATTTAAACAAACAAAATATTTCAGAAGTTGAAACATTCCCATCATCACATCAAAATGTGGGAGATACATACTCAGATCAGACCAGCTGAAGAAGCTATTCTCAATCACTGACTGAATAAGAGACAATGGGCAAAGTCCAGAAGCCAAGTAATCCAAATATGACATGGATTTCCACCATCAATCAAAGATGTTGCAAAGAGTGAAAGTTTCCAAAACATTGGCAAGATATTCCTTCTAGAAAAGCTGACAGCCTGGAAAACTGCACAGCAATTACACACTGCAAAAGCTTCAAATTGTTTCTAAATATTTTAATATACAGCTGAATGTCATATTAGATTTAAAGTTATCATGGTGGTGCAGATTTACTGTACTTCAGCCTTCTGCACTATGACAATGTGCTGTCAGGTTGCTAGAATCAGCAATTCAGAGGAACACGCAAGCTCCATTACCTGGGTTGAATTTCCTCCACCACATATGTGTACCTAGCAATTGCCACAACACAACATACTCGTACAACACAAAAATGACAGCTGATTGCCTTAAATCACACAAGAATTGGCACATGACATCCTTAGGTGTGATCCCATTTAAGAATTACAAGACAGACAAAGGTAACAATTAATTAATACAGCAATTTTAGAAACAATCAAACATGTTCTAATTGGACTATGAATATCACCTCAATACTTTAAAATGATAACAGCTTGTGTAGCAAAACACTGTGTAATTTAAGCAGTGGACTGAAACCAAGATTTAAAAACTTCAGGTGGATCAAAATAACACCCCATAAAATTCTCTAAACACTTCTGCAGTGTGTACAAAATGCCATGCTTTAATTTAAGTAATGATTAATAACAGCTTTAAATACAAAATGACTTGACACCGGAGCAATATGCTGTTCACGTGGTTAGGGCAGCAAGTGACCAAATCCTGACTCCTTGTTCTTAACACCACACAGTATGATGTAAAATTCCAACGTTTTGTATCAATATGAAACTTGGTCTCTTAGTGAGCAGCAAAAGAAAAAATGTTCAAAAAGTAGGCACACTGGAAAACATTTGGACCAAAACGCAATATCGGAGTACATTATATCATTATGTTCAGGGTAGACACTGGTACTAGCTGTCTTTAACATTTCAGGCTTAAGAGAAAGGCCTTAGTTTATTTTACATGATGAGATGGCAAAATAGAGACATTATTTTACGAGTATCATACAACTATCGGCCTTCACTTCCTCTCAGCTCGCTCATCGCAGTCACGTAGGCCTCTCATCCGACTGCACACATTCAAAGGAGGATTACAGGCGTGAAGTGACAAACAGCAGTTACGCTATACAATAAAGGCCCTGTATTATGTGCATTTTGTTCAAGACAACATTCTGTTTTTATTATGTGTGCGTGCACGGGCCTTCGCTCCAGTAAGCAAGAGCTCTTATCTTTCTCATCCACTTTCCTGACATGCTGATCACTTCCCGTGCCTCAGGGACACAGGGGCATGCAACAACAGGATACACTGTACGTAGCTCATCCGACATGCACTGTACTGACATATCCCCCCACACGTCTCCAAACATTCTTTGTTTACTGTGATAAAAACGTTAACAGAATGACCTCGCAGATAGTGATGGGTTCCTTACTGCAGCTGAACAAACTCTTAAGTACACTCTAGATAATTATACTTCATGGAAACCCTACAGTAATGTCACTATTGTTGCCCCGACTGTCGAATTTCAAAGTGACCCACACAAAGCGAGACAAAGATTACGCTTTAACAACACCGGCAATGTACTGTACAAATAATATAACAATGAGACGCTTTCTTGCAACCATTGTTACGATGGAAATACAGTAAGTGTTACTTATGCTGATCGTGTATTTGTAGCCTTTGGTATCCAGTCTGCAATGTGCATGCGCCATACTGTCATCTGTGGCCTGCCCAACTCTACAATAATTTTCCACAGTACCTCATAAACGGCACGATTTTCGAAAAAACAAAAAGTTACTAAACACAAAATGTTTTTTTTTCCTGCAACTTTTATCCGAAACAATTTTCATTGTAAGAGAGATATGATCAAAAATGTACATCGATCCTCAAGTTAAGTACCCGTTATTCTTGTCCAATTTTCATAAAACTTCAATATGCCGGACATATTTTGGAAAAATACTCAAAATATAAAATTTCATGAGATCCAACCAGTGGAAGCCGAGCTGTTCCATGCGGACAGACATGACGAATCTCAACAGTCGCTTTTCCGAACGTGCCTAAAAATGAAAGGGCATTAGTATGCTGAAGAACATAACGTTCAAATGACTACACAAAGAAACAACATTAAAGCCTCATTCGATATAGTGTATAGACTGCTTAGCAGATACGTTATTAGGGGGTTCTTTACGAAGTAAAAAAAAAGAAATCCGTACATGGCGGCCATGTTCATCTGTGACCTAATATCAGTGGCTAAACCGTTTATCGGATTTTCATGAAATTCAATGGAGTTCTTCACAAACGGTAGTGAGCGAGCGTTTCGTGAAAATCGGTGCATATTTTATTTACGGGCGTAAATGAAATTTTGTCGGCGTTTTCTAAAATTTTCGCCCTATTCTAATAAAATTTTACTGACTAATGATGAATTTAGTGAAAATCGGCACAGTAAAATCTACACTTTACTTAAAGTCGTCAACGAATTTATACTCGTACTTTCCACATTTATTGTCCAATCTGGGTGAAACACAATGATGCTGAGCACTGTGAGTTTTGTAAAAATCCGCGAGCGAGAAGGCCGCACATTTCTTGTAGGCGTAAATGAGGTTACATGTACGCGCCTACCGCAAAAACGTATAACATATTAAAAGTAAAAAACGCCATAATAAAGTATGTGTACTAAGCGACGGAGTAAACTATTCGTGATCTTGTTTTATGCTGCCATCATCAACCGCAGATTTTAACCTCAAAATGGGAGGACAATAAGGCAATTTTAAACCTATACCGATTCACAGTCCTAAGTAGTTTGACATCAAACAAACTCCATGTAGCAGTCCTTCTTAGGAAGCCAACAGTTCCTCAGATAGTCAAAAAATTCACCGCATTTTATGGAACCCGATTGATTCACTACCGCGTTCATAACAGCGCACCACTGTTCCTGATCCATATGAACCCAATCCAAACCTTCCCGTTCTGTTTTTTTAAGGTCGACTTTCGTATCATCGTCTCACTTATGCCTACGTATTCCATGTGGTCTCCTCTGGTTTCACCACCAAAACCCTGCATACATTTCACTTCTCCCCCACACGTGCCACATGCCCCACCCACCCCATCCTCGATTTGATCACGTGTATAATACTGTATACGGCAACGTAGGAAAAATAATGAAGGTCCTCATAATGCAATTTTCTCCAGCATTCTGCTATTTATTCCCTTTTGGATCCACAGCTTCTATGCAGGATCCTGTCCTCAGACGTCCCTAGTTGTACGTTCTTTCCTTTATGAAAAAGACCAAGTTTCACAGCCATACAAAACAATAACCGAATGTGGTTTTGTATGTTTTAATCTTCCGAGTACTACGATTAGCAGATTCAAAAACAAAATATGGTGAACCGAACGGTACCAAGCATTCCCCAAATTTAATCTGCCGTTCATTTCTTTGTGAATATAAATTTAAGTGTGGTCTCAGGATAACCAAATACCTTAATGGTAAGTAATGTCTGAATATAATAAGCACAACACTCAACATGAACAGATTTTGGTATGCAGAAATGGTCCGATATCATAAATGCGAAACACAGAATAATAAGAAAAGCAACTCCAGAATTCGTTGTCAAAGTGAGATGTCTACCAGATTCTGACAAATATAGTACTGTGTAACTGCATATGTATTAAACGCATACGTTCTCATTACAGCACGTGTTACTCCACAGAATGTCCAGGTATTCCATACATTTACTGAATGTTCAGTTTTCCCCAGTGATGCAGCATCATACCTCAGAACAGAATCCTCAATGACACCATTGTAAAAGCAAAAACCTCAGAGCTTCTCTGTAGAGATCTCTTGATTACACATGTATACATTAACTTAACATCAGACCCACATTATTTAACAGTAACCTAAATGTGCTACATAAAACGCTCAATTTCATGGCATACATTAAATTTAATATACACCCCTGTGCACTGAAATGAGTATGTGCTTACTTGCTGCTTTAAAATTAAGCATGAATACCCCCTGTACACTGTCATGTCACAAGTGACATGACAATGTACAGGGGGGATTTTCAATCGCCAGGCTGAGCACTGCACAGCAGTCACCATCAATGGTTGTAACACAACAACAATGCTGTCCACTCTTCAGCGTGCAGTCTGGTAATTACAACTACTGTGTATATCTGACATTCAAGAAAACTTTGTCCTGTAATGTTAAAATTGTCCCTGTGTATAATTAAGCACCATTCTAAGTTGGATAGTAACAAAACAAACTATTCATCCATATTCAGAAGGTTCTACAATGTGTTCAACCCACATCACGTCTTTAGCGCCACAGCAACAATAAATCCACTCAGACTCTAGACTACAACATGCAATATGCACTCCATTCTCCATGCTTCAAGGGTCTGGAACAGCTGCAGGTCACTCCATGATGTTGCACAAGCTCAGCATTTGATTCTGACAACTCTGCTCAACAACCAATAAATAAAAAGACACTGCAAACCAACCTTCACAGAAAAACTGCGGTTAATCAGGATAAAAGGATGGGCATGAGGACAATATTTAGTATGAAAATATTAGCAGCATACACGCTGTAAATTAGGCAACAACTGTATGAGAATCTTATAAGGCAAAATTACATTAATCATGAGTGTAAATAACGTGAGTTCCTACTGGTTATTTCAAGGCTGTCATGTTTAATAATCCTAATTACTTAATCATTTATGTAATTTTGGTTATTTCTGCTAGCCGACCATTCAGTCATGATGCAGAGATTGAAGACACGAATCATTTTAAAATTATAATACAAAATTTTGCAAATACTGTATACATTTCCTGTGAGCAATATATTAGTGTGTCCTCTATTGTCATTTATTACAACTCCTTAACCTTACGACCTGTCTTAGTATCAACAAACTCATCAGCTGGCATCTGCCTTTGTTGACTAAACAGAAAACAATCTGATCCAGATTTCTCTAGTTTGAAACCTAAAATGACATGCACAGGCACAAATATGCAGACTGTCACCCCAGTACATATTTAATTTGTGGTCTACTGATGGTGACACTGTACAGACTTGGAGACATGTACAGACCATACCTGCACGTGCTTGAGTATTAACCCTACTGCATACCCTAATGGCTGCAGAATGTCCGCCCATTTTTATGAGCCAAAAATAACTCCGAATGAAGGCAGAAATAAATTATAATATATAGTATAAAATATAACAGAAGGTAATTTAGAATAATGAGGTATATTATACATTTGTAATTTGCAACAAACAATTGCACGCTGTTACTGTCATTGCTAACATATAGTATAATGGCGTGATAATTCAATGTTTTTGGTGTCCTCTATTAGGTCCACAGGGGGAACGGGGGAAGTGTCATTTTTATATATGTAATGATTAGTCAGTATTCTTTGTGGTGAAGTACATCATCAACTGAGTCATCTCTTTACAGATTAGGCCTAACAAGATGAGTGTGATAAATTGCCTTTTCACATCTGTAAAACAGGCAAAGGCTAATCGCTTAATCAATCAGAAAATTTAATCAGCTGACAGCCCAGTGTTACTGACACAAAATTTTAGTAGATTCAAACATACAAAATCCCTCGTTAAATTAATATGAAATGAAAGCTTCTACATTAATAATGTTAGAATTCATGGCTAAGGTCTGTATTAATTTGGTGCCATGGTAGTGAGTATTAAAATTGTATAATTCCATGGCGCAGGAAATTCTCTGAGCAGTTGGCAGTTCATTATGTCAAAACGAAGCCTTGTGTTGTTAAAGGAATGTTAAGATTCATAACCCTAGGAATATACATACCATTGCTACTGAACCATATTATCAGCCAATTAATCCTTTAAAACAAAACAGTTACTATTTGTAACACCTGCCACAATATAAACAACCTCTGCATTTTGCCCACACAATGTATGTTTTGTAACATTTTCACAGCAAACAGGGATTTCTTTTATAAACAGCATAATCTGATCTGTCTTTATAAAGGGGATGCAGTGTTACTTTTTTTACAAGGCAGGAACCGGATTTCTAAAAATGGATGGCTAATTAGGTTGTTGAATATTCATGATTGTTATTTCAATAGCCTGTACTGAGAAATATCCGAGAAATATTCTAGACAACTGTCCTGCTCTCCACTGACAGCTCCCCATTAGTGTACACATCCTGTACATACAACACAGATTAGTGTGTTACAGTTAGTACACAGAATTACTTGGCCTTTCACCTTGAAACTGCACAGTGCTACATTACAGCAAATACAGCAACACTGTCTATAGGGGCAGCCCTATTTGTAACAACTGAAGAATTCAATACCTGCCTGCTAAAATGGAAATAAATACATTCATCATTTCATTTGTTGAAGCGCAGGAACAATATTCAAAACATCTGAAACACTGACACTAATCGTGAACAGCTCAAACAGCAATTGTTCAAGAGTAAAAAAAAAAAAATATATGGAAATAGTTTTCAAGAACTACAAGTATGAGCAACACACTTTATAAATGAAATTATTAACATGCAGGTTTGAGTATTTATTCCTACATGTATCATTGATGGGTATGCTAATTACGTCTTACAGTACTGGAAACAAAGTACTTTGTTACTGAGCAGAAAGTTAATCTACACATATCTACTATGCCAATTTTCAGCCCTGGTATCACATTATTACACAGTTAAATCTGTGAAGTAAAAATGCAGCACAAGTAAAAGGCTATAATATATAAAAAGATCTATTGACGATTCCTGTCTTCTTAAAGAATATTTCTCTCTACCAATGCTGATACCATAGGATCATTTAAAGTGCAGTACCAAGGGACACAATTTCACCCCCCACTCCAGTCATCATAAAGCAGGTTCTTTCATCAGTACTGCAGCCTTGATCTTCGCACAGAATAGGTAATCACTAGGCTGCTGCACGTTTATTCTCTCAAATTACCATTCAGGGGCTTCCTGAATTCAAGATGTGCACATTCAGCAAACCTGTGATTTCACAGTGTCCCTCATGGGCTTTAACGTATATGAATAGATAAATGAAGGGTATTCTGTGGAAACTGCAGCTACAGATGGATACTGTCAAATGTTCCAATGATAAGTCAACAGCTTTATGCCTGTAATATGTATATTTCAATTGCAAATGCACAGTACCTAATATTTCTGCCTCAAAGCTTTATACACCCCATACATATGGAAGCCTTCCCACATTAAGTTCCTGGTATAAAAAGCAACAGTTTTAAATACACTTTTAAATGGGAGGGGTGGGGAACAACTAAACCCATACTGTCAAACGAATGACTGTACTTTTAATACAAAAGTTATCAGTGTACGTTCCAGCAAACAAATTGCATATTAAATTGTTAATAACACGCTTGGGGTTGTTCAAGAAATCCATATTCTGAAAAAATGGGAATCTTGGAGCAAAAAGGGGTGTTATCAACACTTAAATAACCAACGAACAAACAAATATTTCGCATCTCATCTCTTAAACTCAGAGATATTCAGGCAAGTATACTTCCAAACATCTTATGAAAAATTACTGCAGACATCATTGGACATTCTTTGGGAGGAGATAATAAGACTGTTTTAATACATATATACAAATTTACAAATAATCCAATTTATGATGATTATTTAACAAATTTACATCAAATGGTGTCCCCCTGTGTTTTCAGACTTCAAGAACATTTGTACCCATTACAACATACACAAATTGTCCTCATCCTTAATTCTATGCTCTGTAGACAAGTGAATGATACTAACTGATATTTACAGCCACAATCTTCTTTCTACCTAGCTGAGATTGAAGTTAGATTGGATTAATGTTTCTGGCCCTAATTATGTAAAGACGGAACTCTGACAGAAGTTAACTTTTGATTCAGATTAATATACACACAAACACAAGATGACCGCTGGACACAGAATCTGCTCTCAAAATCATGAACCCTTCATAGGGCCCCTGCCACACAGCACCTATAATGCCACCCGCTCTGCGATAATCAGTCCCACATTAACGTGGGACCACACACCATACAGCACAGTGACATAAATTTCTGCACAGCAACCGATAAGGCCATCAATCTGTGGCACCAGTGCTGTCCTTACGAAAATCTTTCTCTATAAGAAGAACAAAATGAAAGACAGGAAAGCAAACTATACAGACAGTATCATTACAATTTGTTGTAGAAGCACCATAATATTTTTAAACAGAGAGTGAATATGTGTCTTGCGCATGTGATCAGTATTTCTGACAAACACACTGTATACTTCTCCTGTCTGTAAAGGAGTGTTCAAGTTTAAATACATGGAAGATGAATGACAACTCTAACCACGGTTTTTTAACGAAAATTTTATTTTTGGAAGGTTAATAGGGGATGGGGAGGTACTAACATTATGACCTGGTAGACTGAGTTGTCTATGTTGTGGACAAGTTAGCATTCTGCATTTTATGGATAAGAAGAATGACAGACGGCCAAACTGCTATTGTGTGGTACTATACAATACCGCAATGCCCTCCCACGTAACGCCCAGAAATCAGCTCATCACACAATGGTGCAAAACAACCTTTCCATTTACAAACCAACAAGGGTCAAATACATCATTAATGACATCCCCCAAAAATGTACATGTTCCAATAATGTTACAAAAAAAATAAATAAATAATGTGATGTGCAATAAACATTTAGAATATTTGAAAACAACCAAGTGATTCTGTTAATGTTCAGTTCTAATCTCTCAAACAATTGCAGGCAAAGGAATATATGTACAATGCTGCTGTAAGCTGCCAGCAAAGTGTCAATGCATTCCATCATAGCAACAGACTATGCATGCATAAACATGCATATTTCTGCATCACATCAGGAGGAAAAGGCAGGAAGGAAGGAAGGAAGGGGGAAGCCAAACCAACCTCAGCAGCAAACTAACCAGAGCGACCAACAGGTCTGACTTCTGGCTTGCGAGCGAGCGAACACAACTTTAGGAGGGGAAGTCAGTTGACAACCACTTACACGATTCATACTGCCCATCTTCAGGATCTGCAAATTCCACGGCCAAAACAAAAAACAAAAAAACAACACAGTTTCATTACAACAATAACAGAAACTAATAACCAAAGGATCTTTAAAATAAAACACTGCAAAATGTTAAAATAAATATTGTCAACAACAGATAGCTAGACACCGATTCTCTTAGAAAAGAAAAGAGCAGCTAACACAGTATGACAGGATATTTCTAAATGGTATACCCAAAAAAATGAAGCTCAAACTATCACAATGTTATATATTGAACAAAACAGCCAGTGGTAACAGATATTTCATACAACGGGAGAACAAAGCATGATGCTATTACAAAAACACTGATTTCTCTAGTCCACATTTAACTAAAGCTCAAGTCTGTCTAAATTTGCATGTAATACAGTTACACATACTTTATAAATATACTAGACAATCACTATGGGGCTCTATGACAAGTTATTCCATTACAGATCCTTCCTGGTATTTTATGGGTACACATTTAAAGAAAAAATCCTAAGGTTAAAAACTGTAATCCATTTAAAACATTTATCATTCAAGGTATCACACTTATTACAACATTAGCAACGTTTATTACAGCTTTTAGTTTAATATGAATTGTAACTGCCATGTCTATGTTCAAAATGTTTGGTCATAAATATCTGCCACTCACAAACCAGCACAGTCTCTTCCAGTTTCACTGATATCTTCTGAATGGCCTTCCCACATCTGGCCATCATTTTTTATTTGTGTATATGAACTAGTTTTAAATATTTTCTGTTATCACATAGGTTGTTTATTTATGGCTTTAAAAACCTTGTACTTTACAGCCTTTTACTGGAAACGTATGCAGTGACTGTAATTGTGCTTGGTCACACAAAGTTTCCAATTATAGTGCCACCTTGAAAGAAATGCCTTGTGCATAATGTATTGTGGAAAGTTTAGAATAAAGATCTGTAAGTTTGTGTGACAACAAAAATATAAATTAGTGTTGGTAATAAATATTTAATTAAAAATAATGACAAATGTGCAGTAATGTAAAGAATAACCTGGGTCCTCAAGGATGAACCCAGGATTCAATGTGCACCTAGGCAAGGAAATGTGCAAAAGTAAAGAAGAAATAAGTACATATGGAAATAAAGACTGCAGTTACAATGTGCTTGTAAAGATGACAATAACTTAGCCGCAAGCATCAATGCAGACATTCTGCTCAATTGAATTCCTTAACATAAAACATTTCTTATGTTTTTTGCATCATGCATTGCAATATAATTACACAATATAAACCAATGAAATGCACATTTTATAAATTGACATTTTAATTTTTAATTGTGATGACTTCTACACGTTTTGAAACTGAGGGTTCATCTTCAGGAAGGCGGTTGTATATGCAGTTATGGTATGGTATGCTTTACAATCATCGGTATAAGCAGTCTAGTAGGTAGAATAGTATCGAATGCACTCTTCTACCTACTAGACTGCTTGTACCGATGCACGTAAAATATAACATACCATAATTGCATATACAACAGTCTTCCTGAAGATGAGCCCTTGGGTTCAAAACGAGAAGAAGACATCACAATTAAATATTAAAATATTAATTTAGGAAATGTACATGTCATTGATTTATATTGTGTAATAATAAAACCATTTCCTTATGTGCTCCAGATACTGCAAGGCAGAGGTGCAAGGAATGTGATATCTTGAACATGCAATATGTCCAAATAGTAATATGACTGCTGCCTGTCGATGCAAAGAAAGCTTTGACAATTTATGAAATTAATATTCTGAATCTTACATACACCTAACACCAAATGAAATAAATATCCTTCATGTCATGTACTGAACATATTTATTGCAATGGATCTCATTCACATGACAATAATAAAAGGAATCTGTTCACATAATTTGTGGTTCATTGTCAAAATGCAGCCACACAAAAAACAGTTGAGATAAATGTTCTAAATGGATTAAGTGTTCTGATGGAAGTGCTCTTTGACTGCATCTATAAAAAATATTTTACACATTCTACATTAACAATAATGTGTCAACTACAAATGCAAATTGCTACAAAGACTGTTCCTAAAAGTAAGTCAACTAAGCAAAATATTTCAACTAATATGAACATAAAACTAATCAAACTACTGTACACTTTACAGAACACAAGTAAGTACACTTCATAGGATGGATTTACTAAGCATACCAATGATGTTTGTGGATGTTTTTGAGAATACCTGGAAAACAAGAAAATGAAACCACACACAAAATTGCAAAGGAGAATGGATGATTTTGAACTAATACCAAAGAAGGCAATCTTCACAAGCACAAGCACAAGCACAAATATCGTGTGTGCCTGTATCGGCCTTCTAATTTATTCATTACTGACCAAAACGTAATTAAATAAAACTTCAGAATGTTTCTAAGTGCCAAAAATAGGTGATTCGTTCATTTAAAAATATCAGTGTGTTACATTTCACAAGGTGGTTCAAATATGACCGGGACTGATTTGTGTGTAAACAAGCCGCACTGCGCAGCAGCTGTGCGACCTTGAGAGAGTGAAGCCACAACCTCCA
>JGI20166J26741_11632251_pt1 | contig 22845 bp, 15 predicted proteins | sample TergutCu122P5_FD_26741 | JGI IMG/M metagenome (IMG submission 26741)
GCCGGCCGGCGCGGAAGAGGGCGGCGCGGGCCTTGTCGTAAACGCGCGCGCTGCGCTCGTCCTGTTCGGGGTGGACGGGTCTTCGCCGGCGTAGACAGAAGTCACGCGCCAGTAATATTTCGTCTCATAACTCAGCGCGTACGAATCGCCCAGCGTATAGCTCGTCCCGGTGATGCCGCCGATCGCCGCGGCGCCGGCGAACGTATCGGAGGCGGAGATCTCCAGGGTGTAGCTGCCTGCCATGGAGTCTGTCCAGGAAAAGCTCGGCTTCGTGGAGACCACCGTCGCGCCGTCGGCGGGCGCGAGCAGTTCGGGCGCGCCGCGCGGGATCTCCGTGACGGTCACGTTGACGTCCTTGATGTCGAAGGTGCAGGGGAAGCCCCCGTCCCAGCCGTATTCGTTCAATGAGAATTTCGTGATAGGCGCGTTGTTCGGCCGGTATCCCGTTTGCGGGAATCCGCCCCAGCTGGGAGCGGTGCTCGAATCTATCGAAAACGCGCCCGTCACCTGGTTAAATTCCACCGACGCCTGATACCATCCGTCAAGCGTGCTCGACACGCCAAATACATAAAACGGTTCCGGCCGGATCTCGCCGTTATGCGGTTTCGACAGTGCGCCGAAGACCCTGTTCCCGTCGTTCCAAAAACTGCCCTCGATAAAGTGATCGCCGGAAAATCCGTGATTGCCCTGTATCCTGTATTTGTATTCGACCTTCACTATGCTGTCCGAGATCGGATTCTGAAACAGGATGCCGAACGCGACGGCTTTGTTCGAGGACGCCGTACCGCCTCCGTTATGTACGTACCGGACGTAGGGTACGCTTTCGTCGGCCATATAGGTCAGGCTGCCGCCGGTGGCGTCGATTATGCCAAAATTCCCGTCCTGCGCGCTTCCGAGCGCGCCGTCAGTGACCGCCAGATCAACCGGCCACGTGTAGCTCGCGCCGGCCGAAGCCGCGAGAGCCGCGGCCGACGGCTGGGCGACAGCCGGCGCATCCTGCCGCGCGTATACTGTCCCGGCCGGGAATGACAGTATGAAAGCGGCCGAAATCAGAATACAAATCGCTTTCCGCAGTTTTTTCGCAAAGAATTTCATTTTTCCGCCCCCTTGAGGTTATTGAAATAAAAAAATGACATGTCTTTCCTAGAGCATTGTTTTTGGTGTACATCGCCCCCCTTTGGTGGATTGGCAGTCGCGGGATATGACGCGCGCTCCTTCATGGTCGAGATTACCATTGTGAAGGAGTATTTTCGTTTAATCACCGCCCTTTCCCAACAGATGGAATACTTTGATAAGACATTTTTCATATATTTCATATAATTATTTTACATTATTTTAATATCTTTTGTCAATAATATCATGTACCCCGCTTACCGCGCCTACTTTCCCCTAAAAAACTCCCTAACCGCTTCCGCCGCCCTCGCGTTCATCCCCTTCACCCCCGCCAGCGTCTCCGTATCCGCCTCTTTTATGGCCTCCAGCGACTTGAACTTCTTCATCAGCTCTTTCCTCCGGTTCGGCCCGATGCCCGGAATCTCGTCCAGCACGGACTTGACCTGGGCGTTGGCGCGGAGCTTCCTGTGATATTCCACGGCGAACCTGTGCACCTCGTCCTGGATGCGCGTGACGAGCTTGAAGCCCTCGGAGCCGGCCGGGAGCGTCACTTCCTCGCCCTCGTAGAGCAGGCCGCGCGTTCTGTGGCGGTCGTCCTTGACCATGCCGCAGACCGGGATGTCGATGTCCAGCGCGCGCATGGCCTTCTCCGCCGCGCCGGCCTGCCCCTTGCCGCCGTCTATGAACACTATGTCCGGAAGCCGGGAAAACGACGTTTTTTTCGGCGGAGCGTTTTCTTTACCATCCCCGTCTTCGTTCTCCGGGACAAAACCGTCCGAAAAAGTGCGGTGCTGGCCGCCGTCCGGCGAAATGCCTCCGTCCGGGCCCGGGTTTTCGGTCTCCAGCCTGTATCGCGCGAACCTCCGGCCGATGACCTCTTCCATTCCGGCGTAGTCGTCCGGCCCCAGGACGTTCCTTAGCCTGAACTTCCTGTAGTCGCTGTTCTTCGGCTTGCCGTTCTCAAAGACGACCATCGACGCCACGGACTCGAACCCCTGGATGTTGGATATGTCGTAGGCCTCTATGCGCCGGATCTCCGCGTCCCCGAAGCCCAGCGCCCGGGCGATCTCCGCGACCGCGCCCTCCGTTTTCTCCTTTTCGCGCCTCATGTGCTCGCCGAACTGCTCCAGGGTCTGGGCGGCGTTGTTCGCGGCCATTTGGACGAGCTTTAGCTTTTCGCCCCGCTTGGGCACGGTGAGCGTCACGTTCTGGCCCTTCAGGCCCGAAAGCCACTTCACGATCACGTCTTTCTCGCCGGCCTCGACGTCGTGTTCCAGGATGATCTCCCTGGGGATGAACGCGGCCTCGCCGTAGAATCGCTTGACGAATTCCGTCATTATCTCCCCGTCGGAAAGCAGGCCGGAAAGGCCGGGGTCCGCCCCGGCCGCCCCTCCGCCGAGCGAAAAGTGCTCCCTGCCGATCATCTTGCCGCCGCGTATGAAGAACACCTGCGCGAGCGCCTCGCCGTCCTTCCGCGCAAGGGCCGCTATGTCCTGGTCGTCGCCCGGCTCGCCGTCGATCTTCTGCTTCTCGGAGAGCGCGCGTATCGTCCTGATCTTGTCCCTCATCTCCGCCGCCTTTTCGAACTCCAGGTTCTCCGCGGCCTCCAGCATTCCGGCTTCCAGCCTTTTCAGCACCTTTTCGTATTTACCGTTCAGAAACTGCATGGCCTCCTCCACGAGCGCGCCGTACTCCTCCTCGGAGACGCTCCCCGTGCACGGGGCCAGGCACTGGCCGATGTAGTGGTTCAGGCACGGGCGCTCCTTGCCTATGTCCCGTGGGAACTTGCGCGGGCAGGTGCGTATGGGCCAGAGCCTGTGCATAAGCTCCAGCGTCTCCCGCACGGCCGTCCCGCCGATATACGGCCCGAAATAGCGCGCTCTGTCCTTCTCGTGCCTGCGCGCCAGGAAAAATCGCGGGAAGCGCTCGTTCACGGTCACTTTTATATACGGGTATCCCTTGTCGTCCTTCAGCTTTATGTTAAAGCGCGGGTTGTGCTTCTTTATCAGGTTGTTTTCCAGGATCAGGGCTTCCAGCTCGCCGTCCACGAGGATGTATTCGAACTCGCGTATCTGCGGCGCCATGAAATAGACCTTCGGGCTGGTCTGGGCGGACGACGCCTGAAAATACTGCCGGACGCGGTTGTAGAGGTTTATCGCCTTGCCGACGTAGATTATCTTGCCGGACTCGTCCTTCATGATGTAGACGCCGGGCTTTTTAGGGAGCTTTTTCAGTTCTTCGGGGATGTCGAACAAAAATATCACGCCTTTGGGGATACTGAAATAATTATAACGTACAATGAGAGAGTTTTGTATTTCTTTTTATGCTGTCGATAACAATATGTGATATAATTCCACTGCCTGGAAAAATTTATAACATTGCGGGAGGCGCGCCATGTCTGCTATCAACGAGATCATCCGCCCGGAGGCGGACGGCACGATCAGTTTCGGCGATCACACGACGTCCCAGAAGAGGAAAATCAGCGATTTCGACGCGTTCGGCGGCCTTTACAGCGTAAAGACCCACAGGGAGCTTACGCGGATCGAAAAGAACGGGGCGCTGCTCCTGGAGGCCGTCCCGGGGGCTTCTTTCCATGGCTTTCGCGTGACTGAAAAGTCCGTCGCGTTCGCGGCCGAGGGCGCGGGCGGCACTCAGGTGACGCTCGGGCTCGAGCCGGAGACGGGCTACCGGGTTATAGTCGGCGGCAAAAACATCGGGGACGTGGAATCCAACATGTCCGGCAAGGTCACCGTCAGTCTGGAACTGAGCGGCAAACCTCTGGACGTCAGAATAGAGAAGAACTGACATGCCTAAGCAAAATACGGCTTTTATATGCTCAAACTGCGGCTGCGGGAGCGCGAAGTGGCTCGGGAGATGCCCGTCCTGCGGGATGTACAACACATTGGAGGAAACCGAAAGCCTGGCGGGGGCGGTTAACAACCGCCCGCAAACGCGCGGGGCGGCCGGCGGCGCGCCGCAAAAACTCGGCGAGATACCGGCCGGGCGCGACGAGCGCATCCCGACGGGCATATCCGAGCTGGACAACGTGCTCTCCGGCGGCGCGGTCAGGGGGTCGCTGATACTCGTCGGCGGGGACCCGGGGATCGGGAAGTCCACGCTCTTGCTGCAGATCAGCCGGAACGCGTGCCGCGCCGGACGCGCGGTCCTCTACATATCCGGCGAGGAGAGCGCCGGCCAGATACGTATGCGCGCGGCGCGCCTCGGCGTCGATACGGACGGCCTGCTCGTATTGGCCGAGAACGACATGGAGACGGTCGAGGCCGCGATAGCGGACACCCGGCCGGACATGGCGGTCGTCGACTCGATACAGACTGTCTATAACCCGTCCCTCTCCTCGACCCCCGGAAGCGTCGCCCAGATCAGGGAGTGCGCGGCGGCTTTGATGAAGCTTGCCAAGAGTAAAAACGTGACCGTCTGGATCGTCGGGCACGTGACTAAGGAGGGGGCGCTGGCCGGGCCGCGCGTGCTGGAGCACATGGTGGACACGGTGCTCTACTTCGAGGGCGAGAAGCGCGAGAGCTACCGCATTATCCGCGCGGTGAAAAACCGCTTCGGGGCGACCAACGAGATAGCCATATTCGAGATGCACGGCGACGGCCTCCGGGAGATCGCGAACCCGTCGGAGTACATGCTGTCCGGCAGGCCGATACGCGTGCCCGGCTCCGTCGTGTCCTGCGGCATGGAGGGGACGCGGCCGATTTTGGCGGAGGTCCAGGCGCTGTGCTGCTTCACGAGCTTCGGCATCCCCCGGCGCGTCGTGAACGGCCTGGACTACAACAGGACGGTCATGCTCATCGCCGTGCTGGAAAAGCGGGCCGGGCTGAAGCTGGGGACGTACGACGTCTACGTGAACATCGCCGGCGGGCTCAAGATAGACGAGCCGTACCTGGACGCGGCCGCGGTGCTGGCCATCGCCTCGAGCTATAAAAACAGGCCGATAGACCCTTACACCGCCGCGCTGGGCGAGGTCGGGCTGACCGGCGAGCTCCGCGCCGCGGCCAACGCCGACAAGAGGGTAGGGGAGGCGGCCAAGCAGGGGTTCAAAACGTGCCTGCTGCCGAGGGTTAATCTGAAAGGGATCAGGGAGTACGGGGACATGAATATAGTGGGGGTCAGGAACGTGGCGGAACTGTTGAACAGCGGGCTGGCGGAGAAGGCAACGGGCGGTGAGTAAACATGAATATAGCGGGTATGGGCAATGAATGGATGAATACAGGAGTTGAGTACCGTGAAGCACAGTGCAGAAACTGACATAATTAGCTTGAGAAGAATTCTTGGCTATATTATGGATATTGGAGAATGTTTTGATCATTTTGTTGTTGAATCACACGCCGATTTTGCTGCGAACCGGCTGGCGCAATATGCTATTACGCAGATTATCACGAATATTGCCGAAATAAGGAAGGATATTTCAGACGCCACATTGCTTCTTTTACCGGGCTTTAGCCGGATAAAGGTGATCGGTGCCAGGAATATTGCCAGCCATGCTTATGAACAAGTTAATTTCCGAATCATTTATGATATATGTGGTATGTTGCAGAGTGAGAACGTAGTCAAAGAGTTAAACGGGGTGATTTACGGTGTCGACGGCAACGATCGACAAAATAGCTGACATAGCGGCGAACACGGCCTCTAAGTATCCGTGTATCAGGCGCATCGGTCTTTTTGGCTCCTACGCGAGAGGCGATTACGCCGACGGCAGCGACATAGACTTGTTGTACGACTATGACTACAATATGTCCGACGCGACCCAGCAGTTTTTATCGTTTGTCGAGGATTTCTGTGACAACGTGAAACCGCTGGAAGTTGACTTTGTGTTTTATGAGAATCTTCTCTCATCAGAAGATAGGAGATTTTGTGATAGAGTCTTGAATGACGCTGTTTGGATTTATAAGGCTTAACAAAGGACTGAATAGTATGGATAGTAACCATGTCATAACGCCGTATGATTTTGTAGTGTCGATATGCAACTAAGTCAGGAGGTCATTCAATGAACAGGCGTCCTTTCGGCAAGACAGGCTACTCCGTCTCCGCCCTCGGCATGGGCTGTATGCGCCTGCCGAGGCTCTACGGGGAAAACCAAAGCCGGGCTGCGGTGGATTTGGAAAAGGCGTTCGGGATGATCAGATACGCCGTGGAACACGGCGTCGACTATTTCGACACCGCGCTCACATACCACAACCGGCAGAGCGAGGCCGCGCTCGGCGAGGCCCTGGACGGCGGCCTTCGCGAGAAGGTGCGCATCGCCACGAAACAGCCGACGCACGTGATGAAAACAAAAGCGGACATCCGGCGCAATCTCGAAAGCACGCTAATAAAGCTGCGCACGGACTACCTCGACGTCTACCTGATCCACAACGTAAACCCGTCCAACTGGGACGAGATCAAACGGCGCGGGATATACGCGGAATATGAGAAGTTCCGGGACGAGGGCATGATACGTGCCGTCGGCTTCTCCTTCCACGGCGGGCCGGAGCTTTTCGGCGAGGTTTTGGCCGAATATCCCTGGGATATGTGCCAGGTGCAGATGAACCTCATAGACTGCGACAGGGAAACCACCGCCGAGGCGGTCACGCTGGCCGGCCAAAAGGGCTGCGCCTTGGCCGTCATGGAGCCGCTAAAGGGCGGCGGCCTGGCGAACGCGCCCGGGCCGGTGGAATCGCTTTACGACGCGTTCCCGGTCAGGCGCGCCCCGGTCGAGTGGGCGTTCCGCTATCTGCTGGATTATCCCCAAATCAGCACTGTTTTGAGCGGAATGACCACGCTGGATCAGCTGAAAGAAAACATTGAGATATTCTCAAAGCCGGACGCCGTCCCCGGATGCCTGTCCGGCGGGGAGAGGGAGCTTTTGGGCAAGGTCAAGGCCGCTTACGACTCCATCGGGACCGTCCCGTGCACCGGCTGCGGTTACTGTATGCCGTGCCCGCAAGGCGTCGACATACCGGGAGCGTTCACGCTTTACAACGACGGAATGCGTTTCGGCGATTTCGGCCAGCCCAGGCGGCGATATTGGTTCGCAGCCGGCGCGGCCGCCGACGCGGGCAGGTGCGTTGCCTGCGGAGAGTGCGAAAAGAAATGCCCGCAGGGCATCGAGGTGACCGAGCGGCTGAAAACGGCCCACAAGGCGCTGGAGGGGTGGATTGAATAAAATGAAAAATGAAAAAATGAAAAACGACAGGACAAGCCCGCGCTTCGCGGAGCTTGTTTCCCGCGCGCCGTTCATGGTCATCCGGCGGCGCTGCAAAAAATGCGCCGCGATAATTGCCGCGGCGGCCATAGCCGCGTCCGCGGCCGCGTGCGCCGGCCGAAACGACCCCGCGGGGACCGCGGTTCCGTCCGCGGGCGCGTCCGCCCCCGCGTCGGACAGCCTGGCCCCGTCGGACAGCCCGGCCCCGTCGGAAAGCCTTGCCCCGTCGGACAGCCAAACGCCGGCCCCGAAAGCCGTATACCACTCCATGTCCCAGGAGGACGCGAAACGCGTGATGGACGGCGGCGACCCCTATATCCTCGTGGACGTCAGAACGCAGGCCGAATACGATGTAAAGCACATAACCGGGGCCGTATTGATTCCCGTCGACGAAATCGAGAACAGGGCCGCGGACGAACTGCCCGACAAGGACGCGCTGATCATGGTCTACTGCCGCTCCGGCGTCAGAAGCAAAAACGCGGCGGGGATTCTGGTCGGCCTTGGGTATACGAATGTGCAGGATATCGGCGGGATACAAACATGGCCCTTTGATAACGTCGAGGGCGGCTGAGGCGCGGGAGCGCCCGTATTTTGAGCGGCTTTATGGCGCATACTAATCCCGGGCAGAGAACGGCGGGCGGCGCATAAACCGCGCCTTATACGAATCCCGATTATTATTGTGATAAACAGGGATCCGCAATTTACGCCGTTCTGCTGCCGCATTTTGCGGGCGCGATCCGCTTCGCATGTCAGCGTCACTTCCTTACTATGCAAACTATGCAAATGATCCGGTTTTCGCCGCAAAGTGCAAATAATGCCAAATATATAAATGTGGCGTCCACGGAAACTCACGCTGTCATCCTGAGCGCAGCGAAGAATTCCAAAAATGCCGGAGGCGAAAATATCTGTCATCCGGTAAAGTCGTTTCGATTTGAAATGAGCTGAAAACGAGCGTGAAACGACCAATGTAAGAGGGGCGTTTCGCGCGAAGTTTGAAGCTCAATTTCAAACGAAACGACAATATCGTTTCGATTTGAAATGAGCTGAAAACGAGCGTGAAACGACCAATGTAAGAGGGGCGTTTCGCGCGAAGTTTGAAGCTCAATTTCAAACGAAACGATAAATGGTACCTCAGGGTTTGATTTTACCGGCAGCCGTGCCGGTTCCCGCCTTTTCATACGAATCTCGATTAAAATCTTCACCGTCTGTCGCCGAGAACGCCGTAGAAGCGTTCGGCGTTTCGGCTCCGCCTGTGAAGTTTTAATCTGAGATTCGTATTCGGCTTCCCGCCCGGTTTTCTCCGATTTTAGGTTATCCTTCGCTTCGCTCAGGATGACAGCGGAAAAGGTTTTGGAGTTTCCGCGGGGGCTCATATCAGGCGGGGGTGTTAATGGACACAAAGAAAAGATTCATAAGGGCTCCGGCGGCGGCGATCCTGGCTTTGATACTGTTTTTGCCGGGGTTTCCGCTCGCCGGCGGCGAAGTAAAGGCGCAGATGTCCACGAACCAGATGACCAAGGCGAACTTCGTCGACGTTCAGGTCGGATCGTGGCATGTCGCGGCGCTGGACGACGAGGGCAGAGTCTACACGTGGAGCGCCGGCGGCTACGATACCCAGCTTTTGGGCCGGCCTTACGACAACTACGGCATCGCCGTCCAGGTGACGCAGGTGTGGGACAACGGTTCGCTCGTGCCCATGCCTTGGATCAGGAAGATATCCTCCAGCGAATCCAACAGCGTCGCGCTGGATACCGACGGCAACATCTGGTCATGGGGCATCGAAGCCCGCGGCCCCATCAACCTGGGACATCCTGTCCAAAGTGTGGGCGGCGTCTACTATCCCGCGAAGGTCATCATGCCGGCGGGGATATACGCCGTCGACGTTTCGGCGGCCTGCGGCGGCGGACGCTTTATCGACCAGCACGGAAATCTCTGGGCCTGGGGCCACGGCGCGAACGCCCTGACGGGCGCGGGTTACGCGCTCGGCACCGGCGCAAGCATCCAAACGCAGACGCCGGTCCAGCTGACCACGGCGCAGGACGGCTCGGCGCTGCCGAACAATTTCGTCAGCGTGGTCGCCTCCGACTATTCGAACGATCCGGTCAGCATTGCGCTGACTTCGACAGGGGACGTTTACACCTGGGCGCCGTATAACGCCGCGACAAACGCGGCCAACTCCAACAGGCCCATGCTCACGGTGTTCCCGGCGGGCGCCGGGAGGATAATAAAGGTCGACTGCGGCAACGGCTTCTTCGGGGCGATGGACGACAACGGCCGGATATACACCTGGGGCGACCAGACCAGTTCTTTTTCCGGGCAAACAAACCTGGGGCAGGGTCAGACCGGCACGGCCGGAAACAGACAGTCCCCGGGCCTGATCACGCAGGTTTCCACCATGAATACGACCGGAACCTCGACGACCGGTCTGATACCGGCCCCGGTCTTCAGGGACTTCACGATGTACCAGTGGGGTTGGATGGCCATCGACAGGGACTATACCATCTACGCGATCGGCCATAATCCGTATTACAACCATCACGGATATGTCAACGGGGTTCTTGTGAATATAACGGGTGATTACAGGTATCTGACGGCTTTCCGGCCGAAACAGGTGCCTGACGGCGCCGCTGTCTATACCATCAGCGAGGGCTGGGAAGGTTCGGCTTTTATTGACACAAACGGAAACGCGTATGTGCAGTCGAGCCTGGCCTCTTTCAAGGGAGGCGCCACCGACGCCGAGCCCTGGGTGCACGTGCTGGGCGACCAGACGACGCTGTTCAAGACGGTCGCCGCCAGTCCGCCGGAGAATATCAAGCGCTACGAAGACACGCCGTCGAGCGTCACCGTGGTGCTCAGCCAACCGGCCAACGAGGTCAAATACGTCATTCTGTATCCCGACGACCGGTCGCCCTATGTTTTTGAGAATCTGGCCGGGAATGTGCCGGGCGGCGCGGGCAGCGGAAATTTCGGCATAGGGGAGAGTTATTACAGCCTTTCGTTCTACGGGGTCGAACCGCCGTATTATCTGGCCGGTTCCGGCCGGGCGATTTTGGCCTCGCCGAACGGATCGTCGATAACTTCGCGGTACTACGCGAACCCCGCCATATCGCAGGCGATGTTCAACGAAGCGTACAACAAGAAACTGGCGGTCGGCGACGCCGGCGTGATGACGCCCGTGACCGCCACGCAGTACACCGTCGGCAACAGATTCGGCGAAAACTGCGCCGTCTGGCTGCAAACCGCCAACGGCGCGCAGACGACGCGCCTTATTTTGCCGTTCGACAATGTCTACACGCAGACTCAGGCCTATGTCAGGGGCGTTTTGAACGGCTCCGGCAAACAGCTCTACGCTCCGCAGGCGGTCCCGCCTTCCCAGGCAGCGGGCGGCTTCTATAAAAGCGGCCCCGGCTACGGCGTGCCGCTCACCCGCGGCAGGGACGCTCTCGCCTACGACGCCGTGATCCATCCGCCGCCTCTGGGCTGGGACGTGGTGCAGCCGCTCCCGGTGACGGACACGGGCTTATGGCCCAACGCGGGCTATTATACGCTGTCCCCGCCGGGACAGACTTTTCTTTCTGCCGCGGCTGACGCTTACGGCGTCCGCCACCGGGTTGACCCGGCCAAGGAACTGACGCTTGACAGCTACGCTTTTTACACCGACAGCGCGCCCAACAGCCGGAACACCGTGGCTTTCACCTACGACAAGAATCCGGGCATGTGGGCGGACGCGACTATAAGTTTCGTGTATGACGACGGGACGCCGATAGACGTCTGGAACGATGAACTGGGAGCGTACAGCAGCGCGGATCAGGCTATTCACATCATGATCCCCGTGGGGCCGGCGCTTCTGTCGGAACTGGATCCCTATACGCCCCCCGAGGCCGAGGACCCGTCCGACGACGCGGTGGGCTACAGCATCGGCGCGCCTCCCGACGGAACCCCGGGTTCGTATGTCACCTGCGAGTTTCCGGACGGGTGCAACCCCGTGATCCACTCCAACGCTCCGGTAACGCTCTATATCGTCTACAGAGAAGGCCTCCTGAACGTGACGGAGAGGTATATGAACGTGGCCGCCGGCGGGGTCGAGACCCCTATCGCCAACGACAGCGGGCAGCTCAGCGCCGTGAACGCCTATGAGCCCGGGTCCGCCGTGACAAGGCCGGTCCCGCATATCGGCGGGCGCATTGTAACCGGGTACGAGGTTTGGACGGACGAGGGCGGGACTCTGGAGCACACGGATACCGTGAACTTCGTCTGGAACCAGAACGCCGACCCGTTTCTGGCCGGGGCGTACGCGGAGACGCCGTTCGCTGTCGGCGCGCCGCCCGGCATCGGCGCCAACTATGAGATACGCTATCTTTACCGGACGGACGCCAACAACGACGGGGTACCCGACGACCTGGCGGCCTCGGTCACGGTAAACTGGTACGGCGTAAGGGCGGACGGAACGCGCGCCATCCTGCAGAGCCGGACCGCGACGGATATGGACGGCGTTACCAAGACGTTCTTGGAGGACAAGGCGAACAATCTGGCCGCGCCGGCCGACTGGAACTTCGACGACGCGGACTTCGCGGCCTATACGCCGCCCGGCAGCGATTCCCCGATAACGGTGACGCTGGCCCACGCCGCGCCTCAGAACGTAAACTTCTACTACAACGCCGACATGAACCGCAACGGCATCCCCGACAAGGACGAGCGGATAACGGTAAAGTACCGCGTCTACGGGGATTATACGGGCCAGCTTCTGCCGGACAGCGTCGTGCATCCCTATCTGCTGGGCACGCAGTACAGCGGTTTCCAGCCGTACGTACCGGGCTACCGGGCGGTCGGCTGGTACGGCGGCGAGTACGCCGATACGCTCTCCGACGAAGACCTGCACCTTACGGGAGGCTTAAGCGGGGAGCTCAGCGTCTTGTACGACGTGCCGGTCAACCCGAACAATCCGACTCTCAGCATCATCTATAAAAAAATATCGTCGGTCACGGTGAAATTCACGGCGACAACCTACGCGGGCACGGTCGTCAACATGCCCGATCAGGTCATAACGGAACTGGTCGGCGCGGACGTCACAACCCTTGTGGAGGACCCGTTCGCCGGCGACCCGCTGTGGAGACCCGACAGCGTGAATTCCTCCGCGCCGGCGGGAGGCGTGTATATCGTCCAGGACGCGCCGCGGACGTATCACTTGTATTATAAGGAAAACACGCAGTACAGCCAGATCATAAAGGCTGTCTCGTCCACGGACGGTCTGATGAGCTTCGAGAACACCCTGCGCTTTCTTCCGAACTACGGCGCGGTGACTCTTAAGGCGGACCAGATCCCGAATTATACGGTCATAGGCTGGACTGTGTACGACGACGACGGCGTGGAAACTTCCGAATATATGGACGGCGGCCAGCAGGACTCGGTGACGATAGACCCGGCTGACGGCAACCAGAAAATCGTGTTCGTCTACGCGCCCCTCGACGCATCGGTGACGATATACGCTGTCGACGGGGACGGCGACCCGATACCGGAGTTCAGTCCGATCCGCCTCCACGCGCAATACGGCTCTCCGTTCACCTGTTACGCGCCCTATATCCTGGGCTGGAACCTGAACGACAACGCGCTCAAGTCTATCGGCTCAGTCGAAGACGACGACAGCGAGATAACGTTCGCTTACACCCAGGCGCTGGGCAACGTGACGGTCATAATGAAGGAAAACGACACGAACGGCCGGATCATCGGCACGGCGAGCATGGACATCACCGCGGCCAACGACGCGGACAATCCGCTCACCGTGACGATACCGGACCTCAGCCGGGACTATTTCACGGCCATTGACACGGTCCCGTACCGGCTTGTCTACGACGGCAACGCGGCGACCGTGGAATATTACTACGCCAAAGACCTCCGGGACGCGCAAACGGTGACCTACGACGCGACCGTTCCTTCAAGCCCGGCCGTCATGGGAACGCCGAGGCCGGCGGGAAGTTACCGCGTCGGCGAGGCGGCTTTGTTCCATGCGCCAGTGGTGGACAACTACAAACTGGTGAGCACGACGCCTCAGACAGTGATAATCCTTCCCGGGGCCGGCAGCCAGGACGTGAATTTCGACTACACGGCTCTGGCCGTCGACGACCTCGTCGTGCAGGCGGTCGACGGGGCCGGCAATCTGCTCCAGTCCTCCGTTCTGAAAGGCGTGACAGGGCAGAACGTGACCGTCCGTGCGCCTTATGCCGCGGGCTACAGGCTGCGGGACGGCGAGCCGTCCGTTAAGATAGGCACGGTTCCGTCCGTCGTTACGTTCTATTATGAAAAAGACATCGTGACCGTCAGCGTCGAGCTGAAAGACGACCAAAACAACGCCGTAGCCGTACCGGCCGGAGCAGCGGAAAGCTACGAGGCGGCAATGAACACAGACTTCACGGTCTACGCGCCGCATGTGCCCGGGTATGTCCTGATAAGCTCCCAGAGCCTGACTTTCCCGGGTATAAACGTCAGCCAGACCGCGACGTTCGTCTATACGCCGATCGAAAAGGTCATAGGGGAATACACGGTGCAGATAACGGTGACGGGCAAAGTGCAGGCAACCGGTACGGAACTGTACGGCTACGCGGTCAACAGGGCGAAGAACAGCGGGACTTTCGAGGTCGGCGCGCTTCCGGTCAGCGGATACGCGCTGCTGTCGGCGAGCCCGGTGACGCTTGACGTCCGCGACATGCCTATCACCCAGATATTCCTCTACGAATCGCTCGCGACTACGGTGACCATATACGCCGTCGACGGAAACGGCGCTCCGATCCCGAATTTTACGCCGATTCTGGCCCCCGCCACAATCAATCAGCCGTTCAGCTGCAACGCCCCGTATATACTGGGCTGGAACCTGAGCGGCGCCGCGACGCGGACAATCGTGCCGGACGGCTCGGCGGGCGACGCCATGACCTTCGTTTACACGAGGGCGACCGGCGGCGTGACCGTGCTGATGAAAGAGGACAACACCTTCGGCAAAGTGATCAGGACGCAAAACTATGCCCTGACGTCGGCCAACGACGCCTTAAACCCGCTGGTGGTCCCTATACCGGACCTCAGCGCGGACTACTACACCCTCGCGGCCTCTCCCGTTCAGACGCCGCTTAGCTTCGTCTATGACGGCAACGCTCGCGCCGCGGAGTTTTACTATACCAAGGATCTCCGCGATGTGGACGCGGCGGCGTACGACGTGACTTATACCCCGGCGGGGACGGCGATAACCGGCTACCCGGTATCGGCGGGCCGCTATAGGGTCGGCGAGGCCGCGGAGCTTAACGCTCCGGCTGTGGCCGGTTATAGGCTCGTCGGACAGACGCCGCAAACCGTGATCGTCGGCCCGGGCGCTGCGCCGCAGGAGGCGCGGTTCGACTACGCGTCCGTCGCGGAGGACGAGCTGGCCGTCGAGGCCGTGCGCCGGAGCGACGGCGCGATCCTCCGGACTTACGTCCTTACGGGCGCGCGCGGCCGGGGAATGTCGGTCCCCGCGCCGGTAATCGCGGGCTATGCTTTGGCCCCCGGAGAGAGCCTTTCGAAGGCGGGGACAATCCCCGGAAAGATCACCTTCTATTATGTAAAGGACGCCGTGACGATAACCGTCAGCCTGGTCGACGACGAAAACCGCGCAATCGCGGCTCCGGCCGGGATCCGGACGAGTTTCGAAGCGGACAGGGGCGGCGGCTTTACGGCTTACGCGCCCCACGTGCCCGGATATGAGCTCTGCGGGGCGCAGTCCGTGACGTTCGCGAACCTCGCGGCGGACGGCGAAGCGGTATTCACCTATACGCCGATCGAAAAAGTTATGAGCGAGAACATGCGCGCGGTCACGATACGCGGCGTCTCGCAGGATACGGGCGCGGAGCTGTACAACTACGTCGTGTACAGGTACAAAAACAGCGGCGGTTTTACGGTCGACGCGCTTCCGGTCTACGGATACGAGCCGGTGACCGCATCGGCGACGCTTAACGTGCAGAACTCGGCCATTATGCAGGAGTTCCGCTACGTCTCGCTCGCGGCCGCGGTGACGATCCGCGCCGAGGACGCCGAGACCGGTTCCGAACTGGGCGTTTTCACGGCGGACGCCATGCGGGGCCAGCCGTTCTGCTGCGCCGCCCCGCGCATTTCCGGCTACAACGTGGTCGGACAGTACGCGCTTGGCATCGCCGCGGTCGGCCCGGAGGACAACGAACTGACATTCTTCTATGAGCAGGCCTTCGGCGACGTTACGGTCACGCTGAAGGAGAACGGCGCCGGCGGCGCGGTGATAAACGTGACCGCGGCGCGGCTTCCCGCCGGCGTGCCGACCGTCGTCGGCGTCCCGGATCTGTCGGCCGCGTACTATACGGCTCTCAGCTCCCCGGAGACGGTGACCTACGACGGGACGCCGGTCTCGGTCGAGTATTACTACGCCAGGCAGACCAGGACGGTCGACGTGGCGGCCTACGACATCACGGGCGGGGCGAACGCGCTCCTGGACAGGATCACGCTGCCGGCGGAGTACAGGGTGGGCGAATACGCGAGCTTCGGCGCGCTTACAATGACGGACTACGTCCTGATAGGCGAGCTGACGCAATCGGCGTATATCCTCCCGGACACCGGCGGCCTGGGAAACCAGGAGGTCAGGTTCAACTACGTCAGGTATTCCGCCGGAATAACTCCCGGCACGGTTACCAGGACCGCGATGGACCATGAAACAAACCAGATGCTCTTCCAGGACACGACGGCCGTCTACACCGGCATGGCCTCCGTGGAGGCGTTCGATCTCAGCCGCATGAGCTACGCGCTCATGCCGGGCGAGGAGGCCGTGAGGGTCGTCCCGGCGGGGACAAACACGCTGTTCTGGTATGTACGGACGGCAAGCGCCCCGCCTTATGCGGACGACTTCGCCCCGGACGACGGGAACATCACCGGAAGAGGGGAACCGGGCGCTTCCGTAACGGTGACGTTCGCGGACGGCGGTACCGAAACCGCCGTTGTCGGCGGGGACGGCAGATGGTCCGTTCCGACAAGAGGCAGAGAATCCGGGACGATAAACGTCACGCAGACGGAAACCGGCAAGACGCCGACCACAATCAGCAAAAGCGCGGGCTTCGGCACGATCAGCGTCACAGTCTCCGACGCTTCGACCGGGAACCCGATTCCCGGGGCGGCGGTCGCGATAAACGGCGCGGTCTATACGGCGGACGCGGGCGGGGCCGTCGGCAAGGTAAGGCTGCCGATAAACGGCTCTTACACTGTGACCGTATCCGACGGCGGCTACGCCGGCAGTACGATGTCCGTGACGCTGTCGCGGGCGGATCCGGTCATAACGCTGTCCGTGTCCCTCTCGAAACAAAGCGTGAGTTCGCGGCCCGGCGTCGACCCGTTCGCGCCGGACGATCCGACAATATCTGGAACCGGCGAGCCCGGCGCGGAGATTTTCGTGGAATTCCCGGACGGCTCCCGCGAGACGGCGGCCGTCGGCCCGGACGGCAGGTGGTCCGTACCGAACAGGCCCGGCGGCGGCTGGGTCAAGATCACGCAGACGGAACCCGGCAAAACGGGAAGCTCAGTGACCGTTTCGGCCGGAATGGGCTCGCTCGCCGTCACGGTGGCGGGCGCGGATCGCGCGCCGCTTCAGGGCGCTTTGGTAACCGTCAACGGCGTCTTCTATACGACCGACGCCCGCGGGGCGATAAGCCGGCTGAGGCTGCCCTTCGGCGTCTACGCGGTCAGCGCCTCTAAACAGGGCTACAACACCGGCGGAGCGACGGCGGAGCTGTCCTTGACTAACGCCGGCGCGAGCGTCGCGCTTTCGCTCGGAGTAACGGGCGCGGCGGGCGCTCCGGAGGTTCCGGGCGTTGACAACGTTCCAAAGGCTCCGGGCGTTCATTACGTTACGGGCGTCCCCGGCGGAGCCTACGGACCGACTGTCACGCACACGGCCGACAGGCCGCCGGACGCGGAACAGAACCCTCAGACCGCGGTTCCGCCGGAAAACAGGGTGATACATCAATTCGCCCAATATTTGTACGGCTATCCCGACGGCACGGTCAAGCCCGACGGCCGGGCTGCCAGAGCCGAGGTGGCGGCCATGCTCTACCGGGTGTGCGACGACGCCGGCAAAACCGCGCCAGCGCCCTCCGCGTTTACCGACGTGGACCCGGCGGCGTGGTACGCCCAGAGCGTGAACTATCTCGCGTCCGTGGGTATCCTTGTCGGATACGGCGACGGCACGTTCCGGCCGGAACAGCCGATCACAAGGGCCGAGATGACCGCAATCGCGGCCAGGTACACCGGCCTGGCCGACGCGGGCGGCGTGTTCGCCGACGTGCCGGAGGGCCACTGGGCGGCGCGCTATATCGGAAGCGCCTATGCCCTGGGTATCGCCGCGGGGTACGCGGACGGCACATTCAGGCCCGACAGCATGATCACACGGGCGGAAGCCGTCAGGATGATCGCGGGGATGCTCGGGCGCAGGTCGCTGACGTCGGCGCTCCCGGTCAATATACCGGTCTTTGCCGACCTGGACGCTTCGCACTGGGCTTACGCGGACATCATCGACGCCTCGGTGAGCCACGCGTCGGCGCTGGACGCTTTCGGCTATCAGATATGGACGGCCGTGAACGGGCGGCCGGCTGTAAATTCCGATATCGTGATTTTGTAATAAAAAACGGACGTCCACGGCAACAGTTTCACGGGGCGCGGCGCCCTGGCGCGCCGAGGCGGCCGCGCCCCGTGTCTGTTGCCGTTTTATTTTTTCCGGGGGCTGTTCACATCTGTTTCCGTCTGGTATAATCAACAGGCCGGTTTGCGATTCGGTGCAAATAGGGTTCGTACAATAAGGCAAATCCTGGAACTTGACAAACTGTCGCACATTTGCCATAATTTTTCGTAATAAACTCTTCCTCCGGCGGTGAAAATAAGGTCATTAAGGGGGGTCTGCTATGCATTATAACGACATGTTCTGGCGGATTTTCGAGAAATCCGGGAGTCTGGACGCCTACATGGGCTATATCGACGCCGTTTCCGTGAACAATAGAACAAAAAACGAGGCGGCGGCGGGTAATCATGAGCGTCATTAAGGCGAGGGGAGTAGTCATAAGGGAACAGGATACAGGCGAGGCCGGCAAGGTTTTGACCCTCCTGCTCAAGGAGCGGGGCAAGGCCACGGTTTCCGCCAGGGGCGCGCGCCGGCAGAACAGCAAAATCATGGCGGGCGCCCAGCTTTTTACATATTCCGATTTTGTTTTTTTTCAGAAGGGCGATTTTCTCTCCCTTACGCAGGCGGACGTGATAGAGAGCTTCTACGGCCTGCGCGAGGATTATGACAGGTTCTGCGCCGGGGCCTGTCTGCTGGAGCTCTGCGACTTGGCGATCCTTGAGAACGCGCCCTGCGACGACGTCCTCTGGCTGCTTTTGAAAACCCTTCTGGCGCTGTCCCGCGGCAAGATTTCGACGGATTATGCGGCGCGGGCGTTCGAGTTCAAATTCCTGGCGTACATGGGGATCGCCCCGGATTTTGACTCCTGCGCGTATTGCGGCGGCAAAATAAATCAAACTGACGGCGACGGCGCTTCGCCGACAGCCGCGAACGGGGCCGTGCTTTTCGGCGGCGGGGGGACGGTTTGCGCGAAGTGCGCGGCTTCCGGGGCCGGCGCGGAGGACATAAAGCGCTTGATGAGGCTTTCCCGCGAGGCCGTGGAAACGGCGAAACAATTTTCCGCCGCGCCCGTGGAAAAACTGTTCGCGTTCCGGGAGCCGCCTCCGGACTGGGTTTTGGCGCAGCTGGAGCGCGCGGCGGGGATATTTTTGCGGACGCATTTTGATTATAAAAGACGGCTGAAAACGAAGGAGTTGTGAAATGACCCGCATACCCTGCCTCGACTACAACATAGTCATCGAAACCGGCTTCTCCACCCTGGCGGAAGAGTTGTCCCGTCTGGGCTTCGCCGGCCGCGGCATATGTATTGTCTCGGATAGCAATCTCGCCGGGCTGTACGCCGGGCCGCTCCAGGATTTACTGGCGTCGGCCCCCGGCGGCGCGCGGGTCTCCGCGTACATGTTCCCGGGCGGGGAGGAAAATAAAAACCTGGACGAGATACGGGCGATGTACGGCTTTTTCCTGGAGCGCCGGCTGGACCGGAAGTCGCTTGTCCTGGCTTTGGGCGGCGGGGTGACGGGGGACGCGGCGGGCTTCGCGGCCGCCACGTATATGCGCGGCCTGCCGTTCGTCCAGGTCCCGACGACGCTTCTGGCGCAGACCGACGCCAGTGTCGGCGGCAAGGTCGCCGTGGACTTCATGGGCCAGAAAAACCTGGTCGGCGCGTTCTATCAGCCGCGGCTGGTCTATATCAACCTGGATACCCTGAAAACGCTGCCGCCGGAGCACTTCGCCAACGGAATGGCCGAGATCGTCAAGCACAGCCTGATCCTCGACAGGGATTTCGCCGAATGGCTCTGGGAAGAGCGCGCGCGGATCATGGCCGGGGATACGGAGGCCGTCCGGGAGACGCTGCGCCGTTCCTGCGGGATCAAGGCCGGCGTGGTCAGCCGGGACGCGAAGGAAACCGGCGAGCGCGAGCTTCTCAACTTCGGGCATACCTTCGGCCACGCGATCGAGAGCCTGTCTGGCTTCTCCATGCACCACGGCCAGTGCGTGGCCGTCGGCATGGCCGCGGCCGCGTATCTGTCGATGGAGCGCGGATATGTCGGCGAAAAGGATCTGCGGCGCTGCGAGGAGCTGCTGACGTACTTCGGCCTGCCGGTCAGAGCTCGCGGTTTTGAGCCGGAGTCCGTCGCGGCGCAGATGCGCCTGGACAAAAAGACGCGGGACGGGGGCGTGCGGCTGGTGCTGCTCAGAGAGGCCGGGAAGGCGTATGTGGAGGAAAACGCCGGCGAGGACGAGATAATGAGGGCGTTGAAGTATATTATTTCTATGTGAGGCTGAATATGGAAAACGCGGAGTATATAAACGACAATGAGCCCCGCCGGGCGGCAGCCGCAAAAACAGCGAAAAAACACTTCCCCGTCCTGGCCATACTCTTCTGCGCGCTTCTGATAGCCGCCGACCAGTTCAGCAAGTTTCTGGCCGTCCGTTTCCTGAAGCCTGTCGATTCCGTCCCTTTGATCCGGGGCTTCATCAACCTTACGTTCGTTGAGAACGACGGCGTGGCCTTTGGGATGTTCAGAGGCGGGCGCTGGGTATTCGTCGTCCTGTCGGCCGTTGTGGCCGCCGCGATAGCCATATATTACACGAAAATCCCCGCGGGAAAGCGTCTTTTGCGCCTCTCGGCCGCGATCATCTTCTCCGGGGCGGTCGGGAACCTGATAAACCGCGCGCTGACCGGCCTTGTCGTGGACTTTTTCTGTTTCGAGTTCATAAATTTCCCGGTGTTCAATATCGCGGACTGCCTGATTGTCACCGGGACGATACTGTTCGCGGCCTTGCTTATTTTTGACAAAAAGACATGGAAAAATTAGCCCTTCAAAAGGAAAAATCAGCCGTACAAAAGGAAAAATCAGCCGTTCAAATGGAAAAATCAGCCGTACAAAAGGAAAAATCAGCCTTTCAAATGGAAAAATCAGCCGCGCAAAACGTAAAAAATCTGATTTTCGCCGCCGAAGAGGCTGACGCTAAAAAGCGGCTCGACGTCTTCCTGGCGGAATGCCTGGCCGACGCCGAAGTCCCGGTGACCCGCTCCGGCGCGCAGAAGCTGATCGGGAGCGGCGCGGTGACGGTGAACGGAGCGCCGGCGGCGAAAAAAACGCCGATGCGGCCGGGCGACGTCGTCCGGGCGGAGATCCAAGGCCCGCTGCCCCCCGAGGCCGCGCCGGAGGACATCCCTCTCGACGTGCTCTACGAGGACGGGGAGGTCATCGTGATAAACAAGCCGCAGGGCATGGTCGTGCACCCCGCGCCCGGGCACGCCTCCGGCACGGTTGTCAACGCGCTGCTCTGGCGCTGCGGCGGGACGGACGGCCGCTCCGTACGCGGGCGTGGCGCGTGTCCGGAACCGTATGCCGGCGCTTCCGGGCTTTCCGGGATCAACGGCGTGCTGAGGCCGGGCATCGTCCACAGGATCGACAGGGACACCTCCGGCGTGATCGTCATAGCCAAAACCGACGCGGCGCACCAATGCCTGGCGCGGCAGCTCGCCTGCCACTCGATGCACCGGGTATACCTGGCGCTGGTGAACGGCGTCCTGAAAAACGACGTGTGCACGATCGACGCGCCGGTCGGCAGAAGCCCAAAGGACAGAAAGAAAATGGCCGTGACCGAGAGGAACTCCAGACGGGCGGTCACTTACGTCCGCGTTCTGGAGAGGTTCCCGCGGCACACCTTGATCGAGGCGCGCCTGGAGACGGGCCGTACGCACCAGATCCGCGTCCACATGGCGCATATCGGGCATCCGGTCGTCGGCGACCCGGTATACGGGCGCGGGGAAAGCGGCGTCTGCGGCGTCGGGCTGCGCGGGCAGATGCTGCACGCCGGGGAACTTGGGTTTGTGAAGCCGGGGAGCGCGACAAAACAGGAGAGCGCTGACGCGGCTAAGAGACGGGCCGGCGAAATCCCAGGGGAGAAGCCGGAAAGCGAAATCCCGGGGGAGAAGCCGGAAAGCGCCGGCATGACGGAGAAACGGAAAGCCGCCGGCGAAGCGAAAGCCGCCGGCGATATTTCAGAGGCGGACGGGAAGTATGTCGAGTTCCGCGCCGCGCCGCCGGCGTATTTTCAGGAGGCGCTGGAGAGGCTTCGCGCGGGTCCGGGAACGGTTCGGCCTTAAAAAAGCCGAAGAAACCGGAACATTCGCTGCGCTCAGGATGACATATAGTTTTTTCTGTTATAGCTATTCAACTTGAAAATAACCACATTGTCATTCTGAGCGAAGCGAAGAATCTTAAGACCCTTCGCTTCGCTCAGGGTGACAGATGAAAAGGTCATTTTTTTAGTTGAACAGCTATATTTTCTGTCTTTCAAGTGAATTTTTCCGCCAACTTCAACACGGCCTGGAATTTACCGTAATCCGCCGGCGGCACGGACTCCCCGACCGCCCGGATTATCGCGGCTTTTTCGGCCTCCGTGACAGGCTTGCCGGGCGGCAGGCTCTTCGTGAATTTCGCGTAGATACTCAAAACCTCCAGCATGTTCTTTCCTTCGATTTCCCGCGCGAAATTTCTGAATATCTTCAGCCTGTCGGGGTCGACCGTCCGGAACGCCTCGTTGCCGAACAGTTCGTCGAGATTGATCGCCATACGTACCCCCCATATTATAGAAGAGTTCCCTCGGAAAGTCGAAAACCGCATAAGAACTGTCATTCTGAGCGATAGCGAAGAATCTTCCCCCCATTGTTACGGTGCATTTTTGGAATAAAGACCCTTCGCTTCGCTCAGGGTGACAACTGGGATTTATTGGTTTCCGAGGGTACTTATAGAAATATTGGTAACTATTCAGTCACAGTTTGACAAACCAAGCAATATCTGTTAAATAATAGTTATGAGAAGAGAAGAATTAGAACGCCTGGACAAAAACGAATTAA
>JGI20166J26741_11636696_pt1 | contig 22757 bp, 28 predicted proteins | sample TergutCu122P5_FD_26741 | JGI IMG/M metagenome (IMG submission 26741)
CGGTCTACGACCTCGGCATCGGCCAGGTCGCCGCCGAAGCCCTCGCCGCCGGCGTCGACCTGGTATTGGTCACCTACGACCCGCGCCAGATTTACCGAGCGCTCTACGGCGCGGCCCAGACGCTTGAACAGGGTGAGATCAAGCGCGAAACACTGGAGAAAAGCATGAAACGGCTGGCAGATTTTGGGGGAGGGCTGCGCTGAATGGCTATAACAAGCTTCTTTGAGCTTCCGCTCTACTTCGACGCTTGGGACGAAGCTCGTCGCGTTCAAGTTCCGCAGGACTCTCAAGCGACTCCCCCTTCATGCTCGGATAAAGCTTCGAGAGCAACGGAATCGCGTGCTGCGACTCATCGAAGTAATGCTCGTCCAGTTCAATGCCTATGGCATCATAACCGACCGCATCGGCTGCTGCGATTGTCGATCCTGAACCCGCGAAAGGATCAAGAACAATACCCGTACCTCGTGGCAGCATAGCCCGAACGAGAATTCTTAGAATGTGCTGCGGCTTGATTGTCGGATGATTGGCTATTCCAGATTCTATCTCTGGCGTCCTGCTCGACTGGATCACGTCTGGAAGCGGCTTTTCACCAGCCAGCCTGCGCAGGCCGCCTGTACCCCACTTCCGCAAATTATCCGCGACGGTTCGCTCGGAAATAGGCTTACGGAACAACATCCATGGTTCATAGCCTCCTCTTGGCGTAACACAAACATCTGAAAATTCACGTTCCGCCAGCTTTGGCCTATCTCCACCACGAAAGCCAACGTAGAGTCGTATGACCGCGGCGCGAACTTCAAATCCAGCATCTGCCATTGCATTCTGGATCAGGAACTGTAACGAAGGATTCCCCGCCACGCAGACATGCGCCCCCGGTACAAGCACACGTTCCAGTAACCTTCCCCAGTCGCGCATGAACTTCTGAAGTTGTTCCTTATCGTTCTGAGACAGCGTCGTGAACCGTGGCAGCGGATCCCGTTGAGACCCGTCGAAGCTTGGAGGCAGACGCCAATTCCCGCCCCGATCACCGTTTCTCAATGTGGCGCGTTCTTTATCAGAAAACTCGACAAGCCCATACGGCGGATCGGTAACAACGGCGTGCACCGATAGGGGTTCAGCGGCTTGCAACCAATCGAAGCAGTTCGCGTGGAAAATTTTGTAGGCCATTTTTCAACTATAGACGAATGACGGGGCTGCTGGCAATCCCTACACTTGACCGGCATGAACAACACTGATGCGATCCCCATCCCGCTCCGAATCGGCAAAGCCATTCGGTACTGCCGCGAATCCCGGAACCTGACGCTTGAGCAATTAGCCTCCAAAGCAGGCATTACCTATCAGTACCTCTCCGGCGTTGAGAACGGCCGCGAGAATTTCACCATCGGCGTACTCGAACGCCTCGCGGTTGCGCTAGAGGTAAAACTGTACAAACTTGTAGAGCATGCCTTGACAGCCAGTACGCTATCAGCGCCGCCAATGGTGAACCGGTCGTTCTTCAGAGAAAGCGTTCCGCTACCCGGTGCACTCACTTACATCGATTTGGCCTTGGCCATGGATCGAACTCAGGCCATCTTTCACTACATCAATAAAAACATGATTGAAGAAGTGGGGCGCCCTCTTCAGAGGCTGATCCAGGGAAATAATTTTAGCGGGCTTGTCTCCAATATATTCAGTGACGCAATGGATCAGCGCACTTCCTTCAAGCACAACCATCATCAGAAATATCCCGATTTGATTTGCTCCTCCACAAAAACCGGGCTGGAGGTCAAGGCAACGATTCAAATTGGAAAAGGCGGCGAGTCTCACAATGGGCATAGTGGATGGCACACCGTGGTTTGCTTTGAAGTGACCGACACCGGCATTGAGTTTCTGCATGTGATGTTCGCGGTACTGAACGGCCACAATGCCAACAACCCGGATTGGAAGTATGTCGGAAGCAAAGTGAATGAGGAAACCGGGTCGAGACGAACTGAAACTTATCATACGAACCTGCGAGGCACGACCAAATTGCGGGATGGGAGCGCATTCCTGAATTACGAGAAGGTTGCTTTTGCACGCTGGCGACAGGAACGTAGCGGGGTTGTTCCTTGCTACTCAATTTTCGCCAAATCCTAGCGTTGCCCCCCAATTTTGCGCTCAAGCGGACAACTCCAGTTTCAGAAATGGTAGCCCGCTGGCTCTATTCCCTCCTGTGGATTCTGGCAACGCCGCTGATTGGGCTGCGTCTGTTGTGGCGTTCGCGCCGGCAGCCGGGATACCGTCAGCATCTCGGCGAACGCTACGGCTTTCATGGCCGGCGGCCGGCTCCCGCGCCGCTGATCTGGGTGCATGCCGTGTCGGTCGGCGAGACGCGCGCCGCGCAGCCGTTGATCGAGGGCTTGCTGGCGCGCTGGCCGGGGCATCGCATTCTGCTGACCGGCATGACGCCGACCGGGCGCGAAGCCGGGCGCGCGGTTTATGGCGAGCGGGTCGTGCAAGCCTATCTGCCTTATGACTATCCGGGCGCGACGCGGCGTTTTTTGGCGCACTTTCAGCCGGTTTTCGGTGTGTTGATGGAAACCGAAATCTGGCCGAATCTGCTGGCCGCCTGCGCTGCAAGAAAAGTGCCGGTGATTCTGGCCAATGCCCGCTTGTCGGAACGCTCGGCGCGCGGTTACGGGCGGCTGCCGGCGCTGGTGCGACCGGCTTTCGCGGCGCTGGCCGGGGTTTGCGCGCAGACGGCCGTTGATGCGCGGCGGATTGCCGCGCTGGGGGCCAATCCGGTCGAGGTCTGCGGCAATATCAAGTTCGACGTGACGCCAGCGCCGGAGAAAATCGCGCTGGGCGAACAGTGGCGCGCGACTATTGGAACGCGGCCGGTCTGGCTGGCGGCCAGTACCCGCGACGGCGAAGAGGCCTTGCTGCTCGCCGCCTGGCATCAGGCGGCGTCATCCGATGCCTTGCTGGTTCTGGTGCCGCGCCATCCGCAGCGTTTCGCCGAGATGGCGAGTTGGCTCGAACAACAGGGTTGGTCGTGGCAGCGGCGCAGCGAGGGGTTGCCGGATGCCGGAACGCAGGTCTGGCTCGGCGACAGCATGGGCGAAATGGCCGCTTATTATCGCCTGGCCGATCTGGCCTTCGTCGGCGGCAGCCTGTTGCCGCTCGGCGGGCAGAATCTGATCGAGGCGGCGGCCTGTGATTGTCCGGTGCTGGTCGGGCCGCATACCTTCAATTTCCAGCAGGCGACCGCGGATGCCATCGCCGCCGGCGCGGCGCGGCAGGTCAGCGATGCCCAAGCGCTGACCGAGATGGTGCGGGAGTTGCTGGCCGATGCCGTGCAACGGTCGGCGATGCGTCAAGCCGCCGGCCATTTCGCCCGTGCCCATCGCGGCGCGGCAGAGCGGACGCTGGCGCTGATTGCGCGCTGGTCAGGCCGATCATCGGCAGCGCCGTAAGCATGGCGCGCCGACGGTCGGGCGCGCGATTATTTCTTTGTCCGGCTGGCGGTTGGTTTGGCCGCTGTTTTGCTCGTCGATCGGGCGGCCCGTTTGGCGGCTGGCGGTTTTTCGGCTGCCGACTCGCTGGCGGCGGTGGTTTGCTGGAGCTGTTCGCGCATCTGCTGCATCATCTGCCACGGCCACAGCGCAGCTTCGGAGAGCGACGCCGCCGGCGCGGCGGCCTCGTTAGCGTTTTCGCCGCTCATCGACTGGGCGGCACTGGAGGCGATCTGGCCCATGGCCTGAACGGTGGATACCGTGGTGCGCTGCATTTCCAGCCCCTGGATGGTCATTTGCAGCATCGACAGGTTCATGCGTAGCCAGCCTTCGACGGTTTTCATATCCTTGATGCGCTTGTCCAGTTCGTCGACATCGAAAGTCGGCGCGACCATGCCGGGCAGCGTGAAGCCCATGTTGCCCCAGAGATTGCGCATGAAATTGAGCGGATCGTGAATTTGTTCCTCGGCCATTTTCCTCTCCTTGTGTCTGGAACTGCCATCTTAATCCTTTCGCCAGCGCCGGTGCCGTTCTTTTCAGATGTCGCTACATCCGGTAGCAATACAGCCGGCGCGGCGGCGAGCCGGGAATTTCGATCAACTCGTTCGGGGCGATGCCAGGCGCCGGAAAGCTGTTGCTGACGAACAGGCTGCCCGGCCGCATCTCGGCCCGCGCCTTCTGCCACAGCCGCGCCATCGGCGCGGGCGAGAGAAAGGCGTAAACCAGATCCTGCCCGGCCAGCGGGGTCTGCCACAGGTCGCCCCAGCGCAACGCCAGATTGGGTCGGCCAACGCCGAGCAGGCGGCTGGAGAGCCAGGTCAGCGGCGCATTCTCGACGCCGGAAAATTGCCGTTGCGGGTAGGCGTCGGCCAGCGGAATCAGCGTGCTGCCGAGGCCGGCGCCGAGATCGAGGATGCGCTCGGCCTCCTCGCGCCCGATCAGCCGGTCGAGGGCGGCCACCGTCTGGCGGTTGGACAGATACAGCGGAATCTGCCCGGACAGCGCGCCGCGATAAACCAAGAGGAGCAGGATGAAGGCGAGCAGGAACCAGCCCGGATCGATCGCCAGCCCCTGCACGGCCCACGCCAACGGCATGAAAAGTGCATGGATCAGACGCCACCACCACGGCTGGCGCGTCAGCGTGGCGAACAGCAGGGCGACGCCGCCGATGACCAGGCTGGTCTCGCGCCAGGGCATGGCCTGCCCCTGCCAGCCGTAGTAAGGCCAGGCCAGCGAGAGCACGACGATGACGGCAGCCCCTTGCAGGGCGAATTGGCGGAGCGGCGCGACGGGCAAGGATGAGGTTACTGAAGAAAACGGGTGGCGTTGTCGAGATCGCTGTGCGTATGGCCCTGATACAGAGCGGTGACGAATTTGCGCCAGACCAGATCCGGCTCGCCGATGCGAAAGCCGTAGTAATGGTAGTCGTCGCGGCTGACTTCCTGCACCGCTTGCACCGTCAGGCGGGAGCTTTCCTGGCTGCCGAGCTGGACGATGGCCGTCAGCCAGATGCCGGTCGGCACGGCATGATCGGAGCGGACGCGAAAACCGTAGCGCGAGACTTCGCTGATCTCGATCAAAATATCCTTGTCGACCGGCTCGCCGATCAGCCGCGCCGGGCACTTGACCGAGAAGCGCCGATGCCGGCGCACCTGGGCGTCGATTGTTTGCGGCGGCAATGGCGGTAGCACGGCGCGGTATTCCGGCAGGTCGTAGATCAGGTGCAGCAGGGTTTTTTTGCGGTCGCTCAGATTGGCGAAGACCTGGGTGCGCTGGTTGAAAAAATAATCGATCAGTTCAGGCGTCAGCACCGGGTCATTGGTGGTGTAGAAGCGGCGATTCGGCATCTGGATGTTGGGCAGCGTTTCCACGAAATAGTTGTAGAGGTTGCGCCGGAGCGGCTTGCCGGCGTAGGCCTGGCGCAGAATTTCCGGGGCGAGCTGGAGGTCGAGGGTGGCGCCGACGGCCGGCGCGCCATTGACGAAATCGTAGTTCTCAACCACGTTGGCGGTCAGCCGGCGGAAATAGAGCAGCGACTCGTACATCTCGATGTGCCGCGGATTGACGGCGATGACCAAGTGGCGAGTATCGAAGAAGGTGGTGCAGTAGCCGTACATGAACTTCATCAGCGGGAACAGGATTGTCCCGCCGGTGCGCCGGAAACGCGGGTGTATGGCCAGCGCCGAGACTTCGGCGATATTGCCTTCCCTGGCGCGGACGCTGCTGAGATCGAAGATGCGCTGCAAGGGAAAGCCAATGGCGCTCTCGCGGATCAGCGACAGGGTGCCGACCACCTGGTCGTCGAGTTTGGCGCACAGTGTCGTGGTCGTCGGCAGCGCGTGGTAGATGGTCACCCGCAGACCGGACGGATCGGGGGTCATGAAGCCGCTGGCGACGTAGGCATCGTGCAGCAGCTTGAAGCAGGCTTCGAGTTCCTCGCGCGTCTCGGCGATTTTCAGCACCAGGCGAGGGTTCGGCGCCAAATCGCAATCGACGAAGGAGCGGTAGATACTGTGCCGTTTCGCTCGCGGCAGCATGGCCAGTAATTTGCGCGCGCTTTGATGGATGAAGAAGCGCAGGCGGGGCGGAATGGGCATCAGAATCTATTATGGGTTAACCCAAGGGTAATAATAACCTGATGAACAGCAGTTGACCGTTGTGAATATCACGATTCCCGCGTGAATTACCCGTAAACGCGGCCTGACGCGGCGAGCGGGAAACGCTTTTTTTGCCTGCATCAACCCGCCGTCGCGGCCGGCAGGCGATAATGCCGCTCCGTTGCTTATTTTTCGCGAGCCATGATGAGATCGATCGCTTTTCTTTTCGCCACTTGCTTTGTCGTCGCCGCCCAGGCCGCGCCGGCGGCGCCCGCTGCCCCGGATCTGCCGACGCCGCCGGCGCGCGACGACACGCCGCGTCTGGCCTATGGTTTTCTGATGAAATATGGGGAAAAGTTGATCTTCTCCCCCTGCCGCGATCCCAGCTATGTGCAGGTCGAAGATGTCTCGGCCGACCGCCAGGTTGGCCGTGGCCTGGAAATGGCCGGTCTGGCCGACGGCCGCAAGTTTTATGTCGAATTGCTCGGAATCACCGACGGCAATACGCTGCGCGCCAGCGAACTGAATCTGGCGCTGGCCGACGGCCGCTGCCAGAAACCGGGCGACAGCGACGAGGCCTGGCTGGCCCGCGGCAACGAGCCGGACTGGGCGCTGGCGGCCGGCGGCGACAAGGTGACGCTACAGCGGCAAGGAGCGCCCGCAATGACCTGGCCTTATCGCATTTTCACCCGCCAGGGCGAGGTGGCGCACTTCAGCGACGAGGGGCCGGCCGGCCGTCTCGACGTGCGTTTCACGCGCCAACTGTGCCGCGATGGGCAAACGGGCGCGGTCTTCGGCTGGACGGCCGCCATTGACCTCGCCGGGCAGACGCTCAAGGGCTGCGCCTGGCAGCGTTGAGCCTGGGCGAACGGGTCGCGCTGACGCTGTCCGGCCGCGCCATCACGGGTCGCGCGCCGTCTCCAGCCAGACGCACAGGCCCTGCGTGTTCAATTCGATATCCGTGCCCAGAATGTCGAGCACGGCGGCCTCGTCGAGCGTACAGCCGTGCGCGCGCACCTCGGCCAGCAGATAGCCGGTCATCGCCTGTTGCAACCGGTCGTGCCGCTGCTCGCCAGCATCCGCCGCGGCTTCGGCCAGGGCGATCATGGCGTCGAGGCGGCGCAGCAGTTCGGCCCCGCGTTGCGGCACATCGATCAGGCGACTGTAGTGCGTCAGGTAGACCGCTTCCGGTTGCAGATCGAGCAGGCGCTGGATCGACTGGCGCATTTCTTCCGGCTCGAATTGCGTCGGCGTGGTGGTCGGGAAAATGAACGGGCGGCCGTCGACATCGAGTTGGCGGTAGGAGATGCCGAACATGTCGCCGGTGAAAATGCCCTTGCTCGCCGGATCGGCGATGCAAAGGTGGTGCCGGGCATGCCCCGGCGTATCGAGGCAGCGCAGGCTGCGCCCGGCCAGGTCGATGACATGGCCGTCCGCCGCGGCGATGATGCGCTCGGCCGGAATCGGCACAATCTCGCCATAAACCCTGGCCACGTAATCGGCCCCGTAGACGGCGGTCACGCCGGCGATCAGCCTGGACGGCTCGGCCATGTGGCGCGCGCCGCGCGGATGCACGACCAGGCGGGCATTGGGAAAGGCAGCCATCATGCCGCCGGCGCCGCCGGCATGATCGAGATGGATGTGGGTCAGAATCACGTAATCAACCGCCGAGACGGGCAGCCCCAGGCGTTGCAGGGCGGCCAGCGCCCGCGGCAGGGCCTCCTGGCTGCCGGTATCGATGAAAGCCACGCGGCCTCGCTCGACCACCATGTGAATCGCCACCAGCAAGGGCCGCACATAGCCCGCATCGAAAGCAATAATGCCGTTGTTGTAATCGCGCCAGTTCATTTTTGAGTGGAGAGTTGTGAGTGGAGAGTCGAGAGTTGAAGCGCCGGAGCTTTGGGGGTGGTTTTTCCCTCTCGACTCCCCAACTCCCCGCTCTCGACTATTGATCCGGCAATCAAGCATTGAACATTCCCGCTACGTCATGCTGCGCGTAGTCGCAGCATCCATGCGAGCATCCATGCGGCTTGTGGATTCTGCGACTACGCTTCGCTCCGCGCAGAATGACGATATTTAATTGCCGGGTGACTAAGCTCAAAGTTGCGCCGCCTTGAAAGTATTGCACTGATTGATGTCGCCGGATTCAAAACCGCGCTTGAACCAGCGCACGCGCTGGGCGGAACTGCCGTGGGTGAAACTTTCCGGCACGATGCGGCCTTGCGCCTGTTGTTGCAGGCGGTCGTCGCCGATGGCCGAGGCGGCGTGCAGCGCCGCTTCCAGATCGCCCGCTTCGAGCAGGTTCTGCATCGTGCCGGCGCGGTTGCCCCAGACGCCGGCCAGACAGTCGGCCTGGAGTTCGAGGCGCACCGACAAGGCGTTGCTCTCGGCCTCGCCGGCCCGCTGCCGGGCGCGCTGCACCTGCTCGGAGATGCCGAGCAGGTTCTGTACGTGGTGGCCGACCTCGTGCGCGATGACATAGGCTTGGGCGAATTCGCCGGGAGCCTTGAAGCGGGTCTTCAGTTCGTCGAAAAATTGCAGGTCGATATAGACCCTCTGGTCGCCCGGACAGTAGAACGGCCCCATCGCCGACTGGCCGGTGCCGCAGGCGGTCGGCGTGACGCCGGAGAAAAGCACCAGCTTCGGATCACGGTACTGCTTGCCGCTGGCCTGAAAAATCTGCTGCCAGGCGTCCTCGGTCGAGGCCAGCACCTGCGCGACAAAACGCGCCGTTTCGTCGTCAGCCGGCGGCCGATGGGCGGCCGGCGCATGTTGCTCGACGGCCGGCAATCCGCCGCCGCCGAGCATGTTGAGCACGGTCATGGGATTGACGCCGAGAAAATAACTGGCGATCAGGGCGATGGCGACAGCGCCCAGACTCAGGTGGCCGCCGCCCAGGGAAAAACCACCGCCGCTGCCGCGCCGATCTTCCAGATTGTCGCTTTCGCGTTCGTTGTCCATGCGCATGATGGGATCCTCAGCGGTAACGGTTGATGGCGATCCGGGTTTCCTCGGCGACCCGGCGGGCAGCGGCGGCAAAGTGCTCGTCCTGCCCGGCGTACAGGATGGCGCGCGAGGAATTTATCACGAGAGCGCTGGCCGCTGGCGCGCGGCCGGCCGTGACGGTGGCTTCGATGTCGCCGCCCTGGGCGCCAATGCCGGGGACGAGCAGCGGCATGTCGCCGACGATCTGGCGCACGCGGGCAATCTCGGCGGGAAAGGTGGCGCCGACGACCAGGCCGATCTGGCCGCTGCTGTTCCAGTCGCAGGCCAGCCGGGCGACGCGCTCGTACAGTCGCTCCTGGATGCCGGGGCCGCCGACATCGAGAAATTGCAGGTCGGAACCGCCGGGATTGGAGGTACGGCAAAGCAGGATCACGCCCTTGTCCGGCCAAGCCAGCCAAGGCTCGATCGAATCGTGGCCCATGTAGGGATTGACCGTCACCGCATCGGCCTGGAAGCGCTCGAAAGCCTCGACGGCATATTGCTCGGCGGTCGAGCCAATGTCGCCGCGCTTGGCATCCAGGATGACCGGGATGCCGGGATGCCGCTCGTGAATGTGGGCGATCAGCGCTTCCAGTTGATCCTCGGCGCGGCGGGCGGCGAAGTAGGCGATCTGCGGCTTGAAGGCGCAGGCCAGATCGGCGGTGGCATCGACGATGGCGGCGCAGAATTGCAGGATGGCGTCGGGCCGGCCCTGAAGATGGGCGGGGAAGCGGGCCGGGTCGGGGTCGAGGCCGACGCAGAGCAGGGAATCGTTCTTTTGCGCGGCGGCGGCGAGCGATTGGGTGAAGGTCATGCGGGAACCTTTTAGAACGTGTTGTTTAGTTGTGCTGTGCCGCTGGCCCCCACCCTAACCCTCCCCCGCAAGCAGGGGAGGGAATCGGACTCCTTCCCCCGCTGGCGGGGGAAGGTCGGGATGGGGGGCAATAGCGTGCGGAAGAAAACGGGAGAATTTAGCAGGCAGCAGACAATTTTGCAGGCTGCGCTGGGTGAACAGAAAACGGCCATCGCAAACGAAACCAAGCTGCTGCCAATCGACGTCGCGGTTCAACATCAGCGTACATTCGATCAGGTCGCGCCGGGTGATTTTCCGGTTCCTCGGAAACAGCGCCAGCACCGAGCCGTCGAAGTGCTTGCAGTCGTGCAGGAAAAAAGGAGCCGTCTTGCGCGTGCGGCCATTGACGTAAATGCGCGGGTCATTGTTTTGTGGATAGCCGCGCCCCCATCGCCACCAGTTGCTTTCATCGAAGGTCTTGATACGGCGGGCCAGCAGTTCGGCCTTGTGCTGTTGCAGATGCGGATGCTGGATGTCGTACAGCATGCGCCGCGTCTCGCCGGTATCGACGGTCTTGGAGCAGACAAACTCGCGGTTGCCCTCGGGATGCGTATAAATGGCGTCCGCCCCGGAAACGGCCCCGACCTTGACCGCGAATACGTCCGCGAAGCGCAGGCCGTGGTCGTCGCGCAGGAACATCAACTGGCCATCGACTTCGGTGAAGATGCGGCCATCGGCCATGCGCCGGTCGAAGCGCCCCTTCTCGAAGCGGAAAATGCAGCAATTCGGCGTCGCACCGGCAAAGACGCGGACATCGCCGGTTTCATAAAAATGCGTGATGCTGCCCTGGTCGTAAAGCCAGACATTGAGCTTCCTGGCCGCAGTCAGCTTGATGAATTCGCGCGGCACGATAAACACCAGTTCGCCGCCCGGCTTCAGGTGGCGGACGCATTTTTCGATGAAAAACAAGAACAGGTTGCTGCGCGCATCGAACAGCCGGGAATCGAGCCGCCGCCGGGTCGCGGCGGGCACGTCCCGGTAGCGGACGTAGGGCGGATTGCCGATGATGCTGTCGAACTGCTCGCTCAAGGGGTAGTCGAAGAAATCGCGGGTCTCGACGCCGGGCGCAGCGATGCGCGCGTCGATCTCGATCCCCACGCAATCGGCCCCGCGCTGGCGCAGCGCCTCGAAAAAAGCCCCGTCGCCCGCCGAGGGTTCGAGAAAGCGCCCCCGGTTCTGGCACAGGCCGAGCATGAATTCGACGACATTCTCCGGGGTGAAGACCTGGCCGAGTTGTTCGACGTTGCGGGTCATGTCATCAAGAATATTCCCGGTGGCGAGCCTGTTCATGACGGCAGTTCAAGGCTCGATCGGCAACCCCCGGCGCAGCCGCTCGTGGCGCTCGCGGGTTTCCGGCGTTTGCGTCAGCAAGGTGAACTGGCGGGCGGCTTCGACCCATTCCAGGCGCTGCATGGGGGTCAGGCGGGCAAAGGCGGCCAGTTGCTCGTCGCTGACGTAGTAGCTGAAGCCGCCGGTGATGGGAGTCTTGGCGTCAACGGCCACGCAGGCGCTCCAGATGTTCGATGTCGCTGGCATCCTGAGCGCGGCCGGTACCGCGCTTGAGGGCGATCATGTCGTCGATGGCGGCGAGCGTGACGGGAGTGCCGTCGAGGTCGCGGGTGAGGGCGCGCCGGAAGGCCGTGGGAAGGTCGATGCCGGGGGCAATCAGCACGTCGACCATGGTGGCCGCGCCGGCCTTGGGATCGATGAGGCCAAAGGCGATCATGTGTTTTTCCTCGGCCCATGTCTTGCGTTGCGCGGGGTCTTTCAGGGCCGTGAGCGGCACGGGCGCGCAGGGCGCGAGGCCCAGTTCCCCGGCGCAGGCGATGAAACGGTCGAGATTGTCGGCATCCAGGACAAGAATGAGGTCGACGTCCATGGTCATGCGCGGCACGCCATGCAGGTTCATGGCGAGGCCGCCGACCAGCAGGTAGCGAACCCGGTGTTTTTCCAGAGCGCGGAAAAGCTCCAGATAGATCATTCCGGCGTCGCCTCCTTGCGTTCCGCCGCTGCTTTCTCCCGCGCCTTCTTCTCCCAATACCGCTCGTTCTTGCTCTCGTCGGCGAAGCGGTAGCGGCCGGCCAGTTCGCAGCCTTTCATGCCGGGGTCGCAGGGCAGGTTGTTGATCTTGGTGCAACGATTGTCCACTTCGTGCGGGCAGCCCCAGCTTCCGGCCATGTCAGTTCTCCTTGCCCCAGGAATTTTTGCATGCCACCGGCCGGTTGCCGGCGAGCATCGCGCCGTAAGGTTGCCGCGCCTGATCCTGCTCCAGATCGTGCGCGCTTTCGGCGCTACGAGCGATTGCCTTGATGGTCCACGGGAAATTCACGGTGGGCTGCGCTCACTTGATGCGTTGCAGCTTCGGCCGCCCGCCCGCGGGCGGCGGCTCGGGTTCGCGTTCAGCTTCGCCTCGATCGAGCGCCGGGGCCGCGGCGAAATCGCTTGTCGCGCCGTCAGTTTCGATCTCGAAGGCCATGCCGGCGCCGTTCTCGCGGGCATAGATGGCCGCTACCTGCTCGACCGGCACCGACAACTGGCGGGCGACGCCGGCGAAACGAGCCTGAAACTCGATCAATTCATTGCCCATTTGCAGCTTGTTGGTCGCCTCCGGCCCGATATTGAGCACGATCTGACCGTCGCGGACGAACTCGCGCGGCACATTGGTGCGCGGGTCGACCTGTACCGCGAGGTGGGGCGTGTAGCCGTTATCGCTGCACCATTCCCAGATGGCGCGCAGCAGGTAGGGTTTGGTGGATGGCAGTTCCACGTTACTTGCGCATCGCCTTTTCCGACGGCGTCAGCGCGTCGATGAAGCCCTGGCGGCTGAAAATGCGTTCGGCGTATTTCATCAGCGGCGCGGCGGCCTTGCCGAGGTCGATGCCATAGTGGTCGAGACGCCACAAGAGCGGCGCGATGGCCACGTCGAGCATGGAAAATTCGTCGCCCAGCATGAATTTCTGCTTGTTGAAGATCGGGATGATCTCGGTCAGGCGGGCGCGGATTTCCTGGCGCGCCTTGTCGGCGGTCTTGCCGTTTTTCTCGATCACCTCCATGAAGGAGAAAATCTCGCGCTCCATGCCGACCAGCAGTTGGCGGGCGCGGGCGCGCATGATCGGGTCGGCCGGCATCAATTGCGGATGCGGGAAGCGCTCGTCGATGTACTCGTTGATGATGTTCGGCTCGAACAGCACCAGATCGCGCTCGACCAGCACCGGCACCCGCCGGTGCGGATTGATGGCCGCCATTTCGTCCGGCTTGTTGAACATGTCGACGTCGATCACCTGAAAATCCATGCCCTTCTCGAACAGGACGATGCGGCAGCGATGACTGAAGGGGCAGGTCGTGCCCGAATAGAGGTTCATCATCTTTCTCAACCCTCAAAACAAATTCGGCAGCGGGGCCAACGTTGACTGGAGACAAACCTGTGATTATACGCATTTTCCTTTGGCTCTGGCGTGGCGGGTTGACTCGAAAACCACAACCCCTCCTCAGGGAGAGAAATCGCTTGTACAATCACGCGTTTTCGGCGGCACTCGACCGCAGGGGGAACTGGCCCATCGCCACGGGCCGGTTTTGAGCTGTTTTCGCTTGAGAGGAGAATTCCATCGTGAACGTTAACGAGACATCGCCGGCCGATCCTGTCCAGGAGCCGTTGCCTGAATGCCCGACGCCAGCCGCGTCGGCGAACCCGGCGGCCAGCGAGGCGAAAACCTCGCGCCGCGGCTTCCTCAAGACCGGCGGCATGTTGAGTCTGTCGTCGCTGATGGGCGCGGGCGCGCTGATGACGAAATCCGATGACGCTCTCGCCGCCGCCGAGTGGGGCGAGCATTTCCAGAAAAATTACCGCCTGATGACGGATGCGGAAAAAGCCGAGTCGCGGGCGCGGCTTGAACGGCGCTATTCCGAGGAATACGGCAAGGCGGTGACGGTGGATACCACCGACCCGCAGCCCGGCGTGCTGATGGGCTATGCGCTCAACGTCCGCAAGTGCATCGGCTGCCGCCGCTGCGTCAAGGCTTGCGTTGCCGAGAACAATCAGTCGCGCGGCGAGCGGCCCGGCGAGCGCATCGAGTGGATTCAGGTGCTGCGCATGGAGCGCGGCGAATTCTCCGAAGAGAGGATGAACGACGGCTACCCGGAGGGCCTCGGCATTCAGGTCGGCGGCAACGCCTACACGCCCGCGGGCCAGGTTCTCGAAGGCCAGTACCATTATCAGCCGGATGCCGTGCCGGAAAAGGACGCCACCTACATGCCGATCGCCTGCATGCAATGCGAGAAACCGCCCTGCGTCAAGGTCTGTCCGGTGCGCACGACCTACCGCGAAGGCGACGGCCCGGTGGTCATCGACTACAACTGGTGCATCGGCTGCCGCATGTGCATGGGCGCCTGCCCCTACTGGGCGCGCCGCATCAACCTGACCACGCCGGTGCTGCCGAAGGAAGCCATGAACCCGGTCACGCACTACCTGGGCAACCGGCCGCGTATGCGCGGCGTCGTCGAAAAATGCCATTGGTGCTTGCAGCGCACCCGGCATGGCCGCTATCCGGCCTGCGTCGAGGTCTGCCCGGTCGGCGCCCGCAAATTCGGCAACCTGCTCGATCCCAACAGCGAGGTCAGCCTGGTGCTGGCGCGGAAAAACGTCTTCCGCCTCAAGGCCGAGAACAACACTTTCCCGAAATTCTTCTACTTCTACGATTGAGGAGCGAGCCGTGCAACCACTCATCCGCTTCACAGCCGATTACACACGCTACGTCCTCAAGGGCGGCGCCCGCTTCTACATCTGGATGGCCTGCCTCGCGGCGCTCAGCATCGCCATGCTGTACGTGTATTATCTGCAAAACACCGATGGCCTGATCGTCACCGGCATGACCAGCCAGATCCACGATGGTCTGTACTTCGCCAATCTGGTGTTTCTGGTCGGCGTCGCCGCCGGAGCGGTGACCATCGTCTTTCCGGCTTACGTCTATCATCACGAGGGCATGCACAAGGTCACGGTGCTGGGCGAGATGCTGGCCATCACCGCCGTCGTCATGGTGATGATGTTCGTCTTTGCCCACATGGGGCGGCCCGACCGCCTCTGGCACATGATCCCGGTCATCGGCATCTTCAACTTCCCGAATTCGATGCTGGCCTGGGACGTGCTGGTGCTGACCGGCTACCTGATCCTGAACCTCATCTGCGGCTTCTATTACCTGTGGGGCAAATACACTGGGCAGGGCGTGAACAAGAAACTTTTCATGCCGCTGGTGTATATCTCGATCGTCTGGGCGCTTTCCATCCACACCGTCACGGCTTTCCTGATCTCGACCCTGGCGGCGCGTCCGATGTGGTTCCACAGCGTGATGCCGATCCGCTTCATCGTCACCGCCTTTGCCGCCGGCCCCTGCCTCATCATCCTGGCCTTCCTCGTCATCCGCAACACCACCAAAATGTGGATCGAGGACAGCGCCATCAAGCTCCTGGCGACCATCGTCACCTGGTGTCTGGGCATCGCCCTCTTCCTCACCCTGTCGGAAGTCGTCGTCGAGCTGTATCCCCGCACCGAGCACGCCAACGGCCTCTACTACCTGATGTTCGGCCTGCACGGCCTGACCCGGCTGGTGCCCTGGTTCTGGACCTCGGTGGCGCTGATGGTCGTCTCCTTTGTGCTGTTCCTGATTCCGTCCTTCCGCAACAACATGAAGCTGTTGCCCATCGCCTGCGTCATGGCCTTCGCCGGCATCTGGATCGAAAAAGGCATGGGCCTCATCGTCCCCGGCTTCATCCCCTCGCCGATCGGCGAGGTGACCGAGTATTACCCGACCTTCGTCGAATGGCTGATGACGATCGGCATCTGGGCTTTCGGCTTTTTCATCCTGACCATTTTGCTCAAGGGCGCCATTGGCATTCTGCAAGGCGAGATCAAATACGGCGGCCAGACCGCCATTGCAAAGTAGGAGGCGACCATGAAAAAGTCCGCATTCCACACGACCCTCATCGCGCTCCTGGCCATCGGCTGCGGCGTGGCACTCACCGCCTGCTCCGACCATTCAGCGCCAGCGACGACGCCTGCGGCGCAGGAACAGGCGCAGCCAGGGCAGACCCAACCGGAGCAGGCGCAGTCCGCACAAGCGCCGCAGGAAGCCAAGGAAGTCGTCTGCTTTGAAAGCCGCAAGGGCGCTTCGGAAATCACTCAAAAAGAGATTGAGCCTGGCCTGCTCAACGTCAAATGCTCGCCGACGACCGGCGCGGCGCTCTGGTACGGCGACCCCTACCAGGACACCATGCCGATGGGCAAAATGCCGCTGCTGGATAACATCCCTGACGACAAAGCCGTCGTTCGGCCGCGCAGCGAGCACCTGAATCTCCTCCCGTTGTGCGGCACCTCCTGCCACAACAACACGCTGCCGCCGGATGCGCGAGTGCCGCCGACACTTCCGAAGAACAACCATCCGGCGCCGATCCCGACCATGGAAGGGATGCTGCCGGAAATCGCCAACTTGCAGCATGGCCGCGGCCGCATCTGGTGTCTTGAGTGCCACCACACGACCCAGCGCAACATGCTGGTCGACCACTTCGGCAACCCGATCAGCTTCGATCAGCCGCAACTCTTGTGCGGCAAATGCCACGGCGACAAGCTGCGCGACTGGCGCGACGGCATCCACGGCAAACGCATCGGCGAATTCGCCAGCGACGGCAAGAAGCGCTGGTTCGTCTGCACCGAATGCCACAACCCGCACAACGTCCAGGATGGCGAGCGCAACCGCGGCTTCATCCAGTTGCAGCCCGAACTCCCGCCGCAACTGCCGCATGGCATGGTGGACGCCAGCCATGAAACGCGGCATCCGATTGCGCATTGATGTCCGACGCGCCGGCTGACCGTCCGGCCCGGGGCGATCCCACGTGGGTCGCCCCGGCGCTGACGCGCGAGGAAAAAACCCGCAGCATCGGCAAAACCCCGGTCTTCTTCGGCCCGCCGCTGGCCATTCTCACCGACGGCCAGAAGAACACCATGGAAATCAGCGGCAAACTGAACCGCACCGCTGAACGTTATCTCGAAATTCTCAAATATCACCACTTGGCGCTGACGGAACCGGAGCGCCAATGTATCGCCCACATCTGCGACATCGGCTTCATGTCGCCGCTGGAAATCCGGGAATTGCCCTTTGAAGTGCGCATGACGAAATTTGCCTGCGCCGGTCTGGATAAAGAGGCGCTGGCACAGAAACTCGACGCGGCCAGTTTCGCCGAACGGGTGAGCATCGTCGAGGCCCTTGGGTTTTAGGTCAGGGAAGGCTGATTGCGGGCCGCTTTCCCGGAACCGCAATTTTCCCTCGCGCATTCCCGCGCAAGCGAGAACCCATAAGCGCCATCTCTCGCTCGAACCGCTTCGCAAATTTACGGCTGCTGATACACCAGCCGCAAGCCCGGCGCGACGCGCAGGCTGTGCGGCAGCAGATAGTCTCCCGCGAAGAAAGGCGCTTCCAGATGTTCAAACCGCGCCCCCAGGTCGACGCCAGCGTGCAGCCAGGCCGCCCAGACCAGGGTTGTGCAGTATTGACCCTGGCGGTCGTTTTCAACGATCTGGAAAGGCGCTCCCAGACGCTGTAAAGCATATTCGACGGCGCTGGCGCGCGAAGCGGCAGTCGCGGGAACGCGGTAAATGGCAACGCCGCGCGCGCGATCGGGCGAAAGGAAGAAATCCAGGTCGTCGCGCACGACCGCATCCGCCCGCCCCGGCATTTCGGCGGGCACCGCATGCACGACTTGCCAATGCCCCGCCGCGCCAACCAGCATGCCGACATGGCTATACGGGTCGCCGCGTTTTTCGTGCTGCCGCGCGCTTGCCGCGCCGCGCACGACTTCGCTTTGCCAACCATCGCCAATGCGGAAAATCAGGTCGCCCGCTTGAAGCCGGGAAGAAATTTCGGCGGGCAAGACGATGGCGGCGGGAGGAGCAATTTCACCCGCCGCAAGCGTAACGGATGCTGCGGCGGCAACAGCGAGAAAAACCAGCCCGATCAGCAGCGTGGACAGAGCGAAGCGGCGCGAGGACAAGCCGCGCCAACGGGAGGCAATTACTTCAACACGATTTTCCATGCGCCCGATTCCTGGATCAGGTTCAAGCGATCTTTTTTCGTTTTCCCGTTTTTGAACTTCAATTCCATATCGACTCTGGCGGTATTTCCATCCTGCTTGGCAAGCGTCGTCACGACCGAATCCAGGCCGCCATGTTCCTGTATTGAGGAATACTGCTGACCAACAATCATCTGAAGTTTTCCTTTTACCGCCGTCAAATCGTTTTCCTTGACATCTTTCAACGAGTAATACCCGATGGCCTCCTCGGTGCGATTGGCGGCAACGGCATCAATGTAATTCTTGGCAACGCTCTCCGGGGTTTGAGATGAGCAGGCGGCGAGGATGGCAAACGCGAAAAGCATCCCCCAGAGCGCGAGCAATTTACGGGCGTGGATGGAAGCAGAAAATGGCAACATCAAGATTCCTCTTGTCGATGAGTTGTAATGACTGTGTCGAGCCTGCATCCTGGACTGTACGGCGCTGCCGGATGCAGCCAGAAGGCCAGGCGCGACAGAAAACCATTCTACCCGCTTCTCTCGTCATCTCGCACAGCCCGGAAAAACCTGACGTCAGAGGGCGGCAAGCCAGAGTGGCCCTGGTTCACATGTGGTTACCTGAATAGCCACTCCCCGGTGGGTTGCTGGATCACCGTGTAGTTACGGCGAACGCTTTCTTCGCTTTGAGGAGAAACATAATCGACAATGAATGAAAGAGCGTTTGCCGATTTTTTCTCCCAACCTGCAACCCTGATCGGGTTCAAACAGCCGGATTTATGGTACTGCATGGTTATCAGGGGAGATACAAATACCATTGAGGCCGAACTGCCCGGATCGGTGTATTGACCCAGCCTGTTGCCTTTCGCGCCACAGGCTATCAGCCCAACCACCTTTTCAATCGTGGGTTGAGCCGATGCAATCATTTGATTGAGCTTCTGATCGGGCGCGGGCGAAAAGGCTTTTCTTGTAATCTGCATCGTTTCCGGTGGCACATAGACTCCGCCTTGGGCGGCGGCAGAGGGGCCGGTCGGGTTGGCCGTGCGTGAGCCGTTATTCATGGCCGCCAAACCATCGTCTACCGCTTTGCAGCCAGCAAGCGAGGCTCCGCAAATCACAAAAAGAAAAAACTTTCTCTCGAACTTCATTTGCCTTTTCCCAGTAATCAATAAATGAAGGGCATTGCAGAAACCAGCCCCTTTTGAGTTTCCCGTTTGCCAATCATCTACGAATTTCGTAGAGAAAGCGGGCTGTGATTCTACGATTATCGTAGAATGGTGGTCAAGTCCCCTGTCACGGTCTTTGGTCGGCGCCTGCGCGAAGCGCGGCTGCGGGCTGCCATTGCCCAGGATCAGCTTGGCATCAGGATCGGCCTGGATGAAGGAACCGCCAGCGCCAGGATCAGCCGTTACGAAACGGGGACTCATGCGCCGCCGTTTGGCATTGCGACGAAATTGGCGCGGGTGTTGGAACTGCCGGCTGCCTACTTCTACTGCGAAGACGACGAGCTTGCCAAATTGATATTGGCATGGGGAAAGATGTCAAAATCCGAGCGCAAACCGCTTAAAATGCTTGCCGAGGCAACGCTCGCCGCCGCATGAGATGGCCCTCGTGCGGTTCCGATCATTGCTCCACAAGACCGGGATTGCGCGAGAATGGCGAAGGGGGCGGCGTCTCCCGTCAGGGGATGCCCGCATCCAGACTCAACCACTACAGAAACGGAACAACAGCCATGTCGAGCCTCTTGCAATGGGATTCGCGCCTTAGCGTCGGCAACGAAACCCTGGATGCCCAGCATCGGAATCTCCTGGCGCAATGCAAGACGCTGGCCGATTGCCTCGCCGGAAACGACGCCGACGAATTCCATCGGCTCTTCGCGACATTGATCGCTGCTTCCCGTGAGCATTTCGCCGCCGAGGAAGCCCTGCTCGCCCAGAGCGGCTATCCTGAAGCCGATCTCGAAGCGCACCTTGATGAACGCGACGAATTCAACTACCTGGCCGACCAAATCATCACGGCAGAAAATTTTGACCCGCAAGAACTGCAAGATTTCCTGTCCCTGTGGTGGTCGGGCCATATCCTCGGCTCCGCCAAAAAGCAACGAGACTTTCTGGAACGGGCTGCCGGCTGATTTTTACCCGGTGCCGTGACACGCCTTGCGCTCCCGTAAGGCCTGCGCCAGCGTGCCGCTGTCGACGTACTCCAGTTCACCGCCGACCGGCACGCCGCGGGCGATCCGGCTGACCCGCACGCCCTTCGGCCGCAGCATGGCCGTCAGGTAATGCGCCGTCGCCTCGCCTTCGTTGGTGTAGTTGGTGGCCAGAATGACTTCCTGCACCGCGCCATCGAGCGCGCGCGCCAGCACGCGCTCAAGCCCAAGCTCGCGCGGGCCGATGCCGTCGAGCGGCGACAAGCGCCCCATCAGCACGTAGTAAAGTCCCTGATAGGATTGCGTCTGCTCCATCATGTTCATGTCCACCGGCGTTTCGACCACGCACAGCAACGACGAATCGCGGCGCGGCGACAGGCAGCGTTCGCAGACATCGCTCTCGCTGAAGGTATTGCAACGCTGGCAATGGCGGACGGATTCCAGCGCATTGAGCACAGCCTCGCCAAGGCGACGGGCGCCGCTGCGGTCCCGTTGCAGCAGGTGGTAAGCCATGCGCTGCGCCGATTTCGGCCCGACGCCGGGCAGGCAGCGCAAGGCTTCGATCAGCGCCGCAAGGCCGGAAGGGTTCACGAAGAAATTGACTTAGAACGGCAGCTTCATACCGGGCGGCAGGTTGAGACCAGCCGTGAAGCCGGCCATCTTCTCCTGGCTGAGCGCCTCGGCGCGGCGCATGGCGTCATTGACTGCCGCCGCGACGAGGTCTTCCAGCATTTCACGATCATCCAGCACCGAGGGATCGATGCTGACCCGGCGAACATCGTGGGCGCAAGTCATCTGCACCTTGACCATGCCGGCGCCGGCCTGGCCTTCGACCTCGATCTGCGCCAACTGTGCCTGCGCCTTTTTCATGTTTTCCTGCATCATCTGCGCCTGCTTCATCAGGCCGCCCAGACCACCCTTCATCATTGTGGTATCTCCGTTAGGTTATCGGTTTGATCGACGCCTCGACCACCGAGGCATCCAGGGATTCAATCGCGTCGCGGACAAAGCCATCTCTGGCGATGGCCGCTTCGGCGCGCTCCTGACGTTCCTGGCGCTCACGACCGGCAGTCGCCGCCGGCGTATCAATCTCGTTGGCGGCCAGTTCAATACGCAAACGCAGCGGCCGGGCGAAATAATCGGACAGGGCTTGCTGCAAGCGCTCGGGCGCCGGCTTCATCTGCAAGTGCGTTTGCGCTGGCGCCAGGCGCAACAGGCACTCGCCGTCGTCGAGCCGGCGCAATTCGCAATGCTGGGCCAGGGTACGCGCCAAGCCGGACAGCGGCAGCGCGGCAATGATGGCATCCCAGTCCTGTTCGCGGCTAGGGACTGCCTGTATCTCTCGTTTGGCCGGCGCGGTGACGGGAACAGCGCTGGTCGCCGGCCGCATTGGCGCCACCGTAACGTGCGGCCGACTGGCCGCCACCACATCGGCCACCGAACTCGGCCGGAAGGCATGCAGACGCAACAAGGTCATCACAAATCCGGCATATTCGTCGGGCGCGGCTGGCAACTCGCTACGCCCAACCAGCGCGATCTGATAGGCCAACTGGATGAATTCCGGTGCGAACGTGGCGGCAAGCGCCAGCAGGCGCTCCCGCTCCGGCTCCTCGTCGTCGATGGCGGCGGGTGCGCATTGGGCAATCTGGATGCGCGTCAGCAGCGTCGCCAGTTCCTGCAAGGCAGCGGCGAACGACAGGCTGCGCATGCCGAGATCGGCGGCGACGGCCAGCATCGCCGAGGCATCGCCAGCCGCCAGCGCCTCGAGAATGGCGAACAGATAATCCTGATCGACCGTCCCGAGCATGGCGCGCACCTGCCCTTCCTCAACCTTGCCGGCGCCGTGAGCGATGGCCTGATCGAGCAGCGACAGGGCATCGCGCATGCTGCCCGCCGCCGAGCGGGCGATCAGCGCCAGGGCTGGCGCATCATGGCTGATCTCCTCGGCTTGCAAAATATGCGCCAGATGGCCCGTGATAGCCGCCGCCGGCATTTGTTTGAGATTGAATTGCAGACAGCGCGACAGCACCGTCACCGGAATTTTCTGCGGATCGGTGGTCGCCAGAATGAATTTGACATGCTCCGGCGGCTCTTCGAGCGTTTTCAACATCGCATTGAACGCCGAATTGGAGAGCATATGCACTTCGTCGATCACATAGACCTTGAAACGCCCCCGCGTCGGCGCATAAACCGCGTTCTCCAGCAACTGGCGCATCTCATCGACGCGGGTATTGGTCGCCGCATCAACTTCGAGCAAATCGACGAAACGGCCGCCGTCGATCTCCTGGCAAGCGGAGCACGTACCGCAGGGCGTCGCCGTGATGCCGCTCTCGCAATTCAGCGATTTGGCCAGGATGCGGGCAATCGTCGTCTTGCCGACGCCACGCGTACCGGTGAAAAGATAGGCGTGATGCAGGCGCTGCTCGGACAAGGCATGGGTTAGAGCACGAACCACATGCTCCTGCCCGACGAGGGTCGAAAAATTGCGCGGCCGCCATTTGCGGGCAAGAACCTGATAACTCATGCGCCCCACACCAAAGCAGAAAATGAAAGTGGCGAGCCTAACCCCCGGCACTTGCAGTAAATGGCTGTGGCTGCTTCCTTCCGGACCTGACCAGGTTCACCATCCTGCAATGCGGGGAGACCCGCCAT
>JGI20166J26741_11637807_pt1 | contig 22751 bp, 18 predicted proteins | sample TergutCu122P5_FD_26741 | JGI IMG/M metagenome (IMG submission 26741)
GCCGTCGTGACCTCGGCCTCGGCCGCCTTGACCCGGTCGGCCAGCTCCTTGGCCTGGGCCAGGAGGGCCGGCTTGGCGTCCTTGGGCGCGGCCGAGACCCTCTTGCCCAGATCCTTCTGCTCGGCCCGCAGCGTCTCGAAGCGCCCGATGGCCTGCCGCCGGGCCTCGTCAGCCGCCACGAGGGCGTCGACTAGCTCGGGCGGTTCGCCCCGGCGTTCCTGGGCGTGCTTGAGCTGGTCGGGCGAGGTGCGGATGAGCTTGGGGTCGATCACCCGGTCAGTGTATAAGGGCGGCGCCCGCCCCGGGGGCGGTGGCGGACCGCGGGCTCTTGGCCGAGGGCCCCTCGAATCGCAACCGAATTGTGACCCCACCCGGGCCCTCGGCCGGGGGACTGTCTGCGCCGTGGGTTAGGTTGACAGTGAGTGGCCGGGAGACCGGCGACGTTTGCCACACCGTCTCAATGGATTGGAGTACACACGTGAAGAAGACAGCGCTCGCGGCGCTCCTCGTCGCGACGGGACTGTGCCTGGGGGCCTGCGGTCAGCCTCCCGCCGACAATGGCGGGGCGACCACCGGCCAGACGGCCACGGCGGCCGGTGCCGGCGATTTCCTGGCCTGCATGGTCTCGGACATGGGAGGTTTCGACGACAAGTCGTTCAACCAGTCCGGTTACCAGGGCATGCTCGACGCCAAGGACCAGCTCGGCGTCTCGATCAAGACCGCCGAGTCGAAGCAGGCCTCCGACTACGCCCCCAACCTCGATGCCATGAAGACGCAGGGCTGCGACCTGACGATCACGGTCGGTTTCTTGCTGGCCGAGGACACCAAGGCGGCCGCCACCGCCAACACGAAGTCCAATTACGCGATCATCGACGACAACTCGATCACGCTGCCGAACGTCAAGCCGATCGTCTTCAAGACGTCCGACGCGGCCTTCCTGGCCGGCTACTTGGCGGCCGGCTACTCGCAAACCGGCACGGTCGCCACGTTCGGCGGCGTCAACATCCCCTCGGTGTCGATCTTCATGGACGGCTTCGCCGACGGCGTCGACCGCTACAACCAGGATTCGGGCAAGTCCGTCAAGCTGCTCGGCTGGGACAAAGCGGCCCAGAACGGGATCTTCAGCGGTGACTTCGAGGATCAGACCAAGGGCAAGAACGTGACCAAGAACTTCATCGAGCAGGGCGCCGACATCATCATGCCCGTAGCCGGGCCGGTCGGCCTGGGAGCCGCGGCGGCCGCCCAGGAGGCGGGCAACGTGGAGATTATCTGGGTCGACACCGACGGCTACAATTCCGCCCCCCAATACGCCAACCTCTTCTTGTCCACCGTGGTCAAGGAAATCGGCGCGGCGGTCCTCGAGACGATCAAGGAGTCATCGGCCGGCAACTTCTCGCCCGATCCTTACGTCGGCACGCTGGCCAACGGCGGGGTCGACCTGGCGCCGTACCACAACTTCGAGTCCCACGTGCCGGCCGACCTGAAGGCGAAGATCCAGGACCTGAGAGACCAGATCATCAAGGGCACGCTCAAGGTCACGTCGCCTAGCGACCCCCAGTAGGAGGGCTGCCGGCCCGGCGCCGCCCCGGGGTGCCGCCCTGGGCGTGGGAGGTTGGCGCCCGATGCCAACCTCCCAGCGCCGTCCGCGGGCGGGGGTCCTGAACGATGACACGGAGCCGCTTGTCTCGGGCGGTGTCAACCACGGGCGGGGCGGGGGGTTGCCACCTCCCGCCTGCGGGCCGAACTGGACAGTCTCGGCGCGCTACCGCAACGTCGGCAACGAGCTCACCGCGTAGAGCGGCAGGTCGACCAGGGTCGCCTGCCCCCGGTAGGGGGCCAGGGAAGCCCGCACGGACAACCCGGGCGCGTACTTGTCCTGGTAGACGCGAAGACTCTGCGACTTGAGGTTTCGGTTCGCCTTGACCTCGACCGGGACGATGTCGTGCTCACGCTCGACGACGAAATCGACCTCGGCGGTGCCGCCGCCATTGGTCCAGTAACAGGGGGTTTGACCGCAGGCCGTGGCCAGCGCGGCCGCCGCGTACTGCTCGGTCAGACTGCCGCGGAACTCGGTGAACAGCCGGTCGCCCTCGACGACGGCCCCGGGGCCCAATCCCGCCAGCGCCCCGAGCAAGCCGACGTCGGCGAGATACAGCTTGAACGCGGTCGGATCGGCGTAGCCGGACAGTGGCCTCCGGGGGGCGGACACCCGCTTGACCGCCAGCACCACCCCGGCCTGGACCAACCAGTCGATGGCCGAACGGTGGCTGCGGCTGCGCGCCCCGGGGCCCAGCGGGCCATAGGCGAAGCGCCGCTGCTGCTTGGCCAGTTGTCCGGGAATCGATTGCCAAACGGCCCGGATTCTGGGCACCTGATCGGGCGGCGCGTGCTTGGAGAAGTCGTGGTCGTAGGCCCGGAGGATTTCCCGCTGAATCTCGCGGGCCTCGGGATAGTCCCGTCGAGCGGTGAAGGCAGTCACCACTTCGGGCATCCCGCCGACGAACAGGTACTCGCGCAGACTGGTGACCAGGCGGTCGTGGAAAGGGGCCAACCAGTCCCAGTTCGGCTGGTCCAGGGCGGCGGCCAAGGAGTCTTGGCCGCCGGCCTGAAGGAACTCGGCGAATGACAGCGGCGCCACCGGGATGGAGTTGACCTGGCCCACGGGAAATGACGCCCCCTCGGGCCAAGCCACTCCGAGCAGCGAGCCGGCGCAGGCCACGTGATACTCGCCGGCGCGTTCGTGGAAGTACTTCAGAGCCGTCAACGCCTTCGGACAGGCCTGGATCTCGTCCAAGACGATGAGGGTTTGCCCGGGCCGGATTGGTGTGTTGGTGGCGACCTGGAGTTGGCTGACCACCCGGGCGGCGTCGAAATCACCGTCGAAAATCGCCGCCAGGGTCGGTGTCTCCTCGAAGTCGAGGTAGGCGGTCTCTTGATACGAGGTACGCCCCAACTCCTTCAGCAGCCACGTTTTCCCCGTCTGGCGCGGCCCCTCCAGGATCAGCGGCTTGCGCCGGGCCGAGGTCTTCCAGGCCTCCAGCCTCACCATCACTTCTCGTCTCACGCCGGTGAGGTTACCCGATTGGGCCGGTTTGTGTGGCTGGCAGCCACAAGATGGTTGGCATGTGTGGCGCGAACGCCACGAATTGGTTGGCAAGAATGGCAACCATGCCGGATACGGACGCTCTGACCCCGTCTGAGGGGTGGCTGGCGCGACCGATGGGGCGATGGACAATGCGGCGAGCCCACAGATGCAGAGGCTGGAGGCGGGCCGCCGCCAGCTGGGTCCAGCCGAGTCCTGCACATGGCGCAGCTGTTCGGCGAGTTGCACTGACCGCATCGCTCCTAGGGGCGTGGGTCAGAACGCTGTTCCGACCGAGGGGCGTCGGGCGGGATGAGATCCGGCCACTACATCTTGTGTTCCTATCGGACATACGGGCACAAGATGTAGTGGCCGGAGGTCGCCCGATCCGGCGTTCCTCGGGCGGGACATGGTTCTGACCCACGCTCCTAGCGTTGCCCGCAGGTAGGCCGTGTCCTCCATGAGCTCACCTCCGTAGGATGGCTCTATCGGCCCGGCCCGGCCCAATGATGGAGCGCTGCCGAGGAGACTGAGCTCCTCTGTCTGGCGGGGGAAAACACGGCGAGCGAGCGAAGCGAGGCGGGGGGTTTGAGGGGGGTCGCCCCCCTGATTGTCGGACGTGCGCCAGGAAGGAGTCGACGTTGAGACTGGAACTGCGCGACATCACGAAGCGTTTCGGTGACCTCGTGGCCAACGACGCCATCTCGCTGGTCGTCGAGCCGGGCCAGATCCACGCGCTCTTGGGCGAGAACGGGGCCGGCAAGTCGACGCTGATGAACGTCCTGTTCGGACTGCAGGCCGCCGACGCCGGGGAGATCCTCCTGGACGGCCGGCCGGTCCGGTTCTCCGGCCCGGGCGACGCCATGGCGGCGGGCATCGGCATGGTCCACCAACACTTCATGCTGGTCCCGGTCTTCACGGTGGCGGAGAACGTCGTCCTGGGCCAGGAGCCGGTCCAGGGCACGCGCTTGATCGACCTGGCGGCGGCCCGGGACCTGGTCCGCCAGATGGCCGGCCGGTTCGGCTTCGACGTCGATCCCGACGCCCTGGTCGAGGACCTGCCGGTCGGCGTCCAACAACGGGTCGAGATCATCAAAGCCCTGACGCGCGACGCCAAGATCCTCATCCTCGACGAGCCGACGGCCGTGCTGACCCCCCAGGAGACGGACGAGCTGATGGCCATCATGCGCCAATTGGCCGAGGCCGGCACGTCGATCGTCTTCATCACGCACAAGCTGCGCGAGGTCCAGGCGGTGGCCGACACGATCACGGTCATCCGCCTGGGCCAAGTCGTCGGCCAGGCCCCGCCGACCGCCTCCCAGGCCGAGCTGGCCTCGCTGATGGTCGGCCGGGCGGTCGATCTGCGGGTCGCCAAGGGCCCGGCCCGCCCGGGCGCGGACGTCTTCGCCGTGACGGGGCTGAGCCTGGTCGACCCCAACGGGCTGACCCTGCTCGACGACATCAGTTTCACGGTCGCGGCCGGCGAGATCCTGGCCGTGGCCGGGGTCCAGGGCAACGGCCAGACCGAGTTGGCCCAAACCCTGGTCGGGCTGCGCCCGCCGACCGCCGGCTCGATCACGCTGGACGGCCAGGAGCTGGCCGGTCGCAGCGTCCGGCAGATCCTCGACGCCGGCGTCGGCTTCGTGCCGGAGGACCGCTCCCACGACGGCCTGGTGGCGAGCTTCACGATCGCCGAGAACCTCGTCTTGGACCAGGTCGGATCGGCCCGCTACTCCCACCGGGGGGCGCTGCGCCCCGCCGCCATCGAGGGCGTCGCCCGGCGGCAGATCGAGGCCTTCGACATCCGCGCCCAGGGCCCGGACGAACCGCTCTCCAGCCTGTCCGGCGGCAACCAGCAGAAGGTCGTCGTGGCCCGCGAGCTGTCCCGGGACCTGCGGCTGTTGATCGCCGCCCAGCCAACCCGGGGCGTCGACGTCGGCTCGATCGAGTTCATCCACGGCCGCATCGTCGCCCAGCGCGACCAGGGCACGCCCGTGGTCATCGTCTCGACCGAGCTGGACGAGGTGGCGGGGTTGGCCGACCGCGTCGCCGTGATGTACAAGGGGCGGTTCGTCGGCGTGGTGCCGCCGACCACGCCGCGCGACGTGCTCGGCCTGATGATGGCGGGCGTGCCCTACGAGGAGGCGCTGGCGGCGGCGGGCGTGAGGGAGCCGAGTTCACGATCCGGCCTGGTCGGCGGGGACTCGACGACTCGGGACGGGGTGCCGTCGTGAACGACAGCGCGGCCACGCCCGGCCGCACACCCTCGACCACGTCGGCGCCGGGCTGGCGGGACGTCGGGCGCCGCATCACCCAGGGCCCGGTGCTGACGTCGGTCTTGGCCGTCGTCATCGCCCTGCTCGTCGGCGCCGTCCTGATCGCCGCCGCCGACAGCCAGGTCCAAGCGGCGGCCGCCTACCTCTTCGCCCGCCCGGGCGACTTCTTCGCCGCCGTCGGCGGCAAGGTCGCCGGCGCCTACGCGGCGCTCTTCGAGGGTGCCGGCCTCAACATCTCCGGGTCGCACTCGGCGGGCGAGTTCTTCCGGCCCCTGACCGCCACGATCGGCCAGTCCGTGCCGCTGATCTTCGCCGGCCTCGGGCTCGGCATCGGTTTCCGGGCCGGCCTGTTCAACATCGGTGGCCAGGGCCAGACCATCATGGGCGCCATCCTCTGCGGCTATGTCGGTTTCGCCTGGCATCTGCCGGCCGGCCTCCACCTCGTCGCCTGCGTCGTGGCCGCCCTGCTGGGCGGGGCCGCCTGGGGCTTCATCCCCGGCATCCTCAAAGCCAAGACGGGCGCCAACGAGGTCATCGTCACGATCATGCTCAACGCCGTGGCCGGGTTCTTCCTGAGCTGGGTCCTGACCCACCGCGCCTTCGAGAAGCCGGGCTCGAACAACCCGGTCAGCCCCGTGGTCGCGGCCTCCGCCCGCTACCCCGGCCTGTTCGGCACCAACGCCAACCTCGGGTTCCTCCTGGCCCTGGCGGCGGCCGTCGGCGTCTGGTGGCTGATGGAGCGGTCGACGCTCGGCTTCGCCATCCGGGCCGTGGGCGCCAATCCCGCCGCCGCCCGGACTGCCGGCCTGTCCGTCGCCCGGGCGACGGTCTGGACCATGGTGCTGGCCGGCGGGCTGGCCGGCCTGGCGGCGACCTCGCAACTGCTGTCGAGCCCGTCGCAGCAGCTCAACGGCAACATCGCCGGCACCTTCGGCTTCGACGCCATCACCGTCGCCCTGCTCGGCCGGTCGAAGCCGCAGGGCATCGTGGGGGCCGGCCTGCTCTTCGGCGGGCTGAAGGCTGGCGGCTACCTGATGCAGTCCCGCACGGGCACGCCGATCGACGTCGTCTTGGTCCTGCAGTCGCTCATCGTCTTGCTGATCGCGGCGCCGCCGCTGGTCCGGGCCCTCTTCCGGCTGCCCGACCCCTCCCGGCGCCGGCCCACCAGGCGAGGCCGCGCCCGCGTGGCGGAGGCGGCGGCATGAGCGCCCCGGCCCCGACCCCGGCGGCGCCCCCTGCCGGTCCCGTGGCCGCCGGCCGCCCCCCGGGCCCGGGCCAGCCGCCGGGCGGCCCCGCCGTTGCCGACAGCCCGGCGGGCCGCGACGCCGCCGCACTGGCGCCCCGCTCGTGGAAGACCCCCGTCCTCTGCGGCGTTTTTTCGCTCGCCGTCCTTGTCGGCTTCACGCTGGGCAGCGCCGCCGGCTCGGCCAGCCGGGTCTCCCTGAACACCGGCAACTCGCGCCTGGGGACGCTGGCCTTCAGCCTGCCCACCCGTCCCAGCCTGATCACGTTGGGGCTGGTCGCCGCCGTCCTGACGGGCTTGGCCGGCTGGCTCGTGGCCGGCCGCCGGCGCGTCCCGACGTGGCTGCCGGTCGGCCTCGGCCTGGCCGTCGTCCCGGCCTTCCTCGTCTGGGCCGTCTCGGGCAAGGACTACCCCCTCCAGTTCACGAGCCTGCTGTCCGGCGCGCTCTTCCTGTCGGTGCCGCTGGTCTTCGGCGCGCTGTCCGGCTGCGTCTGCGAACACGTCGGCGTCATCAACGTCGCCATCGAGGGCCAACTGCTGGCCGGGGCCTTCCTGGCGGCCGTCGTCGGCTCGGCCACGCGCAACCCCTGGCTGGGCCTGCTGGCCGCGCCCGTGGCCGGCGCGGCCGTCGGCTCGCTGCTCGCGGTGTTCGCCGTCCGCTACTGGGTCGATCACATCATCGTCGGCGTCGTCCTCAACGTGCTGGTGACGGGTGTGACGAGCTACCTCTTCTCCACGGTCCTGGCCCGCCACGGCGAGTTCTCGGTGCCCACCTCCCTGCCGACCTGGCGCCTGCCCCTCCTGGCGGAGATCCCCGTGGCGGGACCCGTCCTGTTCAACCAGAACGCCCTGACCTACCTGATGTTCGCCGCCGTCGTCTTCTTCCAGGTGTACCTGTTCCGCTCGCGCTGGGGCCTGCGGCTGCGGGCCTGCGGCGAGCATCCCGCGGCGGCCGCGGCGGTCGGCATCAAGGTCAACCGGACCCGGGTCCGCAACACCATCCTGGGTGGGGCGGTGGCCGGCCTAGGCGGGGCCTATTTCACGGTCGCCGCCGGCTTGGCCTTCGGCAAGGAGATGTCGGCCGGGCGCGGCTACATCGCGCTGGCGGCCATGATCCTGGGCGGCTGGAAGCCCAAAGGCGCGGTCGTGGCGGCCCTGCTCTTCGGTTTCGCCGACAACCTCCAGAACGCCCTGGGCGTGGTGGGCGTCCGGATTCCCAGCCAGTTCATGCTGATGGCGCCCTATCTTGTGGTGGTCTTTGCCGTGGCCGGTATTGTCGGCCACGTTCGCGCCCCCGAGGCCGAAGGCAAGCCCTACCAGGCGTGAACGACGACGACCAATCGTGACCTAAGGAGCCGATGTGACCAACATCTCTGACAAGCTGAACGACATCACGAGCCGTCTGGCCGATCGCCGGGCGCACATGGGGAACACCTCCGACGAGGCCTGGCAGGCGCTGGTGGCGGCCGCCACCGAGGCGGCGACCCACGCCTACGCGCCCTACTCGCACTACGCCGTGGGGGCGGCCGCCCTGGCCGACGACGGCCGGCTGGTGACGGGCTGCAACGTCGAGAACGCCTCGATCGGTCTCACGCTGTGCGCCGAGTGCAGCCTGGTCTCGGCCTTCGTCGCCTCCGGCGGCGGCGCGCTGGCCCAGATCGTCTCGGTCAACGGCGCCGGCGAGGTCATCACGCCCTGCGGCCGCTGCCGCCAGGTGCTGCTCGAGCACGGCGGCGAGGAGTTGGAGGTGTGGACGCCGCGCGGCGCGATCACGCTGGGCGCCCTGATGCCGTTCTCCTGGGGCCCGGAACAGTTCGAGCGGGCCAAGTGACCCCATGGCGGCGTGGGCGGGACCGGGCGGCGCGACTGCGCCCGAGCCGTTCGACGCCGTCGACGTCATCGCCGCCAAACGCGACGGCCGACGCCTGACCGACCCCGAGATCGACTGGGTGATCGACGCCTACGTCCGCGGCCTCATCGCGCCCGAGCAGATGTCGGCCCTGCTCATGGCGATCTACCTGCGAGGGATGGGACGGCCCGAGACGGCCCGCTGGACGGCGGCCATGATCGCCACGGGGGAGCGGCTGAGCTTCGCCGGGCTCGACCGCCCGACGGTCGACAAGCACTCGACGGGCGGGGTGGGCGACAAGATCACGCTGCCGCTGGCGCCGCTCGTGGCCTCGTACGGCGTGGCGGTGCCGCAGCTGTCGGGCCGGGGGCTGGGCCACACTGGCGGCACGCTCGACAAGCTCGAAGCCATCAGGGGTTTCCGGGCCCGCCTGACTCACGGGCAACTGCTGCGGCAACTGGCCGGCGTCGGGGTGGCCGTCTGCCAGGCCGGCGACGGTCTCGTGCCGGCCGACCGGCTGCTCTACGCCCTGCGCGATGTCACGGCCACGGTCGGCTCGATCCCGCTGATCGCGTCGTCGATCATGTCGAAGAAGATCGCCGAGGGGACGGCGGCCCTGGTGCTCGACGTCAAGTCTGGTTCGGGGGCGTTCCTGCGCGACCTGGCCTCGGCCCGGCAGTTGGCCGAGACGATGGTGGCGCTGGGGCAGGACGCCGGGGTGCGCAGCGTCGCCCTGATTACTGATATGTCGACACCATTGGGTCTGACCGCCGGCAACGCCCTGGAAGTCCGCGAGGCGGTCGAGGTCTTGGCCGGCGGCGGGCCGGCCGACGTCGTCGGCCTGACCGTGGTGCTGGCGCGCGAGATGCTGGCGCTGGCGGCCGAGGGCGTGGCGGCGGGCGGCGTGCCCGGGGCCGGGATCGCGGCCGGCAGCCGGCAGAGGCTGAGGCTGGCCGAGCGGCTGCGCGCGGCCGATCCGGCCGAGCACTTGGCCAACGGTCGGGCGATGGACACCTGGCGGGCGATGATCGCGGCCCAGGGCGGCGACCCGGAGGCGCCGCTGCCCCAGGCCCGGGCCACCGAGGACATCGTGGCCGAGGCCGACGGCCAGCTGACGGGTCTGGACGCCAAGCAGGTGGGCGTGGCGGCCTGGCGCCTGGGGGCCGGCCGGGCCCGTCCCGGCGACCCGGTCGAGGCGGTGGCCGGCGTCGAGCTGTGGGCCAAGCCGGGGGAGTCGGTCAGCCGGGGCCAGCGTCTGGCCACCTTGCACACCGACACCCCCGACCGTTTCCCACGGGCGCGCCAAGCCCTGGAGGGGGCCTGGACCATCACGGGCGGGGCCGGCTCCGACCGGGGCGGCGGCTCAGGAGGCGGCGCCCCCCGCAGTGACAGGGAGCAACGTGTCGAGCCGACCGAGGCGGGGGGTTGGAGGGGGGTCGTCCCCCCTCGTGGAGCCGGCGTGGTGATCGCCCGGGTGACGGCGTCCAGCGACCAGGATGGGCACAGCACGTCGGGTCCGGAGATCGCCCGCGCGGCGGTTCCTCGGGCGGGACATGGTTCTGATCCAGGCTCCCAGGAGGACTCATGACTTTGACCTGCCACCAACTCGCCCAACTCTGCGACCACACGCTGCTCCGCCCGGAGGCGACGGCCGCCGAGGTCCGCGCCCTCGTGGCCGAGGGTCAGGCGCTCGGCGTCTACTCGGTCTGCGTCTCGCCGTCGCGGCTGCCCCTGGCCACCGAGGGGCTCAAGCTGGCCGTCGTCTGCGGCTTCCCCAGCGGCGCCCACGCGCCCGCGGTCAAGGCCCTGGAGGCCAGCCGGGCGGTGGCCGCCGGGGCCGACGAGATCGACCTGGTGATCGACCTCGGCCAAGCCAAGGACCACGCCTGGGGCGCGGTCAGCTCCGGCATCGCCGCCGTCCGGCGGGCGGCGCCGAGCCCTGTCGTGCTCAAGGTCATCATCGAGGCGGCCGCCCTGACCGACGCCGAGATCGTCGCGGCCTGTCAGGCGGCCGAGGCCGCCGGCGCCGACTTCGTCAAGACCTCGACCGGCTTCCACCCGGCCGGCGGGGCCAGGCTCGGCGCCGTCGAGCTGATGCGGCGGACGGTCGGCGACCGGCTCGGCGTCAAGGCCTCCGGCGGCATCCGCGACCGGGCCACGGCCGTGGCCATGGTCGAGGCTGGCGCCACGCGGCTGGGCGTCTCGGCGACGGCCAGGATCCTGGCCGAGTTCGACGAGTGAGCCTGGGAGCCTGGGTCAGAAGCCTGTCCCGCCCGAGGAACGCCGGATCGGGCGCATCGGAACACTACATGTTGTGTGCGTATGTCCAATACGAACACGGCATGTAGTGTTCGGATCTCATCCCGCCCGAGGCCCCTCGGTCGGAACAGCGTTCTGACCCACGCTCCCAGGGAAGGTGGATCCGCCGATGGCCGATATCCCCGAGCTGGTCGCTGCCGCGCGACGCTGGATCGCCGACGACCCCGACCCGACCACTCGCGACGAACTGGCCGCCCTCGTGGACGAGGCGGCGAGGGATCCCGCCGCGGCCGCCGAACTGGCCGACCGGTTCGCCGGCCCGCTCGAATTCGGCACGGCCGGTCTGCGCGGGCCGATGGCGGCCGGCCCCCGCCGGATGAACCGGGCCGTCGTGATCCGGGCGGCCCGAGGGCTGGCCGACTACCTGGCCGACCAGCCCTCGGGGCTGGGGAATGGCGGTCTGGCCCACCTCGGTCCAGCCGACGCGCCACGCCCCCGGGTCGTCATCGGCAATGACGCCCGGCATCGCAGCCGTGACTTCGCCCTGGACACCGCCGCCGTGATGACCGCCGCCGGCACCGAGGCTCTGCTCCTGCCCGACCGGCTGCCCACGCCCGTGCTGGCCTACGCCGTGCGGGCGCTGGGGGCGGACGCCGGCGTCATGGTGACGGCGTCACACAACCCGTCGGGCGACAACGGCTACAAGGTCTACCTGGGCGGGCGGCTGGTGCCCGACGAGGAGCGCGGCGTCCAGATCGTCCCGCCCCACGACGCCGCCATCGCCGCCCGGATCGCCGCCGCGCCGCCGGCCGCGGCCATCGCGCGCGCCGCCAGCGGCTGGACCGACGTCGGCCCGGGACTCCACGAGGCCTACGTCGCCGCCATCGCCGCCGGCCCGCCGCCGGCGGCGCCCATCCGGATCGTCCACACGTCCCTGCACGGTGTCGGCGACGCCACAGCCCGGGCGGCGCTGCGCCGGGCCGGCTTCACCGATGTGGTGGCCGTGGCGGCTCAACAAGACCCCGACCCCGACTTTCCGACGGTCAGCTTCCCCAATCCCGAGGAACCGGGCACGCTCGACTTGGCCTTGGCCCTCGCCTGCGAAGTCGGGGCCGACGTCGTCATCGCCAACGACCCCGACGCCGACCGCTGCGCCGTGGCCCTGAACGACCCGGGTGCCGGCGGCTGGCGTCGCCTCCACGGCGACGAGTTGGGGGTGGTTCTCGGGGACACGGTGGCCCGCCGGCTGGCCGCGGGCGTGGCCGCGCCGCCGGCCACTGGTCTCGCGCCCGTCCTCGTGAATTCCCTCGTCTCGTCGCGCCAGCTGGCCGCCATCGCCGCCGCCGGTGGCCTCGCCCACCGGCAGACCCTGACCGGCTTCAAGTGGATGGCCCGGGTGCCGGGCCTGGCCTTCGCCTACGAGGAGTCCGTCGGCTACTGTCTGCGGCCCGATCTCGTGCGCGACAAGGACGGCTTGTCGACGGCGGTGGCGGTGGCCCGGCTGGTGGCCGAGCTGAAGGCGTCGGGCCGGACGCTGACCGACCTGCTCGACGACCTGGCCCGCCGCCACGGCCTCTACCTGACGAGCCAGGTGGCGGTCCGCGTGACCGAGCCAGAGCGGCTGCGCGCCACGCTGGCCGCGCTGCGCGCCGCGCCGCCGACCCAGCTGGCCGGCAGCCCGGTCACCCGGTCGGTCGACCTGGCCGCCGGCTTCGACGGCTTGCCGCCGACCGACGGCCTGCTGTGGCAGACCGACCGCGACGACCGGCTCATCGTCCGGCCCTCCGGTACGGAGCCCAAGATCAAGTGCTACCTGGAGGTGGTGTTCCCCGTCGCGGCCGACGCCGGGTTCGACGAGCTGACCGCGCTGCGGGCGACGGCCCGGCAGCGGCTGGCCGCCCTGGAGCACGACGCCGCCGAGGTTCTCGCCCGAGGATGAGGATGAGAGAGGACGACTCTCCTCAGACCCCTCGCCCGGCGTTGTCCACGCAGACTGCCCACATGCCTTGTCGGCTCGCCGCCACGTTCCGCGACCGCCTGGTCGCCGCCGACCACGCGCTCGTCGGCGCCTGGCTCTGTTCGGGCTCCCCCATGGTCGCCGAGATCCTGGCGGGCGCCGGGCCGGACTGGTTGATGATCGACATGGAACACGCCCCCAACAGCCTCGAAGCCGTCCAGGCGCAGCTCCAGGCGGTCGCCCCCTACCCGGTCACGACGCTGGCCGCCGAGTTCTCCGGCGGTTGGCCCGAGGTGCCCGAGGGTTAACAACGCCGTCGGGGGTCGCGGGACAGCGGACAAAGCGGCCAGGACGGGGGAGGAGAGAGCGGACAAGGCCGTCGGAAGGGGGGACAGCGGGCAACGCGGCCCGGGCGCCGGAGGGCGGACAACGCCGTCGCGCGGCGCTTCGGCTCAGACCATCAGTCCACGAAGATGGCGGCGACGGCCAAGTCCACGGCGTCCTGGAAGATCGTCTCGCGCTGCTGGGCGTCCCAGTCCATGCCCTTCTTGGCCAGGTTGTCCGACACTGTCAGGACGGCTAGGGCGCGCCGGCCGAACTCGGCCGCGACGCCATAGAGCGCGGCGGTCTCCATCTCGATGGCCAGGACGTGGTGCCGGATCAGCCCGCTGCTCTGGTTCGGGACGACGAAGTAGAAGTGATCGGTCGACGCGACAGTGCCGTGGAGGACCTTCTTGTCGCCGGCGGCGGCCAAGGCGGCGGCCGCCATGGGCAGGTCGGCGACGGCGGAGAAGTGGACTCCTGGGATGCGCAATTCGTTCATCGCGTTGGAGGTGTGAGCGCCCGTGACGATGATGACGGTGCCGGGCTCTATCGTCGGCAGGATCGCGCCGGCCGTGCCGACGCGGACGATGCGTTGCACGTCGTAGGTCTTGAACAACTCGGTGGCGAAGATGCCCATCGAGGCCATGCCGATGCCCGAGGCCATGATCGACAGCGGCTGGCCGTGGCCCGGGCCGTCGCCAGCGTACGTGCCCGTGAATCCGAGGATGCCGCGCGTGTCCGTGACGAGTTTGGCGTCCGCCAAGATGGCGGCGGCCATGCGCTCGGCTCTCTTTGGGTCACCGGGCATCAAGACGGCGGGGGCGATGTCGCCGGGCTCGGCGGCAATGTGGGGCGTGGCCATCAGAGGTCTCTCCTTGATTTGATGAACGAATCCAAATCTCACTTTATCGTGGTCGGCCAAACGAACTCCCGGCGCCAGCGGCGGTCGCTGAAGTGGCGCCCAAGAAGGTCGGTACGGCCGGCTCTGAGGAGCATTCTGACCTACGCCGCTGGACGCCACTGCCACTAGCTGGTTGAATCAGTGATGACTGTTAACCCGAGCTTCGGTCAGCCGCTCTCAGAGCGTGGGATAATGCGCAGAGTCGTGCCCCCCGGTCAGCCTCGAAAGGACGACGCCCCATGCTGCTACACCCTTCGTGTCGGTCCAAGGTCACCGCCGGCCCCACTGGCGGCCTCACCAGGCTACGGGCCAGGACAGGGGGGTGGGTCGGGCTGGCCGCGCTAGCCGTCGGCGTGGTCGTCGGCGCGCCCGCCGGCCAGGCCGCCCCGCTGGGCGACGCCGGCGCTGCCGCCGGCGTCGTGGCCGTCGCGACGCCGGTCCCGCCGGGGGCCAACTCACCGTCTGACAGTCCGTCTGACAGCCCGCTTCTGCACGCGCCGCCGGCCATCCCAGCGACCGTCGTCCCCGAGTGGCTGGCGCAGCTCGTGGCGCGGCTGTTGCCGGGCGGGCCAACCGTCGGCAGCCTGACGGCCGCCTGGACAGCCGCCCCGGCGGTGACCGCGCAGGCCGACTTCACGGCCGCGGTCCAGTCCACGGGCGAAGCGGTGGCCGGACCAGGTGCGATGGGCGGGGCGGTCGGGGCGGCCCCGTCGGTCGAGCCGCTCGACGCCGGCCTGGCGGCCGAGCAGGCCGGCTCGCCCGACGCGGCACCCGACGAGGTGGCCGGCCCGGCGCTGGCCGCCCAGGCCAGCCTGGGCGTCCCCGCGCCGACGATCACCACGCCGGTCGAGGGCGCCACCATCAACACCACGACGCCGACGTTCATCGGCACGGCGACGTCGGCGGCGGGCCTGACGGTGGTCGTGCGGGACAAGGCCGACTCCACGAACGAGTGCAGCGCGACGGTGGCCTCGGGCGGGGCCTGGTCCTGCGCCTTCTCCAAGCCCCTCGCTTCCGGCGCCCACACCGTCGTGGCCTTCGTCCGGGATCCGGCGACGGGCGCGGTTTCGCCGACGGTCGAGGCGGGCTTCGTCGTCGGCGTCGGCATCACGGTGTCCGACCCAGCGCACGTCGTGGTCGACACCGAGCCGAGCACTCTGATCGAGGTCAGGGCGGGACAATTCAGCGGGGGGAAGATCACGGCCACGCCGGACCCGCCGCTGTGTACGACAACGGCCGATGAGACCGGCCACGCCGTCTGCCCGCTGCCGGCGGGACAGACGCTGAAGGCGGGCGACGCGCTCGTGATCACCGCCACCGACGAGGCGGGCAACAGCAGTGCGCTGACGTTGCGCGTGCTCGGCCTGACCCTGTCCGACAAGACCGTGACGCTGCCGGGCACGACCTCGATCACCTTCCGGGGCGATTACTTCTGGCCGGGCGAAACTGTCCAGGGGCTGGTCGACGGCCACGTCGACCTCGGCTCGCTGCGAGCCGACGCCAACGGTTCCATCACATTCACCTGGCAGGGCCTCGACGAGACCGCTGTCGGTTCCCACACCGTCCTCCTGCGCGGCGCCCAGTCGGGCCTGATCCACGCCGATTTCGCCGTCGCGAAGTCGTCCGCCAGCCCGACTCCGTCACTCACCCCGACGCCGACCCCGACACCCACGCCGACCCCGACGCCGACGCCGGCCCCGACCCCGACACCCAGTCTCACGTTGGACCCGACCCCGACGCCCAGTCTCACGCTGGACCCGAGCCCGACGGAGTCGATCACGTTCGGGCCAGGTTCGCTGCTCCCCGTCCCGACGGTCCGGGCTGTCGTCCCCCTGGCTTCGCCCAGGGCCGCCAGCTCGTCCTCGTTGACCGGCGCCGGCGCGCCGGTCTCGCCGGTCTTCTTGGTGGTCGGGGTGGCCGTCATCGTCGTGGGAGCGGGACTGCTGATCGCGGCGCGACGCGGTCGCCGCCAGGACCGGGGCCAAACTGGCAACCACGAGGCCCGATCCGACTGATCCACGATCCCGGCTCAGGCTTCGGCACCAGGCGGAGCGGTAGGAGCCTGGGTCAGAACGCTGTTCCGGCCGAGGGGCGTCGGGCGGGATGAGATCCGGACCCCACATGTTGTGTTCATATTGGACATATGGGCACAACATGCGGGGTCCGGAGGTCGCCCGATCCGGCGTTCCTCGGTCGGGACATGGTTCTGACCTAGGCTCCTAGCACCCCCAGCAAGTCGTCGCCGTAGGCCGCCAGCTTGGCCGCGCCAATCCCGGAGATGGCCGCCAGGCCCTCGCGCGTCGTCGGCCGGGCGGCCGCCAGGGCGCGCAGCGTCGAGTCGTGGAAGACGACGTAGGCGGGCAGCCCGCGTTCCTTGGCCACGCCCGCCCGCCAAGCCCGCAGCCGCTCGAACAGCGCCGGATCGACCGCGCTGTCCGCCTCGGGGCCGGTCGCGACGGCCCCCTTGGACCGGTCGGCCCGGGGGGAGCGTGAGCGGCCGACGACGACGTCGCGGCGCAACAGGACCGACTTGTCCCCCCTCATGACCGCCCAGCTGCCCGGCGTCGGCACGAGGACGCCGTGGCCGCCCGGGCCGATCGCCAGGTCACCCCGGGCCAGGAGCTGGCGCACCACCGCCCGCCACTCCACCTCGGTCAGTTCGGCCCCGAGCCCCCACGTGCTCAGCCGGTCGTGGCCCCACTGATCGACGCGGGCGGTCCGGTTGCCCCGCAGGATGTCGATGGTCTGGCCGGCGCCGAAGTGCTGGCGCCGCTCCCGCTCCAGGCGGACGACGGTGGACAGCAGTTTCTGGGCGGCCTGGGTGCCGTCCCACGTCTGCGGCGGGTCGAGGCAGGTGTCGCAGTTGCCGCACGGCGCGATGTCTTCGCCGAAATAGGCGAGAAGGTTTCGGCGCCGGCAGTCGGCCGTCTCGCAGAGCGCCAGCATGGCGTCGAGCAGCCGGGTCTGGTTGCGCTGGTGCTCGTCGCGAACGGCCGGTGGCGCCGCCTCGCCGACCGGTTCCTCCCCGGCCGGCCCCCAAGGCCCCGGCGTTCGCCCCGGCCGCGGGCGGGCGTCCCGGCCCGGCGATTCCGCGATCAGCCGGCGCAGTTGCACGACGTCGCCCAGCCCGTAGGCCATCCAGGCGTCGGCCGGCTCCCCGTCGCGCCCCGCCCGCCCGGTCTCTTGGTAGTAGCCCTCGACCGACTTGGGCAGGTCGACGTGGGCGACGAAGCGCACGTCCGGCTTGTCGATGCCCATGCCGAAGGCGATCGTCGCCACGACAACCACGGCCTCGTCGCGCAGGAAGCGCCGCTGGACCTCCTGCCGCCGGTCGGCGGCCAGTCCCGCGTGGTAGGCCAGGGCGTCGACGCCCCGCTCGGTCAGGAACGTGGCGATCTCCTCCGTGCTGGCCCGCGACAGGGCGTACACGATGCCCGCGTCACCTCGGTGCTCGTGGTCGATGAAGCGCCAGAGCTGTTCCCGGGCCTGGTTCTTGGGCTCGATCCGGTAGCGAATGTTGGGGCGGTCGAAACTGGCCACGAAGTGGCGGGCCCGATCCAGGCCCAGCCGCTGCGTGATCTCCCGGTGGGTGGCCTCGGTCGCCGTGGCGGTCAGGGCGAGGCGCGGCACGTCCGGCCACTGCTCGCCCATCACGTGGAGGCCCAGGTAGTCGGGCCGGAAGTCGTGGCCCCACTGGGAGACGCAGTGGGCCTCGTCGATGGCGAACAGGGCGATCTGGCCGGAGTGGAGGAGGTTCAGGCAGCTCTCGGTCAACAGCCGTTCGGGGGCGACGTAGAGCAGGTCGAGGGCGCCGGCCCGGAAAGCCTGCTCGACCTCGCGGCGCGCGGCGGCGTCCTGGGTCGAATTGAGGAAAGCGGCCCGGATGCCCAACTGGCGGACCGCGTCGACCTGGTCTTGCATGAGGGCGATCAGCGGCGACACCACGACGCCGACCCCCGGCCGCAGCAGCGACGGCAGTTGGTAGCACATCGACTTGCCGCCACCGGTCGGCATCAGGACGACGGCATCGCCGCCGCCCGTCACGTGGTCGACGACATCGCCTTGGAAACCGCGGAAGGAGTCGTAGCCGAAGACGCTCCGGAGTAGGCCGAGCGCGGTGGCCCCGGTCGTGTCGGCGGGTTGAGGCACCGGCTCACTCTAGCCAGCCGGTGCGACTCCGCCCGCCTGCCGCTCGCAGCAGCCTGGGTCAGAACCATGTCCCGCCCGACGCCCCTCGGTCGGAACAGCGTTCCGACCCACGCTCCTAACCCCCGGCGGCTTGGCTGACCGTCAGATCGGTTTGCCGCACGCCGTTGCTGAACCGGATCGTGCCGACCCGGGCGGGGCCGGGGTTGGGCGCGACCGTCAGGCTGACCTTGCCCGTCCCGAGCGCGCTGCTGGAGGGCGTCACGGTCAGCCAGTCCGCGCCGTCGCCCACCTCGGCCGTCCAGGCGCCGTTGGCGGACGTGACCTTGACCGTGGTCGTGCCGCCGCGGGCCAGCGGCCTGACCGTCGCAGGAGAGACCGCGACGTTCGGGCCGGCGGACTGCTTGATCTTGATCGACCGACTCTTGTGGCCACACGTGACCTTGACGGTCGCCACCCGGTCGGGGCCGTCATTGGGCTCGATGGTGACGGTGACCGCGCCCGAGGTTGTGTTCGGGTCGTAGGTGACGTCAGTGACGGTGGCCCAGGGCCGGTTGCTGGAGTTGGACGTGGCCGCGTCGGAGCAGTCGAAGCCGGCGGAGGTGCCGAAGCTCGTGAACGGGAACGTCTCGCTCTGGCCTTCCCACGTCGCCGTCCAGTTGCGGGACTCGACCGACAGAGAGGTCGAGGCGGACTCTTGGACGACGGGGAAGTAGGTCGGGTTGGTCGCCCCCGTGAACGTGATGAGGGACTCCCGGGTGGGCGACATGTCACCGACGACCAGGGGATTGGTGTCCAGGGTGATCTTGATGAAGGTGTCGCCGACGCCTGTCGGCGGGTTCACGTGGATCCAGGGATCTTGGGGCACGGCGGCCCAGGCGACGCCCCGCTGGGTGTTGAGCCGCAGCAGCGTGGTGGTGGTCTTGGCCTTCTTCTTGAGACCGGACGGCGACAACTTGATCTTGGTGACGAGCGGGGTGGCCGTGGCGGTGGCGGTGGGCGTGGCGACGCCGATCAGGGCGAGGGCGGCGATAACGCCGACGAGTGTCTTGACGCGCATATCTGTCGGAGGCTCCTCAGGATAAGCCCGGGTGGGGGAGAAGTTGGGTCTAGATGACGAAGGCGAGAGGTCGAGCAGTGACGCCTTGCAACCCATCAGTCTAGTAGCCGCCGCCGGCTGGAACCAGAGCCGGCGCGAGACCTTAATAGGGGCGCGGCCAGGCGCGCCGAGACCGGATCAGCCATGCCGCCAGCGGGGGTCGGGGCGGCAGGCGACGCCTAACCCGCCTGCGTCACGGTCAGAGTCTGGTCGATGTAGCCGTTGGTGAACCGGATCGTGCCAACCCGGGTGCCGCCGGGGTTCGACGCCGCCTTGATCGTGGCCGACCTCTGGGCCCGGGGTATCACGGTCAGCCAGTCCGCCCCGGTCACCACCTCGGCCTTCCACGTGGTGTAGACCGACGTGATGGCCCGAACGGTCACCCTGCCTCCCCTCTTCCTGGGGTTCCACGCGGCCAGGGACAGGCTGAGGGTGGGCGCCCCGCCCTGCGTGACTTTGAGCACCTTGGACTTGTGGGCGCAGGTCACCGTGACATTGGCCACCCGGGCGAGGCCGTCGTTGGGCGCGGCGTTGAGGGTGATGGTGCCCCGGCCGTTGGTCGGGTCGAAGGTCGAACCGACCAACGTGACCCACGGCCGGTTGATCGGGTCGTCGACCACCGGCGTCGAACAGTCGAAGCCGATGCCCGTCCCCCACGTGGTGTAGGGGAACGTCATCGTGTCGCCATTCCAGGCCGGCGACCACGAGGTGAGGATGTCGAGGCTGGTGGTCTCGGCGTTCTGGACGACCGGGAAGTAGGTCGTGGCGCCGCCGCCAGTGAACGTGATGATGGTTTCCCGGCGCGGCGTCATGTCGCCGACCACGACGGTGTTGGCATCGGTGGTGATGGTGAGCCAGGTGGCGCCGACGCCTGACGGGGGGTTGACCTGGACCCAGGGGTCGGCGGCGGTGGCGTTCCAGGCCACGCCCCGGCGCACGCGCAGCCGCACGATGTTCGACGTGGACTTGGATTTCAGGCTCAGACCCTTGGGGGCGAGCCGGATCTTGACGGGGGTGGTGGGGGCGGCCAGCGCGTCCGGCAGGCTCAGGCTGACCAGCGCGAGGGCGGCGACGATGCCGACGATCAGTTTGGCGCGCATATCTTGCGGAGACTCCTCATGATAGGCCCTGGAGGAGGGGGGGATGTGGTGTGGTGACGGCTGTGAGGGCCGTTCCCCAGCGACCGTCGGCGGCATTATAACCCTGGGAAGCTCGGCAATCCCCCCGCGGGGTGACACGATGGGCTCATGCCCGTCCTGGAGGTCTTCGGCCCGCCCGAGCAATGGCCCAACGAGGACTTGGTGGCCTTCTCGGACCAGTTCGACGCCGGCCTCGTGCTGGCCGCCTATCAGTCGGGGGTTTTCCCCATGCCGCTGCACCAGGCCTTCTTCGGCCGCCGCATGGCCTGGTGGTCGCCGGTCCGCCGCGGTGTCCTCGAGCCCGGGGCGCTGCGGGTCAGCCATTCGCTGCGCCAGTCGGCCCGCCGCTACCGCGTCACGGTCAACCAGGCTTTCCCCGCCGTCCTGGCCGGTTGTGCCGACCCGAGTCGGCCGAACGGCTGGATCGACGACGATGTCCGGGCCATCTACACCGACCTGCACCGGTCCGGCCTGGTCGTCTCGGTCGAGGCCTGGACCATGGCCGGCGAGCTGGCGGGCGGGCTGTACGGGGTCAGCCTGGGCGGCCTGTTCGCCGGCGAGTCGATGTTCCACCGGCCCGACATCGGCCGGGACGCCTCGAAAGTGGCCTTGCGCCATCTGGTGGAGGAGTGGCTGGACCCTCCCGGCCGGCGCCTGGTCGACGTGCAGTGGGCCACGCCCCATCTGGCCAGTCTCGGCGTGGTCGAGATCGACCGGCGGGACTACCTGCGGCGCCTGGCGGAGGTGATCGACGAGCCGGCCCCCGCCTGGCCGGCACCACGCCTGGAGCCGGCGAGTCGGGGGGCGAGTTCGCCGTCGGGCTAAACTGAGGCCTTCGTCAGAACATCCCCGAGGAGGCTTCTATGCCGTCGGCGCGCGTCGTCAAAGAGGTGGCCACCCAGGTGGCGGGCACGGTCATGGTGGCCCTGCCCCAACTGGCCCCCGACAAGTTCTCGGGCTGGCTGCTCAAGTTGGTCGACGCGGCCATCGACGGCGCCCCCGGCCTGCCCGGGGCCAAGTCCGTGGCCGCCCGCCAGCTGCAGCGCCGCCAGGACGCCGAGGACGCCATCGACTCACTGACCCATCTCCACGTCGGGCTGGCCTCGGCCCAGGGCTTCGTCACCAACGTCGGCGGCGGTCTGGCCGCCCTGGTCGGCGTGCCGGCCAACCTCGCCGGCGTCGTCATCGTCCAGTGCCGCCTGGCCGCCGCCATCGCCCACCTCCACGGCTACGACGTCGACGACCCGCGCGTGCGGGCGGCCGTGGTCATGTGCCTCTTGGGCAACCGGCGCCTCGACCAGGAGATCGCGGCGGGAGTCCTGCCCGGCAGGCCCCAGGTCGTCGCCACCGCGCCGGTCCACGACGCCGCCTTGGCCAGCGCCATCGCCGGGCAGGTGTTGCAGGAAGTCCTGACGGCTCTGGGAGGGAAGGACCTGGCCGGCATCGTCTTGCGCAAGGTGCCGCTGGTCGGCGGTGGGGTCGGCGCGGCCGTCGACGCCTACACGACCACACAGGTGGCGCGCTGCGCTCGCCGCGAGTTGGTCAGCCGGCGACCGGCCACGGCCGATGCCGGGCCGGCCACGACCGACGCCGGGCCGGCGGAGGCGGACTGATGCCGTTCGCCCCCAGCTGGGAGGAGGTCCGGCGGCTGGCCCCGGGCTACCGCCGCGTGCCCGTGGCCCTGACGCTGCCGGCGGGCGATCTGACGCCGGCCGACGCCTTCCTGCGGCTGAAGCGCCTCAGCAGGCAGTGCTTCATCCTGGAGTCCCGCGAGAGCGAGGCCGACGCCGGCCGCCACACCTTCCTCGGCTTCGACCCACAGCTGAGCGTGACCGTCCGCGACGGGCGGCTGCGGGTCACGTCCGGCGCCACTTTCGAGCAGCCCACGAGCGACCCGGGCGCCGTCCTGCGCCAGATCCTGGCCGACAACCGGAGTCCCCGCCTGGACGGCCTGCCGCCGTTCACGGGCGGGCTGGTCGGCTACTTCTCCTACGACTACATCCGCTACGCCGAGCCCACCATCGACTTGAGCGGCGGGCGCGCGGCCGCCGACGCCGACGACGAGGGCTTCTTCGACGCCGACCTGATGCTGTTCGACCAGGTGGTGGCCTTCGACCGGCTCCAGGGCACGGTCCAGCTGATCGCCAACGTCAAGACCGACCAGCTGGAGGAGAACTACGCCCGGGCCAAGGTCGAGCTCGAGCAACTGGCGGCGCTCATCACGACCGGCCCGCTGGCGACCCCGCCGCCGCTCCAGCTGACGTCCCCGTGGCGGGCGCTGTTCTCGCCCGAGGCCTACGCCGACGTGGTGCGGCGGGCCCAGCGGCACATCGGTGAGGGCGACATCTTCCAGGTCGTCTTGTCCAACCGGCTGGACTGCGACGCCAGCGGCAGCCTGTTCGAGGCCTACCAGCTGATGAGCCGCGACAACCCGTCGCCCTACATGTTCTACTTCTCCTCCGACGACATCGAGTTG
>JGI20166J26741_11638918_pt1 | contig 22738 bp, 8 predicted proteins | sample TergutCu122P5_FD_26741 | JGI IMG/M metagenome (IMG submission 26741)
TCCTGAATAGCCACCGCGGGAAGTCCGCCGAACGAGAAGTCGGCGGCGAACAGTTGCTGCAACGGATTGGTGAGCATCCACCAGCGACCGCGCGATTCGGACTTGCTGAAATCTAATTGCACGTATGCTTTGTCGTAGGTCAGGAGGTCTTGACGGCCGAGTTCGGCGCCGGGAGCGAAATGAATCTCGGAGGTTGCGGGAGGAGCGTCGGTTGAATTGTCCAATATCGGGAAATTGGCCACATCGCCCGGAATGGTCGCAACCGTATTCGCATCGGGTACTCCGGCGGGACTCCAGTTTTCCGGCTTATTCCAATCGTTATCTACCGATCCGGTCCAAGTCCGGGTATTTCTCAAAAAAGTAAACGAACCGGGACTGACAGCAAAAGAAACAGCATTCAAATTATAATTTCTGATGCTTACTACACTGATGTTTACTTTAGAGTTTTGGGGAGCCGAAACCTTAAATTTCAGATACATGATGATTCCGTTCACGGTAATATCAGCCGGTGCAAGGGCATTCATCCAGTACAGAAGATGAGGCGATTGGTAATTGTAGCCCGGAGGACCGATGTAGGTCGTATTGCCGGGGAAGAGACCCGCATCCTGAATTCCGACTAATTGCAGAACATTCATATCATATACTAAATTAAGTTTTAGAGAGATAATCCCGGGATTGTTGACAAGACTTACCGTAACCATGATAGTATCACCGAGTTTTCCTTGAGAGTCCGATAAGACGATCGTGGGAGTTTGCGCTGAAGCAATGTTGGTTTGAAACAACAAGGCGCCAAATAATACAGTGGTAAAAAATATTCTTTTCATACTAAAATTATTAATTATTATTTGTTCTATTTTTTTGTACGTCATTGCGAGGACGAAGTCCGAAGCAATCCATAATTCCTAATTGACTGCGCCGATTCTTCGAATTCCTAATTCCTAATTCTTAATTCCTAATTCCTAATTCCTAATTCTTAGATTGCTTCGCCTGACGGCTCGCAATGACGACTGAGACATTCATTAATCGATTATTATTTTTACTTCTCCATGGTTGGTGCGTAATATATAAATGCCTTTCGGAACGTCGAGGTTTAACGAAGCGGGGCTTTCATTGACCACGGTTTGATATACGCACTTGCCGAGCAAATTGTAAACCTTGAGGAGGTTGCCTGCCGCGACCCCTTCAACCTTAAGGAGTTGACCTCTCCGCACCGGGTTGGGATATGCCGACAAGGCCGCTATACTCGGGTTTTCCAGCAGGGTAACCGTTTCAGAGATAAACGATCCGGAGATGACCTTGAAAGTAACTCGTTGCAAATCGAAATTCCGAATGCTTACGACATCCACGGTTACTTCCGAGTTTTCGGCAGCCAAAACCTTAAACTTCAGCTTGACGATGTCTCCGGTAACGGTAAAGTTACCGGGTGCAACGCCGTTCGTCCAGTACAGTCTGTGAGGCGACGGGTAATCGTATCCCGGCTGCCCGATGTAGGTAAAATTGCCGGGAAGAAGACCCGTATCCTCGATATCAACCAGTTGCAGAACGTTTTTGTCATACAGTAAATCCATCGACGCGGATATAATCCCCGGATTGTTTGCAAGACTTACCGCTACCTCTACCGTATCATCCGGTTTTCCTTTTGCGTCCGAAACCCGGATGGTCGGTTCAAGGTTTGCGGCATTACCGGATTTAAGCGGTTCCTTATACGCGGTCGCCTGTCGGATCGAATTCTTTTTTTGAACATACGGCAACTTCTCGTATCCCGGCCATTTTGCATCATGACGGGTCAAAATAATTACGTCGAGATCATCCACCACTCCGTCCTTGTTAACATCTGCGTTCAACATATTAATCTTAATGCCGGGCCATTGTGCATCCAAGCGTGTTAAAAGGATTACATCGAGATCATCAAGGACACCGTCATCGTTGATATCGCCCTGCATGTTCAGACGGAGCGTAACCGTACTATCACAACCGGCAACGGTTTGACGGTGGAAAACATACACCCCGCTTATCGTACCTGCCGCAAAAGTCGTGTCGCCATACTGATAGGGCAAATCGGAAATGTTGATTGAGAGCGAATCGAGGATGTTGTATGCGGGATTGACCGTCAGGATGAGTTGCACGATGCTGTCGCCGTGGGCGGTGGAAACGGTATGGTAATACACGCCGCTTGTGGTAAGCACACTGTCGATAAAGGTGTAATCGCTGCCTTGGCAGATAGCGACTTTGAGGGTTGTATCCGGCTTGATTACATTCTGTATCCATTCCGCTTGTTTGCCGAGGTAGCCGTAACCGCGATTCATATCCATGATGTCGAGCGTATTGACAATGAAATTGTAATAGCCGGTATAGGCCGTCGCGGCTCCGAAGTTCACGCGGTATGCGCGGGGACTGATGGAATCGATGCGCACCGTATGGTCGATCAGATTCAATCCGCCTTGATTGTGCAATTCCAAATCTTCCGCCGTAAAGGTCGAGCGGACAATCGGACGGTTGAAATAAACCGTAACTTCCGGGAGGTAATAATCAATCAGCGGCACGGTTTGTCCTGACAGCGGCTTGGGCAAGCCCGCGATGGAATCGACTTTCAAGGTGTTGGTGTTGATTTGAGAGAATACCAGATTATAGGTATAAATATCGGTAGTCGGCAAGGTGTCGGCGATATGGATTTTGTCTTCGTAAACCGGACTGTGATTATCGTTAAGCGTTACGAAAGTTTGCCAAACGTTGTCGAGCGGAATCTGCACGTTGTCGGAGCGCGTAACTTTGGTGAGTTTGTACCTGCCGCGAGAGGGATCGTCCATGCGGGCGTAGTTCCAGCCTGCTTTCGAGGGTTTCAGCGAGAGCGTTGCCTGCATATCAGCCACACCGCTTGTATAGGCGGTATCTGCCAAATTAACAGGGGCGTAGGAAGCATCGGAAAAGTATATTCCGTCCGGATAATCGCGAGAGTCGGCTTTGTCGTTCACCAGGAAGTCGAGAATGCCGTCGTCCTTGTCGCCGTAAGCGCGGACGGAGTGCGTGAGTTCATGAATGGTGATGGTATCCACCAGACTCAGATCGGGATTGCCGTAGCTGTCCAAATGCGTGATGCTTGCTTTGTAGGAAACGAAATGTCCGAGCAAAGAACTTGTCAGCCACCAATGTCCTACGGTTGCCGTATGCGGTTGGATATTGCCGAAGTTCACGTTCATCATTCCCAACTGTTTTTCCTGCGCGCCTAACGAGGAACCGATGATGTTGAAGTTGATCAGCAAACCTTTTTCATTATCAATGATGGTTGGTTGCGCGCTTTCGATTTGCACGTTTTGTGCAATGCCGTAGCCCTTGTTGTGAATCATCACGGCCAGGTCGGCGGGAATCATCGGTTCGATGGGTTCGGTGAGCGCATCGTCGCCCAGAATGTCGCGTTGCACAAAGTAATGCAGATCGAGATTGGGAGATGGATGAACTTCGAGCGCCACGGGGAACAACTTAACGGTTACTCGGCTACCGGAGAAAGGATCGTCGTAGGAGAGCGTGCCTCCGAAGGAATACATGGTCGTTTCTTTGGGCGCAGCGCCGATTTCGGGGATAAAGAGAATATTGACCGATCCGTCCTTTGCCGCAGCTAATGTACCTGAGCCATCAATGCCTGTGAGTGCGCCTTTGAGCGATTCGGTATTGATTTGGAACAAATCGTTTTTCAAATTGCCGCTTGCATCGCGTACTTCCAAATCCAAACGAACATTTTCCATCGGCAACTCAGGGTGCCCATTGTGTATCGACAACGTACCGCGAAAAGCTTCACGCGTCATGACCATCTTTTGTTTGATTTCTATGGTTACTGAAGCGCAAACACCTTGTTTCGTTTGAGATTCAAGTTCTTCTTTCCAATTCAGCAAATCCCGGGAAACATCTGCATACATTTCATCAAGATTAAAGTATCCTTTTGAAAGAGCATAATTGTTAACAATAGCCATTGAATCCAAACATTGGTCTATTATATCTTGGTTTATGATATTCGAATATACTTCATTTGGAACGAAAACATTGTTTGCATTAGCTTCTAAAGTATTATTCCAACGAGTGATAAATGGGAGATACAAACTGTCGGGCATACCTGAAGATGCAATATTGAAATCATTTTCGGAAATTGGTTGTATTTCTTTGAAATAAGGGGTTAGAGCGTCAAAAAATTTCTGATAATTTTCATTATTAATTATTTCCTGATTACCGATGATTTCAAGTACAAGCCTATCCGTAGCGGTTCCATAAGTTGCCATGTTTCTAAGTCTTTCAACTACCGTATCTATTTCCATTGTCCAATTATCAGGAGCAGCTCTTAGCAGTTGTGATGACCTCATAGCAACAACGTTTTTTGGATCAGGGCCTCCGCTTCCACCACCGCCTCCGCTTCCACCGGAACCACCGCCTCCGCTAGGACCTCCGGCTAATCCCATCATACAATTGAAAGCTGACCTGCAACTTGGGCTTATAAAAGCTTCAACAAGTCCTTTTATGCATAATGCTTGGCTTATCCCGGGAATTTCAGTTGCGGCAGCGCTAGCTAAACTCGCTGCGCAAGTAACGATATTATTTGCAGCATCACCCCAACTTAATGCAGAACCGGAGGTTGCCGCTTGAGCAGCACTTGATAAGCATCCTGCTATTGCACCTGGAAAGCCTCCTACTACACAACCGCCAATAGCATTGATCCATTGCCATATACAGTCTCTACCGTCGGTTTTTTCTTGACAGCAATCATCTTTTACCCAGCTAACGGAAGGGTTTGTATTTGAGGATGCTGAGCTACCACCACCGCCGCCGCAAAGGAAACAGCCGCCGCCACCGGGGTTGGATCCATTATTGGGAAGCGTTAAATTTGGTAAATTGTTTATACCAAAGCATTCTAAGCGTCCGGTAAATCTATAACCGTTGACAGTCCCTTTCTCTTGTTTTTTTGGTCCGCAAATATAATAGTATTTCGTGCTGACTGATTCAAAACAGTTTCCTGAAGACGCTCTCAAACTCGGTGCACCGGCAGCTTGCGGATTAGCATCACGTCGACGCATGGTTACCGGAACAATCAGCGTCTGTCGCGCCGCCAAATCAAAACCGTTAAACAGATAAATAAATTCATATTCTTCGTCATCCTGAAAACTGATATCTACATTTTCAGCCGTTATCAATCCCGAATTGGTCAAAATCATATTGAACCGGTATTCTTCATCGCCCACCAGATAAGGCATCTCTGTCGGCATATTGACCTGCACCACCGGAACAGGTACATTGGTTTCATATTGAGCGGTAAGCGTTATTTCGTACTTGTCTTCTATTTCGGTAGGAACGACCGTCCATGTATAACTGATGGCATTGAAAGAAATAAACACCTGCTTGTTATTGGTAGCGCCTGCTTCAATCAAGATGTTGTTTCGGTAACTTTCGTGGGAGGGCGCTTCCACCATCAAGGTCCAGGCTCCTTCCGGAATTTTTTCCACAGTGAAAAGTCCGTTGGCATCGGTATAGCCTTCGGCAATCATCGCAAAAGTGAAAGGATTCTTTACCATCACGTGGGCATTGCTCAGGTGCGTGGCTTCGGTGGTGTTGTAATAATATTCGTCCACCACATCCACCACGAGCCTGCCCATGCTGTCGGAAATCGCCTGCACGTTGTAGGGAATACCGATACTCTCGCCATTGGCGCAATTCACCGCCAGATTTCCGGTAAATGGCGTGTTGAGTTGCGTATTCGCTTGCGGCGTGAGCCAGACCGAAATTTTGGTCGTATCGTTCGGCTCGATCGAAGGCAGGGTATCCGCGCAGGCAAGCGTCATCCAATCCAATTTGGGAATGGCTACCGCTATGGCGCCTGTGGGTCCGTTGCCTACATTGACTAAGGATAATTCCACCAATTTGCTTTTCCCTTTGTTCATCTGCGTAACGAGACTGCCGGGAGTAACTTGGAAAACGCCTCGTGTGGGTTTGCAGTAGAACCATATCGTGAAATCGCGGGTAATGCCTTCGGCTGAAGTGCCGCGGATTTTTATTGCTTCCCACAGGCCCGAAGTGGTTTCAGCTGTTCCTGTAACCGCATAATTCATCATCGCATAGCCACTGCCGGGTAGCGTCGCGATCGGAGAAAGCGTTACTTGGGCATTGGGTAGTCCTTCTACAACTTCAAAATTAATGTTGGTCAGCGGGATATTCGAGCGGTTCTGGAACTGGATCGTTCCAGTAACGGGAATGCCTTTAAACACTTCCCACCGCACATAAGTGCTTGCCATGCCAAAGTCGGGAATATCAAATTCCGCTTTTACAGGCGTATTGGTCAACCCGGGCTTGTAGGCTCTGACGGTATAATGACCGGATTCGCCTTGTTGCGTGGCAAATTTTTGGGTGTAGCGTCCTTCGCTGTCGGTTGTTTGCCGATAGATGCGGTTGTAACTCAGCACCGACACCTGCAATTCCACGACCATATTTGCGGCAAGCATGCCGTTGTTGTAGGTTGCCATTCCGGTAATCTCAACGGTATCCTGCGCTGAATAAACCGTTCGGGCTACTGCAGCCGTTACGTCGTAGGCAGTGGGCATAATGCCTTTGCCTTTCACCGGAACAGACCTGTTTTCGCTTCCGGAAGAAAGATTAATGTTGGCGTTATAATTCCTCAATTCGGTTGGTTTGAAGTAAATACGTAAACTTCCGCCTATTGTATCCTTCCAATTGGTTAGACGGGCAATTTCGAAATTCGATGCATCGGCTCCCGATAATGAAACTACGAGCGGTAATTCTAAATCTTGCGCATTAACAGAAAACAAGATAGAATCTCTTATTCCAATCACTCTGTTTCCTAAGTTCACGGAATCGGAAGAAGTCATGATGGCTTGTCTGTTGACGGGGGTTCCTGTAAATTCATAAGCGCCGATGTCGGGTTTGAGCGAATTACGCATATTTCCGTCGATGTCGTTTGATACCCAAGATAGAGACTTTCCGCCGCTTTCGGCCCAAGTGGGAATATCGGTTTTGATATTGAAATTATAGGGAGAAAGCGTATTGATAAAGGGCGGCAATTCGGAACCGGAACGGTTCTCGCGTTCGTCTCCCAGCAGCAGTTGATAGTCAACCAAAGTAGCTGCGGAAGCGGAAGAATTGCCGTAAACAGCGCCGAATTGGGAATAATAAATATTGTTGTTGCTACCCGGCAGGATATTTCCGTTGTCGGAACCAATATTGCTAAAACAACGCGAACCGGTACTGATGGAGTTGTTAATAAAGATATTGTTGTAAAGTGCGACTTTTCCGGAAAAATTGGACTCCGACTGCACACAATAGGCAGTGTTTGTAGTTACCGGAATATAAATGGTATTATTGGCTATATACAGCGTATCGGACGGATATGCGCTTAATTGTATTCCGTAGGAATCGGCATGGATAACATTATTATAAATTCGTTGGTTGTTTCCATAGCCTAAATTCATTCCGGTACTTGCGTTGGTTACTTTTATTCCGGACACGACTAAATTCGGCGTATTCCAAATAAAGAATCCAACACTTACATTATCGATGCTTCCTTTAGTAATCCGGGCTCCGTCGCAAGGAGTATTGGTGCTGAAATAATACCCGTAATAGGCGTTCTTAATCGTTACATTTTCCGAACGCAACGAATTTACGGTACCGTCTGCATAAATACCATAGCCGGTAGAAGAAGCATCTCGCAGCCGGATGTTGCAATTGAGGAATTGAATATTTGACGCATTGTTCAGATAAAATCCCAGTTCCAAATATTTATTGCCCGTTGTTCCCGCATTTGCAATATCCAGTCCGTCGAAAGTGATATAATTTACACGGTCTAAATAGAAACAGGCGTCTGAACCGTTGGAAGTTCCCGTAACATTTAACAACGGATTAGCTCCCGTTCCCGATTTTCGAAAAACGACCGGATGGTCTGCCGTTCCGCCTGAAACGATCCGGAAACCTCTGTAGTCAATCAATGCGATGTTGTGAACCTGCCCTGAAGCGACTTCAAAAACAACTGAATCCGAAACGCTGCTTTTGTTCAGCAGGGCAACGGCATCGCTAAAGTTGTTAAAGTTGCGACCTGCCGTCGGCGCGGTATTATCGATGGTATAAACGCCGGAAAGAGGAGGTAAATCGGTATTGTCCCGCGTTCCATCGAACTCGTAGGCGCCGATGTCGGGTGTGAGCGGATCCCGCGTTTTGCCGTCAATATCGGTCAATACCCACGACAAAGGTTTTCCGCCGCTCTCTGCTTTGGTCGGCGCATCGGGTTTTATGTTGAAATTAAACAGCGAAACGGCGCTGACAAACGGAACATCGGTTTGCAGAGATGCGCTTTCGCGACCGTCGCCAAGCAAAGCAATGTATTGATTTACCGTATTTGTTATTACAGACGAATTGCTATACACAGCGCCACCCGGACAAAAGTATATATTGTTGTTGCTGCCCGAGAGGATGTTGCCGTTGTCGGAACCTTTATTGCTAAAACTGCGTGAACCGCTATTCGTGGAGTTATTAATGAAAATATTGTTGTAAAGAGCGACTTTATTTGTATTATAGGAAGGATTAGACTGTAAACAATAAGCAACACCCGTTTGTCCCGGAATACAAATTGTATTATGAGCAATATAAACCGTATCAGTCGTGTTGGCAACCCAGATAATTCCGACGGAAGACGCCTGAATCACATTGTTGTAAATGCATTGATTATTGCCGTAGCCCATCCTTAATCCGGTTACGGCGTTGGTAATTTTTGTTTCCGACAGCATTAAACCGGGTACGTTAGTATCAAAATAAATCCCCGTATTACTTACATTGTTAATACTGTTTTTCGAAATCGTAATCTTTAAATTATCAGTACCGATATAATTAAAAAAATAACCGTAGTTTGTGTCTTTTACAGTAATATTATTTGTATATAACCCGCTAACGATACCTGCCGTACGAACGCCGAAACTTCCGGAAACGTTGTTCAGGCTGATACTGCAATTGAGCAGCCGGATATTCGCCGCGCTATTTAGATAAAATCCCATTTCAAGATAATTATTGCTTGTTGTTCCTGCATTTACAATATCCAAGCCGTCGAAAATGATATAATTCACTTGATCTAAATAGAAGCAGGCGTCGGAACCGTTGGAAGTTCCCGTAACTTTCATCAAGGGATTAGCTCCTGCTCCGGATTTGCGAAACACGACCGGGTGTTCTGCCGTTCCGCCGGAAACAATTCGCAAACCTCTGTAGTCGGTCAATGCGATGTTGTGAACCTGTCCGGCAACGACTTCAAAAACCACTGAATCGGAAACGCTACGGGTGTTTAGCAGATTAATAGCGTCTCCAAAACTTTTGAAGTTGCGTCCCGCAGTCGGCTGTGTATTGTCTATGGTATAAATTCCATATATAGGTGATAAATCTGTATTGTCCTTCATTCCGTTAAACTCGTATGCTCCGATGTCGGGAGTGAGCGCATTCCGCATATTGCCGTCAATATCGGTCGTTACCCACGACAAAGGCTTTCCGCCGCTCTCGGCTTTGGTCGGTGCATCGGTTCTGACGTTTAAATTAAACGGATATACAACGCTTATGAACGGGATGTCTGTCTGCCATGATGCGCTTTCGCGACCGTCGCCAAGCAAAGCAATGTATTGATTTACCGTATTTGCTATAACGGATGAATTGCTGTACACTGCGCTGAATGCAGGGGAGTAAATATTGTTGTTGCTGCCTTGCAAAATATTGCTGTTATCGGCAGTATTGTTGATGAAGCAACGGGAACCGGCGCCGGTCGATTCATTGATGAGAATATTGTTGTATAGCCCTACTTTTCCGGTACCACTTCTTTTGTTTAAACAATAAACGTTACTTGTTGTTGCCGAAATATAAACCGTATTGTGAGCCAAGTACATCGTATCCGTTGCGTTTGAGCTGTATAGATCGATTCCGGTGGTTGTGGCATGAATACTGTTATTATAAATGCGTTGATTGTTTCCGTAACCTAAATACATACCGTAAGTTGCATTGGTGATTTTCGATTCTTTTACAATAAAATTGTCCTGTTTGTAAGAATTGCCTGAAAAATTTATTGCTGAATTTACGCTGTCTATGACGTTTTTACTAATCATACTTCCTGTACCCTGTCCATCCAATCGATATGCGTCATAGACCTTTTTAATATTTACATTTTCAGAACGAAACGAATTAATTACTCCGGTTGTATAAATTCCATAATTGCCTGAACCGGTATTGTTCAGCCGGATGCCGCAATTGAGCAATTGGATATTGGACGTATTATTGAGATAAAATCCTTGTTCGAGTGCGCCTGCATTTTCAATATCCAATCCGTCGAAAGTGATGTAGTTGACGCTGTATAAATAGAAGCAGGCATCATTCGAGGCAGAAGTTCCGGTAACCTTCAGCAGCGGATTTACTCCTGTTCCCGATTTGCGAAAGATAACCGGCGCATTTTGCCAGCGGTCTGTGTGATACGCAAGCCATAATTGTCGGTAAATGCAATGTTATGGATTTGTCCCGCCGAAATCTCAAAAACAACCGAGCCTGAAATTCCGCGGCGATTCAAATCATTAACAGCTTCAGGGAAGGTATTGTAATTTCGGTTTTGAGTCGGTTGAGTGTTATCTATGGTGTAAGTTCCCGCCATCAGTTGCGACGGCACGATACTATCGGTTTCGTTATATTCATAAGCGCCTAAATCCACAGTTTCGTAGGCTATTCTCGGACTTCCTGCGATATCGGCAATTTCTGTAATAGCGCTATTAATCCCTTTGTTCACACAAGCAGAATTGGCTTGTAACCGGTAATCCTGATTGGTATAATCGCTAAACCGGACATAAAAAGCGGCAGCGTCGGTTCCATCGTTGGCGCTTGCCAGATTGATATTGCCGGCGCCGGTATAGAGCAAGCCATCTATTGCGGTATAGGTTAGACTATTCGGAGTACCGTTTAGCCGTTCCGCAGCTCCTGTCGTATTGGTGTTTCCCCAAATGATACAATTAGTAACGGTAGCTACTCCACTGTAAAAAGCTATTGCACCTCCGCCTGAATTTCGCGCCACATTATTCACAATATCGCAATTAATAATGCTACCGCCACTTACGATGCGCACGCCGCCTCCGGTTCCGCCGTTGTTGTTGTTCACCACGCTGTTTATCAGGTTTGAATTTTCCAACCTTACGCCGCCGGCATAACCCCATTTTTCCTGATTAAAACTGACTTTACAACCGTATATGTCCGTAGATACTGCGTGTATTCCGCCGCCTTCGCCGTTGCAGAGATTCTTTGTTATTTCGCAGTTTCTGATTTTTGCGTAAGTTGCAAAGATGCCGCCGCCATATCCGCCAATGGTGTCGTTGGCAATTTTACAGTCGGTAATATAGGTATAGTTACCGGCGGTTGCCAAAACATAGATGGCGCCATGTCCGTTGGTACCTGTACTTTTATTGTATTGAACGATACAGTTTTTCAGCAGGACGTTGGTTCGCAGCGAAGCCCCTGCTCCTGTTGTATTATTGGCAAATCCGTTTTGAATCGTAAAGCCGTCCCAAACGGTTTGTGTTCCGGTCGGGAAATCGGCCGGCTGGATTAAGACCCGTTGTTTCTGCTGTCCATCCAAAATGGAAGCGTTTGCATTGAAATCGCGCAGGCTTAAGTCGTAGCCCGCCGGTTCGTTTCCTGCAAATCCGCCGTAAACGTTTACTCCGGCCCGCAATGTAAATGCGCCGTTTGCAGCGACTCCGTCGCCGCGATAGGTTCCGGCAGCTACCCAAACTTCGCCGCCCGTGAGTTGCAACGAATCAATCATTGCCTGTAAATTACCGGAAGCGGTAGCCCATGAGGTTCCGTTTCCGGTTCCGTTCTGCGTCACATAACGCCTGTTTTGCGCTATGGAAGCGAATCCGATAAGCGCAACTGCTAAAAGGAATAGTAATCTTTTCATTTTGTATATTATTTATTTAACAATTTATCCGATGCTTTTTATAGATTATTGCGCCTCAAATGTATATACAAAAATTTTCTTTAAATACAAAAAAAGGGAGCTATCCACAAACCGGTATCCTGCGTCCACAAAATAGTGGTTTTTACCCACGAAATGATTTTTTGAGTTAGGAGTTATGAGTTATGAGTTTTGAGTTTTTGTAACCCGGGATATATTTTCCGACTTCGTGGGATGTTTCGAGGAGTGACGTATTGTAGAAATTATAATTGACTACGTTGATTCTTCGAATTCATAATTTCATCTATTTTTTTTTTCAAAATTAGGAGTTATCTTTGCAGTGACGTAAAATAACAGATACATGGAAAGAATAGCAAAAAACCTGCCTGAACTGATTGGTAATACGCCCTTATTGGAACTTATGTCTTTTGAGAATTATCTTTCAATAGATGCTCACATTATTGCCAAGCTGGAATATTTTAACCCTGCGGGAAGCATCAAAGATCGGATTGCATACGCGATGATCAATGATGCAGAGAATAAAGGTTTGTTCGATAAAGGGGGAGTCATTATCGAACCTACCAGTGGAAATACCGGTATCGGATTAGCAGCGGTCGCTGCATCAAAAGGCTACCGGCTTATACTCACGATGCCCGAAACCATGAGTATGGAACGGAGATTGTTGCTTAAAGCATTGGGAGCCGAAATCGTACTTACTCCCGGAGGAGAAGGGATGTCGGGAGCCATTGCAAAAGCAGAAGAATTGAAAAGTGAAATATTCGGTTCAATGATTCTGCAACAATTCGAAAATCCCGCTAATCCACTCGTTCATTATGAAACAACCGCTGAAGAAATTTGGAAAGATACTGATGGGAAGATTGACTGTATCGTCGCAGGCGTTGGAACGGGCGGAACAATCAGCGGCATAGGTAAAAGACTTAAGGAATTGAATCCGGCTATCGAAATTGTCGCGGTTGAACCGGCTGACTCTCATGTCTTGTCCGGAGGAAAAGCAGGACCCCACAAAATTCAAGGGATCGGAGCAGGGTTTATTCCTAAAATTTTTGATCCGAGCGTGGTTGACCGCTTTATTCCGGTTACCAACGACGAAGCAATTCTGACCTCGCGTCAAGTTGCAAAAACAGAAGGATTACTCGTTGGAATATCTTCCGGTGCAGCCTTGTTCGCAGCTGTTCAAGTAGCAAAAGAACCCGGAAATAAAAGCAAAAGAATTGTCGTTATCCTTCCCGACACAGGCGAAAGGTATTTATCGACTGTGTTGTATGCTTTCGAAGAATATCCTTTGTGAATTATGATTTTACAAGAACTTATCAATAACATCGTAGAAAAGCTGACGGATATCCGTCATCCGAATTACCGTTATATTTCTATGTACGATAAACAATTACCAACAGTACAAACCTTAAAGGAAATAGTTGATGTTATCCGGGAAATTATTTTCCCCGGATATTTCGGTAATCCGTTGGTAACGGAGAATTCCATTCAATATCACGTAGGGGTTAATACCGAGAAATTGTATCATTTATTGTTTGAACAGATTTACAGGGCTTTAACCTTTGAATCCGCTACAGAAGACGCTTATAGAACAGCGAAAGAGAAAACATTGCTTTTCATTGATCAATTGCCGGAAATCAAACGTTTGTTGTCGACAGACATCAAAGCGGTGTATGATAATGATCCGGCGGCAAAAAGTTATGGCGAAATCATTTTTTGTTATCCGGCGATAAAAGCTTTACTGAATTACCGGATTGCGCATGAATTGTACTTAGCCGGAATTCCTCTTATTCCGCGAATCATTACCGAAATGGCGCATACCGAAACAGGGATCGATATCCATCCCGGGGCGGTCATCGGCGAATATTTCAGTATCGATCACGGAACGGGAATAGTCATCGGACAAACTTCCGTGATCGGGAATCATGTTTGCTTGTATCAAGGAGTTACTCTCGGTGCAAAAAATTTTGTACCGGATGAAACCGGCAAACCGATCGACATGCCCCGGCATCCGATTTTGGAAGACCATGTCACCGTTTATTCCAATTCTTCGATACTCGGTCGCATCACCATAGGTAAGGGCACCATAGTCGGTGGAAATGTATGGTTAACGCATAGTGTCCCTCCCAATTCCAAAATAATACAAACCAAAGCGGTTGAAGATACATTTACGGGAGGACTGGGAATATAGCATAATTTTTATACCTTTGCCGAAAAATTTTGCACAATGAGTAAAACTTTTCGACGCACATTGATTACTTCAGCGCTTCCTTACGCCAATGGCCCCGTCCATATCGGGCATCTTGCCGGGGTTTATGTCCCGGCTGATATTTATGCCCGTTATCTCCGCTTGAAAGGCGAAGAAGTATTATTCATCGGAGGTTCCGATGAACACGGCGTTCCCATCGCTTTGAAAGCGCGAACCGAAGGCGTGAAACCTCAAGAAATTGTCGATCGCTATCATTTTCTCATCAAAAAATCCTTTGAAGATTTCGGGATAACTTTCGATATTTATTCTCGGACAACTTCTTCCATCCATAAAAAAACAGCATCCGATTTCTTTAAAAAACTGTATGAAAAAGGCGAGTTTATCGAAAAAACATCCGAGCAGTATTACGACGAAGATGCCGGGCAATTTTTAGCCGATCGATACATCACCGGTAAATGTCCGCATTGCGGGAACGAAAAAGCTTACGGCGACCAATGCGAAGTTTGCGGTACATCGCTCAGTCCAATGGAATTGATTGAACCCAAATCGACAATCAGCGGAAGCGTCCCCGTGTTGAAAGAAACCAAACATTGGTATCTGCCTTTGGATAAACACGAAGCGTGGCTGAAAAAATGGATTTTAGACGATCATAAAGAATGGAAATCGAATGTGTACGGTCAATGCAAATCGTGGTTAGACATGGGATTACAGCCGAGAGCCGTGAGCCGCGATTTGGATTGGGGCGTTCCCGTTCCGTTAGAAGGCGCCGGAGGGAAAGTCCTGTATGTCTGGTTTGATGCGCCGATCGGATATATTTCCAATACCATCGAATATTCTCCCGACGATTGGGAAAAATGGTGGAAAGACGAAACCACCCGGATGGTTCATTTCATTGGCAAAGACAACATCGTTTTTCATTGCATCGTTTTCCCGGCTATGTTAAAAGCCGAGGGAAGTTACATTCTTCCCGATAATGTTCCTGCCAATGAATTTCTGAATCTGGAAGGCGATAAAATATCCACTTCCCGCAATTGGGCAGTTTGGTTGCACGAATATTTAGAAGATTTCCCGGAAAAACAGGACGTTTTGCGCTATGTGTTGACAGCCAATGCGCCCGAAACCAAAGACAACGATTTCACTTGGAAAGATTTTCAAGCAAGAAATAACAATGAATTAGTTGCCATATTGGGAAATTTTGTCAACCGTTCGATGGTTTTAACGCATAAATATTTCAACGGGACAGTTCCGGGACGGGGCGAATTAACCGATTATGACAAGGAAACATTCCGGGAATTTGAGCTTACCAAAGTTGAAATGGAAAACTATATAAATCTGTTTCGTTTTCGCGAAGCGCTAAAAGAAGCGATGAACTTGGCGCGTATCGGAAATAAATATTTAGCCGATATGGAGCCTTGGAAAATAGCGAAAACCGATATGACTCGAACTGCTACGATATTAAACCTCAGTATGCAGATAACCGCCAATTTAGCGATTGCCATTGAGCCGTTTTTGCCGTTTTCTTCCCGGAAAGTCAAACGGCTGATTGATAAAAACTATATGAGTTGGAACGAATTGGGAAGCATTGATTTATTAGAAGAAGGTCACCGCCTGAATACTCCCGAATTGCTGTTTGAAAAAATAGAAGACGAAGTTATCGAAAAGCAAATTCAAAAACTGATAGATACGAAAAAAGCCAACGAATTGAATGAAAAGCAGGCAAATCCGGTAAAGGAAACGATTGTTTACGACGATTTTGCCAAGTTGGACATTCGCGTGGGCAAAGTGCTGGAATGCGAGAAAGTTCCCAAAGCCGACAAATTGCTGCAGTTCAAGATCGACGACGGATTGGGCGGACGTACCATCCTTTCGGGCATCGCCGAATATTACCAACCGGAAGAACTGGTTGGAAAAACGGTTTGCTTTATCGCCAATTTGGAACCACGAAAAATCAAAGGAATTATGTCTCAAGGCATGTTGCTTTCCGCCGAATCTTTTGCCGGAAACTTGCGTCTGATTCATCCCGATGCGAGTCTGGAAGCGGGAAGTTCGGTGAGCTAAGGTCTATTCCCGGCAACCTTTTCCATAGAAACAATCAATACCATTGCATAAATTCTTGATGAAATCAAAAAAAAAAATTCTATAGTTTATGAACCTACAAAAATCGACGTTTATCTGTACAACGGGCGAGTATATATCAATAGCCCGGTTGCGGAAAATGTTGCGGTTAATTCCGTATCGGAAACTATGAATTATTTGAGCAGCATTATTAATTCATAATTCATAATTCATAACTCATAACTCTTTCCTATGTACTATCGTTCCCGTTGCCTGATTCGTAGGTAAAATCAGTATTTCGGCAATTTGAACGTGCGGCGGCGCTGATGCGGCGAAATATACAGCATCTGCAATATCTTCCGGGGTTAAAGGTTGCATGTTCATGTAAACGGCATCGGCTTTTGCTTGATCGCCTCGGTAGCGGGTAAGTGAAAAATGCGTTTCTACCATCCCGGGTTTGACATTTGTGACACGCAAAGGCGTATCTACCAAATCTATACGCAATCCGTCGGTAAGTATTTTCACAGCCGATTTTGTAGCGCAATAGACGCTTCCGCCGGGATAAGCTGCATCGCCGGCAATCGAACCAATATTGATGATGTGTCCGGTGCCTCTTGCGATCATGCCCGGAACCACCCGTCGGGTGACGGAAAGCAAACCTTTGATATTCGTATCGATCATGATATCCCAATCGTCGGGATCAACTTCAAATTCTTTTTCAACGCCCAGCACTAATCCCGCGTTATTGATAAGGACATCGATAGCTTGCCGACTTTCGGGTATACTATCGATGGCTTGCCGGACAGCTTCGCGGTCTCGAACATCAAAAGGCAGAAGGAACACATCGCTGTCGTATTTCTTAATCAAATCCTTTTTCAAGGCTTCCAATTTAAACGTATTTCGTCCGTTTAAGATCAGAGAAAAACCTTGAGATGCGAACTTATAAGCGCAAGCCTTCCCTATTCCGTCCGTCGATCCGGTGATAAAAACGATCTTTTTTACTTCCATATCTTTATATTATTTCTGCGATTCCATTACTCGCATCAGGTTTCCTCCCAGAATTTTAGCAATGTCGGTATCGGAGTAACCTCTGCGAATCAGTTCCATCGTGATTTGCGGAAATTCGCCCGACGATTGTAATCCTTTGATACCTCCGCCGCCATCGAAATCCGAACCGATGCCTACATAGTCGATGCCAACCAATCGAACAATATAATCGATATGATCAACTGCATCCTGAACCGATGCCTGTCCGGTCTTTGTGAGAAACCCATGATACAGACAGATATGTACAACTCCTCCTTTATCTGCAATGGCTTTGATTAGTTGATCGGAAAGATTTCGCGGATGATTGCAAAGCGCTTTAACGGAAGAATGAGAAGCAATGATGGGATACCGGCTGATCGCCAATGCATCGAATGCGGTTTTTTCGGAAGTATGCGAAATATCAACAATGATTCCGCATTGATTCATTTCTTTGATTACTTCTTTCCCAAATTCACTGAGGCCATTGTGTTCCACAGGTCCGTTATTGGAATCGCAAATATCGTTATTCCCATTGTGTGACAACGTAATGTATTTAACTCCCAAGTCTGCGAAACGTTTAATATTGCCGATATCTTTTCCTATGGCATAGCCGTTTTCAACGCCGATAAAAATGGATTTTTTCCCTTCGGTTTTATTTTTTTTCAAATCGGATACCGTACGGGCTTGGGCTACAGTCGTCGAATTATTTTTGATTTGCCGTTTCAATTCTTTGATAATTGACACCGCTTTTTCAAATGCCTGCTGCGAATCTTGGGGCGTTCGCTCTCCCTGAGGAATATATGCGACCATAAAAACAGCATCCAACATCCCGGTATTCATTTTCGGTATATCCGTTTTAAGTGCATAATCTACCGTCTCATTTTCAGTAGCGCCTAAATCCTTCGGATTGATTCTAAGGGAGGGATTATCTTTCCCGATATCGATGTCGTATTTGAAAAACATCGGGGTATCGCAATGCGAATCGATGGTATATATTTTTTGATGCAGCGCTTTCATTTTTTTAAACAATGCCGCTTCGCTTACCAAATATTTGAATGTATCGAGCATGACGGGATCTCCGGCGACAGCTCCGTTTTCGGGATGCCACTGAACGCCCAAAATCACTTTACTTTCGTTTGATTCAATACCTTCCGGTACACCATCTTCTGCCCAAGCAACCGCTTCAAATCCGGGGGCCACTGCTTTCACCGCTTGATGATGAAAAGAGTTAACACGGATATGCTCTGCCTGAGTTATTTGATAAAGCCGAGAACCGGGAATAATTTTAACGGAATGTGTGGCTATTTCTCGTGCTTCTTCTTGATTGTGATTGACAGTCGATTCCGGAATTTGTGTCGGAATGTCCTGAAACAGATTTCCGCCGAAAGCAATGTTAATCAGCTGACATCCGCGACAAATTCCCAAAATGGGTATTTGCCTTTCGGCCGCTTGTTTCACCAACGCTATTTCATACCGGTCACGCTCCAAATCATAACTTTCCACTGCCGGATGCAATTCTTCTCCAAATAACGGAGAATAAATATCGCCGCCTCCCGAAAGGATCAGACCATCGATTGACCGTAGGATTTCTTGAAACATTGCTTCATTAGTAATGAGCGGGATCAAAACCGGCGTTCCTCCTGCTTTGACGACTGCATTTACATAAGCGTCGGCAATGCGCGACGTACCTTCTTTATGATTGACCGATAAGCCAATTAGCATATTATACGTCAATATTAGCGTAAGTAGCGTTTTCTTCAATAAATTCACGGCGGGGTGCCACATCTTCGCCCATTAGCATAGAAAATACATTATCCGCTTCCGCGGCATTTTCAATAGAAACCTGTCGCAAAGTTCGCAAATCGGGATTCATTGTTGTTTCCCATAGTTGAGATGCGTTCATCTCTCCCAAGCCTTTGTAGCGTTGGGTTGTTGTCAAATTTTCGTTACCTTCTGCATATCGGTTAATAAACGCTTGACGTTGTTGGTCGGTCCAGCAATATTCTTCGGTTTTGCCTTTTTTCATCAGATACAAGGGAGGCGTAGCAATATAAATATAGCCGTTTTCAATCATCGGGCGCATGTGCCGAAAAAAGAAAGTAAGTATTAAGGTAGCGATATGACTTCCGTCCACGTCGGCATCGGTCATGATAACTACTTTATGGTAGCGCAGCTTATTCATATTCAATTCTTTTGAATCATCTTCGGTTCCGATGGTAACGCCTAAAGCAGTATAGATATTACGAATTTCTTCGCTTTCCAACACTTTGTGATGCATGGCTTTTTCTACATTCAGAATTTTTCCGCGTAAGGGCAGAATGGCTTGAAATTGGCGGTCACGACCTTGTTTTGCGGTTCCTCCCGCCGAATCTCCCTCGACAAGGAAAATTTCGCAACGAGCGGGGTCTTTATCCGAACAGTCGGCTAATTTCCCCGGCAATCCTCCTCCCGAAAGCGGCGATTTCCGTTGAACCATTTCGCGGGCTTTCCGGGCGGCATGACGAGCAGTTGCCGCAAGAATGACTTTTTCTACAATAATCCGAGCTTCTTTCGGATGCTCTTCTAAAAAATTTCCTAAAGTTTCGCTTACAGCCATATCGACTGCACCCATTACTTCGTTGTTACCTAATTTTGTTTTTGTTTGTCCTTCAAATTGAGGCTCTTGTACCTTAATGGAAATCACTGCGGTCAATCCTTCCCTGAAATCATCGCCATTGATTTCCACTTTTACTTTTTCCAGCATTTTCGATTCTTCGGCGTATTTTTTCAACGTTCGGGTCAACCCTCTTCGAAATCCCGCTAAATGGGTGCCCCCTTCGATTGTATTGATATTGTTAACATACGAATACAGGTTTTCGATATAGGATGTATTGTAAGTCATAGCGACTTCGACGGGAACTCCTTGTTTTTCCGTGACAATATGGATGATGTTCGGAATCAACGGTTCTTTATTCGCATCAATGAATTTCACAAATTCTTTTAAGCCATCTTCCGAGAAAAAAGTTTCGTGTTTGAAAGATCCGTCGTCTTTAATCACCCGTTTATCTGTTAATTCCAATCGGACGCCGGCATTCAGATAGGCTAATTCCCGCAATCGTTTAGATAAAATTTCGTATTTGAATTCGGTAACAATAAAAATAGAAGCATCGGGTTTGAAGGTAATAATCGTTCCGCGCTCAGAAGTTTCGCCTAAGGTGAGAAGTTTGGTGGTCGGTTTTCCGCATGAAAATTCTTGAGTGTATATTTTCCCATTCAGGTGAACTTCCGCTTTTAAGAATATGGATAAGGCATTCACACAAGACACGCCGACGCCGTGCAATCCTCCGGAAACTTTATAGGAATCTTTATCAAATTTTCCACCTGCGTGCAACAAAGTTAAAACCACTTCCAAAGCCGATTTATGTTCCTTTTCGTGATAATCAACCGGGATTCCGCGGCCATCGTCTTTTACGGTAATCGAACCGTCTTCATTGATAAAGACTTCAATTTTCTTACAATAACCGGCCAAAGCTTCATCAATCGAATTATCGACCACTTCATAAACCAAATGATGTAAACCTTTTTCGCTGATATCGCCGATATACATTGCCGGACGTTTTCTCACCGCTTCCAACCCTTCCAATACTTGTATACTTTCTGCGGAATACTCGTTGTGATTATTCTTAATTTCTTCGCTCATTATAAACTAATTATTCATTATTTTGTTTGTCTACGGATTACAAAGTTAACAAAAAAAAACGAATTAGAAAAGATTTGCCCGAATCTATCCCGGAGATTCGCCCGATAAAATTGACTTTTCACGAGTAATTTTTCTCAATCCATTTCCGGGCATTAACAAATGCTTCGATCCATGGCGTAATTTCATCATTTTTTCTTTGATTGGGATAATAAGCGCATTGCCAAGGGAAAATGGCTCGCTCGGGATGAGGCATTAATGCGAGATGGCGTCCGTCTTTGGAACAAATGCCTGCAATTGATTCATCTGATCCGTTCGGATTGCCGGGGTATGCGTCGTAGGAATATTTGGCTGCAACAGAATATTTTTTCTCTTCGAATGGAAACCGGAATTTACCTTCTCCGTGAGCTACCCAAACGCCTAATCGACTACCCGCCAATGTATGCAGCATGATTGACTTATTTTTGGGAATCGTCAACGAAAGAAATGCCGATTCAAATTTATGAGAATCGTTGCGCTGCATCTTCGGATGTATTTTGTGTTTGGGAGTGATCAGGTTTAGTTCAATCATCAATTGACAACCGTTGCAAATTCCGAGACTTAAAGTATCGGGGCGGGCATAGAATTTATCAAGCGCCTGTTTGGCTTTTTCATTGTACAGGAATACGCCTGCCCAGCCTTTGGCAGAACCCAATACGTCGGAATTGGCAAATCCTCCGCAAAAAACCAAGAGATTAATATCTTCCAAGGTTTCACGACCCGATACTAAATCGGTGGTATGAACATCTTTGACATCGAATCCCGCAAGATATAAACTGTATGCCATTTCACGATCGCCGTTGGTGCCTTGCTCACGTACAATAGCCGCTCGGATGCCCGAAGCGCTTTTTCGGTCGAAAGTCAAACCGTATTCGGCCAAAGTTCCGTTGAAACTTTTATTGAATCGAATTTGCAGCGGCTGCTGTTTGTAATTCAGAAAGCGTTCTTTTGCACAATCTTCGTTGCATTGCAATCGGTCTAACAAATAGGAAGATGAATACCAAACATCCCGAAGAAAGTCGATTCCCAAATGATACGAAGCATCGCCTTTGGAAATAAGAATCTGTCGTTCGAGCGCCGGTTTACCGATCTTAGCATATGCGATTCCGTTTTTTTCAAAGATTTGGTCCACCCCATCCCGATCTTCCACTTGAATAATGATGCCCGGGTTTTCGCTGAATAATATTTTGATTAAATCTTTTTCGGCTAATTTATCTAAATTGATTTCCATACCGCCTGATTCGTTTCCGAAATTCATTTCGAGCAGGGTGGTAATCATTCCGCCGCCGGAAATATCGTGACCGGAAAGAATCAGTTCTTTTTCAATCAATTCCTGAATTGTATTGAAAGCGGTTATGAAATATTCCGCATCCCCGACGGTAGGCGCTTTATCACCCAATCGGTTTTGCGATTGCGCAAAAGCTGAACCTCCCAATTGAAAGGGTTCAAATGAAAAATCAATATAATAAAGCGAAGAACGTTGATTATTGACTAAAACCGGGGATACGATTTTGCGAATATCCGTTACTTCAGCCGCGGCGGAAATAATCACTGTTCCGGGTGCATACACTTTTTCGTCTCCGTATTTTTGAGTCATCGAAAGTGAATCTTTTCCGGTCGGAATATTAATCCCTAAATCGCAAGCAAAATCGGAACAGGCTGTTACTGCTTCATATAGACGAGCGTCTTCTCCCGGATTTTTGCAGGGCCACATCCAGTTGGCGCTCAGCGAAATGCCGGCGATTCCGGCTTTCAAAGGAGCAAAAACAAT
>JGI20166J26741_11640029_pt1 | contig 22715 bp, 13 predicted proteins | sample TergutCu122P5_FD_26741 | JGI IMG/M metagenome (IMG submission 26741)
CAACTGCCTTAAACATCCTACTTGCGAATAATGTGGAATACTTCCCTACCACAGATTCCATATCTGTCTCTGGACCCTTGAATACAGTACCGATAGGTTGTCCCAAAACATCGGTAACCAACTGCCATTCCAGGCTGTGTAACATCCCAGAAGAGCAAAGATCTCATTTACAGTGTGGAAGAAGCATGAAATCACATATAATGACAAATGTTATATTCTTTCTTTTTGGTGATTCACCGGCGTCATAATTTTATATGCCGACATTTCGGAACACTGTCTGTTCCATGTTCATAGGCAGTGTAAGCGGGAAGAATAACCGGGATGAGAATGTTGGGGTATTTATATGGGAAAAGGTTTTGCTTGAAAATAGCCTGAGCCAATTGGAAGGAGTGGGGACGGGGAGGGAGCATGTCCGAGTAGAGGAACAGGCTGTGGAGGGCAAAGACCCCCTAAGTGGAGGCTGGTAGTACGTATGTGAGGGAGACACGGTGCTGTGTCGGAGTGAGGAAGGGGAGCCATTTGATAGTAGAGATTAAACTACTGTGTTTCAGGTGGCTGTCGCCTTTCTTTAAGCTTGTGCAGAAGGGGTTTCCAGGATATGCTTAAGGTCAGGCCATCTTCTCTCTTCATGTTGTGTGGGTGCATTTCCAGTTCAATGGCTTCCCTGATGACTCATCCTTGTATCTGGTTTCAGCAGAAAGAAGTTTTGTGTCCTGTAGTTTCATTTGGTCCTGGTTGGTGTTGTGTTCTGCTACTGCTGATTCATCAGTTTGTGCTAGTCATATATGTATATTGTGTTATTTGATTCTGATTTTGATAGATTGACCGCTTTGCCCAATATAAACCTTGCCACATTCACATGGGACGCTGTATACACCCGGTGTTCTTAATCCCAATGCATCCTTGACAGGAGGAAGGTAGCTGTATATTTTCTTTGGTGGTAGAGCGACAGTTTTGACGTTGTGTTTGGCCAGCATTCTGCTGAGTCGGCCATATGTTGTCTGGGTGTAAGGTATGGATACAGTCGAGGTGGGCGTATTGTTGGTCTTGGCGGTCCATGTTGTTGGTTTCAGGGCTCTTCAACCAACGACAAACCCACATCAACTGCATTCACTCCTTACACCCAGACAACATATGGCTGACTCATCAGAATGCTGGCCAAACACAACATCAAAAGTGTCGCTCTACCACCAAGGAAAATCTACAGGTACCTTCCACCTGTCAAGGATGCTTTGGGATTAAGAATGCCGGGTGTATACAGCGTCCCATGATAATGTGGCAAGGTTTATATTGGACAAAGCAGTTGATCTATCAAAATCAAAATCAAATAACACAATATACATATATGACTAGTACAAACCGATGAATCAGCAGTAGCAGAACACAACATCAACCAGGACCAAATGAAACTACAGGATACAAAACTTCTTTCTGCTGAAACCAGATACAAGGACGAGTCATCAGGGAAGCCACTGAACTAGAAATGTACCCACACAACATGATGAGAGAAGATGGCCTGACCTTAAGCATACCCTGGAAACCCCTTCTGCACAAGCTTAAAGAAAGGAGACAGCCACCTGAAAAACAATAGTTTGATCTCTACCATCAAATGGCTCCCCTTCTTCACTCCGACACAGCACCGTTTCTCCCTCACATACGTACTACTGGCCTCCACTTGGGGGGTCTTTGCCCTCCACAGCCTGTCTCTCTACTCAGACATGCCTCCTCCCCATCCCCCCTCCTTCCGATGGGCTCAGGCTATTTTCAAGCCAAACCTTTTCCCATATAAAAACCCAACAATCTCATACCGGTTATTCTTCCTGCTTTACACCACCTATAAAAATGGGACAGTGTTCCAAAACATTGGCATATAAAATTCAGATGCTGGGGAATCACCCAAAAGAAAGAATATAACATTCAGAACATGGCAAAAGTTTCAAATCAAGAAATGACTAATGAGCCTTATGTGACAGATTGCCAGTTCCATCCCTGTCTGTGACAATCGCCTGATCAATGGGAAAGTAACAGCACCATTTCTGCACTTGTTGAATTGATATCACACTTGCACCATACACAGTAACTGTCTGTCCATGTTCACAGGTTCCTTGTTCTGTGCCCACAAGAGCCCACACCTCTTCCCTTGTCCATTCCTTCAGTTGGGTCACCATTTTCCAACTAACACTATGCCAGTGCTACTTTTCCTGCACTGATGACAGTACCTGCCACCTAGTGGTGGGACCAGTACAAACTTATAACAAAGTAACAGCTGGTTTTGATCATTTGTTTCACAGGAATAAAATAGGGTAACTTACTTCCTGACTTACATTCACACACATCTAACCCACAAAAAAAAAAAAATTACTTTCCATGGATTCTGCGAAATCAAAGATAAAATAATAACACAATAAATTAATGAACTGTGAATCATAAAATGGCTGACTGAAATCATGACAGAAATACATAACACACACTAACAAATTTTGGAAACACACATAAAGCATAAATATTATATTATAAATACTCCCTTTTATGTACCTCTCAAAACTATTAAGTATACAGCATATAATGTGTGCTTTCTTGATGTATTTTTGGTTCCAATAAATATTTAATGAGACAACTCAAGATGAAGCAGAGACACACATGGGTCTTCAACTAACTGTCCAATTACCCTTCTCCATTTTAATCACAACTGGAAATTGTCAATAATCTCAGTAAAATTTTCTAATATAAAATTTCATAAAAATCTATTCAGTTGATAAGTTACAGTTTGGAAGTATATATGTAACTACTATACATGTATATATGTAACTACTATACATGTATTCTTTATAACAGTCAAATGATCCAAAACTGTGATTGGACTCACTAATCATTACTTGCATGTGGAACAACTTAAATCCTCAGCATTAAACCACAATCAAAAACTGATCTTCATATCACACATAAATATCCTAACATTTTCGTTAACAGTGTTGCAAACACATATTAGGTGGCTCAAAATACAACAAACATAACTTTGAAGCAAGCACTGACTGTTTTATGGCACTAAAACAGCTTCAAAGTTGATACCCCAAAAACATGCTTTCCATCTAAATATTTCCAGTTTACATTTTGCATCAAATAAACTTAAATTCTTACAAAGAAAATTAATGTATATTACAACAGAATAAACTTTATTATGGGAAAAGGCAAAGTTATACTGACTTATTTTAAGGTGCCAGTCCAGTATTTGCCAGGAGAGATGCAGGAAAACCATGAAATAAATTAAAGGAAGGCCAGTCCCAGAATTCAACCTACACAGTGCTTTACGAGGAAATGCCAAATGCAGCAGACCATATGTCTATCAGTTTAGTAAGAAATCAAATTTGTTAAAATTTCTTCCTCTTGTAGCAATTAAACTCAGAAAAAGCACCATTACCTAAACAGGTTTCTATTAAAGAGTAAAATGTTCCTACATCTTGGCTTAAATTCTTTCCCACAGATCACATTCCCTTAAATAACGTCCTGCTGGCAAAGTTTCTGTTTGTATTACTGGATGATTCAAAAGTTGTTTCCAAATTTATGGCTGAGGATAAAGGACATGCTGCCTGGGCCAGGGTGATTATACGAAAGATGTCGAACAAATCTGCCACGATCATCATCCCCATGCATCTTTAAAATAAGACAATGCACCAAAACGTTAAGAATACATACGCACAATTAAGAGTACATTAACAAAACAAAGTGATTGGCATCAGGAATACCCCATTTAATACAAAATGATTTTATGAGTGTAAACAGCGTTCAGACCTTTCAATTCAGGCCAACTACCAACTACTTGTAATGCTAGATGAATCTTTTGTATATACAGCTAGAACTGAATGGAAAAAAAACTTTAAGTAAAATAATAATACACTATATTTACTTGAATCCAAGTAGCTATGGTACCTTCTAACGTATGGGTTCCATTAGAAGTAACATTAATCAGAAACTTAAATACACACTCACTTTTATCTTCTGATGAGTCTTAAATGTTTAAAAATGACTCCAAATGTTATTAACTGCTCAATACAATGCATTTAACATTTATATACTGCATGTGAATTCCAAACAATACTTTTGTACTGTGCTAGTTGTGTGTGTGTGTGTGTGTGTGTGGGGTTAGTATTTTTATGATTCATTTCACACCTTCTCAATTTTAATAAATTTTGATTCCATGGAACATATAATTACACAATTACACACATATTTCCATCCAATTTTAAGACTTAAAAAAAATTATGAATATTCCCTTGATGGCACAACGTAAATGCCTCTAACCAGACACCTCTCTCTACAAAGCAACACGTCCATATGATACAGTACCTTTGTTGCTGATCAGATGTACATCCTGTATTCTCCATACAAATTCTGCACCCCTTGAATTTTGTTATTTGGAGGTTTCAAAAGTATAGTTTACATCGCTGTCAATGCTAAAACCAGATCAGCTTACACAGTGTGATTTATAAAGGAACACCAAATTTAAATACATGTACATAAAAAAGGACACTAATGTAATCAACATGGAATTCCAGAAGATATTAACAGCTAAAATTATCTGACTGAGAAACCCACAAATTGTGAAGTCATTCTGAATTAGACACCTAACATACCGCTTAAAGGGAAAGAACTAGCTATGGCCTGTCTCCTTCAACTATACTAATATTCAAGTTTTATTTATTGTTTTTGTATTCATTACACACTTCAAATCCAAAACACAGTATTACTTATTATGCACAAAAAGGAACATGCAAGTAACCATACAGTGATAAATTAAAAATACACACACCTTACAAGAAAATGTTTAACGAAACGCTTATAGTATATGGACACAACACTACAAGAAGAATAAATTGTTGCAATGAAGGATTACCAAACCAACAATACTTATGTTCAACTTTACAGTATGATTTCAATCAACCACTGGGTTTCACTCACCTACTTCACAGACAATTGGACAATAATCATGTCAGACAGTTCAAACCAATTCATAAACAAAACCTAATAAGGGGAACGGGGGAACAATAAATGTTGAAACAGACACAGATGAAAATGAGAAAAAAGTCACATAAGCAAGCTTACAATGAACCATCAAAATTTTAGGAGACGTTTCTTTCTCACATCCTTATTTTCCCTTCCCTTGTGTACATTTGTATCTCAATAGGCCTTATTTCCAAAAAAGAAGGTGAAAAAAACCAAATGTTTAAAACAATGAAGCCACTTATTCTACAGTAAACATTCCACCAATCATAAACAAATGCTCAAAGTGTTGTCCAAGACCAAAAGCATACAGTCTGGATTCAAGTAAATATAATAAACAATGTCACCAGTTACAGAATATTAGCTTGGAAGGTCTGAGCCCAAAGATACTGGGAAACTAATCGTTCTTAAATCCTACCATAGGTGGCCTGGAGTAAGGGGAGGGTGCCACGCTGTTGTAAGGGCTAGTGTCACTGCTTCGGGAGCCCCCAACTCCCCCAGCCACCAGGGAGAAGGGGGGGTAGGCCCCCGGGGGGAGCACCACTCCGGGCACGGCAGATTTCACTCCACTGGAGCCAGGCAGCGTGGGCGCTCCGGAACAGGTTGGGGTCGTGACCTTGGACACTGGCGTGGAGGGCTTGTCGGCCTGTGGCAGGTCCAACAACAGAACAACCCTACTTCAATGCCTCACATGCCCACTCCTGATACTTAATAATTCCAATAACTCTCCTAAAGAGGAAGCAAGATTAATTCTTTTTTAACAGTAAATGCATAGCTCCAAGACTGAGGAATTCTAGGCATACTAGATTTCATTCAATTGCACCATATTTCACTCACTCTTAATCCAAATAAAGGTATGAACCTATTGTAATAGCATTCAACATGCCATTTTTAATATTTTAAAGCACTGCAAGAAAAATCTGTAGTTTAACAATCCAAAATAGATCCTTCCTAACGAGCAAACAGTCATCTACAATACCCTGTCATCTTTCCATGTTCCATAATGGCTGCAAACTAACATATCAACAGAATGTCCCCTGAAAAACATTACTAATATGTTGTCCCAACCGAGTGTCAAGTATTACACTGCCCAGATACTTATTTGGTAGATTAAGTTAAACAGTTGCTTGCAGTGATAAGCGAACTCAAGCAGAGGTGGGGGGAATTCCTTTGCCACAGTAGCTACAGGCAGGACAGCTTGGATCTGAAATAATTGACTAATTTCATCAAATATCAAAGTTTCACAAAACTAACCTGAAGATGGCAGGATTGTAAATTATTGTACACAATGTGGCAACCTAACTGTGCCTCTCCCTTGGAGCAGGTAGTATTTTATGTATCTACTGCCATCATCACATCACAGTACATCAACATCAGAATTTATAACCAAAAATTTATGTACCCATGGCAAACTGCAGTTCCAGGTGCTCCAAGTAGTATACTTGCTTCGTAGATAAACATATAATTTATTACTAAAAGAGAAAAAGGATGAAATTTTCAGAATATGCACCTCAGTTTAAACGAATTCTGTGAAGGACGGTCAGTAAGACGGTATTCTTTTTTTTTTTTTTAAACTAAGTCCTAACATGGGTCAAAGTACCAGAAATAAACTGCTGGTATCTAGTGAAATGCCTAAAATGTAACAGCTTTCAAAGAAAGACCATTGAATGTTCTGGACTGTGTAGAAGAGTATTTCCTAATAGAACCAGCAATCACAAATAACAGGACAACACCCTAAAATATAAACTGCCAGGGGCACTGACAAACGGAACATACGAAAGCCTTGTAGCACTATCATACCATTCAGAGTCATGAAGAAAATACACGTACTCAGCTAAGGAACATGTTGTAAAAATGTTGTTACCTTTTTATCGTCATATTTCAACTAAACCCTGCGTGACAAAACTCCATCAGCCACTAACATCCATCCCACCCACAGGGCTTTATAATAACTGCATTGTTTACAGTTCAAAAGGCTTACAGCAAAAACAGGGAAGGAAGTGCAAGTGTCGAATTAGCTGAAGGCACTAAAATGACAGGCATGCAAAGTTGATGTTACAGATCAATCTACCAACACTGTACAAACTAAAAGTGATTTATGTACACCAATATTACTGCATGTTTCCAGTGCAATTAAAATAAATTAAAGCAGTTATATCTAGGCACAGAGTAGCATGAATGACAAGTATGATTTTATTAAATGAATTATGTAAGTAGTTGCTGATATAAATAATGCAACACTTACAAATAGGTGGAAGAGTCTATGACTTGGAGCTTTTTTTTTTTTCCAGGGCAGTAATACAACGGCTGCCAGTGACCGGTGGTCATCAGAATGTGCCATTCACCAACATTTCTTTGTGTTTACATCTAAATGTCATGGCACATAATGATGCATTTATATTACAGGACTCTTACAAATATTGCTAACAGTATGGATCATATAAAGCTTGACTTTACCGGATCATTTTTGTTGAATTTTCTTTAAGGAATGATGAAAAATATTCCACATTCCAAGAATATGAGGGGGACCCAAAAATTTCTGTAACTGTTAAAAAAAATTTATTTAAATATTCGTACAAGTTTGAAACTTTAGTCCCCTCCAAAGTACTCCCCCTGTGACTGGATACAGTGATGCCAGTACTGCTCCCACTGCTGGAAACAATGTCTAAAATCTTTAATGGAAATGCTGTCAAGGGCCGCCAGCGATTATCATTAATCCTCTGCATTGGCAAACACTCCCTTTCAAATCCTGATTCATCCCTGGGGACAAAAAAAAAGTAGCAATGAGCAAGTTTGGGCGAGCAGGGTGGGTGAGACACAACCACCATTTTGTTTGTAGCCAACACGGAGACATTTTGATGACGCTGCAGATGTTCCACGAGAACCGCTGGTGGCCCTTGACAGCATTTCCCTCGTAGATTTTAGACAATGTTTCCAACAGTGGGAGCAATGCCGGGATCACTGCATCCAGTCACAGGGGAGGACTCCGAAGGGGACCAAAGTTTCAAACTTGTATGAATATTTTAAATAAATTTTTTTAACAATTTTGGGGAATTTTTGGCTCCCCCCCCCTCATACTTTACAAATATGAACGAACACAAAGCAAGCAGAGATGTGGGACAGCCGCATACTAAGTGCAGCAACTACTGTAAACAGTGTAACAAGTAAAGTCTGCAAAGTTATAATGAGACAAGTTTTAATGCCTTTCAGAGATACTTAAAGAATTTCCTTAAATTATAACAGGCACAACTGGAAAGGGAATAAACACCCAGCTAAACATTACGGTAAAATGGGAAACTTAAATCCTGAATATGCTCTTCATGATCCATTATGTGATAACAAATTGAACCTATGATGTACCTCAAAAGTAAGAAGAACCACTTCATTCTTGAATTACCTGAACACACAACAACATACCCCCTCAACTGCAAAAAGAAAGTACAACTACCCTGAAAATGGAAGTAGTACACGCCTCCAAAACACAGACTACATGGTGCCATACCCCAGATCACAATATGAAAAGTTATTTAAAAAACCCACAAAATTTGAACTTCAGCAGGAATCAACACAATTGGCTGGAAAACATGACTTCCAGCAGTTGATCAACCTATCAATACGCCCTTTTACTGTATAAGAAAATGTATTCAGCAGTGCAAAAAAAAAATGTATGCCATACCTGCAGATCAGAAATAAGTCCTTTTAAAAAGTGAGTTTTTTGTTGAACACAGTGCCTCAGAACACCGTGAAATTTGAATAAAGAACGCTACTGCCTAAGAGATGTTACAGACTAACTTAAAGTGACCTTGCTGGTTATCGGTATGGCTGTCTGTGATGAAAGTCCACATATCATCAGCTCTTCCACCATAAAGCTAGAAATGAGATGCTCTGCATTAAACCAATTAATATACTAGGCCTTAATGCATACATAAAACTTACAGCTGCAGTGCAAAATGTTGCACCAAAAAGTAACTTCAGAAGATGGCTTGTTTCTAATGTCCTCACTGAAGACTGACATGCATGACAATGGACATTTCCAATACTCATTTTAAATATGGAAAATTCTGCAGGACTTTATCACACAAAATTGTTTTTGCACTGACACTGCAGCTTTTAAATGCCACTCACTGAACTGTTTTAGGTTCGGAAAACAGGCAAACCTACTCTGCATGTTGGCATGGCGCTCACCTTATACTAAATGCAGTATACTGCAGTTTGAAAGTTGTTTGGTATGTGCGTCATGTAAGTGCAAGCATTACAAACTGCCCTGCAGGTCGAAGTTTTACCACATGTTAGATGTAAATGCTGTAAACTGAAGTTTATTATGATGGTAAGGTGGCATGTGGACCACGGAACCAAAAGGATACTGATATCAAAACTGCATTTCCATCTACCCTGCGAGACATACAGAACTTTTAGACATATGAAGGGAGCAGTGTAACCTGTGTACACAATAGGCAATTTTGCACTGAAAAGTAGTCAGTGTTGTGAAAAGGACACCAAACGCAGTAAGCACAACCACAGTCTTTCAGCAGAAATTTCATACTCACTGCAACAAGGGTCTCAAACTCAAATCATACATGAAATAAATGGATAATTTTGAAATTTAAGGCAGACGGTATATAATTTTAAGCAGTAAAAGATGTTATGTTCTTTAGAATTAAACACTTTTTTAAGAATACCTACATCAATAACCAAAATGAATGATGTTACATTTTTGCATTTCAGCTCTTTGCTGACATGTGCTGTATGTTACAGTCTGGGGATAGCAAACCTTGAGATTTAAGGCCATGCCAACATATATCTTTTAACTCTTTAAATCAACAAAAATTTTGAACACAAAGCCAGGCCACATTCTGTAATCAATGTAACATGAGAGAGAAATGCAAATAAAATTAACAACCCATGAGCCACAGGTTGGAGCCCCTGATATACAGGACAGCGACAAACAGTAGCATTGCTGTTTATAGCAACCTTTCAGTGACGAGTTTCAGAGAATGTAGATTTAATTACAGTTCACTGAGCAGCATTTAGAGAGACGTCTTGCAGAATATGGACATACATATTCGTTACAGCCATTTACAGCACATTCTCAAAAACCACTTCTCACACATTTCATTAACAACAGTTAGAACTGTGAAGTGTTGTTTAGGGGTAGAAGTGTTGCACTGTTTATTACTTATCCTTGTAGGAAATGAGATTTGCTTACTAACTAAAGTGATATACTAAATTATGCTGCTCTAAAGATATTTACCACAATTGTGACATACACTAGTTTCAGTATTTAAGTTATGTCCACTAGTCAGAATATTAATAGTTAACAAAGAATGCGAGGACTCGGGTCTTCTGGGATGTGATGCTGAGTTGTTCCTGATGTTTTGAAAGATTAAACATACTTCAGGCAACCTTCATCACTGAGTATGTTAACATGAATATAGGGTAGTTAAACTCCACATATAGTGATACCCACGGAAACCCTAGCAAAAACTGGCCCAGATAAAACTGTCTAAATTTGGGTATCATACATGCAACAGAAACCAGAATGAAAGTAAACAGCACACTATCTGCATGATTTTAGGTTCTAACGGTGGTGTTGCTGAAGGGTGAACTCTTCTGGGATCTGACACTGATATGTTGGGCAAGTTGGTCCCAGTGTCATGCAGTCCACGATGAAATACAGCTTGTTTTCTTCTTGGATTGCTTAACCATGAAGATGAGCATACTACCATCGTTCACAATGTTGGGAGCTACTTGCTATGGCATGGCACCACACCCCATAAGACTTCAATCTACAGCAACATTGTCTGGCTAGTTACAAGTTCATGTTACTAATATTTATGTTCATACACAGTAAGTGTCAAACATCCCACTATCAGAATAACCGCCTTGAAACTTATTCAGTGTTATTTTAATCTGCACAACTGCCAGGCCTACATTCCAGATCCAGAAATAAAACATATAAAGGTGAAGGTCATCCCACAACAGGCCGATGTGGCTCAACGGGTCCCGGGGAGGTTAAAGCCCCAGATTTTCTTGAAGTTTGGCACTACAAGGGTGGTAGGTCATCAGCCATAAGCACCGGCCGCCTTGACCCCAGGAGAAATCCCTGGTACTCACTTTCAGAGGCTGAGTCAACCTCAGGGCACATGGTTCCATGAGGGAGAGCCAGAAATATAACATATAGGACAATTTATCATTGATGAATATCTGTTTGCAGAATGTAGAAAATACTATGACCTGCACAGACAAATTGGAAACATAATGGTCATATACCGGGTTTTAATACCATATGGCTGTATAGGCTGACACTGACATTTCAGAGGAATAAGCCTGCCTCAATCTTCAGGACTCAAAGAATAGGTAATTTCAAAGAGACTGGTGTTCATTACATGGGAACAGTGCAACGAACGTGGCCAGTCAGAACCAGAAGGTGAGAACGGACAGATCTTGATCTGGGCCAAAAGGCCATTTCTCATTCTCTTTCCACCCTTAACTTTCCTATTCCACAGTTCAAACTGACAAAGACCAACATCTGTCCCCTCCCAACTTCTGGTTCTAGTTATCCACATTCTGCACAACCTGCACATGTAACAATCCATCTGCTCCCAAAAATTCACTTCAGTTTCTTCCTAGCTCAACTCCTTCACAAGCAAAGATAGGGCCAGCACACTCCATAACCTACAAAGCTAGAGGGCATCATGATTCAGAACAATGCACAATGAACACTACCCATAGAAACCATAACTGCCATAACCCTGAATATGATTTCTGTGACGATGAGGGACCTGCACATAGGTGCCGAGATCTTACATCTTTACTTTTCAGGGAGGGAGTGGAGCGGCTGGAGCTGGATCCACTCCGACTAGGTGGGCGCTCTGATTTGATGCTGCCTAGGCCACCTTTCTCCCCATTCTCTCGGATGTCCCCGGGATGTTCACCGTTAGGATGTGGAGATGATGGGTCCTGTGCAAAACCACTGCTGTAAGACTTCACATGAAGACTCTGTACATGTTACCATGTTACTATGATCTTTAACAGAACTTCTCACATCTTGAGACTGCACGTGTATTACGGCAATCGTAATTAGAACAGATAACCAGGATGCTTTTATTGCACAACTGTGCAACCTACAGTTAAATGCTGTGATGTAACAACTGCAAACATACAGCATCCTTTTTAAAGATCAGAATATTAACATTTCTTTACTAACTTGATATTTCTCTGACTGTGCATCATGAATTAGCTATATATTAATTACCAACTTGATGCACCGATTATTATTTATTTATTTATAAAATATTATCCCTCTACACGTTTTGAGCCATAAATGCTCATCTTCAGGAGGACACATCATATACATGCAGCATATGGTACTGTCACTGTCTACGAGAACTCATGGTGGCCAGTCGGTACACAGCGTGTACACACTGTGTACCGACTGGCCACCATGAGCTATTACAGAGAGTGACAGTACCATATGCTGCATGTATACAATGTATTCTCCTGAAGATGAGCATTTATGGCTCGAAACATGTAGAGGAATAATATTTTATAAATAAATAAGTAATAATCGGTGCATCAAGTTGGTAATTAATATATAGCTATTTCTCTACTAGTTTAATTCATACACTCTCACATTCGAAATGCCCACAAAATGTAACATAAATTGCCTACAGTCTTGTTAGTGCTCAGTTCTCTCCACTGTAACATGGCTAATGATCCAAACATGTGTCCCTGCATTCCATCACCCTGAAGGATTTAAATTATGCACTCAGATGGCAACATGTGAGAGGATGGTACTAACCAAGTCACTGAAACTGAGTATTTATTCAGGAGCGACCAGCTGCTCAGAGAGCAAGGACATATAAGGAACTGGAAGGGTTACTAATGTGGTACTACAACCCTGCCACTTGTCACTATCCTGAGCCATCCGAATACTCTTCACTTCCAAAAATCCCTACTTCTCTATGACACTTTTTAATACAGTCCTTCTGTCTAAGCCTAGGTGTCCCACATCATCTGTTCCCTTCTCTGATTTTAAAACTAAAATTTTGTATGAATTTCTCATTTTCTTATTCATATTGCCTGTCTGTCTGCCTGTTCATCTATTATTCCTTCATTTTATGTCCCTAAAAACATATGGTCAGTAAACGTCAAGAAGTTCCTCATTATGCATTACTGTCTAGCCTCATCATACCTATCTGCTCTCAAGCCCCAACATTACTGTCTAGCCTCATCATACCTATCTGCCCTCAAGCCCCAATATTACTGTCTAGCCTCATCATACCTACCTGCTCTCAAGCCCCAACATTACTATCTAGCCTCATCATACCTATCTGCTCTTAAGCCCCAATATTACACTCAGCACCCAGTTCTCAAACACCCTCAATTTCAGTTCTCCCCTACAGGTAAGGTAGCAAATTTCACATCAATTAAAAAAAAATTAAACCTAAAAATTCTCATTTTAAAAATAAAAGGGGCATCCACAGAGGAAGGCAAATTGAAATAATAATCCCCACGCATTTCCATTTGTGTTTACAGCTGCTGTACTCAAAATGTATTTAACCTACATCATTGCAAGCATAATTACAGCCATGAATCACAATTTACAAGTAGAAGTGAAGTAAAGTAAAGTAAAAATAAAAATTACAAATACCTCATTGGCTACATCAACAACCAGGTCCTGGTCACTTTTCTCGCCATCACTTTCCTAGGGACAGAAAGACACAGGAGTTTCAACCACAACATAACAACTCAGTTTTCTTCAACCACAAAAATTAATACAGAACTGCCAACTTAAACTGCTAATTCACAGCAATAAACATGAGGTAACCATGTCAATGGTCTGACTACAATGAACTTTCTCACTTATTTTAGCCTGGCAAATGGCAGAAATGGTAAGCCAGTGCACACTGGAACAAATGACAGACAGCAGGAATCACAAACAGTGCACAGCACTGTAACTACACTGCTGAAGCAGTCTTTTGTCACTTTCTCAAATAAAAAATGGGCGATGCACTGCCAGAACAGCAGTACACATTATACATTTAGTGGAACTAGACAAATACACCACCAGACATGAACACAAGGGAATGTAGTGATGAAGTAGTGTGTAAGCCACATGATTCTATGCCTACAACATGGAGAAGGAGCAGGAGAGGGAGAATGATGAATAACTGAATGAATGAATGGATCCAGCAACTCTGACGACTTCAAAAGTTGGTTTGGCATGACTGAAGTTACTAAAATAATGGATATGTGACTATTATGAAACATCACTAACATATAGCAGGACGTTTTCCATTATCAGTGGACACAAAGACTCACAATGTGTCAAAAACAGCTGCTTTTGAAACACTGTGAATGTTTGTGTTCAATGATAATAGGAGAAGTCCTGGTACATACTACTGACTATTAAGAAGTTAAGTCATTTAAAACAGTGTGCTATAAATACAAGTCTTCACTGCATCACACTGAAATCCAGCAAAGAAACTTTAATTTTCCTACTGAATACAAACCAGTTACTAACTGAAGGTTTCAGAAACAGACCTGCAGAAAATGAGATGGTGAAAACATACTAACTACATGTCCTATACACGTGCTTTTCTGCTGCATAACTGCCATTAGAGGCATTCTAACAATACCAGAAGTCATTAGAAAACACTCAGAATTATTCAGATAAAAATCCTTCATATGGAACAGGCACTTGAGTGCCATTTACAAACTTTACAATCATCTACTGCAGGCATAAAACTTCCTGTGCTGACACTTCAAATTGCTGACATTGTACAGTACTGCTGCATGCACATAAAGGGCTGCAGAGTTGTCTTCTGTGATTTATTTAACAGAGCACAAAGGGAAATGGGACAGGGAGTTAAAGAAGGCAAAGGGGAGGGGAAAAAACAGCCAAACACACTATATTATGCATATAAAGTGAGTGATATGAAGTATTGATTTACATAAATTGATTTTGGATGGACAAGGTTTCAGTTTTGTTGCCCCAAGCAACAGACAGGTCCTACAGCACCCACGGGCAATCCCTTTACTGTATATCATTCTCCCCAATCCCCCCCGTCCTTTCCCTTCAACCCTCTCTTCTACTAACACCCTCTGAGCCTCTAACTGGACTGTTAAATGTACTGGGACCTCATTTCCGTAACAAGGTTGTTCGCTTGCTCTGCCCCGCTCTCTCGCTAGCTTGGTCCTCCAGCCATCCATCGGCTGGCCGGTACACATGCAGGTACTGACACTGTTTGTTTTTTATATAATCCCATCAACCAAGCAAAAGCAGTGCACAGCGCTTCCAAGCAAGAGCAATACCGGAGCAAGGCTCTACTCAAGAGAGGAAATGGAGACTGATCAAATTTTCACAGCAAGAGAAGAGGAAATTGTAAATGGTTCAGTTATCCAGCTACATCCGTAGATGAGCAAGGAACTGAGAATACATCAACTGGACATGAATCCTCCTCCCACACAAGCGAGAACTGCACTTGAAAAAGTCTGGTATCTGCACAGACGAACAGGTAGTGGACAGCGTTCAGTCTTCTTGTCAGTCAAGAGAGAGACAATAATAAAGAAGGAAAATGCTGTGAATGTGGAAAGCTCAATGGATGGAACAGTGGCACACTTGTTTAAGGGAAAGAGCGAGAGAAAGGGAGAAAGAAAGAAGGAAAGAAAGAAAAAACAAACAGCAAGCATTTGCACTTGAATTGACAAAGTCTGGTTTACGATGAACAGCCAGCCATTGTCCTGTCAAACTTTATCCTCATTCAGTTTTCAACAACCTGGAGAAAAAAATCAGTTTCTCTGGACTGCACACTAAAACCAAAAGGTACACGAAAGGATCTATGACAATTGTGGTGCAAGTTTGCATCATATATTTCATTTCATATGCCACCTTCCTGCCCATTATGACTAAAAGGTTTGTACAAATTTTCAAAACCTCTTTTTGTTTCAAAAATAGTTCTATACACCATTCCTTGAAAACCCCAAGATTAACCTGTACTATATTTAACGATTCAGTTCATAAAGTAACCACCGGGTTTTGAAGGGTAAAAGTAAATTGCACCTTGTAACAGCCCATGAAGGCCCAAAGGGGGGGCAGAGGTATAGCTTTACTCTTTATTTGACCTCCAAGAAAGAAACCTGGTACCCACTGGTGGCTGGGTGGTCCCAGGGTCAGCCTGGATGGGCAAGGACAACCTCATCCCAACAGGATTCGATTCCCAGACCATCCAGCCTGTAGCAAGTTGCCATACTGACTATGCCATCCTGGCCCACCTTTAAAGTGTCAGGAGACAAAGGCTAAGACAGCTCCCTTCAATTTCGTACAACACATAACTTGCCTACATTTTTTGGCTTAAATTATAAGTTATCACATGCCAATTGTAAACGTATGCAGAGGAATGAGTTACAGAAACACACTGTATCAAGCAAGCAAGTAAACAGACAGAGAATAATTACAAGTGCAAATGGGGAAAAACGTGAAAATGTTCTGGGCTACAAGGATGCAATATTACACACATTTAATGCCACGGTGCAGATTTTGGCCACCCCAGGTTTAAAACACATCCAGCAGCAAGTCAGTAAGAAGCAGCAGAATGTCACTCAAATTCCCTCTGTGGACAGTGTCTGTCTTAACATTTCTACATTCACACAACAGCCAGAAGAAATCACAGAAAATAGTTAGCTTACAAACAAACACATAGTTTATTACAATTTTTCATTAATAATCATTTTTCTGGTCCAATCCCTTGTCCTAACACCACTTCCACCAATATAAATAAAACTGAATTTGTTTCCTGTCTTTTGGAATGTGATGCTAGGTGCATCACTGGGTATGTGGTTCACATCCCAGAAGGCAGGAATCCTCAACTGCACTGCTGTGAAGACCTCAAAACACACAAAATGGAGATGAAATACAAATTTTTACTGAAGAACAAAAATTTTGATTATATCATGCCTACATGCCAAATTCTTAGTTCAAACTGATTATAACAATAACTAGGAAAGTGAGTATGACTCAGCAATGTGCAGAACTTTGACATTGTAGACTGCCAACGTGGATCAAATTGTTACCATGTTGCATGGGTGCTTGCTGCCTCCATCTTGCAGATTTATGCAGTGCAACCTACCCGATGCTCTAACTCTTCATCAGCATTACCACAAGCACCTCAAATCTCCCCACCATCCCAATGTGACAAGTTGACGCTCAACCTGAGACGCTGTGCATCTCGAATTGTGTCCCCAAACACAGCAGCTGTCACAGGACCTTTACTGCAGAGGAAGCATGAATCCACCATGAAGTCCATTTTCCTTCTGCAGTTCAGTTTCCCTTGTTTCATACAGCAGTCCTGAAATGCTAACCTGCAGCTTCCAAGCAGACCCTGCACCTTCAGATGCATGACAAAGCTCGCCTTTAAACAGTACCAATTTTTCTTCCAATATTATCTTCCAATCCCTGTAAAGAAAGTGCACTGTTCGCAGAAACTCGATCTTCCAATGTCCACCACAAATAATATTTGTAGAGATTCCATTACAGAGGTCTAGGTGGCCACAATAAGAAGATTATCAACTGTTTGCCAAATGCCTCTTCTCCCACCAGGGCAGTCTTTGAGAAGTTCTGTGTGTGGGCTGTGACACTGTCTTGTAAGAAATAACTACACAATTTTTCTTCTTCTGTTAATTTTCCAATGAATGAGGTCAGAATTACCCAAAAATAGGGGCGGGATTGATTATTTCTTTGAAAGACACTGACTGTGATTCACCACCACTTACTTCACACTAGACTCTGAATTTATGACCATGTAGAGCAAAATTACAGACCTGCATGGGGATTCGTAGAACTCCAATATGTTACTTTTGCCGCTGACATTACAATTTAATGTAAGCCATGCTTCATCCAAGATAAACACAAGTTCCAAATGAAAAAAGACAATGGCCACAGATTCTTGTCAGCATCTACACTGGAGACTTCTTCTTTCCCAGTTCTCTTGTCTGCTGCACAGAGCTACTGTAAAATGGCAGGAGCTCTACCAGTGTTGCTGCCATTTGTATTTTACGATTTTGAGACTCCACTATGAACAGCCACACAGCAGAAGAATTTTCTGGGACTTATCGGAGCACCAACATTTTGTTTTTGTCCACTACTGAACCTGTTGTTTAAATTTCTCCTCTATGTGATAATTTTTCTTTTATGTTGCAGTCTTGATGCAGGATACTTTTTGTATGACACCCCTGCAAGTTTGCAAATGCATACTCTTTGTTTGGCAAAAAATATTTCTCATACTGTCCACCCACTGTTATGACTTACATGGTGAATGACCATGTCACGTTCCAACGCCGAAAAGGGGAATAGCAAGTAGACTGAGACCCTTACACATTCTGGTTACACTCAGGCATAAAATGGATACAACTACAGGCTTCAAGGAGACAGCAATTATAAAAGGAATGGAGAGGCCATACATGATAAGGTACAGGAGATAAGTAGTGTGAAAGAAGCAAGTGGGAGGGAGAGAGAAACATGCAGATGGAAAGACTGATCCTTACTGATAAGAGTCGATTCATGATGAGCTGGAGGGTCCGAAGATCCATCCCTGGTGGAGACAAGGGCTAAAACCTGTCAACACCGGCCCTGGGACCCATCCAGCCTCCTTCAATGGGTACTGGGGCAGTCCCCAGGGGTTGGGGAATGGGGCTGACACCCACCCCAATCTGGTGCTGGGGTTAGGAGAGAACAGAGTTGTGCCCTATTCCTCTACCTACGTGGCATGTTACAGGAGAAATATGCGTTTTTAATGATAACAATCTTTGACTGGTAAGGCCTACATGGGCGCACGCGCACGCACACACACACATACACACACACAGAGGCAGAAAATAAATAGGACAGTAACATAATAATATCTCGCTGAAAGAAAGACAAGCTATAGAAAGAGAGGAGAAATAAGAGCGAGCATTTTTTTCTGGTACTGAGGTCCGATTTTATAGATTTTGCTAGTTGATCATTACAGGATGAGGGGATGGAAAAACACAAGGGTTGGGGCTGTGAGATTTAGGATTGGTGACAGAGAAGAGGGGAGTCTGATGAAAGGGCAGGAGGAGGGACGTGTGTGAGAGTTGAAACCGGGGGTGGAGGGGGGGGGGGTGTTGTTGGCTCATCGCGCTGGCCTACTTAAGTGCCCTGGTGCAGAGAGAACCATTAAATGATGCACAATACAGCAGAGTTGATAAAGTGACCAATTAAAATGTCAACAGTCTCATTTTCTGATATCTTCTGTGCAGTTATGTGCACCGTGACCCTGTCAGTACCTACAGAACGTAATGTACTCGTATATGGTGGAAGGATGAATATGCCAATGGAGCACTGCAGGAACAATAAATTAACAGGGGCAAACCAATGTGCCCTAAGAAACCCATGTTTCAGTGTTGTGAGTCTGCACATATCTCACATGGATTGCACATGAGTCAGGCAGAGGAGAAGCCAGCTAATGACAAGAAGAAGAACGAAATTTCGACTTGTTTCGGCTGCTGCATATGTCAAGGTGTACTCTAAAAAATAATCTTGCGTCACAAACTTTAAAATTTGAAAAACAAAATCTAAATAAATAAGTCGAACACAACTAGAATACATTATTTATCGTATAATGTCGCCTAAAAAGCTGCATTATACAATAAATAATATATTCTAGTTGAATTCGACTTATTTATTTATTACTTGCAATTGGAAACATAACGGCAATGGCCCACTTAAAGATCGTTCATTTCTGTTCTCTTGGGCTCACATTAACACGATGTAGAGTAAGAATCCAGATTACAGACAACCCTAACGCACTGTTACATCCAAATACAAGTGGGGTTACATCACAGTTGTTACTGGACACTCTCTTTCAACACACACAGCAACCCACACAAGATACAGAACGTACATATGAACATCTGCAGAGTGAATTTAGTGCTGGCTTCTCTAAAATCAAACTTCACAGTTGTGACTGGATAAAGGTAAACCAACACATTCTTTTAAGTACAACCAACAAGATGCTACGTTATACAATATTCTTTATTATTGACAATGCTCTACATGTTTCGGGCGGTTTCTCCGCCCATCATCAGGAGCACAAGAACTGTACACACAGCATCGGGTACATGCCAGGTTTGCTTGCAACTACCGCTAGCGGTAGTTGCAAGCAAACCTGGCCCATACCAGATGATGTGTGTACAGTTCTTGTGCTCCTGATGATGGGCGTAGAAACCGCCGGAAACATGTAGAGCATTGACAATAATAAAGAATATTGTATAATGCTGCATCTCGTTGGTTGTACTTAAAGAATATATTAACGATGCACGGTCACATGAACGTCAAATCAAAGGGTAAACCATTACCACTTACCATTCTAACGGCCAACTGCTTCATACTGCCCAACATACTAATGAGTTCCACTACTTATTAGCATCATTAAACTAACCAAACATTAATTACAAACAATATAATTTGTAGTACTGGGCACGGAAACTTCAAAATGTTCATGACGCTCTGAGATAGCACATCCCTACTCTGACAACCGTCTATATTTACCCATTTTCTTGATAGAGCTTTGTTACTTCTGTGGTGTATCAGATCTCACCTTACATCACACTGCCTGTTTGTGATCATGTACCAACTGCTTCCTTTACAAATAAGTAACAACATGTAACTATGGGAAATGCTACCAAAATTCAAACCCAAAATCAAATTTTGGCTCTGTCAATTAGTTTCATAATTGCATATAAAGATGCTTAACCTGCAAGACATTCCCAGACAGATGTGCAGTGTTTTACACAGTTTCAGAGCACAGTACTCAAAGTTTCAACATCTAGCAACAGGATTCAATTGTAAATAATAACAAGGCTGAGAAATACGCTCTAACAGCTCCTGTGACCATCACCCTTCACATTCTTCTAATATTTGCAGTGTTCAATGAAGATGGAACTCACATGGCCACCCAGCTTGTCTTCTTTCCGCCTTTTGAGGTCAGTGTCTACATCTGGTGACCGGGACCGATACTTCTCTCTTTCGGCGGGGGACACGGAACTGCGCTGAAACATGAGGAATGGGAGCAAGTACAGTTCATTATGCAGCCACTGGAAAGCTGAGATACGGCACCAAGACAACAAATCACCAGCCATCAGCGATGATGATGTAGATGATGTTGAGGACGTCGACGACGAGGGCAACCACGATTAGAACAGCAGCAGCAACAATAACAACAAACAGCAACAACAACAAGGTTGAAATAACTGATGTGAAAGAAGCATCCAGTATTATTACTGTGAAAAAGATACAGGGGCAGTTTAACACACTTCTGGGTCCAATGCGAAACAAAATTTCAGGGCACTACTAACGCATATTGTGGAACTGATAACGCAGACACAGTGATATAAGTATTTACATATAAAATATGTTTGACACAAGATCACAAGGTCCACAGCATGCAGGGCCATACTTGGAGGGGGGGTGTTACAGTTTGATGTGCCACCTGAAACACAGATTGAAGCAAAAAGAAACTGCTTGTTTTACGTCAAAGAGTAAGACTGGGTGACGAGGGGCCCAAAATGCATGTCATCAGCATAAATGAGTTTTAGATCACTGCATTAAACATTAAGTTTATCAGTTCCTAACTCCCCACCATAATGAAATCCTTCTAATGTCACCTAATGGACCTAACGTTAAATGAGCACAATCATAATCTGACTGCACAGACGTAACTTGAGTCTAACAAATTACCTGACTATGTCACTTGCTCTTTATATTATGAATTAATCTAAAACATGCACTTTGTAATCATGAAAGTGCTAGCCAATAACATAAACGGTTTATTTTGCAACAACTCTTTACTGTTTACACTTGAAGACGAATATGGGGGTCTTTCATACATTCAGTATTCTCATCTGATCAACTTCACGCCAAAATTCTGTGGACAATGACAGCTTTGCTCTATTTTTAGTGACAGCATAAACAAACTAATGCTGGCCACAATATTTTTAAATTGAAAACACCAACATCAAACACACTAATGAAGGTGTAATCCACAATAATCAAACATTAAATACAACTAAATTAGAAAGGTAAGTCTTCTGTTTATACTACCAGAACAGATGACACCCTCGCCGCCCCCAGCAAACTTGCTTTTCCATTATCGTCAAACACTCGATTTAAGCTTCTCTATATGCACTAGTCTCAATCACTAATTTACTGTGAGAACAAAACAAAGAGCGATGTTTATTACTGCTTATAAACTGAATATTCCTCTGCACACAGTGCTGCCAATATCTGCTACTGTTCCAATTACGCCGTTTAGAATAAACAGTACAAGCGGTAATTCCAGACACATGCAGCACGAATGGAATGGCTACACGAGTCATCTCTCTCAGCGGCAGAAGGCACAGCTGCCTGCCATAACCGCACTCTCCGTTTGTGATTTTCTTGCCTTATTTCGAAATGTGCTGAGGTTCAAGTATACAGCAATAACGTGAGTGAAGTGCGTCATGAAATTAAGTGACGAATGAATTATGAGGATAAATGCTACCGATAACATGGATGATTTTTGACAACTGGCATGTTCCTTCTGTCCTTGCTGATCCGCTGGATGAGATGACGTATCAAAAATTAGAACTATATTTACTAACAGGCATAACATTAAGGAACTCCATGTTATGTCCACACAGCGTATTTATGTGTTTTG
>JGI20166J26741_11641140_pt1 | contig 22712 bp, 8 predicted proteins | sample TergutCu122P5_FD_26741 | JGI IMG/M metagenome (IMG submission 26741)
CCATTGATTATCTTCCAAACGGCCAAAATATCAACGCGGAGTATTATTCATCTCTGCTGGTGCAATTGAAGGACATTTTAAAGGAAAAACGCCGCGAGAAATTCACCAAGGGGGTCTTGTTCTTGCACGACAATGCCCCGGCTCACTGGGCACTTGCAAAGCAGAAGAAACTGGCCAACCTGTGCTTTCAGTGTCTTAATCACCCAACCTATTCTCCGGATCTGACCTCGTCGGACTACCGCCTGTTCCTTGGACTGAAAAACAATTGAAAGTCGCCACTTTTCGTCCGACGCGGAGGTCATTGCTGAATTTTTTTTGAGTGGCTTGCCAAACTTAGAGCAACGGGTTAAGAAGTGTATTGAGCTTCGAGGGGAGTATGTTAAATAAATCCCGAGTTTGGTCGATGTAGCTTGTTTCCTTCCTGGTCGGGCTAAGGATTTACCAGCACCTCCTAGTAGATGATACGCAGCGTCTAAAATCTCTATAATAAAAATATATCGTTTTATGTCACAACTGTTCGTAGTCACTTCCCTTTGGCTCGCTTGACTTACAAATATTCGCCGTGTAATGAATAACCTGTTTGCTACATCTTTCGCGTTTCTGCTGTCCAAATAAGAAAATTTCCAGAGCCTTCTTTAGATACGGTGCGTAGAAACACACGTACATGGTCATGTCTCGAGATAAGAATGCAGGACGAAGTCACAGTATACAGATTGATAACAGTTACTTCGAAAGAGTGGAAGAGTTCAAATATTTGGGAACAATCTTAGCAAATCAAAATTCTGTTCACAAAGAACTTAAGAGAAGAGTGAAGTCAGGGAATGCTTACTATCATTCCGTGCAGAATCTTTTGTCTTCCAGTTTGCTATCAAAAAATTTAAAGATTAAGATATACAGAACTCTAATTTTGCCGGTTGTTTTGTACGGGTGTGAAACTTGGTCCCTCACATTGAGGGAAGAACGTAGACTGAGGTTGTTTGAGAATAGGGTGCTGAGGAGAACATTTGGGCCTAAGAGGGAGCTTAATGATCTGTATTCCTCACCCAATATTTTTCGGGTGATCAAATCGAGAATGAGACAGGCGGGGCATGTGGCACGTATGGGGTAAAGATAGGTGCATACAGGGTTTTGGTGGGGAAATCTGAGGGACAGGGACTGCTTGGAAGACCCAGGCGTAGGTGGGAGGCTAATATTAAGATGGATCTTCAGGATGTGGGGTGTGGGGGTGTGGACTGAATCGAGCTGGCACAGGATAGGGACAGGTGGCGGGCACTTCTGAATGCGGTAATGAAATTTCGGGTTCCATACAATGCGGGGAATTTCTTGATTAGCTCTGGTTCTGTTGACTTCTCAAGAAGTACTGTGCTCCATGGAATAAGTTAGTAGGAAACACAATATAAACTGCAATACACTGAACTTTAACACGTGGACACCGACTGACGGAATATTGGAATAACGGCGAGCGCTGCGCTTTCTGCCTTCATGCGAAATATTCCGAGTGAAGTAGTGATGTGAGTTGTTAGATAAAATAATTATCTGTGTTATGTAAATGTAATGTATCACCACCATAATTCCTCAGAAGGAAGAAAGAAGGATATAAGTCAAGTTTATTCACACCAGCTTGAAATTGTCACTGAGATATGCCTGTGGTCTGGTAGTTACCCCTAAGGAGGGTACCGTAACCTTGCGTCACAGGTACCAACCAAGAAATAGTCACGAATTATGTAAAAAAAAATTTAGGAAATGGAAACACAACCAGCAATTCTGGCACGCTTATTCACTTGTATTTAATCACATCGAACACCCTGAGTTATTTTTGTCCAACTGTAACTAGACTGAAATTTAACTAAACTGAAATTCCTCAACGAGCTGTAGAAAACTCACCAGTATGTACATTCTTACTATTACGTTTATTCATACATACGGACTTGCTAATTTACGCTCATTTTTGCAGTTTGTAAAAGCGCCAAAATTTCCATGATGTCTACTAATTAAAAGTCATTAGATCTTCTACACAATACTGCCTCACGCTTCGTCCAGACGCTTCGCGGAAGATAGAGTGATCCTCCAAATATTACGTGGCGCCACAAACATGCTGGTTGTCATTAATAATTTAAGATCCGACAGTTACTTTATGTACCATCCGTGGTGAGCAGCTGGCCATGTCATGGTGCGGACCTTGTTACTTGCCTATAATACATTTAATGATTGGCCTTCATAACCATTCATTGACAGCGAGTAAATTTGTAAACCCCGTAGATTAGTTAGTTCGTTTACCGACCGCTTCGATACATCTGACTGTAAAATATTAATACTTGATTTGGTAGTAGAGAAACGGACTGGGTTGCTTATGGTTTCAGTCACAAGCTCAGTATTTGCTAGTAGAGGCTAAGGGGCCGAAAGATATATCAATAAGGTCGATTGGCGGAACGTTGTTTGAAGCCGAAATTCCGGAACAAGAGGAAGGTAGCAAGAGAGCTACTTTAAACACTCTGCCTCTACTTTCGAAGCAACAGCCTTAATATAGTTCGCCAGGTTCTATGCCTGTAGCTGGATGTACGGCCGTTGATAGACCAGCAGTGTGTAATATTACAGACACGAGGAGTCTTAACTTAGACCAATATTCTGTATTTCTGTAGCAGAGAAACGCGCCTTAATATAGAGCAAAGAGCTGCATTTCTCTAGCAGAGAGAAGCTATTGATTTAGATCAAAGAACTGCATTTCTCTAGCAGAGAGAAGTTCTTGATTTAGACCAAAGAGCTACATTTCTCTAACAGAGAGAAGCTCTTGATTTAGATCAAAGAGCTCCATTTCTCTAGGACATAGAAGCTCTTGATTTAGACCAAGGAGCTGCATTTCTCTAGCAGAGAGAAGCTCTTGATTTAGACCAAAGAGCTCCATTTCTCTAGCATAGAGAAGCTTTTGATTTAGACCAAAAAGCTGCATTTCTCTAGCAGAGAGAAGCTCTTGATTTAGGCTAAAGAGATGGATTTCTCTAGCAGAGAGAAACTCTTGATTTGGACCAACGGACTGTATTTCTGCAGCAGAGAGAAAACCCTTATTATTGACCACCGAACCGCATTTCTGTAAGAAGGACCGACAGGCCGCAGGCCTCAATTCATGTCCATCGCATCTGACTGTAATTTTGTAACCCATAATCTGAGCAATGGTAGTCATGCAGGTTATGATAAACATTAGTTTGCTTTTTGTATGCACGTGTAATAAAATGAAACTAGTTCTGATACACAGGCAACACTTCTAACGTAGAACAAAACTTCGAGGTTTAATGTTCACACTAGTCACGTAATCTCCCACATATTATGACTTATACAGACTTACTAAGTTCATTTAATTACTAGCCAAGGTCCCCTCCTACGAAGGGGTTAATATGATATTCACGCGCTACTCCACGGCGCATTTGACTATGACTTTACAAGTAACCTTCCAATTGATTGGTTCATATACATAATAGTGCTAGATGGGTATTATGAAATTGCAATTTCAAGGAATATTCTTATTCATATTCATATTCTTTTTCTTATTCGTATTCATAGTCATATTCATATTCGTATTCATATTCATATTCATATTCGTATTCATAGTCATATTCGTATTCATATTCATATTCATGTTCGTTTTCGTATGCGTGTTCATAATCATATTCGAATTCATATTTGTTTTCGTATTCATAGTCATATTCATATTCGTATTCATATTCATAGTCATATTCTTATTCATTTTTATATTCAGTTCATAATCTTATTCGTTTTCATATTCGTAATCTTATTCATATTCGTGTTCTTATTCTTACTCACATTCGTACTGATCTTCATAATATTATTCATATTCATGTTCATATTTACATTCGTATTCATATTCATGTGCTTATTCATATTCATATTCGTATTCATACGAGTTCCAAAACTTCTTAGCTTGATATTATCGGCAAAGAACAATACTGCATTGCCAACGGAAGCATAAGCACCTTTTTACCTACTGATTGCTTCATAACGACAACTGCCATCTGACGTAACTAACACAAACTAATTCCTGACGCACAACCAAAGCGTCCTGTAAGGCAGACATGCTGCTGTTTCTATTCACTGTTGTTTGCCTGTTCTTTTTGTTTCGATTTATTAATACTTTAACCGTGTCCCATATTGTCAGTTCAAGCAGTGCCCATGCAGTTTAATCGTCGTACCTGATGTTTCTGCTACTTTGTTCAAAATATTAGTCTACTGACATTTTGCATTTCATTAACAGACCACCTGGTGTAACGGTTAACGTTGTACTCTCGCAAAGTGCTTGACTCAAAATTCGACCCAATGACTGATTAACTCGATTTCGAGGATTTGCATGATTTTAGACAGTCACCTTTTTAAAGACGATGATTCCCTATTTACTAAAGAAATTATCCAATTTTTATGGAACCCCAGTTTCATTTACTTATTTTACAAGAAACAGCCCCGTATGCCTATCCTGAGTCCGATTAATCCAATCCACGTTGTATCATACTATTTCTTTGAGATCAATTTTATTATCATCCTGCCGTCTACGGCTATGTGTCGCAAGCGACCCCTTTCCTTCAGGTTTATTCACCATATTTCTGTATGCACAACCCTTTTCCCTATTCGTGCTACATGCCTCGTGCATTTGATTCTTCTATATTTGACCACCCCCAGTAATAATTAGTGAGGAGTATTAATCATGAAGTCCTGAATTATGCAACTTTCTCCACTCCCCTACTAATTCCCCCCTCTTAGGTCCAAATGTCTTTAGCAGAAACCAATTCTGGAACAAATTCAGTCTGTGTTGTTTCCTTACTATGGCATACCAAGTTTCAGATTCGTTAAAAAAAAAACAAACAAACAAAACTTATGCATATTTCAATCTAAATATTTTTAAACAGAAAACTGTTAGATAAGAGATTCTAGACGGAATTGCAACTGATCTTCCTTGAATTTCATCTCCTCTACATGTCATTTTGATTTCATAGTCACATTGCCAAATATTTGTATTTTGCCACGTATTCAGAGAATTTATAAGCTGTCTCTGTGTTATAAATTTGTCCTCAATTCTCATCTTGAGACAGGAATATAAAATTAGTTTTTTCTGAACTTCCTTCTAGATCATCCTCCTCACAAGCGACTAATAAATCATCTATCTGTGTTTTTCTTCATAGCACGTATTGTTTGTGTTGGTCCGGTAAATCTACATTATCAGCGGTCAACAGCTGATGTGTCCCAATGATGTTCAGTACCTTGTGGTTTGCTTGAACCTTCGTGACGGCATTGCTTAAAAAAACAAAGTTGCCATGCAACCGCAACGCTAGGGGCATTTTAATAATATTATTAGGTCATTATTACTTACTTACTTAGTTACTCCATGGAGCACAGTCCTTCTTGAGAAGCTAACCGGTTCTCAGCTAGTTAAGAAATTCTCCACATTTTATAGAACCCGAAGGTTCATTACCACATTCACAATTGCCCGCCACCTGTCCCTATCCTGAGCCAGATCGATCCAGTCCATACCCCCACATCCCACTTCCTGAAGATCCATCTTAATATTATCTTCCCATCTACGCCTGTGTCTCCCAAGTGGTCTCTTTCCCTCAGGTTTCCCCAGGTTTTATAATCGTAAAACATTTAGTGTACTAGTTTCTTACTTAGTCTTCCATACTGTACGTGGCGTATAGTTACAAATAGAACTTTCTGTATTTTGCTGTTTTATCACCATTATTATCATCAATATTTCTATGTTGCCTATTTCACGAGTGTTGTTTATTTCGACGTAAAATATTTATGTATTTTTCTTGCTACCTCCCTTTATTCTTTCCTTTTCCTTCTTCCTTAGTGTTTATCCTTCCCCTCATTTACTGTCATCTAAACTCGTGCAACTTGACGCTGCTGGTATCAAAGTTCTCGTCTTCTAGAACGCGATGACGTGTAGTTTGAGCCACGCGTACCGTCGTTTCGGACGAACCAGCTACCTGAATTTTCTGAGCAGAAGAGCAGCAGAGCCGTGTGTTTACCGAAATGACAAAGAACAAGTTGCCACATCTCAGAAGACTCTAACCTCAACATGTAATATAAATCTTCACCGCCTTAAAGACGTCAGACCTCATAACAAATCCCACAAGTGATGTGGACAGTGCTCACTGCTGCAAACTGCACAATATTTGTCTTTCGTGGAACTACTCCCAAGAACGGCTTCCTTCACGTACTGCGGTTTATTTATCCATTGTTCAGTTCTGTCCACTGCTCAACAACAGAAGTATTTATGGCAGTCCTGATATCAAACCTTGTCGTTTCCTCTCGCTGCCAATTAGCTTGCTTCAGCGTGAGTGATGGCCAAAGCTGATTGCAAATGCAGACTTTAGTCAATATAAATCTATCAGCTGGCTGAGAATACAGCAGATAGATTTCAGAAGCTGTGTTCGAAGTTACATGTAGACAGGAAGATTAACTGCTCACAGAACGGCGTTCCTTAATGATAAACCAGATGCAGATTTCTGTTTCTAAAGATGGATTACTTGCAAAGCATTTCACTATGTCGCACTACAGGGGCTCTTCAACTACTCTACCATATGACCAAGCAAACAGAATCTAAAATTTTGCTTATTTATTTCGTAGAAATAATATTCAAGTTCTGACCTTAAAAAGTGCGTGATTTCGCTCACAAACCAAGTGTTAAGGCCCACCTTTCGGACACCGAAACAAAACGAGTGCCTTTTCCATCTTTCGAGCTGCTGCCACCATATCGGTGTAATCAATTTTTTTATTCGTATTTTTCATTTGTTTTGCATGAACACCAACAAAAAGCGATATCTATCTGAAACAACGGAATCCACTTTATGACATCAAGATCAAAACCAAGTTCTGTCGCAAAAACATGTGGTAAATTCGGAAAGGAAACCCTGAAATATCGCGTTTCTACTCTGCAGATTTTAATGCCTCGATGGATACATTCCGTACAAAAATTCTATCCACTGGGGGGGGGGAGTGGAAACTGTGAATGAAGTTTCGTGCGCACTTTTAGACTGTCTCTGTTAATAGCAGCATTTATTACAGAACTGGCAACTGTTTATAGGGATTAAGTGGAGATCGACTGCAGCTCAATTCGGCCAGAATAAGCGAAGAACTTATTTTAGTACAGGTAACGTATATCTTTTATTATTTTGTACTATGACCACCAAATGCACAGTTATTTCACATAGTATCACACTTCTACATGTTTCGACACTCTCGTGTCATCCTCAGGGAGCTTGCCAAGTTACACAAGTATGTCAAATGCAGATGTTCGTAATACAATTTACAATTAAGATGTTCCACATAGGTTTTTATTTTAATGTGCGACATCCCCGTTGTGTATAAACTACAATGTAGAAAGGAGTGAACGGCAGTCATAAGTACAACAATGTTTAATTAAATAGCGTAGGTAGAAAGGCTATAACAACTACATGTTTCGGTCCTCAGTTGGCCATCGTCAGGTTGTGTACACTGAAGAGGATACTTAATACAATATGCAAGTATTTAGATGTTGAGATCTCATACACTTTAACATTATTTGTGTACAGATAGAGACAGTATTTAATGAAACATTGTTGTGTTTATGACTGCCGTTTACTCCTTTCTACATTGTTTCACATAGGTTTTGTGCAAGTTCTCATATTATAGTCTTTGAAATCTCAACATAAGACAATTTCAATGTTTTAAAAGAGTTTATAATATGGAGACTTCAACGACTATAATACTCGTATCAGAACTTGCATAAAACCTATGTGAAACATCTTAAATGTAAATTGCTTTACCAACAGCTGTATTTGAAATAATTGTGTGACTTGGCAGGCTATTGATTACAAGCTCCCTGAGGATGACACGATAGTGTCGGAACATGTAGGAGGATTGTGATAATTTGTGAAATAATTGTGCAGTTGTTGGTCATAGTAAAAAATAAAAGCGAAGAAGTATTTAAAAGGGCGGTTGGAGAGTCCCTGACGTCTCCAAAAAGGTGTGACGAGAACTGAATCTCGCACTATCAGGTAAGTTACTGTAAAGCGTGCAGTTACGTGAAATGCCGACAAATGGTTAGGCGCTGATAACATGTTCGAGACGTACAGACAGACCAACGGATAAGAAGGCCATTCAAGGCGTACGTCTCTCACTGCACATTCACCGCCTGAAATTCGATTTTTCAGCGTCTAGAAAAACTTTAAAATGCGCGGCAAATGAAGAAAAACTGTCTAAAACAGGAAAGTGTGACTTTTTTATTTTAATACACGTACCGTCCATCTTTTATTATTTTTTATTATAACCAACAAATGCACAACTAATAATATAACAGTATATATCACAACAGTGTTTCCTTGTATAATTTACACTCCTACGTGTACATGTTCCGACATGTTGTGACATCATCAGGGAGATACAGCACAGTAACAACATCTACAAGAAACTGTATATGCAGCCACAAACACCGATTGGTCGAAAGATTGTAAAGTAGAATGGATTCTATTTTGTTTTATTGTATACACCACATAATATTTTAATATTAATAATTTTATGAAATTCAATTCTATTTAATTTTGTATATATTCTTATTGTTATGTTATATATTCTTATTGTCATGTTATATATTCTTATTGTTATATATTTTCTATTCGGTGTATTCTGTTTCATTGTGTTGTTCTGTGTATTGTTTGTGTGTAAATGTGTACTGTACTACTGCTACCGGGTGTCAACCCAATTGCAATTAACATATATATCATATTTAACAGCTGCAATCTAAGAACTTGTCCAACTTAGCAAGGAGCAGATGTGTAACTCCCTGATGATGATTATGATGATGACATAAAACGCCGAAACTTGTAGGAGTGTAAATTATACAACGAAGCACTGTTGTGATATATACTGTTATGTTGTAATTGTGCATTTGTTGGTTACAATAAAAAATAAAGGAAGTGTGATGTCACGAAACACGCACATTTTTGCAGTCGTCTGTCTCTACGCGTCTAGTAGTGCCAGGTTCTTAAAACAGCCGAGGCGCTGGGAGAAGAATCTTCCTACAAGAAAGCACTAATGAAATCCTAAATGCTGAATTTCCGGCCCGCACAAAATGAGTGCCGATCAAAATTCTTCTTTCGTGATATCAGAGGCCCGAGATTTTCAGACATTTTTATAACTCAGTTCCCCATTGCTACTAATGCTTGGCACAAAAATTCCCTTCAACACAGCGCCAAATTAGTGCCAGTCAACCCCAGTAACCACGGAAAATGGCAGGCAGTTTAATCGCATTCCACCTACTGCAGCGGTTCATAACCACTTTTAACTGAGGGACCCTCAGACATCAATCTTTTGGCGAATAACCACAAAGTGATTTTAGCACTGATGTTACGAATAATATTAGAATAAACATGTTTACATATTTTTATTAATGACTATGAAGTGTAGACGTTCTTTAGGAATATTACAACTCCAACACGTTTCGATCCTCTTCGGTTCATCTTCAGGGAGTGCTCTTCAATTATATGTTTAAAACTTGCATTTAGTTTAAATAAATTACTCTAAAATTAGGTTTTGATTTCGTTAGATGGCTTGAAAGTTTTCAGAAGGGACATGAATTTGATGAAGCATTTATTGTGCAGTGGTTCTTATAACGTATGCTACGAGAAATGTACTTACTGCGTATGGCGCGGCTGTACGTAGGGTAGGGAATGCATTTACACCAAACACAAATAATTGTTCTTTCACTCTACATATTTATCTGGAAGAAAATATATGGAATAAAAATTATGAAGAAAGGAAACAATTTCTTGTAGTACAATTTTCCTAATTATTTTAAGCCGTCAAACACTGGTGTAAAATTCCTGTTAGAAACCAGGACAGGGAAGGTACCATTCTGGTACGAGAATCTTCAAGTTACAGTCTTTTTATCCAACTGTTGGTACACATCCGTAAAATAAGAACCAACAGGATGCACTATTTACATTCAGTTTATTTCAATAACCTCTACATGTTTCGAGCAGGCTTACTGCTCATCATCAGGAGGTACTTTTCTGTATATACAGCAATTGGTATATGTCCATATGTTCCATTACGATCCTGCCAACAGCCAGTCAACATAATCGCATGATATAAACCAACTACTATTTATACATAAGAGTAATTCCTGATGATGAGCAGTAAGCCTGCGCGAAACATGTAGAGGTTAATTATTGAAATAAATTGAAAGTAAATAGTGCAGCCTGTTGGTTCTTATTGTACAGATATATCACGATGCACGGTCAACAAAACATTGAATTTGTTGGAACACATGTTAATGTCTCAAAAGGCTTGTATTATAACCAAATGTGTGGAGGGCAGTCCTTGAAAAGCTGGTCATTCCTCTGTTGCAAAGAAACTTCCTGCATTTTGTGGAACCAGAAAATTTTGTCTTTTCCACAAAAGTCCCTCACTTCTGCGTGTTCTGAGCAGAAATAGGAAATTCAGCTCCATGAAGGAGAGTCTTAAAAAATTCATAGCTTCTGATTTAGCAAAGAAAAATATTTCTGTTTCACAAACGCCTGCCCTTTCTCAATCAAATCCACGCTCTTTTCTTCCGAATTCTTCAAATCCACCCTCTCTCACCTTCTCCCACATACAACAAAGTTTTCCAATTGGTCTCTTTCCTTCAAGTTTCCCCATCCGAACCCTGCATGCACCTACACGTGCTACATGTCCCGACAATCTGATCCTCCTTCACTAGATCACCCACATAATATTCGATAAGGAAAAAAACCAATAAAGGTCCTCATCATGCGTGTTGTCCTGTCCTTCTTAACCCCAAATATCTTCCTGAGGAACATATACTCGGAAACACTCAGTTTATGTTCTATTATTAAATAAGAGCCCAAGTTTGAAACCCATATACAACAAATAAGGAGGTTTTATTTCGTACCTTGCGTCCCGCCTTGTTGTTATGTAAGTTCATGAGGCTGCGGGCGTCGCCCTCAATCTCTCGAGCGTCCAGGAAGCGCCGGGCGAACTTCATGCCATAGCCGACATCGGCGCTGCAGCCTCCCCACTTCCAACCGGACGGCGCCAGTTCCTTGCGGGCCTTGTGGCTAGGATCGCAACCACAGTCAGAGATGTTCCCTCGGCTGCAGGCCGCCGTCACGGCGTAAGCGACGCCGGCGCTGGAGATGGCGTATGTGAAGGCTGCCTCCCGACTGCCTGCCCGAACAGAGTGGAGACACACGCTTTACTAACCTGTTCAATCTTCAACAGCAACAACCCCCATTAACAGCGTGCTAAGTCTCGCCTTCTTAGCTTGAAAGCCCAAGTTCGTTCCCAGTGTAAAACATATTGGATTTATGGTGGACAAAGCGGCATTGGTACAGGATTTCCCTCTAGTACTTCAGTCTTCTCTGTCAGTTATTGTTCCACTAGACCTCCAGATTCATTAATCAAGCAGAAAATAGGAAAATTAGAGACTGTAGGTCCTTACAGCCCCATCGCCAGCCCATAGCGGAATAAATATACCAGTAATAACACACACCAGTTGGTTGAGGCACCGCGCTACAAGCCGGAAGGTCGTGGGTTCGATTCCCGACAATTTCATTGGAATTATTCATTGACATATCCTTCCAAACGCACTATGGCCTTGCGCCCGACTCAGCCTCTAACAGAAATGAGCACCAAGAATATTTCCTGTGGGGTAAAGACGGTATGTCGAGGTCTGTACAGGGATTGCTTTACTCTACCTTTAACTTTACCATTTACAATTCACAAAGTTATGTGCTGACACTTTGTAAATCTTTTAGTATATATTGGGCCAACTTGAAGATGGATATAAATGACAGCCGAAACAGTAGGAGTGGTTATCTACGTTTGGAAAAGGAAATTTGTTGGTAATGAACATATTTGTGTATATTTACGTATCCATCCTTTTCTATGGGATAACATGGACGCAAATTTGAAGCTGTTTCCTCAATGTGCGTGCATCTCACAATATTTTAGAAACTTTCCTCTTTCGAATTTCAGATCTTCCAATAGAAGGCTCCAATCTGCAGACGCCATTTAGCGCTCTCAACTGGCAGGTGTTGCAGCGTTCACAGAAACAAAACAGACAAGCAGCTGCAGTCACCTGCCCACGGGGCATCCTAAATGCTCTGAATTAGAGAGCCCGAGATATATGAGAGGCCATAACTCTCAGCAGTTGCTTCGCTCGTTCGCGCATCCGCGGACAGGAGCACCCAAAATCCTTCTGTCAAATACGAACTTAACGTTGCATTATTACAAGAGCCATGGGGCAAATTTACATAGTTCCCATCTTCAGCGATGATTTCTGCCGATAACACTTATATTGATGTAACAGTCGTCGGCGGATACTATAAAATAGCAATTTCACTGACAATACACGCTATGCGACCTTTTATGGCAAAGGTCGAGGCAGCAATACCGACTGAAGCGTAGATGCCTCTCACTGCTACGTAGTACTGCAATCTTCTGATCATGTTCTAAACTATTACCAGTGATCCGAATTCATGCGTCACACACACACACACACACACACACACACACACACACACACACACACACAGTCTCTTTCATAGTTTTTTTTACAGACCTGTCATTAGTAGTATACATCCAGGATATCTCAATCAGTAAACCCCTGGGTATAGGGTAAGTAAACGAGGTTCTGTCTTTGTCAAAGGGTGACACGTGCCTTCGCCACCCACAGTGTGCACACCTGCTCCAATCAAACGAAAACTGAATGGGCTATGTAAAGTGCCAGAGTTTATCAAACCATGTTCCACGGAAAATCGGGTGTTCCGCGAGATGTAAATAGGAACACCGTGAACAAATGGATAAACAAAAAAATTCATAGATTTGTTTATATTTGAATTTGATAAGATTTTAAGATACTGTTCATATGATAATTTGTTTTATAAGAGCTTTTCATTTGGTAACTAAAAGATCTCGCTGCGCTGACTTCCATTTGATAAATGGGGGTCCGCAATAGCGATATTTACTAAGTTAGGAAGTGTTACGCGACCAAAGTTTCTGGAAACCCTGTCCTAAAGTAAATTGGCATTAGCGTGCGAATGGCCGGTTATTTCCACTTCAAGCCCAGTTCTAGACTGTGTGGAGCATTCCCTGAACGTCTCTCACGCGCCCTCATGTTTAGTGTTCACCGGCTATAAAGTACCTTCTTTAGAATTCACGTCACAGCTACGTACCTTACGTACAGAGGTGGGTCAGTTTAACTCTCTGATTTATTGCACTGTAATGAATAAATAAATCAGATGGAACGAGGCCGTGGCGAACAGATGCAGGCCTGCCAACATCACACAGGGTGACACCTGTATCATGTTTTACACGAAGTCAAAACCGCGGTCTTTCTCAGCAGCTACTGTGTTACGACCAAGTAATTTATGCGAAGGAAACAAATTCAGAAGAAAAGAGAGGAGATAAATAAAGCGAAACGAAGTGAAGATCGCAAAGCAAACTTATAGAATTGTGGGTGTAACCAACAGAGGCAGAATTAAACAAGAAAGTTAAGACAAGGCGAAGAAAAAATGAGAGACAAGGAAATATAGAATATAGTATAAAAAAATTTATTTAACAAAAAAAAAAAGAGTAAAGGAAAGGCATAGGAGTATAAGAAGTAAGAGGATGTAAAAAAATTTAGAATAAGGAAAATTAAATAAGAGGAATTATAAGAGAAGAAAGACTTTAAAAGACGCAATAATGGGAAAGAAAAGCGGATGAGAGAAGGGAAAAGGAAGATAAAAGAAGAAGGACCAATAAAAAATTATGAGAACCGCACGTAAAGAAGAGCAACAAAGCAAAATAATTATTGTATTTTACGTCAATATTTAGGTGCCAGATATTTCTGACTGAACACCTGGGCAAACATTTTGATTAGCCAGCCTATATTTTGTTGTTCCATTGTCTTACGGATGCAGGTATTTTATTCTGAAATTGAAAAAGACATTTCAGTTTAATCTATTCAAATTTGCCACAAAACTCAACTGCCCTACACTTAATGACACATTGTGTGAACCCACTGTAACTGTTCGGGTCAAAATTTTTTATGTACTTTTTTCCTTCTGTAAACTTAAAGCTTGCAGCATACATAACTATAATTCTACTTCTTGATATCCGTGGCAAACTTAGAATGTCAAGTTAAGGGAAGGAATTTGAGTGTATATGAGAACAGGGTGTTGCGTACAATATTTTCGCCTCAGAGGGACGAAGTAGGACGTTGCTGGACAAATAGCATAAGGAAGATATTCCTGAAAAGTGTTCCTCCTCTGTTAAAATTAGGATGATAAAACCAAGGATTATATGATGAGACGTGCGGTGGACGTGGGGATACAGAGAAAATCCTACGGGGTTTCCGTTAGAAAACCTGCATGAAAGGAATCCCTTTGGATGACTGGGTTCAGATCGTAGGATAATATTATAATCTTAAATAGGATGGGAGGCTGTGAACTGAATTCGTCTGGCTTACCATAAGGACAAGTGTCTACCTTTTGTACACAAGTTATAAACCTTTTGTTTCCATAAAAACTTTTGGATCTTGCTAGCTACCAGAGGACCTGGAATCTAGAAGTTCTTTACTCTGTGGATTTAGCTTTCTTTGACGGACTTATTGTGTTATAATTTTCCCGGCAGTTCGACGTGTTTCTTTTATCAGTTCCAGAGAACGGCGGGTGTCAAAAGATACCGCGCCGGAGGTAGGTTTTGTAAGCGGTAAACCTGCAGTATTCCGAGACATAATAAAAGGGACATTCTGCAACTGTCAGTTAGTTTACTGCTTTATTTACAGGCTTGTCATTGTCTCAAAATCTACAGCGTCGAAAGAGAGGAGGATTAGTGCAGTGGAAGGAGGCTGTCGTGACGTAATAGAGGAACTAACTCCGTAGTTGCCTGGAAGGACTGAGAAGCATCACAAAAATATCAGTTAGGATAGGACGGCATTTCAAAAACACACGATCCAAATTCAGAGGTCCACAGCAGGAACATAATTCTGAGGACAGCCTATACAGTGGAAAACTAACTCCTTTAATGGAGAAGCGGACTCGACCATCTGATGACGTAAAAGGCACTAGCAAATTGGGCCGAAGAAATGTTTTCAGAAGCTGCCTGCCGCCTGCATTCACACACACACACACGTCTGTGGTTGGCCGTGACGACATTCTTCATGAAGCGGCGAATTTATGCGGAATAAGACAAAATGGTAATTATATATACCAAATACGTTAACATTAAAAACTCAGCATTTTGCACCTTAAATATATTCATGTGTTCGGTAGGACTCCGAAAATAAAGGCCGATTATTTTGCTAAATGGTATTGACAGCCTGGTCTGTATAGCAGAGTTAAAGTTTTATCTGTGAGGTAATGAACAATTAAAATCTCCTTCTATTTAATTAAGCACCATCATATCAGAGCATACAAGAGACTGGAGGTATACTCCACGCATTCTTAATGTCGGGACTAATGGATGATTTTCCCGTCAGAAATCAAAGAATTAACAGCACTAGTACCGTCACTACGTCATAATTAGGTCTAATTGTCACAGACAGACCATCACGTACCTTGCAATCTTTCGGCTTTGTAAAAGAGCGTGTTTGATCTCGAGAACTTACGGAAGACGAGTAAAAAAAACAGAAACTAACTCGAATGACAGTACAATTTTTGCTGCAATTCGTATAGTTTCATATTTTCTTCTATCAGCATTGCGGTATTGGCTGTTGGTTGTAAACACTTGTGCTGACGCCATTCCAGGACGGACCATTCCAACCAAAGTGTGCATCTTTCATCGTGAATACTTCATCTATCTTTCGATATGGGACGTCAGAAAGATTTCAAATTGGTTTTCTGCCGAAGGTCCGCTGAATACGCCGCGCTCTTCCCCCATTACTGTGACATACACGTACATTTTCACATTAACACAGTCCTCCCATCCGTGTCTTTTTCTTCCAATCGGTCCTTTTCATTCGCTTATCTCCAACCCCCTTCTGATAAGAGCAACAGGTAAATGAAGAGGAGTACGGAGCGTTGGCGGAATGATACCGACAGGGGGAAACAGTTATACTTGGCTAAAAACGTGTCCCAGTACCACATTTTTCACCACAAAACTAGCAGGAACGTACCTGGGGTTGAACACGGCCCTCCGCGGGGAGAAGCCGGCTACATAATCCCTGAGCCATAACACAGCCTTTCCTTTATTTTGTGATAAGAGTACTTTTCTATCCAGTTTTTCTCTATTTCCGAAAAAGTATTTATTTTTGGAAAGTTACGATTAACTTGAATCATAGTTAAGGATTCAGCTTGTACCGCGCAGTAAACACATTCCGTCTCGGTTATACAAACCAGACATTTAGTTACTGCTGTTCGTTCTCAGAAGCACGCAAGATAGCACATGAATACACTGTGTGGGCAGAAAGTATCATTTTTTAATGTTAAACCTTGTGGTACATAAACTAACCATTAGACATTCACCACGGACTGTCTGAGAACCTGCTCCTAATTCAGGCCAGTGCTAGCGGTCCCGATGGATTTCTAAGTCTTTTTAATCGTCCTCCAACAAGCGACTATATAAATCCTAAATTAAGGAGAAAATTGTTTTTGCTTATCTATAAAAACTCGCGACGTCACACGCAACTCGCCAGTTTGTGGTTCGGTTTCATTTCTCTGGAGATGTATATGTTCGCACACAGCAGCAACTCTTTGTTAGGAGTACCGTACTTGCGTTGTCTGGGAGAGTCCGATCGCAATCTCACGGCACTTGTGTGAGCGAGCAGCTTGCTGACAGACTGGAATACGACAAAAGTGGTGGAGGGGGGAGTCATAGCACGGAAGGTGGCACGGGGGAAACAAGCCTCCAACAGAGAAGCCTCACTTTCTAAAAAACACGGCTCTGTGTTCTTACTTCGATGCATCATTTTTATTCTAATAAATACAGTTTCTGACACGCTAAACCATACGTCTTACGCTGTTTACTTCACTAAGATGACTGAAGACACATCTGTGGTTTTCTGTCTCAGACGGTGTCATAGATTATTAATAGGGTCGATTACGGTGGCCGCGCGGTTTGAGGCGTGGGTCTGCGGCCGCTCACTTGCTGGGATTGCGGGTTCAAATTCCGCCGGGGACATGAATGTCCGACTGTTGTGAGTGTTGTTTGTTGTCAGAGGTCACTGCTACGGACTGATCACTCGTCCAGAGAAGTCCTACCGAGTGTGGCGTGTCTGAGTGTAATTTCGAAACCTGAACAACGAGGCGGACTAGGCCCCAGTACGGACGTTGTTTTAAAAAAATAGACCAGGGAATTTGCTCGGGTAACGGCGGGCACCCAGAGCGATCAGTGCTGTATAACTGTTTGCATCCAACCAACTTCACATTCCCTAGTACTTTCAGTACCTGCGAAGAATAATTTAATGAAAAATGTTCAGATTTCGAAATCGGGTCCACACCGCAACGCACAATTATATAACATGTAGGCTTTTCGTCTTCGGCCTAATCACACGTTTTATACCGTGGTGCGACAGCCCCCAGTGGGCCAAGGCCTCCTTATTATCGAGGATTAATGAACACACTCAGACACACCACACCCGGTAGAACTTCTCTGGACGATTGATCAGTCCGACGCAGAGACCTCTACCTGACAACACACAACACTCACAACAGGCACAAATCCAAGCCGCTGGTGGGATTCGAACCCGCAATCCCAGCAAGCGAGCGGCCGCAGACCCACGCCTTAGATCGCGCGGCCACCGGGAATGGCAAATGTGTCCTTACTCTTCTATATTTAGAGTCAGCCATAGACAACACTAATTAGCAGAGCGAATTATGAGAATGATTTTCGGTGTGACGTAGTGAAGAGTTTTCATTAACAGCATTACAGTGGAGACTGGGATATGTTTGTTAATTAGCTGATAAATAGAAAGAGGCTTTGGACAAAGACCCTGTTCACCGCTCCATAAATGTGGGTTTACTATGAATGGACTCTGAAACATTTGTGGCGAATTCGAGAGAAGGGTACTGATGATGAAGTTGGAAGGGGCCGAACTGTACGTATTGTTATTAATGTGTTAAATGGTGGTTTGTGATTTACTGAGCAGCCTAACTGCATAAGGCAGTGGGTGTTTTGGTAGTATGATTACTTGTATTTACTGTGTTGTTTATCGTTTGTACCGTGTTATTGTATTGTTTCGTATATGTGTATTTTATTCTTATTTTTATAGTCTGTACTAATGTAAGGACTACTGTCAGAGGATGAAATGTCAATTGCAGTAAGTAAGTAAGTAAGTAAATAAGTAAGTTAGTAAGTAAGTAAGTAATAATAATAATAATTATTATTATTATAACAATAGTAATAATAATACGAATAATACTAAGGCACAAGAAAGGTAGAAATTTGTTAAACTCTGTGGAATTGGTTAATTCTTGTTTCTGTGTTCTTAGAAAGAAAAAATCCCCACTGTCTACCTTCTACACCAGAAGCAGGGATAGCTCAGTCAGTACAGGGACCAGGGTACGGGCAGCACCACCGTGGAGACGGGATTCGATTTCTGACAAAAGCTACAGTTTGTTCGTCGCTCTAAGACGGCCTGACAAGTTGACGAGCTCACTCAGTCTCCTATTAAACTGGTAACGGAGTGTTTTCGTCGAGGAATAACGAGACGTGGGGCTAACCACTTACCTCATTCTAGTGCCAAACTGAAGAAATCATGGAGCTACCGTATATATCCACTCCCTCGCGCATTTTAACGGCACTGCACTTAATCAAGAACAGGAACAACGTTGCCTTTACCTTCAGACTGTATGAAACACGTACTCAATTTGTAAACCATATCAACAAATCTTTGCCTCCACAGAGGAGGTCAGTAGGCATTTCCGCACATACTCCACGGAAACCCTAATTTCTGTTAACCAGCGTGACAGAAATACTGGCGCCTCTGTTTCTTTGTGTTAGAAAGAATAAAGGGAAGTAATTTCTGGCAAAACAAGAATTAATGTCTGGGTGTTCTTCTGCCTCAGAGTTAATGAGAAAATGAAAGACGTTCGAACTGTAGCTGTCCGTTAATGGCCAAGCTACCCACCGAGGGCGACTTCACATTACACTGGCGGCGCGGGGCGCGGCGTAAAAATGTTGGTGAAATGTAATGAAAGACAACGTAGGCACTATAATGGATAGGCCTACATAAAACACTCTATACGTACTAATGATGCGGCTGTACACCGCAATTGGCTACACGCCCTGTAGAAAGCAATCATAAAGCCATAGCGGCCGCGGTTTTGTCCTGCATCCATTGTAGGAGTGAAGATTTCCTGGAATTACATTTTCTTCATTAAGGCTTCGTGATGTGGCGATAAGCCAAAGAGATAAATCAAGCTTTCAAGTTGTAAAATCACAGGTCTTTGTCGACAATGAAACTTGCAATTTATGCTGAAAATATCCGTGTTGAAAAACCACGCACTTTCTGTTCAGGTTCGAAAAGAAATCACCAATCCATGTACATCTTCTTATGTCGTACAGTAATACCCTTGGTGTGAGTGAGTGAACGAGTTAGTTAACCACGCCCTGATTCCCTGTGAGGTACGCCCTCTGATAAGGAAAGAGTTGATCATCCAGAATATGACACCAGTTGTAAATGTCCTTCGCGCGCAACCTCGTTTGAAATCACATGACGGCCGTATTAACAGTGAGAGGGGTTTATTAGGCTGGATCCTGTGGTTGTAGTAAAGAGTTTACTGTAAAGCAAACGTAATTACATTGCTTAAAATGTGCATCGAAGACTTTTTAAACGACATTGGCGGGAAGCAGTTAATCAACAATTGCACCCTACTATTTTACAGCATGTACGAGAAACAGAACAAAAGAAATGAGTGGAAATGGAAACTAACACCGCTGGTTTCTTCACCACGACGACGCTAGGGCGGACACGGCGCCCTCCGCCCACATGTTTCTCGCGAAAAATATAATTACACTGGTGACACAGTCACCTTGCAGCCACTGGCCCATCTCCAAAATATTTTTTTCTTTTGCTTGAAATTAATTTAAAATGTCGTCGATTTTAATCAGAAGAAATGCAAGAAAAACGCCAGAACACGCGCCCAGCTGTCTTCAGAATCGTACATGGAACACGCAAAACGGAAGAAACAGAACTTTCACATTTCTCACTCAGGTCATATTGCCGCTGTGTGAGAGCCCCTTAATGGCAGCAGAAGAGCCCCGGAGGCGGGCTCTACGGGCTGTCAGAGGCAATAGTCGTTACAGCACAGATGATATGTTTTATGAGCATGGCCACCTATGACTTGAGTTCATGGGCGTGGTTTGGGGCACAGATCTACAGACATTCTATAACGTAGGTACAGCAAAGCTTTAAAAAAAAAAGAAACTATTCTTTCCCTTCTGGGTTTATAAAAAATTTACCTGCTCTTGAACATCTTACTTTTCCCCTCGATGGGCGGACCGTTCCAGAACACAGTAATGGTCCGTTCATATTTTTGCAACCATCCACGTTCCTCCCACTCGTGTCTTCTAAACGTCTGCTGCCTCTGTTCACCCATCTCCCGTCTCTCGGACCTCATATCTTTCATGTTGCAGAGAAGGACCGCTACCTGATACAGAACTCATATCTTGCAACCCAAAAACCTTGCGCAAATTTTTACATCAATTAAAAACACGGATTTTTTTTTAACTTCAATATTCCCATGGCAGTAACTGTGAAGATGTCTGTCTTCTGAAATGTGACACCGTGCAGTCTGGTAAATGTGACTTCCTCTGTTTCTACAACATTACACAGTGCCATAACCAAGCAAACAGAAATGTTTTAAATGCCCAATTTCTTCACCACACCATTTGTGGAGTAGTTAAGTTCCTAATCTGAGCAGTAGTGCTGTGGACTATGATACCACCTAATCCAGACGTTTCGAAGAACCCAACTACCAGCGTGTTCACAGCAGTCTATTTGCCCTGACGATTGACGCAGTATTTTCCTCAGAGACGCTGAAAAAAAAGTAAAAGTAAAGGTGCAGGTAAAGTTCGCCCCAGAACAGGCCACGAAGGCCCAGAGGGGGAGCAGACGTACAGCTTTACTCTTCCTTTAACCCCAGCACTAGATGTGGTGGGTGGTCAACGCCACGCCCCGGCCGCTTTAACCCCGGGAAAGACTCAGTACACTTTGTATAGGAGGCTGGGTGAGCCCCAGGGCCTGTCTGGACGGGTGCGGAAAATCTCGCCCTCACCGGGATTCGATCCCCGGACCGTCCAGCCCATAGCGAGCGGCTATACGGACTGCGCTATTCCGGCTCAAAGAAGAAGAAGAAGGAAAAAAAACCCAGAGGAAATGACGTCATAACCCAGCCCATTGAAATCAAATACTTTGACGCCCCAGATAGCCTAAGATTTCGTTAAGGGACTCAATTTGCAGCCTTTTTTGACCCGTCATAACAGCCGGTCAGAATAAAACAGTTCTGTGGACGCGATGGTGAAGAAAATTACTGGTACATCAAGAATCGGACTCCAATTCTGATTCTGGTAGAGGACATCCCATTGTGTTTTAAGTACAATGATAAAATAAAATTATATAACACAACAATATATTTATTATATGAATGGTTACTAGTTTCGACCATAACGGCCATCATCAGGCCATTTCACAAAAACTTAGAAAAGCTGGTACATTAGAGAGCAAAATTGTCAATTTATATGGGAACCCATTTACACTTATATTAATATATTATTAATGTATATTATATATATATATAATGGCCTGATGATGGCCGTTATGGCCAAAATTAGTAACCATTAATATAATAAATATATTGTTGTGTTAGACTGAGTACATTTTATTTTATTTTATTTTATCATTGTACTCCAATTCTACGTTCGTTCAGCCCTAGGCTAGTCTGGACATCGAAGGAGCGACTCGGACCCTGGCAGCTTACAAGGCCGTTCACTAACACGCGTCTCAGGACAGTTTCAAGCAAGGTGCAGAGCGAAGGGTAGGGCCGGTAGCGAAACCCAGCTGTGCCGGTTCTCTGCACAGTGAGGACGAATCAATCTAGCGACTGGGTGGTCACTGTTACGTCTCGACTGAATTTACGATCTTGTGTCCGTCTGCACATACCTGGAAGACCGCTTTAATTAGAATTGCCTTTCTTAGCCCTTGTAGGTTAACATGCGGCTTCACGGATCTGCTCACAGGGGTATCAAAATCTATACAATTCTGGATCAAACACGAGGTAAGCTTGCGTGACAAATCCGGGAGTGGGGAGGTGCTGCTGAAATAAAAAAAAAATATAAACCTCGCAGCTTGAAAACCAAATACTTTATTCTTCTCTTCATGACGTACTGTGACAGATGGCCAGTATGGAAAAATATTGAAATAACTAAACTCAACGTTTCGCAACTCAAACTTAAAAGTAACATGACGATGTCATTCTTAATATTTCAGTTTTTTCTTATACATTCTCAAAATCTTTGTGATTTTATCTTCCTTCCATTTTCCCAGTTACATTCATCTTATACAATAAATTCTAGATTTGTCATTTCTGTCACATCAATACAATCCGTTACTTGCTGTACTATGTCACCTTCTGTATACTAACACCTGACTGTGGTATAGTACTATTTTATGCTAATTTCTCACTGTGGTGTACTTTATAATAAACTCTGATTGTGCTAGAGTTCTATTTTATACTAAACTCTGA
>JGI20166J26741_11642251_pt1 | contig 22695 bp, 17 predicted proteins | sample TergutCu122P5_FD_26741 | JGI IMG/M metagenome (IMG submission 26741)
GCCCCCGGGCGTTGAGGTCGTCCAAGGCGCTGGCCACAGCCGCCCGAACCAACCGGCCCCGGTCGACCGCCAGGCCGTTCTGGCGCAGCCGCAGCCGGGCCTGCTCCAAGGCGATCAGCTCATCGGCGGAAACGTAGACCGTAATCTTCTCGTCATGGCGGACGCGACCGGTGGCCTCGACGGCCGCGGTCTCGCCCCGGACCGGCGGGCGGGCACCCCGGGCGGGCACGCCGGTCGGGCGGAAGAGCTCCGAAGCGCCGGGTAGGTTCACGCGGCGGGGCATCGCTGCAACACCTCCCGGGCGAGATTGCGGTACTGCTGGGCGGCCGGGGAGTCGCTGGCGTAGGTCGTGATCGGCTCGCCGGCCACAGTGGTCTCCGGGAACTTGACCGTGCGCCGGATGGCGGTGTGGAAGACCGCGTCGCCGAAGGCCTCGACCACGCGTTCCATGACTTCGCGGTTGTGCAGCGTGCGGCCATCGAACATCGTGCCGAGGATACCGACCAGGCGCAGCTTGGGGTTGATCCGCTCGGTCACCTTGGCGATGGTGTCGGTCAGCATGGCCACGCCGCGGAGGGCGAAGAACTCCGCCTCCAACGGGATGATGACCCCGTCCGCCGCCGTCAGGGCGTTGACCGTCAGCAGGCCCAGCGATGGCGCGCAATCGATCAGGATCACGTCGTAGTCCGGCTTGAGCGGCTCCAGGACGCGGCTCAGGGCGTGCTCCCGGGCCACCTCGGAGACCAGTTGGACCTCGGCGGCCGACAGGTCGATGTTCGCGGGCAACAGGTCGAGGCCCAGCATGGGGGAATTGACGACCGCCCGATGGGCGTCGGCGCGGGGCCCCATGAGGACGTTGTAGACGCTGAGGTCGAGGGCGTGGGGGTTGAGGCCGAGCCCGACCGACAGGGAGCCCTGGGGATCGAAGTCGACCAGCAGGACGCGCCGCCCCAACTCGACCAGCGCCGCGCCCAAATTGATCGCCGTGGTCGTCTTGCCGACCCCGCCCTTTTGGTTGCACAGCGCGATGACTTGCGCTTCCAGCTGGTTGGGATCGCGCGGTCTCGGCAGGGGCGGCTCACGCCAGGGGCGACCCGTCGGGCCCAACTCGGGGGCGGCCTCCGGCGGGGTGGCTGCTCCGGGTGTCGCCACGAATCGCCTCCTGACCGGCCGGGGGAATCTACGCCGGTCAGCTTAGCGGTTCGCGCCGGCTGGCCGAACTCCGATCCCGGGCTCAGCCGCTCTCGCGCGGCGGCCCCCGCGTGAGCCCCTCGGTGTGATCTCGGGGCCCTTCCGGGCCGCCCGCCGAAGCCTCTCCGCTGACGTCCGCCACCGGCTCAGCCGAGCGCCCGGGGGTGGGCCATCCGGTAGACCTCGCGCAGGTGATCCACGGTCACCAGCGTGTAGATCTGCGTCGTCGCGACCGAGGCGTGGCCGAGCAATTCCTGGACCACGCGGACGTCGGCGCCACCGTCGAGCAGGTGGGTGGCGTAGGAGTGGCGCAGGGTGTGGGGGGAAATCTCTGGCAGCCCCGCCCGGGCGGCCAGCGCCTGGACCCGGTTGAAGGCCGACTGGCGGGAGAGCCGGCCCCCACGTGAGTTGAGGAAGAGCGCGGGGGTCGCCGCGGCGGCCCGACCGGCCCAGGCCGGCCGGCCCCGCACCAACCACGAGTCGAGGGCCGCCCGCGCCCAGCGGCCGAGCGGCACCAGCCGTTCCTTGCCGCCCTTGCCTCTCAGTCGCAGGCCCAACTGCTCGTCCGCCAGCACCCGGGCCACGTCGTCGACGTCCAAGCCCGTGGCTTCGGAGACGCGGGCGCCCGTGCCGTAGAGAACCTCGACCAAGGCGCGGTCCCGCAGTTGCTCGGCCCCGGCCCCGGGCGAGTCGGCCCCGGTCGCGGCGATGAGGGCCTCGACCTCGTCGACGGCGAGGGCCTTGGGCAGGTGGCGCCCGGGGGCGGGCAACGGCGCATCCTTGGCCCGGTCGACCGGCGTGACGCCCTCGGCGGCCCAGAAACGGTGCCAGCCGCGCACGGCCACGACCATGCGGGCCACGCTGGCCGGCGCCAGCCCCTGGGCGGCCAGGGCCTCGCCGAACCCTGTGACGTCGGCCTCCTGGACTTCCCCCGGGTCGGTCAGACCGAGGTCGGCCAGGTACCCAGCGTAGCGCGTGAGGTCACGGCAATAGGCCGCGACCGTGTTGGCCGCCAGGCCACGCTCGGCGCGGAGGTGGTCGAGGTAATCGCGCACCCACGGCGCCCAGGCCTCGGCGTCGCGCGGGGCCGCTCTCGCCCCCGCGGTCGTGTCACCGAGCCCCATGGCCTCCCAGCGTAGGGCTCTTCCGCAGCCAGGTCAGCGGCTCCCAGGCCGCCGCGACACGGCGTTCGTCCACCGGCGCCAACCGCAGGGGCCGCCACGGGGGATGGGGTTCTCGCTGCGGGCGGGCGAGCGACCGCCAGACGACGGGCGGGTCGAGGTTCGGGGTGGTCGGCTCGGGAGCGACCATGGCAACCTCCTGACCTCGTCGGGGTTCACCGTCAAGTCTCAGGGATGCCCGTGGTGTCCAGGTTGTGACTGGGTGACGGGACTGTGAATCAACGCCGCCCGCCCCGACCGACGAGGCGGCGGGACGGATCCCGGCCGTCAGTCGTGGGCGGCTCGCGCCTGGCGGGCGAGCCACGGCGCGTCGGGCGGGCGCAGGCCTGCCAGCCCGGCCCCGCCGTCGGCCCGAGCGGCCCACAAGGCCAGCGCGCCCGCCACCAGCGTGGGCGATTGGAGGCGGCCGGCCAGGACTGCCTCGACCGTCTCGGCCAGATCGGCCCAACCCACGCTCATCACGGCTTCCTCGCCTTCCAGGACGAAGCCGGCGGGGCGGGTGGCCGGGCGGAGATCCCGGGCCAGGAACACCCGGATGGACTCTTGGCTGATGCCCGGACTGGTGCAGACGTCGACCAGGACGCGCCAGTCGGCCGCTTCGAGTTCCGCCTCCTCGGCCAGCTCCCGTCGGGCGGCTGCCCAGGCCGACTCGCCGGCGCAGTCGAGCAGCCCGGCCGGCGGTTCGATCAGCGTCAGGCCGGCGGGATGGCGGTACTGCGCCACGACGGCGATCCGGTCGTGGTCGTCGAGCGCGATGACTGTGACGGCGCCGGGATGGCGCAGCCAGTCGCGAGTCAGGGTTTCGCCGCCCGGCGCGGCGACCTGCTCCGTCACGAAACTGGCCACGCGACCGTCCAAGCGGGCCACCTCGCGGGCCGGCCAGCGCGTCGGCCGGTCGGCCAGCGCCGCCCCCGTCACCACCCTGCCGGGCAGTACGTCACTCCTCGGAGGTTGGTGTTGTTCGCTGTTCCGTGGCACGGCAAGACACCAGCCTCCTAGACCGGCAGGCGCGCCGCCAGCCGGCGGTTCAAGGCGGCCTCGACCAGGCCCCGAAACAGCGGGTGGGGCCGGGTTGGCCGGGACTTCAGCTCGGGGTGGCCCTGGGTGGCGAGGAAGAACGGGTGGACCGAGGTCGGCAACTCGACGAACTCGATCAAGGTCTTGCCGGGCGACAGGCCCGAAACAACCAGCCCGGCGGTCTCGAGGCGTTCGCGGTAGCGATTGTTGACCTCGTAGCGGTGGCGGTGGCGCTCCGTCACCTGCGTGGTGCCGTAGAGCGTGGCGGCGAGGCTGCCCCGGACCAGTTCCGCCGGGTAGGAGCCCAGGCGCATCGTCCCGCCGAGGTCCCCCTCCCCGGCCACGATGTCGGTCTGTTCGGCCATCGTGGCGACGACGGGATGGGGTGTGCGGGGGTCGAATTCCGTCGAGGCCGCGCCGTCGAGCCCGGCCAGGTGGCGGGCCACCTCCGTGACCATGCACTGCAGCCCCAAGCAGAGCCCGAGGATCGGCAGTTGGTTCTCGCGCGCGTGACGGATGGCGCCGATCTTGCCTTCCACTCCCCGGATGCCGAAGCCGCCGGGCACGACCACGCCGTCGACCTCGTGGAGCGCCCGGAGGGCCCCCTCCGGCGTCTCGCAGTCGTCGGATTGGACCCACTTGATGATGACCTTGGCGCGGTTGGCGAAGCCGCCGGCGCGCAGGGCCTCGCAGACGGACAGATAGGCGTCGGGCAGGTCGATGTACTTCCCCACGAGCGCGATGGCGACCTCTTCGACGGGGTGGTGGACGCGGTCGAGCAGGTCGTCCCAGGCCGTCCAGTCGACGTCGCGGAAGGCCAGGTCGAGCCGGCGCACGGCGTAGGCGTCGAGCCCCTCGGCGTGGAGGACCTTGGGGATCTCGTAGATGCTCGGGGCGTCGGGGCAAGACACCACAGCGTCCTCGTCGACGTCGCACATCAGGGCGATCTTGTGCTTGACGGCCTCGGGGATCGGCCGGTCGCCCCGGCAGACCAGGGCGTCGGGCTGGATGCCGACCTGGCGCAGGGCCGCCACGGAGTGCTGCGTCGGCTTGGTCTTCTGCTCGCCGGAAGGCCCGATGAACGGCACGAGGGAGACGTGGAGGAAGAAAACGTGCTCGCGACCGACCTCGCGTCGGACCTGCCGGGCCGCCTCCAGGAAGGGCAGCGACTCGATGTCGCCGACTGTGCCGCCGATCTCGTGGATGACGACGTCGACGCCCGGTTTCTCCATCGCCATCATGGCGGTCTTGATGGCGTTCGTGATGTGGGGGATGACCTGGACGGTGTCGCCCAGGTAGTCGCCCCGGCGCTCGGCGGCGATGACCGACGAATAGACCTTGCCGGTCGTGACGTTGGCGTCGCCGGTCAGGTCGGTGTCGAGGAAGCGCTCGTAGTGGCCGATGTCGAGGTCGGCCTCGGCCCCGTCTTCGGTGACGAAAACCTCGCCGTGCTGGAAGGGGTTCATCGTGCCGGGGTCGACGTTGAGGTACGGGTCCAGCTTCTGCATCGTGACCTTGAGGCCGCGGGCCACGAGCAGAGAGCCGAGGCTGGAGGCCGTCAAGCCCTTTCCCAACGAAGAGACCACCCCGCCGGTGACGAAAACATGTTTGGTCGTTTTCTTCGGGCTGCCCACGGGCCTTCAGCATATCGGGGGGCCCAACGGTCACGTCCAATCGGGCCGGTCTGGCCGGTCCCGGCGGGCGCGTGTCGGCGCTGTCGCCAGAGGCCCCCGGGGCCTACGGCGGCGCCGGGTCCCCGCCCACGGCTAGGGCCAGCGCGCGCAGTTCGCGGGCGGCTTCCTGGGCGCTGGCCGAATCGGCCAGGCCGCCCATCATCCGGGCCAACTCGGCCGGGCGGTCGGCCTCGTCGAGGAGGCGGACGGTCGTCGTGACGCCGCCGTCGTCCCGCTTGGCCACGACGAAGTGCCGGTCGGCGAAGGCGGCCACCTGGGCCAGGTGGGTGACGACGATGACCTGGTGCCAGCGGGCCAGCCGCGCCAGGCGGCGTCCGACTTCGACGCCGGTGGCGCCGCCGATGCCGGCGTCAACCTCGTCGAAAACGAGCGTCGTGGGCTCGTCGGACCCGGCCAGGACCACTTCCAGGGCGAGCCGGACGCGGGACAGCTCGCCGCCCGAGGCCACCTTGCCCAACGGCTGGGGCGCGGAGTCCGGGTGGGCCGCGAATAGCAGGTTGACCTGATCCTTGCCGGCCGGGCCCAGCTCGGCCACGTCGCTGAGGGCGAATTCGAGGCGGGCTTGGGGCAGGGCCAAGGCGACCAGCTCGCGCCCGACCTCCGCCTGGAGCCGGTCGGCCGCCGCCCGCCGCAGCGCGCTCCAGCCGTCGGCCAGCGCGGCCAGCTCCTCGTCTAGCCGGAGGACCTCGGCCTCCCAGTGCGCCACCTTGTCGTCGGAGCCTTCCAGGTCGGCCAGCCGGGCGGCGGCCCGCTCGGCCCAGGCGATCACCTCGTCTGCCACGGAGCCGTACTTCCGCGTCAGGGACTGCAGCGCGGCCAGCCGGGCCGTGACGTGTTCCAGGCGGGCCGGGTCGGATTCGCAGTCGGCCAGGTAGCCGGCCAACCGGCCCGCCAGATCGGCCAAGAGCGCCTGAACTTCGGCGGCCCCCTCGGCCAGTGGGCGGGCCTCCGGGTCCCGGGCGGCCAGCCGCTCGACCGCCTGCCGCGCCCGGGCCACCAGCGACAGCGCCGAGTCCTGGTCGCCGCCCTCGTCCCCGGCCAGCGCGACCACGGCCTGAAGGGCCTCGACCCGCCAGTCGTCGGCCTCCTGCAACCGCCGGGCCTCCTGGCGCAGCGCCACGTCCTCGCCCGGCCGCGGATCGACGCGGCCGATCTCGTCGAGGCCGAAGCGAAGCAGGTCGGCTTCGCGGGCGCGCTCCTGACTGTGCTCCCTCAGATCGTCCAGTTGGGCCCGCAACCGGCGGCGCGCCTCGTAGACCGTGGTGTAGCGGCGCGCCAGGTCGGCGCAGGCTTCGCCGGCGGCCCGGTCGAGAACCTCCCGCTGCCGGGCCGGGCTGCCCAGCCGGACCTGCTCGGATTGGCCGTGGATCGTCACGAGCGAGGCCCCCAGCCGGGTCGCGACGGTCGTGGGAACGCCAACGCCGGCCACCGTGGCGCGCGAGCGCTGGGTGGAGAGCTGCCGGACCACGATCAGTTCGCCGCCACCCCGTGCACAGGCCTCCGCCCCACCGCCCGGCGACCCCACGGCGGCGGCGGCGCCCTCACCGCGTGATCCCGCCTCGGCCTCACCGCGTGATCCCGCCTCGGCCTCGGCGCCCTCCAACTCCCCGCCCAAACGTTCGACCTCGTCGGCGACGCCCTCCGGCAGGCCCGTGAAACGCGCCTCGACGACGGCCTTGGCGCGCCCGCTCCGGATGAGCCCCGCGTCGGCCCGGGCCCCGGCGATCAGTCCGAGTCCCGTCACCACCAAGGTCTTACCGGCCCCCGTCTCGCCGGTCACCACCGTCAGCCCGGCGGCGGGCTCCAGCCGGGCCAAGGCGATGACGCCCAGATCGACGATCCGCAACTCGGTCAGCATGCCCGCCGCCTCAGCCGTGCGGCGACTGCCGCCAGCCCGCCACGGGCAGGGCGAACTTCTTGACCAACCGGCTCGTGAACGGCTGCACCGACAGGCGGGCCAGCGTCAGCCAGTGATTGCCCCGGCGGACGATGATCCGGCTGCCCGGCTCGACGCCGTGCGTCCTCTTGCCGTCGCACCACAGCACCGCCGGCGCCGGGCTGACCAAGTCGATCCAGACGACGGACTTCGGCGCCAGGACCATCGGCCGGTTGAACAGGGCGTGGGCCGACAGCGGCACGAGCAGGAAGGCCTCCAGGTCGGGCCACATGACCGGCCCGCCGGCCGAGAAGGCATAGGCGGTCGAACCGGTCGGCGTCGCCACCAAGACCCCGTCCGCCGACCAACGCGAGACCGGCAACTCGTCGACGAAGGCCAAGACTTCGAGCATGACCTGCCCGGCGCCCTTCTCCAGCGAGACCTCGTTGATGGCGAAGGAGCTGTAGCACGGGCGGTCCTCGCCCGGCGCGAACACGTCCACGCCGACGGTCAGGCGGTGTTCCAGGACGTAGTCGTGGCTGACGACCCTCTCGACCAGCTCGTCGAACTGCGACACCTCCAACTCGGCCAGGAAGCCGACGTGGCCGAGGTTGACGCCGAGCAGGGGGATGTCGGCCTCCAGCGCCCACTCCCCTGCCCTCAGGATCGTCCCGTCACCGCCGAACACGACGACGACTTCGACGTCGCCGCCCGGTTCGTCCGGGATGTCGGCCAGCGCGACGCCGTCCACCTGCGCCGCGATGGCCTCCTTCGTCTCCTCCTTGACCAGGCATTCCAGCCCTCGGCAGGCCACCGCCCGGACGAAACGCGCCGCCATGGAGATGGCCTCGGGGCGGGCGCTGTGAGCCCAGACCGCGATCCGGCGTCCCTCGGGCGGAATGTGGTTCCGCCCCCGGCTCCGAGACTCGCCGCAGCTCCCTTGGCTCATGGGGGTCACTGTAGCTGGGGCGCCCGACAGCGGACGAAGTGCTCGATCGCCCCCGCTCCGCCCGGAGTCCTGCTGGGGGCCTGCCAGTCGGTCGTCCAGCCGACGGCGGCCGCCGCCGCGATGACGCCGGCCACGGCCGCCCGGCGATCAGCCGCCGACGTCACGAGCCCGCCGCGCCCCAGCTTCTCCCGGCCGACCTCGAACTGGGGCTTGACCAACAGCAGGGCCGTCCCGCCCGGAGCCAGCACCCCGGCCAAGGGCCCCACCAGCCCGGTCAACGAGATGAACGACACGTCGGCCACGATCAGTCCGACGGGGCTGCCCTCGACGTGGTCGAGCGTCAGGTCGCGGAGATGGACACCCTCCCAGCAAACCACGCGGGGGTCGCGGCGCAACGCCGGGACGAGTTGCCCGTGGCCCACGTCGACGGCGTAGACCCGGGCCGCCCCCCGCCCGAGACACACCTGGGTGAACCCCCCGGTCGAGGCGCCGGCGTCCAACACCCGGGGCGGCACGGCCGTCGCCGACTCGTCGAGGGCGGCCTCGAGCTTGTGCGCCGCCCGGGACACGAACGGGTCGGGCGTCGCCTCGATCAGCGAGTCGGCGGCGACCTGCTGGGACGGTTTGGCGGCGACGCGCCCGTCGACCCGCACCAACCCGGCGCCGATCAGTTCGACGGCCTGACCGCGTGAACGGGCCAAGCCCCGCGCGAGCAAGGCGCGGTCCAGCCGCTGGCGCCCGTCTGACGATGGCTGCCGGGTGTTCACGGGCCGGCGGGGTGGCCGTCCGTCACGTCCGGCGTCTCCCGCAGCAGGGCCCGCAGAGTCTCATGGGCCTCGGCCAAGCGGTCCGGATGCTCCTCGATGGGGCTATCGTCGAGGTCGGCGAGCCGGGCCAAGGCGGCGTCCATGGCCGTCTGACCGGTCTGTGGCGGCGGGGCCGGCACCAGCGCCGCGTCGGTGACCGGTGCGGGCGATACTTCCACGCCTGCGAGCCTACCGGGACGACTGGCGGGGCGGCGCCGGGGCGGGGGGAACGATGCGGGTGTGGGAGGATTCGTCCGTGTCAGCGCATCAAGGATGGTCCCCACGCCCCAGTGGTCAGCACCGGGGCGGACAGCCGCGCCACGGCGACGGATCGGCCAGCGACCGGCCTGCCCGACGGCCCGGCGCCGGCGCGGAACGTCCTCGCCAGCAGCGTCAGGGCGACGGCGGCGACTGGCCCCGCCGCGACCGCTTCGCCGACCGCGACGACCGGCCACAGCGTGACCGCACCCGCGACTGGACGGACCGACCCCGCCGCGACGGGCGGGGCGACGACCGTCCCCGAGACCGCGCTGACCGGCCCCGCAGCGACGGCTTCAGCGCCCGCGACGACCGGCCCCGCCGCGACCGGTTCGCCGACCGCGACGACCGGCTGGGCGAGGATCGTCGCCGCGAGTGGAGCGACCGACCCCGCCAGGATCGGTTCGCCGACCGCAACGACCGGCCCCGCGGCGACCGCTCCCGCCGCTGGGACGACCGGCCCCGCCGCGACAGCCCCCGTGACTGGGACCGCCCCTACCGGCGCGACGACGCCGATGATCGACCCCGCCAGGATCGGTTCGCCGACCGCAACGACCGGCCCCGCCGCGACGGGCCTCGCGATTGGGAGCGCCCACCCCGCGACGGGCGGGGCCACGAACGACCCCAGCGCCACCCTTTCACCGACCGCAGCGACCGACCACCCCGCGACCGCGACGGCGACTGGAACGACGGACCACGCCGTGACGGGCGCGGCGACGACCGGCCCCGCCGCGACTCCTTCACCGACCGCAGCGACCGACCTCGCGGCGACCGCTCCCTCCGCTGGGACGACCGGCCCCACCGCGACAGCCCCCGTCACTGGGACCGCCCACACCGGCGCGACGGCGGCGATGATCGACCCCGCCGCGACCGCTTCACCGACCGCGACGACCGGCCCCACCGCGACGGGCCTCGTGATGGGGAGCGCCGACCCCGGTGGAACGAGCGTGGCGACGACCACCCCAGACCCCGCCGCGACCGCACCCTCGACTGGGCCGATCACCCCGCCCACGACGACTCCCGTCACTGGGACCGCCCACACCGGCGTGACGACGGTGGTGACGACCGTTCCGCGCAGCGCGACGACCGGCTCCCCGACCGCGACGACGGGCCCCCGCGTGGCGGGGACGGCAATCCCGAGGCCACCGGCTCCGACGATCAACCCCGCGCCGACGCGCGGGCCGAGGAGCGCCTCCGCGACGGGGCCGACCGCCGTGGGTCGGTGCCGGCGGGTCGAGGCTCGACCGGCCGAAAACCCCGCTGGGACGATGACCGCCGCCGTCCGCCGGCGTCCGACCGGGCCCGCCCCCTGCGTGACGACAACTCTGGCGCGGGCGTCTGGCGGGACCGGGCCGACCGCTCCCAACGGTCGTGGCGGGAATCGCCGCGGCGCGACTGGGCCCAGGACCACGGCCGCGACTCCTTCGGCGGCCGGTCCGGCGCGGGCGCCCGGTCGGGCCGGGACCGGCCTGACTGGGGGCCGCGCCCGTGGAGTTCGGACTGGTCCGCCGACCACGACAGGCCGGAGCGCGAACTGCGGGCCGGCTTGGCGCCGCTGCCCGACGAGCCCCCGACGCCGGAACTCGACCCCGACGAACGGATCCCCGGCGCCATCCGGGCGGAATTGAAGGGTCTGCCGCCGGAGACCGCGGACGTGGTGGCCGCCCACCTCCTGGCGGCCGGGCGCCTGGCCGAGGAGGATCCGGCCTTGGCCTACCGCCACGCCGAGGCGGCCCGGCGCCGGGCGGCGCGTCTTCCGGTCGTGCGCGAGGCCACCGCCGAGGCCGCCTACGCGGCGGGGCTCTACGAGGAGGCCCTGGCCCAGTACCGGGTCCTGCGCCGGATGACCGGCTCGTCGGACTGCCTGCCCGTCATGGCCGACTGCCTGCGGGCGTTGGGCAAGCCGCGCGACGCCCTCAGCCTCCTGGACGAGGGTCGCCACGAGGTCCGCGACGCCGCGATGCGCGTGGAGGCCGTGATCGTCCAGGCCGGGGCGCGGGCCGACCTGGAGCAATGGGACGAGGCCGACCGCCTGTTGCGCCAGTTGATCGAACGACCGCCAGCCGGCGCGCCGAAGCCGGCCGTCGCCCGGGCGTGGCACGCCTGGGCCCAGCGCCAGGTGGAGGCCGGTCGCCCCGAGGAGGCCCGCCGTGGCTTCCAGCGCGCCGTCCGGCTGGACCCGTCCGGCCTGACCGACGCGCTGGACCGGCTGGACGACCTCGACGGCTTCCACCTCGTCGTCGACGAAGAGGCCTTGGCCGGGGAGGACGACGACAGCGCCACGCCCGCGTCGCCCTCCGACTCCGACGACGAACAGCCCCGGGGCCCAGCCAGCCCGGCCGCGGGAGTCGAGGAGGGCGAACCTTGGGCAGAACCCATCGCCGATCCCACGAGCACCGCCGACGACACCGTTCGCCGCACCCTGGACGGCGGGGCCGAACCTGCCAACGACGGGCCCTCAGACCACTTCCGTGACGCCAGGCCGGGGACGTCTGACCCGCCACCCGTCCCGGCCACCCAACCCGATTGGCCAGCCCGACCCGACGACGACACCCCCACCGCCGACGACGCCCAACCCACCGACCTACCACCGGACCACCATGACTGAGCGTCTGATCGACGCCTATCCGGCCGCCGGCTTCGACCTCGACGGCGTCATCTACCGGGGTCCGGACGTCGTGCCGGGCGCGCCCGAGACGTTGGCCGAGTTACGCCGCCTGGGGGTCACCGTCGGCTTCGTCACGAACAACGCAGCCCGGTCGCCGTCCGACGTGGCCGACCACCTCCAACGGGTCGGTGTGCCCTGCCGGCCCGACGACATCGTGACCAGCGCCCAAGCCGAAGCCCGGCTGATGGCGCGTGAACTCGATCCGGGCTCCGAGGTGCTCGTCGTCGGCAGCCGCCACCTGACGGAGGAAGTCGCCCGCGTCGGCCTTCGGCCGGTGGCCCAGCGCAGCGCCGCCTCGGCCGCCGTCGTCGTGGGCTACGAGCCGTCGCTCCGGCTGGAGGAGGTCAACCAGGGCTGCTACGCGATCCAACAGGGGGCGCGCTGGTTCGCCTGCAACAACGACGCCACGCGGCCGACCGACGAGGGCCTGGCCCCGGGCATGGGCGGCATCTTGGCCCTGATGCGCCCGGCCCTGCCGGGGCTGGAGCCGACGATCGGCGGCAAGCCCTTCCGCCCGCTGCTGGACGAGACGATGGCGCGACTCGGCACCTCCCACCTCCTTTTCGTCGGCGACCGTCTCGACACCGACATCGAGGGCGCCCGCCGGGCCGGCCTTGACTCCCTGTTCGTCTTCACGGGCAGCCACGGCAAAGCGGACCTGGTCCAGGCCGGCCCCGAGCGCCGCCCGACCTGGTTGGCCCACGACGTCCAGGGCCTCCTCCAGCCGCCCCGCCGCGCCGTCGTGGCGGGCCCGGTGGCCCGTTGCGGCCGCGCCACCGCCCGGCTGGTCGGCGACCGGGTCGACCTGGCCGAAGTCCCCCCCGACGCACACGGCCAGATGGACGCGCTGGGCGCCATCCTCGCCCTGGTCTGGCGCCAGTCCGATGCCGGCCTCACGGTCGACGCTGAAGCCGTCGTGCGCCGCCTCGACCTCGTCCCTTGACCGCGGCCTCCCGTCGCCCGCCCGGGGCAGCGCAACACACCAACCTCCCCGGAGGCTGCGCTCCCTCCCCCTCCCTCCTCCCCCGTGATGGTGGAAACGTGACGAATGGTGCGGCGGGGAATGGCCGTGCCCGACCCCTCCCCCGTGATGGTGGAAACGGCGGGGGCTTGACGGGGGTCACCCTCCCTCACCGTGACCAGCGCCACCTAAGCTGACTGTGTGGGGTACCTCTTCTGGTCGACGTGGGTCACGTTGTTGGTCATCCTCGACCCGCCCGGCCTGCTGCCGGTTTTCCTCGGGTTGACCAGCGGCCTGACCGCCAAGCAGCGCCACGCGGCCGCCCTCAAGGCCTCGCTCGTGGCGGTCGGCGTCATCGCCGTTTTCGGCCTGTTCGGCCAGCTGCTCCTGCGCTACCTCGACATCTCGGTGGCCGCTCTTCAGATCTCGGGCGGTCTCCTCCTGCTCTTGGTCGCCCTGGAACTGCTGATGGGCAAGATGGACGCCGCCGCTGCGAACGAGCCGGCCCGCGTCAATGTCGCGGTCGTACCACTGGGAACGCCACTGTTGGCCGGCCCCGGCGCCATCGTGGCGACGCTGGCGGCGGTTCAGGGCTCGACCGGCTGGACCGAGCACCTGGTCGTCGGCGGCGCCCTCCTGGCGGCGCTGGTGGCCGTCTTCGTCTTCCTCCGCTTCGCCAGCGTCATCCACGGGGTCTTGCGCGACTCCGGCACCACCCTGCTGACCCGCGTCGCTGGCCTCCTGCTGTCGGCCATCGCCGTCCAGATGATGGCGGAGGGAGTGTTGGCCTTCGCCCGCGGCTGACCGCCCGCGACGAGACCGCCCGCGATCGGGGGACGGGTCCGCCGTGAGCAGCACGAGGCAGTGGGTCCGAGGGCGGTCGCCACGGGGGGCGTCAGCCGGAGCGGGGGCGCGCGCGAGGCAGTGGGTCCGAGGGCGGTCATCCACCCCCGACGCGATGAAGGTCTCCCCGGCTCCGGATGGCGTCAGCCACCGCCCCCGTCCGTCATGTCGTCGTGCCGCAGTCTCGCCGGCTCAGGCGGGCACCAACCGCCGCCAACTCGCGATCCGGTCGGTGTCGAGCGCGGGCCCCATCAGGCCCAGGTCGAACCGTCGCACCCCCGCCCGCGTCAGCCACGGCAGCTGGTCGGCGGTCGGCCCGGCGGCGATCACCAGCGACCTGGCCACGGGGTCGGCGACCAGGTCGAGGAGGTGGTCGAGCCCGTGGGCCAGGTCCCGGGCGGAGCCGGCCGTCAGCACGCCGTCCAGGCGCGGCAGCCCGACGACCGCCGCCCAAGCCGCCGCCGGGTCGAAGGCCGAGTCGATGACCCGGTCGCAGGTCCACGGCCAGTCGCCCTCGGCGCCCAGCGCCGTCAGCACAGGAACGTCGAGCTGGCCCAAGTCGTTGAGGAAGCCGAACTGGAACCCGTCGGCGCCGGCCTCGAGGTAGCTCCAGATCAGCCCGCGCAACCGCGTGATCTCGCCGCCGTCGGTGCCGAAGCCGGCCCGCAGGCGGAGCAGGACGCGCAGGTCGACGGTGGTGGCGGCCCGGATCTCGGCCACGTCGTCGGGGGCCGGAGAGCCGAGGCCGAAGTCGTGTTCCTTGACCACCACCAGCCGGTCCACGTCCTCGGCCGTCGCCCGCCGGGCCTGCCGCGCCGTCGTCACCTCGACCTGAAGAAAACCCCTCATGGGCCCATCATGGCGCACCAAGCCGGCCTCCCGGGCGGCAGCCAGCGGCGACTGCGGGCCAGGCCGGCGGCCCGCGGCGACGTGGTACGTCCCGCCCCCCACGAGGCGGCGCCCCTCTCAGCGCTCTTCTTGGCCCAGGATGAAGCGCTCCAGCCGGGCTCGGCCGGCGGTGTCCTCCAGTTGCACCGGCGGCGACTTCATCAGGTAGGCCGAGGCGGCCAGCACGGGGCCGCCGAGGCCCCGGTCGGCGGCGATCTTGACGGCCCGGATGGCGTCGATGATGATGCCGGCCGAATTGGGCGAGTCCCAGACCTCGATCTTGCACTCCAGGTTCAGCGGCACCCCGCCGAAGGCCCGCCCCTCCATCCGGACGTAGGCCCACTTGCGGTCGTCCAGCCAGGGCACATAGTCGCTCGGCCCGATGTGGACGTTGCGTTCGCCCAACTCGTGGTCGAGGTTGGAGGTGACGGCCTGCGTCTTGGAGATCTTCTTCGACTCCAGCCGGTCGCGCTCCAGCATGTTCTTGAAGTCCATGTTGCCGCCGACGTTGAGCTGGTAGGTCCGGTCGAGGACGACGCCGCGGTCCTCGAACAGGCGCGCCAGGACGCGGTGGACGATGGTGGAGCCGACCTGGGACTTGATGTCGTCGCCGATGATCGGCACGCCGGCGTCCTCGAACTTCTTGGCCCAGGCCGGGTCGGAGGCGATGAAGACGGGCAGGGCGTTGACCATCGCCACGCCGGCGTCGAGACAGCACTGGGCGTAGAACTTGTCGGCCTGCTCGGAGCCGACCGGCAGGTAGGAGACCAGGACGTCGGCGTGGGCCTCCCTCAGCGCCGCGACGACGTCGACCGGGTCCTCGGCCGACTCCTCGATGGTCTGGCTGTAGTAGAGGCCGAGCCCGTCGAGCGTGGGACCGCGCTGGACGACGACGCCGGTGGCCGGCACCTCGGCGATGGTGATCGTGTTGTTCTCCGAGGCCCGCGTGGCGTCGGCCAGGTCCAGGCCAACCTTCTTGGCGTCGACGTCGAAGGCGGCGACGAACTCGACGTCGCGCACGTGGTAAGGGCCGAAGCGGACGTGCATCAGGCCGGGCACCTGGGCGTCGTCGGGGGTGTCGCGATAGTGCTGGACTCCCTGGATCAACGACGTGGCGCAGTTCCCCACGCCGACGATCGCCACGCGGATAGCAGGCATTCCATACTCCTTTTCGCTCGTCACACGTCGTGGCCGGCGCCGCCGGCCGACTGGGCCGGGCCGTGGAATCGGGGAGCCCTGTGGGACAAGTGCCCAGTCGCTCCGAGGCGGCAATGCCACGCCCACAGGCGGAACTGAGCCGTGACGGACGGTACTGGTGGGAGGTGGCACTGTCAATCTTGCCCCCGGCGCGTCCCCGCGCTCTGGGCGCCTGGCCAGCGGCGTTGGGCGACCGGACGCGCGGCTTCGGGGCTGTATGCTCCGTCTGTCCGTGCCCGCCGCCCCCGAAAGTCACCGATGGACGTTCTCCACGCTCTCTGGTCGGTCGATCACGGGTTGGCTCTGTGGGGCGAGGACGCCCAGGCGGCCGTCAAGAGCAAGAGCCAGGCGTTGCGCGTGGCCCGGCCCCACCCGTTCGCGGCGCCGACGTCGACGCTGACCGGTGCCTGCGGCGGCCAGCCCGGCCACCTCAGGCTGGCGCTTCCCTCCCTGCTGACGGCGCCGCTCGACTCGCCCGATCTCCTGCGCCTGACACCCCGGCCGCGTCCCACCTCGGCCCCCACCCTGCGCCCCTGGACCGTCCCGGTCACGCTGCTGTCCGGCGCCGAGGCCCTGCAGTTCCTGACCCAGGACCCCGAGGCCGATCCCCTTGATGTCCGCTTGGCCCAGTCCATCGGGTTCTTCCGCTCGCTGGCCTCGTTCGCCGTCGACTTGGTCGAGCGCGGCCGGGTCGTCCCGACGATCACCGAGGGGGTTCACGAGGGCGGCGACCGGGCCGCCTGGCGACCCCTCCTGCAGGGTCCCGACGCGGCCTACCTGGCCGCCCTGGCGGTCGCCTTGCCCCCGGTCTGCCGGGCCCTCGTGACGGACATCGACGACTTGACCGGCCTCGATCCGGCCGATCTGACCGCGGCCGCCCTGGCCGAGCTGACCGACGCGGCGGTCCGGCGGCCCTGGGCGGAGCGGCCCGGCGGCCTGGTCGAGGCCCTGGCCAAACCACGCGGCCGCCCGAACGCGCTGGCCCGGGCGGCCGAGGCCTGGCTGCGGGCGCTGACCGGCGACCCCGTGATCGACGCGCCGGCCGGGGACGTCGAGAAGTTGCGGCGGCTGCTGGCGCCGTGGGACCAGCTCGGCGCCGGCGTGGCGGGGTCGGCCCGGCTGGTGCTGCGGCTGAGCGAGATCGCTCCCGACCAGCCTGACGACGAGGTCGTCGTGGCGGCCACCGAAGAACCCCCGACCGGCCCCGGCCAGCCTGTCGACGCGGTCGTCGCGGCCATCACCGGACAACCGCTGACCGACCCCGACCAGCCTGTCGACGCGGTCGTCGCGGCCCTCACCGCGGCACCCCCGACCGGCCCCGGCCGCGTCCGCTGGACCGTCGACTTCGCCCTCCAGTCCGTGGCCGATCCCAGTCTGATCGTCGACGCCGGCCAGGTCTGGCTCGGCACGAGCGGCTTGGACCGCTGGTTCGACAAGCCCGATCAAACCCTGCTGGCGGAATTGGCCCGGGCCTCGACGGTCTATCCGCCGATCGGGCAGGCCCTGCGGCAGGCCACCCCGACCTTGCTGCCCTTGAACGACGCCGACGCCTACGCCTTTCTCACGCGGCACGCCGGGGCGCTCGACCTGGCCGGCGTCGTCGTGCAACTGCCGGGCTGGTGGCTGCGCCGCCCCCGCCTCGGCCTGCGCGCCCACGCCACGCCCAGCGAAGCCGGCGGCGTCACGGAGGGCATGCTGACGGCGGAAGCGCTGTACGACTTCTCGTGGCAACTGGCGGTCGGCGACCAGGTGCTGAGCGACGAGGAGATGGACGCCCTGGTCGAGGCCAAGACGCCGCTCGTCTCGTTGCGCGGCCAGTGGATCGCCTTCGACCCCGAGCGGCTGCGCCGGGGGCTGGAGTTCGTCCGGGCCAGCCGGGAACGGGCCGAGCGGCGGACGGCGGGCGACATCGTGGCGCTGGCGCTGGGCCAAGGGCCGGGCGATCTGCCGGTCGAGGTCCTCGCGTGCACCGCCGAGGGGCTGCTCGGCGAGTTGCTCGACGGCACGCTGGCGGATCGCCTGCGCCCGGTCGATCCCCCGACGTGGTTCGCCGCCACGCTGCGGCCGTACCAGCAGCGGGGCCTGTCCTGGCTGTCCTTCCTCGGCCGGCTCGGCCTGGGGGCCTGCCTGGCCGACGACATGGGCCTGGGCAAGACGATGCAGATCCTGGCTCTGGAAGCGTTGGAGCGCGACGGGGCTGGGGCGCTGGCGGGACGACCCCCCGCCAACCCGGCGCTCAACGACTCCTCGGACGCCGGACACATCCCGGCCCGGCGCTCCCGCAGCAGCGCGCTGAGCGAGCCGGCCGGCACCGGCGTGACCTTGACGACAGGACGCGGCGCCGGCGTGACCCCGACGGGAGGACCCAGCGCCAGCGGGACCTCGACAGGTGGACGCGGTGCCGGCGGGACTGCGGCACGCCGTCGGCGCGCGGCGGACCCCTCCCCCGCCCCGGCGACCCCCCACCGGCCGACGCTCGTCATCTGTCCGGTCTCGCTCGTGGGGACCTGGCAGCGCGAGGCGGCCCGGTTCGCGCCGGCCCTGCGCGTGATCGCCCATTACGGGCCCGAGCGCCTCCACGGGGCCGACCTGGCCGTCGCCCTCGACCACGTCGACCTCGTCGTCACGACCTACCAGATTCTGATCCGCGACCTCGAGGACCTGACGCCGATCACGTGGCGGCGGATCGTCGTCGACGAGGCCCAGAACGTCAAGAACGCCGAGACGCAGGCCGCCCGGGCCGTCCGCCGGCTCGACGCCGGCCAACGGGTGGCGCTGACCGGGACGCCGGTCGAGAACAAGCTGGCCGAGCTGCGCACGATCCTCGACTTCTGCAACCCCGGTTTCCTGGGCTCGCCCGAGTCGTTCCGGGCCCGCTTCGCCAACCCGATCGAGCGGACGGGCGACGCCGAGGTGGCCCAGCGCCTGCGCACGATGACCCAACCGTTCATCCTCCGCCGGCTCAAGACCGACCGCCGCGTCATCGAGGACCTGCCGGACAAGATCGAGACGAAGCAGAATTGCCTGCTGCTGCCCGAGCAGGCGTCGCTCTACCAGGCGGTCGTGACCGACATGATGGAGCGCATCGGAAACTCTTCGGGCATCGAGCGGCGCGGCCTCATCCTGGCCACGCTGACCAAGCTGAAGCAGGTCTGCAACCATCCGGCGCACTTCCTCCACGACGGCTCGCCGATCGGGCGCCGCTCGGGCAAGATCGCCCGGCTCGACGAGATCGTCGACGAAATCCTGGCCGCCGGCGGCAAGGCGTTGATTTTCACGCAATTCACCGAATTCGGCGATTTGTTGGTGCGCCACCTTTCCGCCCGCTTCGCCCGACCGGTGGCCTACTTGCACGGCCAGGTGACCCGGCGCCGGCGTGACGAGATCGTGGCCGAGTTCCAGTCGGAGGGCGGACCGTCGCTGTTCGTCTTGTCCCTCAAGGCGGGCGGCACCGGGCTGACGCTGACGGCGGCCAACCACGTCATCCACGTCGACCGCTGGTGGAACCCCGCGGTCGAGAACCAGGCCACCGACCGGGCCTTCCGCATCGGCCAGCGGCGCAACGTGCAAGTCCACACCTTCGTCACCACGGGCACGCTGGAGGAGCGCATCGACGCCATGATCGAGCAGAAGAAGGCCCTGGCCGACCTCATCGTCGGCGACGGCGAGGGCTGGCTGACCGAGCTGAGCACCGACGACCTGCGCCAGGTTTTCGCCTTGTCGAGGGAGGCCACCGGTGACTGACTCGTCTCCTCGGTGGGCGTCTTCCGTCCCATCATCCGTTCTCGCCTTGTCGAGGGAGGCCACCGGTGACTGACCGCTGGTACCCGCCGGCGTCGCGCCCCCGTGATGTGGCCGACGGGTTGAAGGCCCGCTCGAAGCGGGGCGCCATCGGCACGAGCTGGTGGTCGACGCGCTTCATCGAGGTGCTGGAGACCTTCGGGTTGGGCAACCGGCTGGCCCGCGGCCGGCACTACGCCCGGCGCGGCCAGGTCATCGACCTCGCTGTCGCGCCGGGCGAGGTCCGGGCCCACGTCCAGGGCAGCCGCCGCCAGCCCTACCTGGTGCGGCTGGGGCTGCGCGCCTTCGGCAAGGCGCAATGGCTGGCGGTGGCCGACGAGATGGTGGCCAACGCCTGGTACGCCGCCAAGCTCCTGTCCGGCGACATGCCGACCGATATCGAGGACCTCTTCGCCCGGGTCGAGCTGTCGCTCTTCCCGCGGTCGGCCCACGAATTGGACATGGATTGCTCGTGCCCGGACTGGCAGGTGCCGTGCAAGCACATCGCGGCGGTCTTCTACCTGCTGGCCGAGGCTTTCGACGACGACCCTTTCCTGATCCTGGCCTGGCGCGGACGGCCGCGTGAGGATTTGTTGGCGCTGGTGGCCAGCAAGCGGCTGGGCGCGGTCGGCGCCGCCGCTGAGTCCGGGCCGCTGGTGCCGGCGCTGAGCGAATGCCTGGACGGCTATTTCACGGTCGGCCCGCTGGCGTCCCCGGGGTTGCCGCCCGGGGCGCGCAGTGTGCTCGACCAGCTGCCGGCGGTCGACCTGACGGTGCGGGGCGTGCCGCTGACCGAGGCCCTGCGCCCGGCCTACCCGGACGCCTGAGCGGGCGCGGCGGCACTCTCCGGCCGACACCCGCCGGGACCCCCGGCAGAGGCCGACTCGAGCCCGTGAAAAGGTGTGGTCACAGGTGGCTAGAGTTCTGTCATGGCAGCCCCGCGCGTCTTCATTTCTTACGCCCACGACAATCCGGACCACGAGCGGGCGGTCAACGATTTCTGGGTTTTCCTGCGCCAGGACTGCGGCATCGACGCTCGATTGGATGTCTACGCCGCCCAATTCCCCCAGGATTGGCCGCTCTGGATGGAGGGCCAGATCGCTGAGGCCGATTTCACGCTGATGATCGCCTCGCCGGACTACCGCGCCCGGGCCGGCCTCGAGGCGGTCCCCGACGTCGGGCGGGGCGTCCAATGGGAGGGCCGGCTCATCCGCGATGCCTTCGACCGGGACCAGCGGGCCGCGCGACAGCGCTTCCTCGGCGTGGTGTTGCCCGGGCGGTCGGCCGACGATCTGCCGACGTGGTTCGCGCCGACCTCGCAGATCTACTTCAGCGTGAGTTCGTTCACGCAGTCCGGCGCGGAACCCCTGTTGCGCCTCCTGCTCAACCAGCCACGCCCGGCGCCGCCGCTGGGGGCGCCGTTGGCGTTCGACCGTTCGCCTCTGGGAGCCGTGACCGTCCCCGCGACCCCGGGCGCGACGGCCGCGACCGCTCTGCGCCACCCGGGACCGGTGCCGACCGCCCTCCGATTGACTCTGACCCAGACCGCCCCCGATCACGTCCATGTCCAGACCGACGGGATCTTGTCCGACAGCCGCGACGCCGCCTGGCCGCCCGTCCGCTGGGACATCCTCCCATCAGTGGCCAAGGTTGACCCGCTCATGGCCGAGCGGCGCCTGCGCCGGGCCGGCCGCGAGCTGGCCCGGGCCCTGTTCGGCGAGGCGGCGCAGGTCCAATTGGCTGGCCTGGTCGCCCGGCTCCTGCCGGAACAGGGCCTCGACCTCACCGTCATCGCCGATTCCACGCTGTTGGCCGGGCTGCCGCTCGAACTCCTCTGGCTCCCCGGGACTCCCCGACCGCTCGCCCTGGAACCGGGTGTCACGCTGTCCCGCCAGGTCGCCCGCGCCCCGAGGGCCGAGCCGGTCCGGCTGGCCGGCCCCACCAAGATCCTGGCGGCCGTGGCAGCTCCCGAGGGTCCCCAGCCCTTGGACGTCGAGGCGGAGATGCAGGCCATCCTCGACGCCACGAGGGTGGCGGCCGGACAAGGTCAGCTGCGTGTCCTGGAGGTGGCCGAGCGGGACTTGATCAGGGAGGCCATCGCCGGCGACCACTTCCACGTCCTCCACCTGTCGGCTCACGGCTCGGCCACCGGGTTGACTCTGGAGACGGCCGACGGCCAGCCCGACGACATCACGGCCGAAGGGCTCGTCACGTGCCTGAAGCGCAGCCACCGGCCTGTGCCGCTGATCGTCTTGTCGTCGTGTTCGGCGCTCAATCCCGACGGCCTCGCCCTGGCCGGCGCCCTGATCGACCACGGGGCCGACCGGGTCATCGCGATGCAGGCCAGCGTCTCGGACCAGTACGCCACGGAGTTGACGAAGGAGTTGTACACCAACCTGGTCCGTCACCCGGACCGCCCGGTCGGCGCCGCCCTGGCCGATGCCCGCCAAGAGGTCGAAGACCGGCGCCAGCGGCAGGCCGAGGCCCAACCGGACCGACCCCGGCCCGAATGGCCCGTGGCCACACTCTGGCGGGCGGCCGACGACGCCCCCCTGGTCGATCCGGCGGCCCCGGCGGAACGGCTCAGCCGGCCGCAGACCTTCGCCGAGGGTGGCCAAGTCCGGGAACTCACACTCGGCCAGCTCATCGGCCGCCGGGCCGAAACGCGGCAGGCCCTGGCGGTCTTCCGGCGTCGGCCCGACGCCCAAGCCCGCCACGGCGCGGTCGGCGGGGTCATCCTGACGGGTCTCGGCGGCATCGGCAAGAGCGCCATCGCCGGCCGCGTGATCCGGTGGCTGCGCGACGAGGGCTGGCTCCCGGTCGTCCACGAGGGGCTGTGGAATCCGGCCCGTCTGTTCGCCGACGTGGCGCAGGCCCTGGTCGATGTCGAGGCGACGACGGCCGAGGCGCTGGGCGCCGACTTGGACGACCGTGTCAAGGTGCTGGTGGTCCAGCGCGCGCTGTCCCTGCACCGCCTCTTGCTCGTGTTCGACGATTTCGAGCAGAACCTCACCCGCGGCCCGGGCGACCCAGTGTTCTTGGACACGGAGGCCGGCCAATCCACGCTGGGCGAGGTGCTGGCGGGCTTGGCCGTCAGCGCCGCCCGGGCGCCGACGGGCGGCGGGCTGCTCATCACGTCGCGCTTCCCGTTGCCCGGCGCCGCCAGCCGGGCCCTGGCCCGGATCGACGTGCCCCCTCTGAGCCACGCCGAGTGGCAGCGCCTGCTCGTGCGCCTGCCGGCGCTGAGCGACCTGTCCGACGACGACCGGCGGGTCGTCCGGGCGTCGATCGGCGGCCACCCCCGGCTGCTCGAGTTCCTCGACGCCCTCCTGCGGTCGGGCCAGGCTCAACTGGCCGAGGTCACGGAGCGCCTCCACCGGCTGCTC
>JGI20166J26741_11643362_pt1 | contig 22689 bp, 23 predicted proteins | sample TergutCu122P5_FD_26741 | JGI IMG/M metagenome (IMG submission 26741)
CCAAGCCAATCGGTGGTGCCCATGGGCAGGATCGAACTGCCGACCTCTCCCTTACCAAGGGAGTGCTCTACCACTGAGCCACATGGGCCTACCTTGAAACATCGACCGCGCTACAACATGGAGCGGGTGAAGGGAATCGAACCCTCGTCTTAAGCTTGGAAGGCTTCAGCTCTACCATTGAGCTACACCCGCTCAATCCACACCCACAGCACCCATAAACTACGGTATCGACCTGGTGGAGGGGGAAGGATTCGAACCTTCGAAGGCAGAGCCGACAGATTTACAGTCTGTTCCCGTTGACCGCTTGGGTACCCCTCCAGAAGAACGCGAGATTATCCGTGCCCGCTCAAATGCTGTCAACATTCACCCCACAAAAAAACCGGCGGTTGCCGGTTTCTTTGTGGGCGAAGAAGAAATGATCAGTGAGCCAGAACCCAGGTCACCAGCCGCTTCGCTTCGTCTTCGGTCACGTTGTTCGGCGGCATCGGGACCTGGCCCCAGTTGCCCTTGCCGCCGGCCTTGACCTTGGCGGCCAGCGTCGCCACCGCGCCTGCGTCACCCTTGTACTTGGCGGCGACATCCTTGTAAGCCGGGCCGACCAGCTTCTTGTCGACCTGGTGGCAGGAGAAGCAGTTTTTGGCCTTGGCCAGGGCTTCCTCGTCCGCAGCATGGACTTGACCAGCCATTACAATGCCGGCTGCAACCATCATGACGCCATAAACAGATTTCATTCTCTCACTCCGTGATTTGAGTTGGTGGGGGAAAACCGGTTCGGATGATAGAGCCTTTTCAAGCGCTTGCAAACTGCTACGAGAGCAACATTTTTCTCGGCGCAGGCAATACGTCCGTAAGCGATTAACGACGCACGGCGGCGGCGGTTGACACGGCGGCTCGCGCTTTCAGCAGTGAGTCACTCCGGGCTGAAGCCCGGAGCTTCCTCGCCACGAGTTTGGGGTGCCTCCGGCACCGAAATCACGCTGGGCTCGCTTGACCCCGGCCTGAAGGCCGGGACTTCTCGCTTGCGCCGTGGTCATTTGCGCCGCTGGATTTGCCTGACATCGCGCACCGCTCCCTTGTCGGCCGAAGTCGCCATCAGGGCATAGGCTTGCAGCGCCGGCGAAACGACTCGCTGGCGGGCGACGGGTTGCCAGGCAGTTTCGCCGCGCGCTTCCATCGCCGCCCGCCGGCGGGCCAGTTCGTCGGCGGCAATGGCCAGATGGATGCGGCGTTGGGGGATGTCGACCTCGATCGTGTCGCCCTCCTCGACCAGCGCGATGGCGCCGCCGTCGGCCGCTTCCGGCGAGGCGTGGCCGATGGAGAGGCCGGAGGTGCCGCCGGAAAAACGGCCATCGGTGAGCAAGGCGCAGGCTTTGCCCAGGCCCATCGATTTCAGATAGGAGGTCGGGTAGAGCATCTCCTGCATACCCGGCCCGCCCTTCGGGCCTTCGTAGCGGATGACGACGACGTCGCCGGCGACGATGCGGCCGCCGAGGATGCCGTCCACCGCCGCTTCCTGGCTCTCGAACACGCGCGCCCGGCCGGTGAAGCGCCAGATGGATTCGTCGACGCCCGCCGTCTTGACGATGCAGCCATCCTCGGCGATGTTGCCGTAGAGCACGGCCAGGCCGCCGTCCCTGGAATAGGCGTTGGCCTGGTTGCGGATGCAGCCGTGTGTGCGGTCGAGATCGAGTTCGTTGTAGCGGCAGTCCTGGGCAAAGGCGGTCTGGGTCGGCACGCCGCCCGGTGCGGCCTTGAAGAATTCGTGCACCGTGATGTCGCGCTCGCGCACCACGTCCCAGCGGTCAATCGCCTCGCCGAGATTTCTGGCGTGCACCGTCGGGACTTCGCGGTGCAGCAGACCGGCGCGATCCAGTTCGCCGAGGATGCCCATGATGCCGCCGGCGCGGTGCACGTCCTCGATATGGTATTTGTCGGTCATCGGCGCCACCTTGCACAGGCAGGGCACGGAGCGCGAAATGCGGTCGATGTCGGCCATCGTGAAATCGACGCCAGCCTCCTGGGCAGCGGCCAGGATGTGCAGCACGGTATTGGTCGAGCCCCCCATCGCCACGTCGAGCGTCATCGCATTCTCGAAAGCGGCGCGGGTGGCGATCGAGCGCGGCAGCACCGAGGCGTCCTCCTGCTCGTAATAACGCTGGCAGAGTTCGACGGCGAGACGGCCGGCGCGCAGGAACAGCGCCTTGCGGTCGGCGTGCGTGGCGACCAGGGTGCCGTTGCCGGGCAGGCTCAAGCCCAGCGCCTCGGTCAGGCAGTTCATCGAATTGGCGGTGAACATGCCGGAACAGGAGCCGCAGGTCGGGCAGGCGGAACGCTCGATTTCGGCAAGATCGGCCTCGGGCACGGCGCTGTCGGCGGCCTTGACCATGGCGTCGATGAGGTCGAGGTGGATCACCTTCCCCTGTATCTTGACCTTGCCGGCCTCCATCGGCCCGCCGGAGACGAACACCGCCGGAATATCGAGGCGCATGGCGGCCATCAGCATGCCCGGCGTGATCTTGTCGCAATTGGAAATGCACACCAGCGCGTCGGCGCAGTGGGCATTGACCATGTATTCGACCGAATCGGCAATCAAATCGCGCGACGGCAGGGAATAGAGCATGCCGCTATGGCCCATGGCGATGCCGTCGTCAATGGCGATGGTATTGAACTCCTTGGCGACGCCGCCGGCCGCCTCGATTTCGCGCGCCACCAGTTGCCCCATGTCCTTGAGATGCACATGCCCCGGCACGAACTGGGTGAAGCTGTTGACCACGGCGATGATGGGTTTGTTGAAATCGCCGTCCCGCATGCCGGTCGCCCGCCACAGGGCGCGGGCGCCGGCCATGTTGCGGCCGTGGGTCGAGGTATGGGAACGATATTGCGGCATGGTTTCTCTCCGTCGGGGCGGGCGCCGGAATGCCGGGCGCGAACTATAATCGGCCGATTCTAGCCCACTCCGTTCCGCCGATGCTTGTTCACCCCCAGTTCGACCCGGTCGCTTTTTCGCTCGGCCCGCTGACGATTCGCTGGTATGGCCTGATGTACCTGGTCGCCTTCGCCCAGTTTGTGCTGCTCGGCCGCTGGCTGATTCGCCATCGCCAGGCCGCCTTGACCGTCGAGCAACTCGACGATCTGCTCTTTTACGGCATGCTCGGCGTCATCGTCGGCGGCCGGCTCGGTCAGGTGCTGTTCTACGAACCCGCCCATTTCCTCGCCCATCCGCTGGAAATCGTCGCCGTCTGGAAGGGCGGCATGAGTTTTCACGGCGGCTTTCTCGGCGTCCTGGCGGCGATGGCGCTGTGGGCGAAAAAGCACCGCATGGTCTGGCTCGATGTCACCGACTTCATCGCGCCGCTGGTGCCGCTCGGCCTGGCCGCCGGACGTCTGGGCAATTTCATCAATGGCGAACTGTGGGGGCGCCTCGCCTCGCCCTCGCTGCCTTGGGCGATGGTCTTTCCGCAGGCCGGCGATCTTCAGCCGCGGCATCCGTCGCAGCTTTACCACATCGGCCTGGAGGGCATCGCGCTGTTCGTCATCCTGTGGCTGTTCAGCCGCAAAAAGCGGCCGCGCGGCGCGGTTTCGGGCGTCTTTCTGATCGGCTACGGCGCCTTTCGCTTCATCACCGAATATTTCCGCGAGCCGGATGCCGGCATCTTCGGCCAGTCCTACACCATCAGCATGGGCCAGTGGCTGTCGCTGCCGATGATCGTCGCCGGGCTGCTGCTGTTGTCGCTGGCTTACCGGAAAAAGGCTCTATAGTTATCCCCTCGCTCATTGACAGGAACCCTCTCATGACACGTCCCTTCAAGGTTCTCGGCATCCAGCAGATCGCCATCGGCGGCCCGTCCAAGGACAAGCTGCGCCGGCTGTGGGTCGATATGTTCGGCCTCGACGTCAGCAGCACCTTCGTTTCCGAGCGCGAAAATGTCGACGAGGACATCTGCGCCATGGGCAGCGGCCCGTTCAAGGTCGAGGTCGACCTGATGCAGCCGCTCGACCCGGAAAAAAAGCCCGCCGTGCACGCCACCCCGCTCAATCACGTCGGCCTGTGGATCGACGATCTGCCCAGGGCCGTCGAATGGCTCTCCGCCAACGGCGTGCGTTTCGCGCCGGGCGGCATCCGTAAGGGCGCGGCCGGTTTCGACATCACCTTTTTGCATCCCAAGGGCAACGAGGAGTTCCCGATCGGCGGCGAAGGCGTGTTGATCGAACTGGTGCAGGCGCCGCCCGAGGTCGTCAGCGCCTTCGCCAGGCTGGCCGGCCAATAGGGTCTGACGATGGCGGAACCGAGCGCAGACGAACGGGCCGCCCAGGCGGCGCTGGAGTCGACCCTGGCCGCTACCGCCGCCGTGCTGCCGTTGCTGGTCAAGCCACGGCCGCCGCGTTTTCCGGCTGCGCTGAACGAACGCTGGCTGGCCGCCGGCAAGCAACTGCGGCAGGTCTGGGCAAGGCGTCAGACAGAAACCAGCGAAGCGCTGCGTCAGGCCGTGTTCGCCCTTTACGCCGTCGCCCTCGACAGCCGCGACGCCGATTGTCTGGCCCTTGGCGAAGCCCTGGCCAGCGCCGCCGACCGGCTCGACCACGGCCAGCCGCCGGCGCAACTGCTGACCGCCCTCTGCGCTGCCATCGAATGCCTGGCCGAGCCGGCCGGACTCGAACACGACGCCTTTGCCCAGCGCGCCCGGCATTTCGCCCAGCGCCTGACGCAAGCCGCCGAACTGCCGGACGCCTATCGCCGCTCGCCGCTGATCGACCGCCTGTTCGTCAGTGAAACCGAGGAACGCCTCACGCTGATGCGGGAAGCGCTGGCGGCGCTGCCGCCGGATGCGGTGCGACTCAAGGCGGAAGCGGCGCAGCTTGCCGAGCAGGCCGAAATGATCGAACTCTACGGGTTGATGCACCTGGCGCGCGGCCTGGCCGGACGGATCGGCGGCGCGACCGATCTCGAACATCCGGCTATCCGGGCCGACCTGGAAAACCGCCTGCGGCAACTGCGTGAGACCCTGGCCGTCCTGGATGGCGGCTGAATCCCGGCGCTGGAGCTACATCAGAAACAGCGTCGCCAGCCCCAGAAAGATGAAGAAACCGCCGGAATCGGTCAGAGCGGTAATCATCACCGAACTGCCGATGGCCGGGTCGGCGCCGAATTTTTGCCGCAGCAGCGGAATGCCGACGCCGGCGGTCGCAGCGAGCAACAGGTTGAGCGTCATCGCCGCGGTCAGCACCAGGCCGAGCGCCGCGCTGTGATAGAGCCACCAGGCGACAACGCCGAGCAGGCCGCCCCAGATGAGGCCGTTGATGCTGGCGACGCTCAACTCCTTCTTCAGCAGGCGGCGCATGGCGTCGCTCTGCACCTGGCCCATGGCGATGGCGCGCACGATCATGGTGATGGTCTGGTTGCCGGAATTGCCGCCGATGCCGGCAACGATGGGCATCAGCGCGGCCAGGGCGACCAGTTTTTCGATGGAACCTTCGAACGCGCCGATCACCCGCGAGGCGATGAAGGCGGTGACCAGGTTGATGGCCAGCCACGCCCAGCGGTTTTTCACCGAATCCCAGACCGAGGCGAAGATGTCCTCCTCCTCTTTCAGGCCGGCCTGGGCCAGTTGTTCGTGCTCGGCTTCTTCGCGGATGTAGTCGACCACCTCATTGACGGTGACGCGGCCAACCAGCTTGCCGTCGGCATCGACCACCGGCGCCGACACCAGGTCGTAGCGGTCGAAAGCCCTGGCCGCTTCTTCGGCCAGATCGTCCGGCTCCAGCTTGATGAAATCGGTCTGCATCAGCGCCCCGACCTCAACCTCGGGGTCATTGACCAGCAGCACGTTGAGCGACAGCACGCCCTTCAGATAGTCGTTGCGGTCGACGACGAACAACTGATCGGTGTGGTCGGGCAATTCGTCGAAGCGGCGCAGATAGCGCAGCACCACTTCGAGCGTGACATCCTCGCGCACGGTGACCATGGCGAAATCCATGATCGCGCCGACCGAACTTTCGGGGTAGGACATCGCCGAGCGCAGTTGCTCGCGCTCCTCGACCGTCATGCCGCGGAAAACGTCGTCGATGACCTCCTGCGGCAAATCGGGCGCCAGGTCGGCCAGTTCGTCGGCGTCGAGCGTCTCGGCGGCGGCGACCAGTTCGTTGGGCGCCATCGCCTCGATCAGGCTCTCGCGGACGGCATCCGAGACTTCGAGCAGAATCTCGCCATCGCGCTCGGCCTTGACCAGATCCCAGGCAATCAGGCGCTCGTCGAGCGGCAGCGCTTCGAGAATGTAAGCGATGTCGGCCGGGTGCATCGGCGCCAGCTTGTGCCGCAGTTCGTGCAGATGCTGCTGGCGCACGATGTCCTCGGCCAGATCCTGACGCGGCCCTTCCTGGCGGCGCACCAGATCCTCGACCAGCTTGTGCCGGGCGAGCAGGGTCTGCACCTCGGAGAGGCGCGCCTGCAAGTCTTCCGTATCGGTCAGCGGGGCTTCTTCGCTCATGGTGCAGTGCGGCAAAAGGTCGTTCATTCTAGCACTGGCCGGACCCGGCTGGCCGGATGGCATACTGACGGTTTTTCTGCTCGCCGCCATGACCGACATCCTGCATCTCTGCGCCACGGCGCGCCTGGCGCAAACGCTGCGCGGCGCGCCGGCGGCTGACCGGGTCTGGCGCACGCCGCGAGCGCTGACGCTCGGCCAGTGGTTCGCCGCGCTGGCCGAGGAAGCAGAGCTTGGCGGCCTGGCCGAATTGCCGGCGGCGCTCGATCCCTTTGCCGAAAGCCTGCTCTGGGAACAGATCGTCGCCGCTTCGCTGACGGCCGGCGCGGCGCTGTTCGACGTTCCCGGCATGGCGGCGGCGGCGGCCGAGGCGCAGGCGCTGACGCGAATCTGGAAGCTGCGCCCGGCCATCGGGGCGCTCATTGGCCCGCTCTCCGACGAGGCGCGGCTATTCACCGGCTGGCAGGCCGAGTTCGAGCGGCGCTGCCGCAAGGCCGGCTGGATCGACGCCGCCGGCCTGCACCGCCGGCTGATCGAACGGCTCGCCGCCGGCCATTTCGTTTTGCCCGCGCGGATCGAACTACACGGCTTCGACCGGCGCACGCCGCTGGAGGATGATCTGCTGGCGGCTTTGGCCGGCCGTGGCGTCGAGGTCGTCGCCGAAGTGAGCGGACACTCTCCGCCCGCCACGACAGGCCGGGTTGGCCGCCTGGGCTGCGCCGATCTGGCCGGCGAATGCGCCGCCGCCGTCGCCTGGGCGCAACGCCATCTGGCGGCCCATCCGGGCTGCCGGCTGGGGCTGATCGCCCCCGATCTGGCCGGCGTGCGCGACCGTCTGGAATTTTTGCTCGACGACGTGTTGCATCCGGCGGCGATTCGCCCGGATGCCGCCGAATCGCCGCGCTGCTTCAATTTTTCGCTCGGCCGGCCGCTGGCCGAACAGCCGCTGGTGAAGAGCGCTCTCGCCTTGCTGCAACTGGGCGATGGCCGGGCCAGGGTCGAACAGGCGCGGCTGTCGGCCTTGCTGCTGGCCGGCGGCTGGTCGGTGGCGACCGAGGCCGACGGCCGGGCATTGCTCGATCGGGCCATGCGCCGCGAGTTGCCGTATTTCACCAATCTGCGGGCGCTGTTGCGCCTGGCCAAGCGCCTGGAGGGCGAGGTGTTCTGCCGGCGCAGCGCGGCGGCGCTGGCGGCCTTGTCCGAGGCGCTGACCGCCGCCCGCCGCAGCCAGACGCCGGCGTCATGGTCGGCCGTTTTCCGCCAGGCGCTGCACGCCGCCGGCTGGCCCGGCGACCGGCCCTTATCCAGCCACGAATTCCAGACCCGCCGCGCTTTTGATGACGTGCTCGACGCCTTCGCCCGGCTCGATCCGCTGCTCGGCCATCTGCATCTTGCCGACGCGGTGCGCCGGCTCGGCCAGTTGTGCCGGGCGCGCATCTTCCAGCCGGAAACCCGCGGCCAGCCGGCCATTCAGGCGCTCGGCACGCTCGAAAGCGCCGGTTTGCGCTTCGACGCGCTGTGGGTCATGGGCATGAACGACGACCAGTGGCCGCCGCCGCCCCGGCCCAGCCCGCTGCTGCCCGTCGAAGCGCAGCGCGCCGCCGGCAGCGCCCACGCCAGCGCCGAGGTCGAACTCGATTTTGCCCGCCGCGTGCATCAGCGCTTGCTGCGCTCGGCCCCGGAAGTGGTTTTCTCCTGGGCCAGGGCCGACGGCAACCGGGTGCTGCGCCCGAGTCCGCTGCTGGCCGGACTGCCCGATCTGGATTGTCCGCCGCCCGCTTTGCCCACCGTTGCCGGCCGTTTGGCCGCCGCGGCCGGGAGCGGCATGGCGCGTATCGAGGATGCCACGGCTCCGCCGCTGGCGGTCGGCGAAAAAGTCCCCGGCGGCAGTTGGCTGCTGCGCGCCCAGGCCATCTGCCCGGCCTGGGCCTTCTACCAGTTCCGCCTCGGGGCCGAGGCGATGGCCACGCCGGTCGAGGGTCTCGACCCCGCCGCCCGTGGCACCCTGGTGCATGGCGCGCTGGAACGCTTCTGGCGGCAAACGGGAGATTCGGCAACCCTGGCCGCGCTCGCCGCGCCAGCGCTGGGCGAACGCATCGCCGCCGCCGTCGCCGCCGCCGTCGATCACTTCGAGCAGAAACGGCGGATCACGCTGCCGGCCCGCTTCCGCCAACTGGAAACGGCGCGTCTGGAAAAACTGCTGGCCCTCTGGCTGGCGCTGGAAGCGCGGCGGTCGGAGCCGTTTGCCGTCAGCGCCTGCGAGCAACTGATGGAGATCGAAATCGAGGGCATTCGCGTCAAGCTGATCGTCGACCGCATCGACCGGCTGGCCGATGGCCGCCAGGCGATCATCGACTACAAAACCGGCACCGCCATCGACATCAGGAACTGGGCCGGTCAGCGCATCACCGAACCGCAACTGCCGCTCTATGCTGCGTTGGTCAATGACGACATCGCCGCCGTCGCCTTCGCCAAGGTCGTGAGCGACAAACCGGCCTTTACCGGCATCGCCGACGAAGGTGAGCGCTTACCTGGCGTGCACGGCATCGGCGGCGACAAGCAGAAAATCTTCGACCCGGCCGTCTTTCCCGACTGGATCGCCGTCGTTACCCACTGGCGCGAACGCCTGCACGCCATCGCCAGCGAAATCAGTACCGGGCGGGCCGGCGTCGTTTTCGCCGAAGAAAAGGATTTGCAGTATTGCGAGGCGCTGCCCCTGCTGCGTTTGCCGGAACGTCGCCGGCTGCTGGCCGAGGCCGCCGCGAACCGGGCAGCGCCATGACGCGCCGCCTGTCAGACGCTGCGCCTGGCGCGCCAATTCTGGGGAAAAGATCCTACGGCGGGTTTGCAACTTCCCTGCGAAAGCGGCTAACGCCCAAGCTAACCGGTGGCGAAGCCTTCCGGGTTGAGCGCAATGTTAGGTTCAGTGGTTACTGATATACGTTAATACCTGCTTTTTGACATTCAGCAGTGACTGCGGTATTGCGACCCTGCTCCCTACCCATAAGAATATAATCTGGCTTACCTCCCTTGTTTCCCAAGCTTCGGGCATAGAAGACGTTATCCTTGCCATCAACGAAGTTGCCGCTGACGAAGCCGCATGCCACCTTGCCATTGGCTGAGATGCGAATACCTGAAACTGTCACCGAATCAAGGGCATCTTTGAGTGTGGCAGTAATTGATTGAATTTCATCGGGCGTGGCAGGACGCGAAGTATCAGCAGCTTGGGCGATCATCCCCCAACCGGCAAAAAGCAAAAACCAAAGAATGGGCAGTTTGATCTGATTCATGTTTCTTTCCTATGAAGTGACGAATTTTAGCGGGATGCCAGTTTAGCCTAACAGGAAATGACAGGATTGGAGCCGTAAGCATTTGAACGAAAATCGCTCTAATTCTTGGGGAAAGCGTCGGTCTGTTCCTGCCGCACCAGGCGGATCAAGCCTTCGGCCACGCGCTGGGCGCCGAGGGTTTGCGAGTCGATGCCTTCGGTGTATTCGACGATCTCGTAGCCGCCATAGCCATTCGATTCCTGCAAGGCGCCGGCCCGCCGTTTGAACACCTGGATCGACTCGCCGGCGCCGCCGGTATGGAAGCGTTTCATCTTCATCGACAGGCGATAGGTGGTGTCGTTGAGGCGCTGTTCCTCGATCTCCCAGTTGGGCGCGAACGGGTCGTATACGATGTAAATGACCCCGGCGACCGCCGCCGCGGTCACCAGCGTGGAGAGCTTGACGCCGATTTCCGAGGTCAGTTGAATCTGCTTGTCCGGGACCAGCGGCGAGATATTGGAGCCGGGCGTCCCGCAGCCGCCCAGCGCCAGGGCGCCGCCCGCCAGAAAAGTCGCCGCGATGGCTCTCATAGGATGCTGAACAGGCTCAATTGGCTGGTCTGCCTGAACGCCAGTTGGGTTGCCTGCAACTGGAGTTGCAGTTGCGAAAAGCGGGAGTAGGCGTCGATCCAGTCGAGATCCTGGAGGTCGGAGAGTCGGCTCTGGTACTGGTAATCCTTTTCGCTGGCCGTGTTCGCCAGGTTGTCGAGTCCCTGCATGCGACCACCGACCGAGGAACGCAGGGTTGATATGTGGGAGATCATCGCGGCGGTATCGTCCAGCGCCTGACCGTAACTGGCGCTATTGAAGGGAATGCCGCTGGTCGGATCGAGCAGGTCGACCATGTTCTTGACGCTGTCGAAGATGCTGCGCCCGGTCGGGTTGCCGTTGCCGTCGCGCACCTGCATGAAGACGTCAAGACCGTTGGCCGAAGTATCCACGGTCTTTGACGGGCTGACCTGCAAGGATTCGACGCCGCCGTCGCCCTTGTACTGGACATAGGTGCCGGAACCCAGGGCATAGGGCGGCGTCGCGCCGGCATCGACCTGGAACGGCTGGGTCGATGTTTTGTAGCCGGAAAAGATGTACAGCCCGGTGCCGTCCTTGGTATTGCCCAGGCCGATCAGGTTTTCCAGGCGCTGTTTCAATTCCACGGCAATCGCGCCGCGCTGCTCGGGGCTATAGCTGGCATTGCCGGCATCCACGGCCTTTTCGTAAATGGCTTGCAGTTCGTCATTGATGCCGGACAGCGTCGAATCGAGCAGATTGAGCTTGCTGTTGGCGTCGCCGATGTTTTTCGTGAATTGGGCGTTGAGTCCCTGCGACTGGGTAATCAGGAGCGCCTGCGAGGCGGCGATCGGATCGTCGGCGGGTGTCAGGACGCGGCGGCCGGTCGACATCTGGTTCTGCAATTTGTACAGATCGTACTGCCGGTTCTGCATGCCGATCGTGGCGGAGTTGAATATCTGGGAAGTACTGACGCGCATGATCGTGCCTCCTTTTAGAAGATCGCCAGGATGGACTGGAATAGCGTGTTGCCGACCTGGATGACTTTCGACGCCGCCTGATAGGCTTGCTGGTACTTCAAGAGATTGGCCGCTTCTTCGTCCAGATTGACGGCGGACAGGGCATCCCGCGCATTCTGGGCCTGTTGCAGAACCGCTGTCTGCGCATCGAGCTGGATCTTGCTTTCACGCGTGCTGATGCCGTTGCTGGCGACCAGCCGGGCGTAGGCCGACTGGTAGGTGGCCTTGCCGCCATCCATCGTGTTCTGCGTTTGCAGATTGGCGAGCAGCTGCGCATTGCGTCCATCCTGCACGCCGCCGATATTGCGGTCGATGGTGAAGCTGTCGGCGCCGGCGGCCGGCGGCGTGCCGGCGACGGTGAAATACATGCCGTCGTAACCAAAGCCAACCAGTTTGGCCGCGCCGCTGGTCAGCGCAATGTTGCCGGGGCCGGTGGCTTGCGTGCCGTCGGAATAAACCGCGGTCCAGGTTCCCGGCACGCCTTGCAGGTCGGTAGCCGACACCTGCAAGTTCGTCGGCACGTTGGCCGTGCTGTAGCCGACGCCGACCACGCCCTGGGAGATGGTGAAGGTGCCGGTGTTGGCGATCGCCGGCGTCACGCCAACCGGCCCGGCCGCGGCGATCAGGCGCGGATCGGCGGCGATGTTGGCATTGACCGAGAGCGAGGCGGCGGCGCTGGCATAGGGCTTGAGCGTGAAGCGATCGCCAGTGTTGCCGGTCGCCGTGATGTTGAGGTCGATGCCATCGAAACTGACCGTTCCGGCGCCGGCGCCGGTCGCCACCTGGGCATTGTCGCTGAGCCGGGTGACGGTGTAGTTGCCACCCGCGCCGAAGGTGATCTGGTAATCGCTCGGCACCTGCTCGGTGTAGAAATTGCCGGCATAGTCGGGCGGTTGCGGCGCGACCGGCGGGGCAAAGGTCGCCGAGAGGCTGCCGCCGCCGGTATTGTTGGCATTGGGCCGGATCGCCAGCGGCGTCGCCGTGGTGATCGAGAACAGATTGCCGGCGAAACCGGGATCGCCGGCGATGTTGCCCAGCAGATCCTGGCCCAGGCCAAGCTGGGCGTTGAAGGTGAGACTGAGCGAAGCGGCCGTGCGCCCCAGTTCGTTTTCAGCCGCCGTCAGCGCCGTGGCGCGGAAGGAGACGAGGCCGCCCAGGGCGCCGCCGATGATGAGGGATTCCGGCAATTCCTGCGGGCCGTTTCTCTGCTGCATGCCGACCACGATTTTGCTCGGATCGGCTGCCGACGGCATCGCCGCCAGCGGCATCACCGCCGTGTTGAGCACGAGGGGCTGGCCGCTGCCGAAGAAAACGTTGAACGTGCCGTCCGTGTTGGTCGAGGTCGTGACCTTGATGATCTGGTTCAACTGGTTGACCAACTGGTCGCGCTGGTCGAGCAAGTCGTTGGCGGGCTGCCCGGTACCACCCTCGGCAACGATGATGCGCTGATTCAGATCGGCAATCTGGGCGGCATAGCTATTGACATCGGCAACGAGGTCGCCGATGCGGCCATTGACCTCGGCCCGAATCTCGGACAACTGGCCGCTCATGGACTGGAGCCGCTGGCTCATCGTCTGCGCCGAAGAAACCAGAACCTGCCGCGCCGCCAGGTCCGACGGATTGGCGGCGACCGTCTGGACGCCGGAGAAGAAATCCTGCAAGGCCGGGGAAAAACCGGCGCTGGCATTGGCCAGCATGTTGTCGATCCGCGCGATCTGGGAATAGAAGGCGTCCAGTTGGCTGACCGTGGTCTGCGCCGTATTCACCTGTTGCACCAGATAGGAACTGTACAGACGCTGGATGGTCTGGACATGGACGCCCTGGCCGAGCGAACCGGAACCGGTCATGAACGGAATATTGGTCGCCTGCACCGTGCGCTGCCGGGTATAGCCGGGCGTATCCGCATTGACGGTATTGTGTTGGGTCACCAGCAAACCAAGCTGGGCGGCATTGAGACCGCTGACACCGATACTGAAAAGTCCTGAACTCATCATTCACCTCTAAGAGCTTAACGGCCGTTTGGCCGGAAAGTTTAGCGGCGCTTAGCCGATCAGCGCCTGGCGCAGGGTCGGCCCGTTGATGATGCGCGCCAGCTTGTCGGCGTACATGGGATCGGTGGCATACCCTGCCTGCTGCAAACGTCGAGCAAACTCCGTGCCATTCTGCGATCCGATGACGTCGACGTAGCGTGCGCTGCCGCGCAGCAAGCCGGCGTAATCGCGGAAACTTTCTTCGTAGGAGGCATAGGCGCGGAAGCGCCCGATCACCTGCTGCGGCTGGCCGTCCACGTACTCGGTGGTGGCGGCCTCGACGGTTGGCCCATTCCAGTCCTTGCCGGCCTTGATGCCGAACAGGTTGTGGCTGGGCGAGCCGTCAGGATGGCGAATCTCGCTCTTGCCCCAGCCGCTTTCCAGCGCCGAATGGGCGACCAGGAACTGCGGCGGGATGCCGGTCGAGCGCGAGGCTTCAACCGCGTGCGGCCAGACCCGGTTGGCGAAATCGCGGGCCGTCGCCGGGGCCGCACCGTCATTGTCCGGCGCGGCCGCCGCCTTCTGCTGCGCGGCATAGGCCGCCGAGGTCGGCAAGCTGCTCGGAACCGGCGAGTGGCGCAGATGCTGGCTATCGGAAACGGCGAGCGGCAGCGCATTGCCGGCAGCCTTTGCCGCTGCATTGGCCACAACCTCGCCGGGGGCTGCCAAATCCTTGCCGCCCTCCTTGCCACTCTCGACGCTGCGGCCAAGCTGCTGCTCGATCAGCTTGGCGAAACCGACGCCGTTGCCGCGCGTCGCCAGATCGTGCGCCATCTGCTGGTCGAGCAGGGCGGTGTAAAAGCGCGTCTGGTCGCTGTCGAGCAGGCCATCCTGCGGCGTGGCGTCGCGCATGCTCTTCATCACCATGTGCAGGAACATCTGCTCGAATTGCTGCGCCGCCGCCTTCAACCCCTGTTGCGGGTCGCGCGCAAACTGGCCGCGCAGATCCTGCGCCGACTGCACATCGAAGGCGGCGCGGTTGGGCGTGTCTTGAATTTTGGCGGTCATGTCAGGACGATGAAAAGGGATGTTTCATAGGTCGCGGTAAGCGCAGCGAACCGCGACTTTGACGGTAATACAAGGACCGCCATAGCAGCCGCCGTATGTCGCGGTTCGCTGTGCTCACCACGACCTATGCGAGTTGGCTGATGTTCTTTCACGTCAAATCACTTCCAGTTCGGCGCGCAGCGCGCCGGCCGACTTCATGGCCTGAAGAATGGCCAGGAGATCGAGCGGATTGGCTCCCAGGGCGTTCAGCGCCTTGACCACGTCGGCCAGGTTGGCCCCGGCCTTGACGGAGATCAGGCTGTCGCCGCCCTGCGTGACCTGGATATTGGCCGGTTGGGCAATTTGCGGCTGCGCGCCATCGACCACCACCGACAGGTTGCCGTGCGCCACCGAGCAGGCTTCGATGGTGACGCGCTGATTCATCACCACCGAGCCGGTGCGCGGATTGATGACGACCTTGGCGATGCCGGCGATGCGGGGGATTTCCAGATTGTCGATGCGGCCGAGGAAGGCCACCCGCGCGCTCGGGTCTTCCGGCGCGCGAACGGCGACGCGGCGGCCGTCGACGGCATGCGCCGCGCCTTGCCCCATGGCCTTGTTGATGGTTTCGGCCACGACCTGAACATTGCCGAAATCGGTTTCGCCCAATTCGTAATAAACATAGCCGCCCTCGCCAACCGGCGTCGCCACGGCCCGCTCGACCGTCGCGCCAGCGGGAATGCGGCCGGCCGCCAGATGATTGACGGTGACCCGGGAATTGCCCGCCGCCGCGCCGACGCCGCCGACCAGCACATTGCCCTGGGCGACCGCGTACACCTGGCCGTCGGCGCCTTTCAATTGCGTCATCAGCAAGGTGCCGCCGCGCAGGCTCTTGGCGTTGCCCATCGACGAGACGGTCACGTCGATTTCCTGACCGGGACGGGCGAAGGGCGGCAGCGACGCGGTCAGCATCACCGCCGCGACGTTGCGCAACTGCAAGCGCTGCGCCTGATCGGCGCTGAGGTTGACGCCCATCTGCGACAGCATGTTGCCGATGGCCTGGGTGGTAAACGGGGTTTGCGTCGTCTGGTCGCCGGTGTTATCGAGGCCGACCACCAGGCCGTAACCGACCAACTGATTCTGGCGCACGCCCTGCACCGCGGCCAGATCCTTGATCCGCTCTGCCCAGAGCGGCTGACTGCACAGCAGCAGGGCGGCGATAATTGCCGCTTGCCGGCGCCATTTGTCGTTGCTCATGATCCGCCTCCGCTGTATGCCCTAGAACGGCAAGACACTAAGGAAGAAACGTGCCAGCCAGCCCATGATCTGACTTTCGCTGATCTGCCCGGAAGATTTGTACTCGATCCGGGCATCGGCCACCGCCGCGGACGGGACGGTGTTCTGGGCGTCGATGAAACTGGGATTGACGACGCCGGAAACGCGCACGTATTGCTGCTCCTGACCCACCGCCACCTGTTTCTCGCCGGACACCAGCAGATTGCCGTTGGGATAGACATCGATCACGGTGGCCGTCATGTTGCCGGTAAACACGTTGTTGCCGGCAGCCTGGCCGCTGCCATTGAAGGTATTGGCGCTGTTGGCGTCGATGTTCAGACCTTGCAGCCCCTTGCCGGGGATGCCGGCCAGCGCATTGACCGAGGCATTGACGCTGCCGGCCTTGCTGAGCTTGTTGTTGGCCGCGGTCGTGGCGTTGGTGTTCTCGACGATGCGGATGGTGATCGTGTCGCCGACATAGCGCGCCCGGCGATCCTCGAACAGCGGCCGGCTCTGGCCGGCCTGCCAGATCGCGCCATTGGCCGCCGGCGGCGCAGTGTTCACCGGCGGCCGGGCCGTCATCGGCTGGTGAACATTGGTCGGCGGCACGCTCGTGCATCCGGCGGTCAGAGCCAGCAGAAGGAGGGCGATTAACCCGGCAAGCAAACAGATTGCCTTGTTCCCCCCATCCCAGCCTTCCCCCGCAGGCGGGGGAAGGAGCTTCGTTCCCTCCCCTGCTTGCGGGGGAGGGCTAGGGTGGGGGCCAGCGGCATAGGAAAAAGCACAGAAATTTGCTTGCCGGGTCAATAGGCGTTTCATGGCGTCACCTCACAATTGCGTCAGGCGGGCGAGCATGGCGTCGGAAGTCGAGATCACCTTGGAATTGAGTTCGTAAGCCCGCTGGGTCTGAATCATCGACACCAGTTCCTCGGCGACGTTGACGTTGGAGGTTTCGACATAGAACTGGTTGATCGATCCGGCGCCGTTGGTGTTCGGCGTGTTGGGCGTCGGCGTGCCGCTCGACGAGGTTTCGAGAAACAGGTTCTGGCCAAGACTCAGGAGACCCGCCGGATTGATGAAGGTGGCGATTTGCAGCGCACCGATCTGGACGCTGCCGGGGGCACCGGGCTGGGTGACCGACACGGTGCCGTCGAGGCCGACTGAAATGCTCAGGGCATCATTCGGAATGGTGATGGCGGGCTGCACCGGGTAACCGTCCGAGGTCACCAACTGGCCCTGGTTATCCTTCTGGAACGAGCCGTCGCGGGTATAGGCCGTGGTGCCGTCGGGCAGCAGGATCTGGAAGAAACCGTGACCCTGGATGGCGAGATCGAGCGGATTGTCGGTTTTCTGGATATTGCCCTGGGTGAACAAGCGGGCGGTGGTGATGGGCCGCGCGCCGGTACCCAGTTGCAGGCCGGTCGGCACCTGGTTCTGCTGCGAGGTCTGCGCGCCGGGCTGGCGCAGGGTTTGATAGATCAAATCCTCGAACACCGCGCGCGAACGCTTGAAGCCATTGGTGCTGACGTTGGCGAGGTTGTTGGCGATGACGTCGAGTTGGGTCTGCTGGGCATCGAGGCCGGTGCGGGCAATCCACAGGGAACGGATCATGGTTCGACTCCTGTCGGTTCAAGGTCAGGCGGGAAGCGTCAACAACTGGTCGGCGCGCTGGGCGTTGGCATCGGCGGTCTGCAACAGCTTGATCTGCATCTCGAACTGGCGCGACAGGCTGATGAGATTGACCATGGCATCGGTGACGTTGACGTTGCTGCCTTCCAGCGTGCCGGGGGCCACCGTGACGTTTTCATCGACCGGCGCCGGCTGGCCGTTGCGCAGGCGGAACAGGCCGTCGCCGCCGCGCACCAGATCGCCTTCCGGCGGATTGACCAGCTTGATGCGGCCGAGCACGTTGACGTTGTTTTGCGCGCCGAAGGTCGAAATCACCGACACCGTGCCGTCGAAGCCAATCGAAACATTGTTGTCCGGCGGAATGTTGATCGCCCCGCCTTCGCCGGCCACGGTATGACCGCTCTTGGTCTGGAGCACGCCATTGACATCGACCTGCAAGCCGCCGGCGCGGGTATAGGCCTCGCTGCCGTCGGGCATTTGCAGGGCGATCCAGCCCCGGCCCTGCACCGCGACGTCGAGGTCGTTGCCGGTAAACATCAGCGGCCCCTCGTCGAACACGTCGGCCACCGAGGCATCGACCGTGAAGGCGCGCGTCGGCATGCCCTCGCCCAGCACCGGCACGGCGCGGAAGCGGTGCTCCTGCGCCTTGTAGCCGACGGTGCTGGCGTTGGCCAGGTTGTTGGCGGTGCCGGCCTGCTGCATGAACACATGCTTGGCGCCGGTCATCGCGGTGTAGATCAGGCGATCCATGATGTGTGCTCAAAAAGCCCCGTCAGCGCAGATTCACCAGGGTCTGCATGACCTGATCCTGGGTCTTGATCGACTGGGCATTGGCCTGGTAATTGCGCTGGAAAGTGATCAGATTCACCAGTTCGGCAGTCAGATCGACGTTCGATTCCTCGACCGAGTACGATTGCAGCACGCCGCGCCCGGAGGTGCCCGGCACATCGGTCTGCGGCGGTCCGGAGTCGGAGGTTTCGATCCACTGGTTGTTGCCGATGGCGAGCAAGCCATGCGGGTTGGTGAAGTCGGTCAGCACGACCTGACCCATGGCGTAGGTCTGGCCATTGCTGTAGCTCGCCTGAACCATGCCGTCCTTGGCGACCGTGATGCTGATCAGGCTGCCGGCGGTATAACCGTCCTGGATGATGCGGCCGATGCTGCTCTGGGTGCCGAACTGGGTGGAGCCAGTGAAATCGATCGGGAAGGCCAGCGGGTTTGCCGCGTTGTTTGGCTGCCCCTGGCTGGCCATGACGTTGGTGAGGTCGATCGAAACGTTCATCGGATTGCCGCCGCTGATCTGGCCGAGCGTATCGAAGGTCAGGGTGGTGAGCGGGTTGGGGCTGAGGTTCTGGTTGGTCGTCCCATCGACGGTGGCATAGACATCCCACTCGCCGGGATTGGCCGTCTTGCGGAAATAGAACATCATGCTGTGCTGGTTGCCCAGCGTGTCGTAGATCGTCGTCCCGGTCGCCCAGTTGTAGGTCGTCGGATCGGGCGTGAAGCTGGCGGGATCGCCGGCCGGGCCGCCATTGACCCAGGGCGAGGCCGGCTCGACCTGGTTTGAATCCAGATTGACGGTGGCCCTGATGCCGTTGAAGGGGGCGTTGGGGTTCATGCCGGTCGCCCGCGGCGACAGATAAGCCGCGGTGGTTTGCAAGGGCACCATGGTCTGGGTCACGGTGCCGTTCTGGATGGCATAGCCGGTCAGATTCAGCCCCTGGTCGTTGATGATGAAGCCGTTCTTGTCGAGGTGAAACTGGCCGTTGCGGGTGTAGGAGATGGCCCCGTTGTTGGACATGCGGAAGAAACCGCCGCCGTTGATCGAGATGTCCAGCGGGTTGTTGGTGGTGGTGATGTTGCCCTGGGTGAATTGCTGCTGAATCGCCATCAGATTGGCGCCGATGCCAATCTGGTTGGCGCCGGTGCCACTCATCGAAGCGGCATAGACATCGGCGAAGTGGGCAACCCCGGCCTTGAAGCCGACCGTGCTCGAGTTGGCGATGTTGTGGCTGGTCGAATCAATCGCCTTGGCGGATACGTTCAGACCGCTGAGTGCTTGTTGGAATGCCATTTTGCTTACCTCGCTCAGAAAATTTGCAGAACGTCGTTGAAGGACACCTGGCCGAATGAACCGAGATCAAGCTGGAAACCGCCATTCGTCCCCCGGATCACAGCAGAAACCATGCCAATCTGCATCGGCTCCGCGCTGACCGCTTGTCCGTTGGCGGTTGCATTGATGCTGAAGGTGTAGTTGCCATTGGCCAGGACATTGCCGTCGGCGTCCGTGCCATCCCAGGTGAAATACAAATTGCCGGCGTCGCGCGCGCCGAGATTCTCGATCTGCACGACCTTGCCATTGGCATCCTTGATGGTGATCTGCACCTGGTCGGCCGGAGCGGACAAGGCGGCGCCGCCAACCGACTGGCCATCGGCCATCGGCAAATTATTGCCGGCAATCATCACATTTCTGCCGACCATGGCTGCCGCCTGCATCGCCTGGGCGTCGCTGTAGCCAGCCAGCAACTGAGCCATCGTCTGGTTGAGTTTTTCGATGCCGGTGACGGTGGAGAGTTGCGCCATCTGGGTCGTGATCTGGGCGTTGTCGAGCGGGTTGAGCGGATCCTGGTTCTGCATCTGCGCCATCAAGAGCGTCAGGAAGCGGGTTTGCGTATCCTGTATCGTGGCGCCCGTGCTGGCGGCAGCCGTGGCGGAGGCGCCGGAAGCGCCGCCCACTTTGGCGAACAGGTCGTTGTAGCCGATGTTGTCGATGGTAGCCATGTCTATCTCCTTTCGCTTCAGGCCTGGGCGATCTGCAAGGTGCGCAGCAGCATCGTTTTGGCGGTGTTCATGACCTCGACGTTGCTCTGGTAGGAGCGCGAGGCCGAAATCATGTTGGTCATTTCCTCGACCACGTCGACATTGGCGAAGGCGACATAGCCCTTGTCGTCGGCAGCGGGGTTCTTCGGGTCGTAGACCAGGCGCGGCGGAGCGGCGCTTTCGACCACCTGGCGCACGCGCACGCCCTTGGACAACTCGCTGTTGCCCATCGGCGTCGCCTCGAACACCACCTGCCTGGCGCGGTACGGCTTGCCGTCGGCAGAAATGATGCTGTCGGCGTTGGCCAGGTTGGAGGCCACGGCATTGAGGCGCATCGACTGCGCCGTCAGCGCGCTCGACGAAACCTGAAAGACGTTGAACAGACTCATGCGGCTTCTCCTCAGCTATTGGTCGAGGCCATCGCGTTGCGCAGCCCCTTGAATTTGTCGCCGATCAGTTGCGTCAAAATCTGGTAATGCATGGCGTTGTCGGCGATCTGCGTCCGCTCGACATCCATATCCACCGTGTTGCCATCGACCGCCGACTGGACTTCCTGGCGATACATCAGTTGCGCCGCGCCGCCTTGGCCGCTGCCGGCAATATGCGCCGGGGCCGTCCGCGCCAGCTCGATGCCGCCCGCGTTCGGGCGGCCATCCATGGCCTTCTGCATGGCCTGGGCGAAATCGAAATCGCGGGCCTTGTAGTTCGGCGTATCGGCATTGGCGATGTTCGAGGCCAGAATCTGGTGACGCTGGATGCGCAGATTCATGGCCTGACTGTAAACCGCGACGTTTTGCTCGATGTTCATGGAGGTCTCGCATGTCTTGAATCAGTCAGACAAAAGCATCTTTCGTGCCAGGGCGGGTCTTGACCCGCCGAGTCGAGAGTGGAGAGTGTCTTGAGTCGAGAGTATCAACCGCTCTCGACTCCCCAACTCTCGGCTCTCCACTCGGCGGGTCAAGACCCGCCCTTGCCGCCGTCGCGACACCCCGCTGTGGCACAATGGCGACATGCTGCCGCGCTGCCTCATCCTCCTCTGTGCTTTCCTGCTCCAGGCGACCGCCGCCCTGGCCGGCGCCGACGTCGACGCGGTGCTCGACGCCGCCGAGCGCTACGTCAAACTGCAAACGCAGGGGCTGCCGGGCCAGGTCAAGATCACCCTGGGCCGGCTCGACGTCGATCGTCTGCCGCCGTGTTCGGCGCACGAGGCTTACGCGCCGCCCGGCACGCGCTTCTCCGGGAAAACCCATATCGGCGTCCGCTGCCTCGGACCGAACATCTGGAGCGTGCTGGTGCCGGTACAAATTGCCGTGACCGGCAATTATGTCGTCACCACCCGCCCGCTCGGCGCCGGCCAAAGCATTCAGGAAGGCGACATCACCGTCCTCTCCGGCGACCTGTCGACCCTGCCCAGCGGCGTCGTCGGATCGAGCGCCGAGGCCGTCGGCAAAACCCTGCGCAACGCGCTGGCGGCCGGCCAGCCGCTGCGCAACGATCAACTGGTTGCGCCGCTGGTCATCCGCCAGGGCCAGACCGTTCGCGTCGTCTCGCGCGGCCAGGGTTTTGCCGTCAGCGGCGAAGGGCGGGCGCTGAACAACGCCAGCGTCGGCCAGGTCGCCCAGGTGCGCATGAGTTCCAACGGCCAGACGATCAACGGCATTGCCCAGGCCGACGGCACCGTCGAAGTCGGTTTTTAGCCTAAAGTTCCGCTCAGCCATGCCGTTCAAGCAGACAAGGATATAAAGCATCAGGAAGCCCATCATGAAAATCGACAGTTCCTTCACGCCCGCGACGGCCAACATCGCCCCCAAGGGGCCGCCCACCCAGCAAACGCCGCATGCCGGCACAACGACCGAGGCCGTCAGCCTCAGCCCGCTGGCCGGCAACCTGCGCGGCGGCGAGACGCCGCCGGTCAACGCCGCGCGCATTCAGGAAATCAAACAGGCCATTGCCGAAGGTCGCTTCAAGGTCAACCCGGAAGCCATCGCCGACCGCCTGATCGAATCGGCCCGCGACCTGGTCCATGCCGGTCACCGCGAAGCATGATGACCGACCTCGGCCTCATCACCGCCCGCGAAATCCCGCTGATCGGCCGCTTCATCGACCTGCTCAAAGACGAGCAGGAGGCGTTGCGCCATGCCAATCCAGAACCCCTGGCCAAAATCAGCGCGGCCAAGGTGGCGCTGGTCGAGCAACTCAACGAACTGGAGCAGGCGCGGCGCGCTGCGCTCGGCATCGGCAGCGAAGAAAAGACCCGCAGCGCCATGGAAGCCTGGCTGCTCGCCAACCCGACGCAACCGCAAGTTGCCAGCGACTGGCAGACGCTGCTGGCGCTGGCCGGCGAGGCTAAGCAGTTGCATGAACTCAATGCCAGCCTGGTCGCCCTGCATTTGCAGCAGACCAGCGACGCGCTGCACATTCTCGACAGCCGCCGCGCCGAAAATGCCCTCTACGGCAGCAACGGCCAGGCCGCCGCGCCCAGCGGCAGCCGTCTCGTCGATTCGGCTTAGAGCCAATACGGTTCACTTAAGCACAATTACCTCTACAGTCATGCTGCGCGTAGTCGCAGCATCCATGCGGTTTGTGGATTCTGCGTACTGCGACTTCGCGCA
>JGI20166J26741_11644473_pt1 | contig 22686 bp, 21 predicted proteins | sample TergutCu122P5_FD_26741 | JGI IMG/M metagenome (IMG submission 26741)
GAGCACGTCGCGAAGTCGTGCCGGCAGGCGGGTGCGATCGCCGACCACGCGGCCAACTGCGCCGGATCGTCGACCGACGCCGTCACGTCGATGATTGCCGACCGGGTCTGCTCGGGGGCGGTCTGCTGGTCGAAGATGAAGTTGCCCATCGAGTACACGATGAGCTTGCCGTGGTAGGCCTCCGTGGTCTGGACCCAGTGCGCGTGGTTGCCGATCACCATGTCCGCCCCCGCGTCGGCCATGCTGCGATACAGGTCCTGCTTGATCTGGTCGGGCCCCGACTTGTACTCGGCGCCGCTGTGCGGCCAGGCGATCGTGGGGAGGACCTGGGCGTACGTGGTGATCTCCGCCACCTGCGCCGGCGTCGGGTTCTTGAAGATGCCGTCGTAGCCGCAGAAGCCGAAGGGCACCGGGTACGGCTTCGTCGTACCGTCGCTGAGGGTGGCGGTGACCGGCAGCACGACCACGTCGCAGTTCGGCGGCTGGGCCGGATCGGGCGAGCCGAAGAACTGGATGCCGTTGGCCGCCAGGTTCGCCCGCGTCTGGGCGAGCCCGTCCGCCCCCTGGTTGTCGGCGTGGTTGTTGCCGAGGTCCACGGCGGTGAACCATTTCGCGACCTCCGGCAGGTACGCCGGGTCGCAGTTGAACGTGAGGGTGTTTTCCATTTCGGCGCTGGTCATGTGCACCCCGGCCACCGCCGGGCACTCGAAGTTGGCGACCCACGCGTCGTAGTTCTCGGGGTGGTACTCGCCGAGGTGCTGGAACGGGTAGGCGTACCCGAGCGGGCTGGCCATCGCCCAGTCGTTGATGTAGCGGCCGAAGAACAGGTCTCCGAAGAACAGGTAGCGGCCGCTCGCCGCGTCGACCGTGGCCGGCACCGGGGTCGGCGTCGCCGGGGGCGGTGGTGGTGTGCTCGTCGTCGCCGTGGTCGTGGGAGCGGGTGGCGGCGTCACAGCCGCGGGGGCGGCGCACGCCGACAGGGTCAGGACGGCCGCGACCGCGGCGACGAACACTGGTGTGCGGGGGCCTGTCATGTTATCCATGCTAACGCATGACTCCAGGCGGGGTCCGGACGGGTACCCGGCTCACTCCAGCAAGGTTGCCCCCGACCGGGGCCGGGGTTCCGGTTCCGGGGTGACCGGCTCGTCTCGCTGCTCGGCCGGGGCCGCCGTCGCGGATTCCGCGGGCGGTACGGACGGTCCGGGCCCTTCGAGGGACAGCGGTTCGGACACGGTCGCCGCGAGGCCGGTGGCCTCGCGTTGAAGCCGGTCGATCTCGGAACGCATGCCGGCAAGGTCGCCCCGCAGCGCGGTCATCTCGTCGGCCAGGCCAGGCGGCAGGACCTGCTGGACCAGGTTGCGCGGGTGGAGGTCGTCCAGCCTGATGTCGGCGTACTCCGGGCCCAACTCGGTCTTGATCTGCTCGGTCGCGTTGGTTGCGATGTTCCGGACGAACCGGATGACCCGTCCCGCCTTGCGCGCCAGGTCGGGCACACGCTCGGGCCCGAGCAGGATGACGGCGATGACGATCAGGGCGAAGACTTCCCCGCCGCCCAGGTCCAGGAACATCGGCGTCATGCCACGAGACTAGCCGTCGGAGCCGGCCCGTGCGACCCGCCCCGTCCGATGCGTCTCACAGGTCGGCGGCGTCGAGGAGGGCGGCGAAGGCCGCCGCCTCGGCGGGGTTCGCCGACAGCAGCGGCCCGCGCAGCACATCGTCGGCCAACAGCCCAAGGTGCTTGAGACCGGACTTCACGAGCACGCAACCCTGTGTCGCGAACACCCCTGTGAACACGGGCAGCAGCGCCGCGTTGCGGGCGAGCGCCTCGGCCGGCCTGCCCGCCGTGAAGGCGTCGATCATCTCGGCCGCCCGACGTCCGGTGAAGTGGGTCGACGTGCCCACCAGGCCGACCCCGCCGACGGCCAGCAGCGGCAACGTCCAGGCATCGTCGCCCGAATAGTAGGCAAGATCCGTCTCCGCGATCACCCGGGCGCTGGCGGCCATGTCCTTCTTCGCGTCCTTCACGCCGGCGATGTGCGGGTGGCGTGCCAGCGCGATCAGCGACGCGGTCTCGATGGGCCGCCCCGTGCGGTGCGGGATGTCGTACAGGATGCACGGCAGGTCGGTGGCGTCGGCGACCGCCTCGAAGTGCGCGATCAGGGCATCCTGTGGCGGTAGCGAGTAGTACGGCGTCACCACCAGCAGCCCGTCCGCCCCGGCGTCGGCAGCCTGGCGCGCGAGAGCGATCGAGTGGGCGGTGTCGAAGGTGCCGACCCCGGCGACGATGCGCGCGTCGTCACCCAGTTCCTCCTTGACGGCCGCGATGAGCGCCGCCTTCTCGGCGTCGGATGTCGTCGGCGCCTCGCCGGTCGTGCCGTTGATCACGAGGGCGTCGTTGCGCTGCACGTCCACGAGGTAGCGCGCCAGTCGGCGTGCGGCGGTCAGGTCGAGGTCGCCGTCGTTCGTGAACGGGGTGACCATTGCGGTGAGCAGTCGGCCGAAGATGGGTTCGCATGCCATGCCCCCATGCTATCCATCCGCGCCGGCCCACCGTTCGACGCCGCCCACCGCGGCGAGTCTCGACCCCGGCTTCACGGTCCGTTCAAGCAGCGACGCCACCGCGCGGACGGGCCGATAGAGTTGGGCCCGTGACTGCACGCAAGAACACCGACGACCCCTTGCTCGACGCCGCCTCGCTCGGCTTCGCCGAAGATTTCGTCCGCCCACCGGAGCCCGTGCGGGCCGCCCGCGAAGGCGCCCTGACCTCGGGCGCGCCGACCATCAGCCCGGGTGTCGCTGCCGCCCTCACGTTCCTGACGCGGGCGCTGGACGCGCGCGCGGTCGTCGAGATCGGCACCGGTCCCGGCGTGACCGGCCTGGCGCTGTTCGCCGGGATGAATCCGGAGGGCATCCTGACGAGCCTCGATGCGGACGCCGACTGGCAACTGGAGGCGCGGGCCGCGTTCACGGCGGCGGGGGTGGCGTCCAGCCGGGCCCGCCTGATCGCCGGCACCGCACTCGACATCCTGCCGAAGTTGCGGGACGCCGCATACGACCTCGTTCTCGTGAACGGCGACAAACTGGAGTATGCCGAGTACGTCGCCCAGGGCGTCCGCCTGCTGCGGCGCGGCGGTGTGCTCGTCGTCAACGACGCCCTGTGGAAAGGCCTCGTCGCCAATCCGCGAAACGACGACGACGAGACACTCATCATCCGCGAGGCCCTGCAGGCCGTGCAGGACAACGACTCCCTGACCTCCCTTGTCATCCCGCTCGGGGACGGGATCGTCGCGGCGGTCAAGAACTGACCAACCCCCGTGGGGTCCCGTCCGCGCCGGTCCACAGGGGAATCAGACCCATAGCCTAGCGTCCTGCGGGGCCGCCGCGAACTGCCGTCCCACGTCCCGTCACGCCCCGCGGGCTGGCCGCCTGTGGCGGCTAGGCTCACCCGGAGCATCGAGCGAAGGGTGGGCAGGCATGGCCATTTGGCATCTCCACGGTGACGGCGTCAACGTCGCGGCGGGCGAGGTCGTCCGGCCCGATGAGCGGCTGACGTGGCCACGTACAGTCGGCATGGGCATGCAGCATGTCGTGGCGATGTTCGGGGCGACATTCCTCGTGCCCCTCATCACGGGCTTCCCCCCGGCCACCACGTTGTTCTTCTCGGCCATCGGCACGTTCACGTTCCTCCTCATCACCGGCAACCGGCTCCCCAGCTACCTCGGATCGAGCTTCGCTTTCCTGGCGCCGATCGCCGCCGCGAAGGCCTCCGGGATGGCCGGCGGCGGGGTGAACTGGGGGGCGGCCCTGTTCGGCGTCTTCTGCGCCGGAGCGCTACTCGCGCTCGTCGGGGTGGTCGTCCACTTCGCGGGTGCGGCCTGGATCGACAAGGCGATGCCGCCCGTCGTGACGGGAACCATCGTCATGCTCATCGGCTTCAACCTGGCGCCCAGCGCGTGGAACAACTACAGCGCGGCCCCGGTCACCTCGACCATCACCGTCGTCGCCATCCTGCTCGTCACGGTCCTGTTCAAAGGCATCATCGGGCGACTGTCGATCCTGATCGGCGTGATCATCGGGTACGTCGCCGCCCTGGTTCAAGACGCCGCCGGTGTCCGGGTCGCCGGGCACGACTGCGCCGGGGTCGCCGCTCAGGTCAAGCAGATTCAGTTCTGTGGTGTGAAGGAGGCGGCCTGGGTCGGTCTGCCGCCCTTCCAGCACCCGACCATCAGCTGGGCGATGCTGCTGCTGTTCGCGCCGGTCGTCCTTGCCCTGATCGCGGAGAACATCGGACACGTGAAGTCGGTGGCGCTCATGACCGGCCAGAACTACGACCGTGTCACCGGACGCGCGCTCCTGTCGGACGGCATTGCCACGATGTTCGCCGGCCTGGGCGGCGGCTCCGGCACGACGACCTACGCGGAGAACATCGGCGTGATGGCGGCGACCCGCATCTATTCGACCGCCGTGTACTGGGTCGCCGGCGCCACGGCCCTGGCCCTGTCGCTGATTCCGAAGTTCGGCATCCTGATCGCCACGATTCCCCCCGGCGTCCTCGGTGGGGCGGGAACCGTGCTGTACGGCATGATCGGCCTGCTCGGGGCACGCATCTGGATCGAGAACCGCGTCGACTTCGGCAACTCCGTCAACCTGTTCACAGCCGCCGTGGCCCTGATCGCCGGCATCGCCAACTTCAGCTTCTTCCCGTTCGACGCGGCCAATCCGGCCGCCGGCTACCGGATCGGCGGAATCACGGTCGGGGCGTTCGCGGCGATCATCATCTATCACGTGATGCGCTGGATCGCCCGGCGCCGGGGCACGTTCGGCGACGACCTCACCGCCTCCCCCGCCTCCGTCGGCCGCGAGGGCCTGGAACAGGCCAACCCGGACGAGTGAGTGCCACGCCTCGGTAGATGCCGCCGAGGTGACCGCTGCGACATGCGGCCTACGCGCGTGCGATGACGACGCCCTTGGGCACCACGGTGACGCCGCCCGCGGAGACCGTGCAGCCGCGCGCCTCGTCCTCCTCGCGGTTGATGCCGACCTGGCAGCCGTCGGCCACGACGACGTTCTTGTCGAGGATCGCGTTTCGCAGCATGCAGTTCTCGCCGACCCGCACCTTGTCCATCAACACACACCCGTCGATGGAGGTTCCCTTCTCGATGCGCACCCCCGGGCTCAGCACGGAGTGATCCACGTCCGAACCGGAGATGATCGTGCCGGCGCACACGATCGAACTCTCGGCGGTGCCGTTCAGCGTGAACTTCGCGCCGGGCAGCTGTACCTGGCCCGTCCAGATCGGCCACTTCTCGTTGTAAAGGTTGAAGTCGGGCACGACGCGCACCAGGTCCATGTGGGCCTCGTGGAACGCGTCGATGCTGCCGACGTCGCGCCAGTAGTTGCGGTCCTGTCCGGTGCTGCCCGGCACGTCGTTGTCCTTGAAGTCGTACACCTGGCAACCGCCTTCGGCGACGAACGCCGGGATGATGTCGCCGCCCATGTCGTGCTTGCTGCCCTCCGCGTCGGCATCCCGGTGGAGCATCTCGACCAGGTCCTTCCCCGTGAAGATGTAGTTGCCCATGCTGGCCAGCGACTCGTCGGGGCTGTCCGGCAGGCCGGGCGGGTCCTTCGGTTTCTCCAGGAAACCGTTGATGACCCGATCGGGGCGCGCGTCGATGATCCCGAACTCGCTCGCGCTCGCCCGGGGAACGCGGATCCCTGCGACGGTCGCGGGCAACCCGGAGGCGATGTGGGCGTCGAGCATCGACTTGATGTTCATCCGGTAGATGTTGTCGGCCCCGAACACCACCACGTAGTCGGGCTTCTCGTCGTTGACGAGGTTCAGCGACTGGAAGATGGCATCGGCGCTGCCCTGGTACCAGTGAGGGCCACGGCGCTGCTGGGCGGGCACCGACGCGACATAGTCGCCGAGCATGGACGACATGCCCCACGCCAGCGAGATGTGCCGGTTGAGGGAGTGGGACTTGTATTGCGTCAGGACGGCGATGCGCCGCAACCCGGAGTTCACCAGGTTGGACAACACGAAGTCGATGAGGCGGTAGCTACCGCCGAACGGGACGGCGGGCTTCGCGCGGTCGGCCGTGAGCGGCATCAGGCGTTTGCCCTCCCCGCCGGCCAAAACGATGGACAGCACTGTCGGATTTGCCATACCTACGAGCGTAGCGCGTCGGCGCCCTCCCCGGATGGCCTGCCCGCGATGTCACCCCCCGTCTTCGCCTGGGGCGTGCCGGAAGCGATCCTGCCTGCGGACGGGACCCGAATGTGGGACGATGCCACCATGCGAGTTTCCATCCTGACACGCGAGTATCCTCCGACCATCTACGGCGGCGCCGGCGTCCACGTCGCCCAGCTCGTCCCACGCCTGGCCGACCTCGTCGAGGTCGACGTGCAGTGCATGGGCGCGCCGCGCGACGGCGCCACGGCCCACGCCGAGGACTTCCCGCCGGGCGCGAACGCGACCCTACGCGTCTTCGGCGCCGACCTGTCCATGGTGGCAGCCCTGCCCCCGGTGGACGTCGTCCACTCCCACACGTGGTACGCCAACCTCGCCGGCCACCTCGCCGGGGTGTACCAGTCGATCCCGCACGTGGTGACCGCCCACTCCCTGGAACCCCTGCGCCCCTGGAAGCGGGAGCAACTGGGCGGCGGGTACGAGCTGTCCGGCTGGGCCGAGCGCACCGCATACGAAGGGGCCGCCGCGGTGATCGGCGTGAGCACCGCGATGGCGGCCGACATCGCCCGCTGCTACCCGGACGTCGACCCGGCGAAGATCCACGTCGTCCGCAACGGCATCGACACGACCGAGTTCTACGCGGACCAGGGCACGGACTTCCCGGCGCAGATCGGGATGGACGTCGACCGTCCGTCCGTCGTGTTCGTCGGACGGATCACGCGCCAGAAGGGGCTGGTGCACCTGCTGAGCGCCGCCCGGTCGTTCTCTCCCGGCACGCAAATCCTGCTGCTGGCGTCCAGCCCCGACACCCCGGAGATGGCCGCCGCGTTCCAGGCCGGCTACGAGGGGCTGGCCGCCGAGCGCGGCAAGGATGTCATCTGGGTGCAGGACATGGCGCCGCGCGCCGGTGTGCGCGAGGTGCTGTCCCACGCCACGGTGTTCGCGTGCCCGTCGATCTACGAACCGTTGGGCATCGTCAACCTGGAGGCCATGGCGTGCCAGACGGCCGTCGTCGCCAGCGCGGTGGGCGGGATTCCGGAGGTTGTGGCCGACGGGAAGACCGGCCTGCTTGTGGCGTATGACCCGGCCCAGGAGGCGGATCCGATGTACGTTGCCGACTTCGAGGCCCGGCTGGCGGACACGATCAACCAACTGATCGAGGATCCGGACCGTGCGGAACGCATGGGCGTGGCGGGACGGCAGCGCTGCATCGACGAGTTCAGCTGGGAGGCCATCGCGTCGCAGACCGTCGATGTGTACAAGGCGGCTGTGGCGGCCTTCGGGGCGGGCCGCTAGAGCGGGACGTGTCGCTGGGACGGGACGTGCGGTCGGTCACGACCCCTGGGGGACGACGCCGCGGAGACACTCGAGCAGTTCGGTTGCCTCGGCCACGTTGATCTCGACGACGAGTCGGCCACCGCCGTCCACAGGCATCCGCATGACTAGGCCGCGGCCCTCTTTCGTGACCTCCATCGGGCCATCGCCTGTCCGAGGCTTCATCGCAGCCATGTCGTTCTCATTTCTGGTCGTGCTTGTCGCAAGCTTGCCCCTCTATGTTACCGCGCACGACCCCGGCCTTGCCGGACGATCCGGGCCGCACCGCGCGGTCAGCTGCGTTCGGGCACGGTCACGGGCCATCCGAGCGCCTCGGGTGCCTCGGCGACGCCCGCGGGAACCGGCGGCGGAGGCGGTGCCGGAACAGTGGCGGCCGGCGCGGCCTCCCCGGCCCATTCGGCGACATCGTCGCGAATCACGACGGGACGTCCGTCCAACTGGTCCGCGAGACGATCGATGAGATCGTCGACCTGCGCCATCGAATAGCCCCGCGTCACGACCGCGAACCGCAGCCCGCGAAGATCGTCGCCGGTCATGGCGGACGCCGGCAGATCGGGTCCGGGCCGGTCCTCGACCAGCGGCGGCATGCCGCCCAGGTGTCCCTGATACGCCAGGACCCCCAGACCCACGACCAGGATGGCGACCACCGCGAGGAACCAGTACATCATGCCCCTATCGTCGCACATGCCGCTGGGACCCCACCAGCACCGGCCCGAGTCGTGGAAGTGCGCTCACCCCAGGGGCGCGCCCGCGCCGGTGCCGATCCCCGCGGTCACCAACTCCACCGCCTCGTCGGGATCGTCGGTCAGATGCAACCCGTCCAGGTCGGCGGCGTCGATGTACCCGCCGCCGAGCATCGCCTCGCGCATCCAGGCGAACAGTCCGTCCCAGTACGGCCGGCCAAAGAACACGACGGGGGCCGATTCGGCCTTGCCCGTCTGGAGCAGCGTGAGAGCCTCGAACACCTCGTCGAACGTGCCGAAGCCGCCGGGCATCGCGATGAGCCCTTGCGTGTACTTGATGAACATGACCTTCCGGCAGAAGAAGTAGCGGAAGCTCATCCCGAGGTTGACGTGCTCGTTCATCGACTCCTCGAAGGGCAGCTCGATGCACAGGCCCACCGAGGTGCCGCCGGCCGCATCCGCACCCGCGTTGGTCGCCGCCATCAGGCCGGGGCCCCCACCCGTGATCACGGCCACGCCGTGCCGCGCCAGGCCGGCACCGATGCGCCGGGCGGCGTCGTAGAGCGGATCGTCGGGCTTGACGCGCGCCGAGCCGAAGACGCCAACCGCCGGGCCGAGATCGCCCAGCGCCTCGAATCCCTCGACGAACTCGGACTGGATGCGCAACACCCGCCACGGATCGCTCTGGAGCACACTGTCCTGGCCGGGGTTGCGCAGCAGGTCCTGGTCGGCGTACCGGCGTGCCTGGGCGCCCCGTCGCACGATGCCACCCTCGAAGCTTCGATCTCGCATCTGTCGGTCCTCACTCGTTGTCGTTCCACGGCAGCATACGCGACCGGGGCCGACACGCCCGGCGTGGAGACGGCGCGTCCGCACCGACCGCCGCCGATACAGTGAGGTCATGACCACGACCCGGCGGCGTCTTCGACACCCGTTCAGGCTCGCGGCCGTGGCGCTCGTCGTGGTCGCCCTCGTCGTGGCGCTCGCCGTCCTCGTCTCGCTCGCGATCCGGGCTGCCGGCTCGTCGCTTCGGAGGGCGCCGGTGATCGTGCCGGCGCAGTGCCTGGCGACGGCGGGCGGCCACTCGAGTGCGATCACCCTGGAGCAGGCGGGCAACGCCGCGATCATCGCCGGCGAGTCGATGCGCCGCGGACTGCCCCCACGGGCGGCGACCATCGGCCTCGTCACGGCGTGGCAGGAGTCGCACCTGCGCAACCTGGACTACGGCGACCGCGACTCCCTCGGGCTGTTCCAGCAGCGTCCCTCCCAGGGGTGGGGCACGCCCGAGCAGATCATGGACCCCTGGTATGCCGCCGGTGCCTTCTACGCCGCGCTCGTCAAGGTGCCCGGGTGGCAGACGGGCGTGATCAACGACGTGGCCCAGGCCGTGCAGCGGTCGGGCTATCCCGACGCGTACGCCCAGCACGAGGCCAACGGCCGCGCCTGGGCCAGTGCCCTGACCGGCCAGTCGCCGGCTGCGGTGCGCTGCCTGGACAGGGGCACGGTTCCCGGCGATCCCGCGGTGGCCGCTGCCCTGCTGCAGCGGATCTGGGGCGATGCGGTGCGCATCGAGACGACCGGACGGACGCTGCTCGTGACCGTCCCCGATGCGGCCACGGCCTGGGCGGTTGCCCAGGTCACCCTCGCGAACACGGCGACCGCGGGCGTGGCACGGGCCGAGGTCGGCTCGTGGTCATGGACCATGAGCACCGACCATCTGGCCGCCTGGTCCGACGGCACGCCGTCCGCGACACCGACGGTCACCCCGTCACCGTCACCGGTGCGCCTTCAACCCAACCAGGCGCGCCTCACCCTGCGAGGGCCTGGCTGAGCCGCCCGACGGCCGCCTCGATGCGTTCGTCGGTGGCCGTGAGGGCCAGGCGCACGTGGTCCCCTCCCGCCGGGCCGTAGAAGTCGCCGGGGGCGCCGAGGATGCCCAGGCCGGCCAGCCAGGCGATGGAGTCGCGCCCGGGTTCGCCCCGGGTCGCCCACAGGTACAGGCCGCCCTCGGATGCGTCGATACGGAACCCCGCCAGCTGCAGTGCAGGCGCGAGAGCCTCCCGGCGGGCCCGGTAGCGCGCGCGCTGCGCCGGGACGACGGTCTCCGCCGCGTCGAGCACGGCCCGCAGCGCCGCCTGGACGGGTGTCGGCACCATCATGCCGGCGTGCTTGCGCACAGCCACCAGTTCGGCCACCACCGCCGGGTCGCCGGCCACGAAACCGGCGCGGTAGCCGGCGAAGTTCGCCCATTTCGACGCCGAATGCACCGCCAGGAGGCCGCGGTGGTCGTCCCCGCACACGGACGCGTCGAGCAGGCTGACCGGGTGCTCGCCGGTCCAGCCGAACTCCAGATAGCACTCGTCGCTCGCGACGACGGCGCCGCAGTCCCGGGCGAACGCGACCCACTCCCGCAGCCGCGCCGGCGGCACGACCGCCCCGTGCGGGTTCGCCGGCGAGTTCACCCAGATCAGCCGCGGCACCCCCGACACCCGCCCCGGGTCGTCGCACCGCTCCACGCGGGCCCCGGCCAGCACCGCCCCGACCTCGTACGTCGGATAGGCCAACTCCGGGATCACGACCGTGTCGGCGGGGCCCATCCCGAGCAGCGTGGGCAGCCAGGCGACCAGCTCCTTCGTCCCGATGGAGGGCATGACCCCGGCGTCCGCCAGGCCCAGAACCCCCCACCGACGCCCCAGATAGCCGCGGATCGCCGCGCGCAGTACCGGCGTGCCGACCACGGCGGGATACCCGGGCGCGTCGGCCGCCCGGGCCACCGCCTCGCGGGCAACCTCCGGTGTCGCGTCCACGGGTGAACCGACGGACAGATCGACGAGGCCGTCCGGGTGGGCGCGGGCCGTCGCCGTGACCTCGGCCAGCGAATCCCACGGGAAGTCGGGCAGCCGGGCACTCGGCAGCGCCATGGCGGGCACGGTCCTAGGCCTGCGACGGCCAGTCCGCGACGCGCGGCTCGTCGTACCCCAGCGGGCCGACACGCGAGGCGCCCCCGAGGTTGCCCACCTTGGCGAAGAACTGGACCTGGATGTCGACGAAGTCACGCTCCTCAGGCGGCAGGTCGTCCTCGTAGAAGATGGCCAACTGTGGACATACCACCTCGCACGCTCCGCAGTCCACGCACTCGTCCGGATTGATGTACAGCGTGCGTTCGCCCTCGTAGATGGCATCGACCGGGCACTCGTCCACGCAGGCGCGGTCCTTCTTGTCGATGCACGGGCTGGCGATCACATAGGTCATCGGTCTCGTTCCCTCCCCTGTTGTCGTCGTTCAGCAAGCCTAGACGATCACGCCGAACCGCCGCGCGCGGTCAAGCCTCCAAGCCGTGCGCCCGCCACACGCGCTCCATCAGGTCGATGCCATCGGCCAGGGAGCGACGCAGCTTGTCGTGCAGGCCCGGCGTCCCGTGCGCCTGCCGCGCCAGGGCGAGGGTCTCCGGGCTCGACAGCGCCGACGGCAGGGTCGTCCCGATGAAGCGTCCCAGGGCCCACCCGTCGCGGAACGCGGCCGTGCCGGGCAACCCGGCGAAATACGCGGGAACGAGACCGGCCACCAGGTCCGCCTGTTCGGGCGCCCACAGCGTCGAACCGACCGCGTTGACTTCGTAGAGGCGCGTGTCGGACGGCTTGACGATCACGTCGAGCGCGGCCTGTTTGGCCACCAGGTCGGGGATCGCCGCGCGGGCTGCCGCCGCCGCGTCGCGGCCGGCGGAGGACGGGTCGCGCGCGATCTGCTCGTCGATCAGCGCCGGGTCGCCTCCCAACAGGACGATCCGGGTGACCAAGGCCCACCGCAGCGGGTCGTCGGCGTCCAGGCCCGGCGGCAGGTCCGTGCCACGGAACCAGGCCAGGAGAAGCTCCGAGTCGTCGCTGATGTGCGCCAGCGCGCGGGCACAACCGATCTGGCGGTCGCTGCCCGGCGTGGCACCGGCCAGAAGCGAACCGATCAGGGCGGCGACGCGGGCGCGCCGCTCCGGGCGCATCCCGGGTGCCGACCACCGTCCGGCCACCTCCACCGCCCGGTTCACTCCGACGACGACGATGTCGTCGACCGGCTCGCTGGGCAGTCCGGCTTCAAGCGCGTCCAACACGGCGCCGGGTGAGAGTTCGCCCCCGCGCAGGGCGTCCCACAGCGCGTTGTGCAGCACGACGCGGGTCGCGTCCGACGCGATCCCGCCCAGCGCCGGCAGGTCCCACGAGCTGGGACGGCACCGCGCCCACGTCGTGTCCCCCGCATCGGGGACGAGCACGTCGGCGGGACCGGCGGCAAGGGCGAGCGGCGTCGTCCCCGGTCCCGCGGTCACGGCGACCGTGCCGGTGAGGCCGCCGTCGGCGGCCAGCGCCACGACGTCGATCGTGTGGAGCCGGGCCGGCACGTCCACCGCCGGCGGAGCCGGCGGGGTGACGGTCAGGACGGCGCACCCCGCGTCGTCGCGGCCCGGACGGAGCACATCCATGCCCCTCGTCGTGAGCCACGCCCGCGCGAAGTCGTCCAGCCCGACGGCCCCGGCGCGTGTCCAGGCGGCCATCAGGTCGGCCAACGTGGCGTTGCCGAAGCGGTGCTTGGTGAAGTAGTCCCGCAGGCCCGCCAGGAACACATCGTCACCCAGGTACGCGGCCAGCTGGTGCAACACCGCCGCACCCTTGGCGTACGAGATGCCGTCGAAGTCGGCCATCGCCGCCTGGGCGTCGAGCGCGCCGGTGCTGGCAACCGGGTGCGTGTTGGGGCCCTGGTCGGCGGCCGCCCCCCACGACTTGCGCTGCAGGCCGAACTCGGTCCAGATGTCGTAGTCCGTGTGGTCCGAACACACCCGATAGCCCATGTACTCGGCGAAGCTCTCGTTCAGCCACAGGTCATCCCACCAGCGCATCGTCACCAGGTCGCCGAACCACATGTGGGCCATCTCGTGGGCGATCGTGCCCGCCCGCTGGCCCCGCTCGCGGCGAGTCGGCGTGCCGCGCAGCAGGAACTGGTCGCGGAGCGTGACACAACCCGGGTTCTCCATCGCCCCGGCGTTGAAGTCCGGCACGAACGCCTGCACGTAGTCGCCGAACGGGTAGCGGATGCCGAACAGGTCGTGGTACGCGTCGAAGCACGCCGCCGTGACGCCCACCATGTCGTCGGCCTCCCGCCGCAACTCCGCCTCCAGCGACCGCCGCGCGATCAACGCCAGCCGTACCCCGTCGTACTCCGACGTGACGACCGACCATGGACCCGCGCACAGCGTGACGAAGTACGTCGACAGCGGACAGGTCTGCTCGAGTACCCAGTGCCCCTTCCCGTCCGGGTGCGCCGGCCCGTTGCCCCACACGGTCCAGTCGGCCGGGGCCTGCACCTGGAGGCGATAGGGCGACTTCAGGTCGGGCTGGTCGAAGCACGCGAACCAGGTGGGGGCCGCGTCCAGGAAGCTCATCGCGTAGACGTAGGCGCGATCGTCGGCGGAGTCGATGTGCTGATGGAGGCCCTCACCGTCGTGTGAGTAGTCCATCACGCCCTCCACCTCGAGAACGTTCGAGGCGGCCAGGCCGTGCAACCCGATCCGGCCGTCCTGCCATGCCTCCTGGGGCAGCGCCGCACCGTTCAGCCGCGCCGCGACGAGGGTGCGTCCTCGGAAATCCGCGAACGTGGACGCTCCCGGAGCGGTGCACGTGAACTCGATACGGCTGTGCGACGTGAACGACTCGCGGCTTCTCAAGTCCAGGTCGACGACCATCGACGTGACCCGGAGAAGGGCAGCGCGGGCGCTCGCTTCGGCTCTCAGCAAAGATGGCATGGCATCCATGCTAGCCACAACGCCGAACACGGCGAACCGTCCGGTCCGAGGTCGCGCATCCTCGCATCTTTGTCGCATTGGCCGCCGCAGGCGCGAGGGCGCGCGGTAGCGTGGTGACATGAGCACAACACGCACCGAAACCGACTCCATGGGCGCCATCGAGGTGCCCTCCGCCCACTACTGGGGCGCCCAGACCCAGCGCAGCATCGGGAACTTCGACATCGGTCGTCCGACGTTCATCTGGGGCCGTCCCATGATCAAGGCCCTCGGCGTACTGAAGAAGTCAGCCGCCCTGGCCAACGCCGACCTCGGCCAGCTTGCCCGTGACAAGGCCGACCTGATCGCGCAAGCCGCGGACGAGGTCATCAGTGGCGCCCTCGACGCCGAGTTCCCCCTGGTCGTGTTCCAGACCGGCTCGGGCACGCAGTCGAACATGAATGTCAACGAGGTCATCTCCAACCGCGCAATCGAACTGGCGGGCGGACAGATGGGCTCCAAGACGCCCGTCCATCCGAACGACGACGTGAACCGCGGCCAGTCGAGCAACGACACGTTCCCGACGGCCATGCACCTGGCGATCGTCGACCAGCTGAACAACTACCTGTACGCGCCCGTGACGAAGCTGCGCGACACGCTCGACGCGAAGGCGCACGAGTTCGCCGACGTCGTCATGGTGGGCCGCACGCACCTGCAGGACGCCACGCCCGTGCTGCTGGGGCAGGTGTTCTCCGGGTTCGTCGCCCAGCTCGACTTCGCCTTGGACGGCATCCGGGCGGCCGATGTCCGCGCCCGCGACCTGGCCATCGGCGGTACCGCGGTCGGCACGGGCTTGAACGCCCATCCCGAGTTCGGGGTGAAGGCCGCCGCGTACATGAGCAAGGAACTCGGCCTGGAGTTCCGCCAGGCCGACAATCTGTTCGCCGCCTTGTCGGCACACGACGCGCTGATCGAGGTGTCGGCGTCGCTGCGCACGCTCGCGATGGCGTTGATGAAGATCGCCAACGACGTGCGGTGGTACGCCTCCGGCCCGCGCAACGGCATCGGCGAGTTGCTGATCCCCGAGAACGAGCCGGGCAGTTCGATCATGCCCGGCAAGGTGAACCCGACGCAGAGCGAAGCGATGACGATGGTCGCGACCAAGGTCTTCGGCAACGACGCGACCGTGGCGTTCGCCGGCTCCCAGGGCAACTTCCAGTTGAACGTGTTCAAGACCGTGATGGCGTGGGCCTGCCTGGAGTCGATCCAGCTGATTGCCGACTCGTGCCGCATGTTCGAGGAGCACTGCGCGTCCGGCATCGAGGCGAACTACGCCAAGATCACCGAGAACCTGGACAAGAACCTGATGCAGGTGACCGCCCTCAACCGCCACATCGGCTACGACAAGGCCGCCGCAATCGCCAAGCACGCCAACAAGGAGGGCCTCAGCCTCAAGGAGGCCGCGCTCGCCAGTGGCGATCTGACCGAGGAGCAGTTCGCCGCCTGGGTCGTCCCGGCGGCCATGACGCATCCGTCCGCCTAGAAGCCCGACTCCTCCGCTCCTGCCTGCCGTAACGCGGGCGGGGGCGGGGGTGGGCGTGCCCGAATTGCGAGACCTCCTGTCTCACCACGTGGAATTCGGCTAGTGTAGGAAACCTACGGGGCCTTGCGAATGCGCCCCGACATAAAGCCAAGGAGGTCCCCATGAAAGCCCGTCGCCTCATGCTCGCGGCCACGGCCGGTCTCGCCACGCTGTCGCTGGGCCTGACCGCCTGCTCGAACACCAGCCCCGGCAGTACGTCCAGCAGCACCGGCAGCACGTCCAGTACGTCAGCCGCTTCGACGTCGACGACCGCGAAGACGTACACGATCGGCGTCGCCGTCATCGTGTCGCACCCGTCGCTGCAGGCGGTCCAGGACGGCTTCGAGGCCGTGCTGAAGGAACAGAACGTCAAGTACACCCTCATTCCCCAGAACGCCCAAGGCGACCAGGCAAACGCCGCCACGATCGCCTCGTCGTTCGCCGCGAACAAGAACATCGACCTGATGTTGGCCATCTCCACGCCGATCGCACTCGCGCTGGCCTCGGCGGAGAAGACCCGTCCGATCATCTTCTCGGCGGTCACCGACCCGGTAGGCGCAGGGCTGTGTCCATCCTGGCAGCAAGCCGGGCCCAACATCACGGGCACCAGCGACCTGAACCCGGCGGGCAAGCCGATCGGGATGGTCAAGGAGGCGATCCCGGGCGCCAAGACGATCGGCATCCTGTACTCGTCGTCCGAGCCGAACTCCCTGACGCAGGTCAAGTCCCTCGAAGAGGAGGCCACGGCCCTCGGCGGCGTCACGCTCAAGGAACAGGCCATCACGTCGGCCTCCGAGATCAGCACCGGCCTCCAGGCGCTCGCCGGTGTGGATGCGATCCTCATTCCGACGGACAACACTGTCGTCGCCGCGATCGCCACCGTGATCGCGTTCGGCCAGGAGCACAAGATCCCGGTCTTCTCCTCCGACACGAGCCCCGTGAACCAAGGCACGGTCGCCGCCCGCGGCGTGAGCTATAACGCCCTGGGTCGCCGGGCCGGCGAGATGGCCGTCTCGATCCTGCGCGACGGCAAGCCGGTCAGCTCGATCCCGCCGGAGGCCCCCAGCGACACCCAGTTGGTCGTCAACCCCGACGCGGCCAAGACCTTCGGGTTGACACTGCCGGACGCCTTCCTCAAGGGTGCGACGATCGTGACCACGCAGCAGTAGACTGGGGCGCCGCACGAGGCGGTGAACCGGGCGAGAGGGCGGACCAAGGCATGCTGGGAGCGCTGGACCAAGGGCTGATCAGCGCCTTGGTCGCCCTGGGGGTTTTTCTGACCTTTCGTATCCTCAACTTCGCGGATCTGACCGTCGACGGGTCGTTCTCGGCGGGCACGGCCATGGCCGCGATCCTGTTGTTCAACGGCACGTCCCCGGTCGCGGCGACCCTCATCGGGGCGCTCGCCGGGGCCGCCGCCGGCTGTGTGACCGGTTTCCTGCACACGAAGGCCCACATCGACCCGCTGCTGTCCAGCATCCTCGTGATGCTGGCCATGTACTCCGTGAACACCCGCATCATGTGGCTCGGCAAGGACGGCGTGCAGCGGGCCACCGTGCCCCTGCTCGGCAAGCACACCGTGTTCACGTGGCTCGCCGAGAACTACGGACGTGACTCGTGGGTGACCGTCGGCGTGATCGCCGCGGGGGTGTTGGTGATGGTCGTGTTCGTCAACTGGTTCCTGGGGACGAACTTCGGGCTGGCGGTCATGGCGACCGGCGACAACCCCGCGATGGCGTCCTCGCTCGGCATCAGCACCGACTTCGCGAAGATCGTCACCCTCGGTGTGTCGAACGGACTGGTCGGACTCAGCGGGGCCGTGTGGGCGCAGTACGTCGGCACGGCCGCGATCGGCGACGGCACCGGCTGGATCCTCATCGGCCTGGCGTCGGTGATCCTCGGAAACGCCCTCCTCGGCACCCGGTACGTCGCCCTGATGACGCTCGGCGTCGTCGTCGGGTCCGTGCTGTACCGCGTCGCCATCTACTTCGCCTTGAAGTGGAACTTCCTGTCCAACACCGACATGAAGTTCATCACGGCCGCCCTCGTCGTGATCGCGCTCGTCCTGTCGGCCTCGAAGCACGTGCGCACGCTGGGATCGTGGCTGTCACCGTGGCGCCGCAAGCCGGACGCCCCGGAGCCGATGGCGGTCGCGCCCAACCAGTTCTCCCCGTTCGCCACGGCCGATGCGGCCACGCAGCCCGGCCCGGTTGTGGCCCCGGAGAAGGGGGTGGCGCGATGACGTCCGCCAGCACGCCGGCTTTGGACCTGGAGCACGTGTCGAAGACGTTCTATGCCGGCACGCCGAACGAGCGTCGGGCCCTGCGGGACGTGGCCCTCACGCTGCGGCCCGGGGACTTCGTCACGATCATCGGGTCGAATGGAGCCGGCAAGTCGACGCTGCTCAACGTCATCGCCGGTTCGTTGCCGCTGGATGCGGGCACCGTCCTCATCGACGGCCGGGACGTGACACGGCTGGCCGAGTTCAAGCGCGCCGTATCCATCGCCCGCGTGTTCCAGGACCCCGCCGCCGGCACCTCGCCCCACCTGTCCATCGAACAGAACCTGTCCGTCGCGTGGAACCGCGGGCGGCGGCACACGCTCGGACGCGGCCTGACCGCGGCGCGGCGCGCGCGTTTCCGGACGGAACTGGCCACGCTGGAGCAGGGCCTAGAGTCGCGCATGAGCCACCGCGTAGGTCTGTTGTCCGGCGGCCAGCGGCAGGCGCTGAGCCTGCTCATGGCGTCGTTCACGAAGCCGCGCCTCCTGCTGCTGGACGAGCACACCGCCGCCCTCGATCCCGAGCGGGCCGAACTCGTTCTGCGTCTCACGGCCCAGGTCATCGCCGATCACCATCTCACGGCCCTCATGGTCACCCACAACATGGACCACGCTCTCCGGCTCGGCAATCGCTTGGTGATGATGCACGAGGGCCGCATCATCCGCGCACTGAACCCGGACGAGAAGGCGGGCGCCACCGTCGCCGATCTTCTGGACATGTTCGGCGACGCCCGGGCCCAGCTCGACGACCGCACGCTGCTCGCCTAGGCCCCGGCAGCACTCACAAGCTCGCTTGTGGCTCGGCAGACTCGGTATTCCACCACGTCATGTCGCCATTGGGTCTCACAAGATGGATTGTCGCTTGCTCCGGGGGATCAGGCCGACCAGAGCCCTTGTGCCGGAGTCGCCCGCCGGGTGGGCGCGAGAGGGCGTCGCCCCGGTAAGCTGGGGTGTCGCCGCACCGGCGGCGCAGCAAAGGAGAGCAGATGAGCGAGGCGGCCGACACCCACGTGGGACTCGACCTGCCCCACCACGGACGTCGGTACCGTCTCGGCGTCATGGGCGGAACCTTCGACCCGATCCATCACGGCCACCTGGTCGCCGCCAGCGAGGTGGCGGCGCAGTTCCAGCTGGACGAGGTCGTGTTCGTCCCCACGGGCACCCCCTGGCAGAAGGCCGGACGGCAGGTCAGCAAAGCGGAAGACCGGTACCTGATGACCGTGATCGCAACCGCGTCGAATCCCCGTTTCTCGGTCAGCCGCGTCGACATCGAGCGCGGCGGCAACACCTACACCGTCGATACGCTGCGCGACCTGCGGGCGCAGCGCGGTGAGGATGTCGAAATGTTCTTCATCACCGGTGCCGACGCCTTGGCGAACATCCTGACGTGGCGAGGCGCCGACGAACTCTTCGACCTGGCGCGCTTCGTCGGCGTGTCCCGGCCGGGTGTGGCGCTCGGACACGCCGACATCGCCCATCTACCCGCCGGCAAGGTCACGATCCTGGAGGTGCCGGCACTGGCGATCTCCTCCAGTGCCTGCCGGGAGCGCGTCGCCGGGGGTCTGCCGCTGTGGTACCTCGTGCCGGACGGCGTCGTCCAGTACGTCGCCAAGCGTCGCCTGTACACCCCAGCCGTGAACGTCCTGCCGCTGGGCGCCGACACGCTCACCGAGAACGAAACGAGTGCCGCATGACCGCCGGCGCCCGTGCTGTCACCTTGGCCCGGCAGGCCGCCCATGCCGCCGCGGACAAACTCGGAACCGACATCGTCGCCATCGACATGTCGGAGATGCTGTCCGTGACGGACGTGTTCCTCATCGTGAGCGCCCGCAACGAACCCCAGATGGACGCGATCGTCGACGCGATCGACGAGGCGCTGCTTCGAGACGGTGTCACCGCCATCCGGCGCGAGGGCGAGCGCGGGGGGCGCTGGGTGCTGCTGGACTTCTTCGATCTCGTCGTCCACGTGCAGAACGCGGAGGAACGCACCGTCTACTCCCTGGAGCGACTGTGGCGGGACGCGCCGCGCCTCGACCTTGGCCTGGAGGACACCGACGCCCCGGCCCGGCGTGCCGCTCTCAGCAGTTGAAGGCGTTCTGCGTCGCCTCCAGGCCCGACCGCAGCAGCATCTCCGTCGCGTCGGCCGCGGTCGTGACGGAGGCCTCCATGGCCTCGCGCTGTGAGCGGGGAACGCGGCCGAGCACGTAGTCGACGGCGGCGTACCCGGGTTCGGGCCGGCCGATGCCGAGACGCACACGGTAGAACTCGCCGCTCCCCACGTGCGAGCGGATGGACTTCAGTCCGTTGTGGCCGTTGTCGCCCCCGCCGAGCTTGCACCGCAGGCGCCCGACCTCCAGGTCGAGTTCGTCATGGATCACCACGAGGTGGTCGAGCGGCACGTGACCGAAGTCGGCCAGCTTGCGCACAGCACGGCCCGACTCGTTCATGAACGTCGTCGGGCGTACCAGCACGACCTGCTCCCCCGCCCCCTGCCCGACCAGGCCCGACTCCCCAAGCCGGACCGTCGCGATGTCCGCGGGCATGCCGCGGGCCGGACGGAGTGTGACGTCGCAACGCCGGGCGAGTTCGTCGAGGGCCGCGAACCCGGCATTGTGCCGCGTGCCCGCGTAGGCCGGGCCCGGATTGCCCAGTCCGACGACCAACCAGGTCATGCCGACCGCCGGCTCATGCCGCGGCATCCTCCGCGGCCTCGGCCGCGGCCGTCTCACGCTCGGCGTCACCCGCGGCCAACTCGGCCTCGATCTCCTCGGAGGTACGGGCCTTCGTGATCGACACGACCAGCGAATCCCCATCTTCCGCCAGCGTCACACCGCCCGGGAGCGGCAGGTCGGCGAGCGTGAGCTGTGTGCCGACGGCCAGGCCTTCGACCGACAACGCCAACTCGGCGGGGATGTTGGTCGCCTCGGCGAGCACCGCCACGACGGTGCGCTCCTGGTTCACGATCGTCTCCGGTCCGGCCTCGCCCACGACCACCAGCGGCACCTCGACCGTCACCTTCTCGCCCCGGCGGACGATGATCAGGTCGACGTGTTCGATCGAGTCCCGGATCGGATCGCGCTGCACCTGCTTCGGCAGGGCCAGGTGTTCGGCACCGTCGGGGAGCTGAAGCGTCAACAGGACGTTCGCCTGGCGCAACGCCAACTGCGTCTCGTGCGCCGGCAACACCAGGTGCAGCGGGGCCGTGTGATGCCCGTACAACACCGCCGGCACCTTCCCGCTGCGGCGCGTCCGACGGGCAGCACCCTTGCCGAACTCGTCGCGCTTCTGGACCGCGAGCTTGATCTCCGCCATGATGAACTCTCCTCCACTGATCGCTTGCTTCACCGCCAGGGAGGTCGGGCCGAAGCCCCGCTCGTCGATCACGGACGGCATGCGTCCCTCGCCAGGCAAGTTTCGAGCCTACCGTACCGGGTCCGCGAACCCAAGGCGGCGGGTGCGGGGCGGGGGTTCGGTGTTAGCCTGATCGTGCCGACGCGAGCCGGTCGTCGTCTGCTGACGACGCGAGCCGATCAGAAAGTGCGCCATGTCACAGCCAAGCCCGGCATCGTCTGGCCCAGGAGGCCTCCAGCCACCCCCGGGTGCGTATCCGCCGGTCCCGGGTGCGACCTGGCCCGCGGCGCCGCTGTCGTCGCCGCCCGTCCAGACGACCACGCCCGCCGCCGCGCCCCGGTGGGGCGCCCAACTCATCGCTGGGGGTCTGGCGATCCTGGCGCTCGTCTTCTCGTTCCTCCAGTACTACACCGTCGCCCGCGCCAGCATCACGTTCTCCATCGGCGGGATCAGCCAGACGGCACAGATCGGCCTTGACAAGGCGCGCATCAACGCCTGGATCGGCGGGACGCCCGCCCGTCTCGGGCAATCGACGTCCTGGATGGTCGGTCTGTTGGCCCCGGCCGGGATTGTGCTGGTCTGCCTGGCGGGCATCCTGACGCTCATTGTCATGCTGTCGTTACGCTCGACGGCCGGACGCGGACGTAGGCTCAGCCTGGCAGCCCTGGCGCTCGGGGTGGTGGGTCTGGTCGGTATCGTCCTCAGTGGGTTCATCACCCCGAACCTGGCCGGCCTCATCGACCGGACCGGGAGCACCCAATTGGGGACCGCCTGGGACTACATCAGGAACTCCTTGTCGTGGACCGTCCAGCTGGACCGCGCCCTCGGCTTCTGGCTCGTCTTGGGGTGCGCCGTGCTCGCCGTGGTCTTCATGGTCGTCGGGCTGCCGCCGGCTTCACCGCCCCTCCGCCGCGACGTGTCCGCCGCCATTCCGTCAGGCGCGGGTGCCGCTGGACCCGGCCCATCCGCGCCGGCGATGGCTCAATCCGCTGCCGTGACGACGTGGCCTGCCCCACCATCGGGCTGGATGCCGCCCACCGCGGCGACACCGAACCCTGCCGTGCCGGTCGAGATGCCTGTCGCGGGGCCCCTCACCCCTGCGCCCGCACCCGAGCCGCACCCGGTGGCCGAACCGGTCGGAACTCCCCCGTCCGACCTACCCGGACGAGCCGACGAACCACCCGCAGACACGGGCGAGCCTGAACCGGCGCCCTCCGAAGCCCCTGCACCGGAGCCCTCCGACGCCCTTGCACCGGACATTCCGGCCGTGCCCGCGGACATCGCCGGTGGCCCGACAGGCGCAGTCGACGAGCTGACCGCTGGGACGAGCGCTGCCAGCGACGGGTCCTCCCCCGACGACACCACACCGGAGCCCGAGCCCGAACCCGAACCCGAACCCGAACCCGAACCGACGGTGCCCGACGACACCACATCGGAGCCCGAACCCGAACCGGAGCCCGAACCCGAGCCGGCCGTGCCCGACGAGACCGCACCGGAGCCCGAA
>JGI20166J26741_11645585_pt1 | contig 22680 bp, 15 predicted proteins | sample TergutCu122P5_FD_26741 | JGI IMG/M metagenome (IMG submission 26741)
ACACAATGCAATAGATTTACGAAGAGGACAACAAGAGCGCTTTAGAGCGTTTAGGCCAGCACGGGACATTTAAATCCCGAGCGCTTTGGAGCGTTAGGGACGGCAAAGGGTTAAAGCAGGTAGTACATATAGTTACCAATTTAAGGTCAGGCAGTGATGCACATATTTCTCCCCTAATATCTAATGATATTCTTTCCAGATGGAGATAGAAACCCTGTCACAAAAATGAAGATCACATTGTCATATGATGCTCGAGCAATCGATGAAGAGATAGCATCAGAATTCTTGGATGCTGTTCAAGAAATGTTGGAAGATCCATCAGTAATGCTCCTAGGTGGACAACGGGGTGTACGGGAGAAGCTTGGACTTTAGATTCAAGCGTATCCTTTGCATTATTTCTGTTGATGGTTTGCATATAAGCCGACCTGTTAGGCTTGTCAGAAATGGGATTTTAATAGTAATGTTCAACTGTTTATAGCATATGAGTTTTCCATGAATCATTTTTACATGGAATGTGCAAAATGTAGCTCCAACTTTTTAAAAACCTGTAGCAGGTAAAGTATTGAACAAAGTTCCAGTCCTCTCCTTCATAATGAAGTGAGTTTCTAGTCCTTTTTCTTTTGTGCTCAAAATGTTGTATGATATGACTTTGTATATGACTACTAACTAGCAAATCTATAAATTATTTCACATGGTGCAAACATTGTCATTCCCCCTTAACTTATATCACCTTGTAAGTAGCATTCAGTTGCATTTATGACTGAAACAAAATAGTATACAGTTTAAAAATATGTACTATTGAGTAAATGTAAATATATTGTTGCAAATGGGATTTTATACTTACGAAATTCAGTATCATTGATTTCTGTGTATTATTTACTCCTTGAATTAAGAAAAACCTAACAAAATCCTGGGTCCAGCATATACAAATATTATATGCTGTAAATTTTATTTCAAAACCCCGAATATTAAAACAAATTTGTGAAAGGTCTGTGGCATGATTGTGTTCTTATTACTGTGACACTTCTATTGGACTTTGTCAGTTTTCTGTTTATGATGTAACATTCTGCAGAGCATGACATTGCCGACAGCTATGTCTCTGTCCTCTGGTAAAACAGGAAAGAAGCCTACTATGTTGGGCCCTTTAGATAAAGCTGATCTTCATCCGCAGGCATAGAAGCAATCCATATGGTTGAATATATATATAAGAAACTCCGAAAGTACCAACTGGAAGGTAAGTATTCAGACAGTGTACTATAAACTTGATGTTTGTTTGACTGTGCATCGTCATTAATACATGGAAATAAAAGGCCAACTAGATGCAACAGATTGGTTTTTATTGCAGAACTTATTGTTCACTCAACATGTTTCGAGCAAACCGAACACATAACCCACAACTCCATACCAGACCAACGACCTGTAAACCAAAGCACCAAGTACCATAGGCAGCAGCCATCTGTATAAATCTTGAGCTACTGATGATGGGCAAAATGGTGCCCGAAACATGTGCGAACAGTAAGTTCTGCAATAAAAACCAATCTGTTGCATCTAGTTGGCCTTTTATTTCCACGTATTAGTGCACTATAAGTCTGTGGTAGGACAGACACACTACTCAATAGAATAGAATGGATGGTATGATGGATTTCCAGAAATTAATGCCCCTAATTTTTTTCTCAGTAAATATTTATTCCTACATCATGAAAATTACACATTCCAAAGAGTGGCAGTTTGACTCCATACCCTATTTTTCCACATAGTCTCCATCTACTTCTACAGCCTGCACCAACAAGGGACATGTGTGTGCCTGTTGGTACCATGGTTTGCCCATCCCACATAGCTAAGTTCTCACTCTATTAATTACATCATCAGTCTCAAACTTTGTGCCACAGGTTGCATCCTTCAGGGATCCAAGTAGGTGGAAATCTAAAGGTGCTAGATCAAGGGTTTAGGGTCATTGGGCCAGCAGTGTCCAGCCCAATTGTGTGGTGGTTTCCTAAGTCTTAAAACTTGTGTGCAGCCTTGCATTGTCATGCTGAAGCAAGATTTCTATTGGATTCTCTTGGCTAAACTCATTTGCAACACTTCCTGATTTCTGTCAGTGTCCTGATGTAGGCAGCATCGAAGTTGATCGTCTCCCGTCTTGGCACCACATCCGCAAGCAACGTCCATTTATAGTCCCAGAAGACAGTGGTCATGACCTTGCCTTGCCTGCTGACAGAGACTTTTTTAATTTTTTCTTCCAGGAAGTTTGAGGATGGTGCCATTCCATAGGTTGACTTTTTTGTCTCAAGTTCAGAACAATGGACCAAGGTTTCATCTGCTGTAACAATCCAGGATGAGGTCTCTCCATCTGCTTCAAAATGTGCCAACAACACAGAAAAAAATGGCTTTGCTCTCAGTATTGTGTTTGACTGTGAGGAATTCATTTTGCACGCACCTTGGAATATCCAATATCTTGAATGATGTGACTAATGCTTCCTTTTCTGATTGAAAGACTCAGTGCCAATTTGTGGGTTTTGATGCATCGATCCTCATGAACAATGGCATCAGCATGCTGCAGCATTTCAGAACTGACAGCTGTGACAAGATGGCCTGAACGTGGCTAATCATGGTGCTCTTGTTTTCCTGATTTGAAAGCTGTCACTCTTCTCACCCAGTGACCATTGGTGCTTCTGTCAACCATAGCATTTCCATAAACATTGCAAAGACACTTGTGGTTGTTTCTTAATGATTCTTTCTCAGCAGCAAGGAATTTGTCAGCACGTTGTTCATACCATGCATCATTGACCAACACTATTGTGAGGCACTGCTGCAGTAGTACTGTCTGTCAGAAAGCTTTACAACTTCATACATAAATGCCAGAAATTTGAAACTTGTTTCTTCTAAAATCTCACATTCCTAGCTTTGTTACTGGCCAAGAAAAACAAAAATAAGTCATGACTTTTCTGAGCAGGTTCTTTGAAGGACACCAAGGCCAGTCAAAAAATATGGAATTATTCAAGTCCAAATGAAAACCTTAAAAAAAAAGGAAAAAAAACAGAATACAGAGGGTAAAATATATGAGATGAGTAGTTCTTCAGGTGCTGCAGACATCTAGGGATGTAACTAGTCCACGTCTTTTTTGAGGATTGTGATAACCACATGGAGGCTAATGGAAGAAGAAAGGAGCTCAGCAAAGAGGTGCTGAGTAAAGTACCGTATTTACTCCAATGCAAGATGAGGTTTTTCCCCTTACATTTGACACTTCAATATGTGAGGTCATCTTAAATTTGCATACGCAGCACTGATCTGGGCCACACCGAACCAGATTGCCCTCAATCAGACCATATGGAGCCAAACCAAGGCCTATATCACCAAATCGTTCTGTGAGATCTGCGCTCTTCTGAGTTATTATGCAGCATTGAATGCTAATTCCTCACCAACGTCCTTCAGGACAATCTATCGATCTCATCTTCAAGGGTCAGGAAATCCAAATGCAAGAACATTGCACCACTGAAGTTAACATTGTTCTTTTTTTGGGACTTTGTCCATTGTCTAATTTTTTAAGAAGCACAATGTTTTGGAAGCTGACGGTGGTTCTCTTTAATCAGGCAAAGAAGTACTTAACCTGGTTGACCCTCTAAATTAAGTTATTCTCAAACACCAAGCACCACAGAAACAGTAACTTGTTAAGTAAGATATGTAACAGAGAACAGATCTAGTCCAAGAGTAGTAACAGGGACAAGGCTATTGAAAAAGTAAAATTTAACCACCAGGCTCAAATATAAAACCTGGACCAGTCCACAAATTAAAAACCATAAAAAGAGCCATGTACTCAGACAGGCATGACATAGAAATGCAGAACACATGTATACAAATTCATAACACCACTAACACCATCTATGGAGAAAGCTGTGAATCTTTATGGGTTCAAGCAAGTTTATAAACCAAGAAATATAAATGTAGTATTTAGTCAGTGTGGATCATAATGGCACGGCAGCGCATCTCACCAGAAGTAACTGTGAAGGGTTTCAAGAAATGCTGTATATCCAGTGCAGTGGATGGGACTGATGACGGTATGTTGTGGAATGACAGTCAAGATAGGGGTGAGAGGAGTGAGTGTTAGAAGACAAAGGCCCTGACTGTGAGGATGGAGACAGTGACACTGATTTGGTAAAGGTAGTTCGAATCTGACATGCTTTGTCTATTAAGTGAATGAAATAGTAAAATATTTCTTCTCAGAAGATTTATATTTTTGTGGGGGTCATGTAGATTTGGATAAATATATTTTCCCTTGGCAGACGTGTTTTATCTGGGGGGTCGTCTTAGATTAGAGTCATCTTGCTTTGGGTATATACAGTATGTGTTATTATGTAGTCACCCCAGATGGTTGAGAGTGCAAAGCAAACTTCCTTCTAGAAGATCAATAACCATGTTGAAGTTGGAAGCAGGAAACGAAAGACACCATAGTACATGACGTGTAGTTACACTGGTGCTCCACATGGCCATGAATGCCACTAACTTGCTTCTTTATGGTAGTTAACCCCTCCAAACAGAAGTCAATACTTGAGGGTTCCAGTCTTCTGGGATGCAAAGTTATGTCATCAAAGGCTCAAGATCGTGAACCCCCAAATGATGAAGGCAAGCCATTACGAGCCGCTTACCTGGTGATGCATTAGCACATCCCAGAAAACCTGAATCTGTGACTACACCCCTGTGAAAATCACAAAACTTGCAAGTGTATACTTGTGTGGCTGATGAGGTTCTCTGTCACAACCATGTGTGCAGCTTCTATATATTTCATGTTTACCTTTGTCCACAGTGCAGTAGCGTGATCGTCCCGGTGAATTTTATAATCTTTCTCAAAACATACTGGTTGATTGTGGACTTTTTCATTAATTCTTCTCTTAATTACCACATTTACCCAAATATAAGGGGTCAAGGGGAGATGGCTGGGCCATACCCAGGATGACGTATTACTGAAGAGAGATACTGCCATCCTGAGGTGGGCTCTTGGCATCTACCCCCCAGGGGGGGTAGATGCATATACATAGCCTCTCTGTACCCAAGACCGTCTGTGTGTGGTGAAGAGCCACATCCTACAAGAGGTGACCCTGTTGTGCAGAACACAGCAGATCTAAAGGAGTAAACCTAGAAAAAAAAAATCCCCAATCCTACGGTGTGAGTGCCGTGCCAATGGGATGAATGGCAATGTAATGAATGAAAGATTTATTGCATTTTTATAGTTTTTTGTAATTTTTTTATATTTAACTAAGTTTACTTCAAACAATTAACTTATACAGTTTCATCAGACAGGGAAGAGAATTAACCCTCTATTCCACTAACTCAGCAGTACCTAACAGTTTATACACCCTTGAACCTGGTAGTACAACTCATAGTTCGCTACCCTTTTAGGAATGTCATGACTTGCAAGCCTTTCTCTATATATTTCTCCTGAACGGCCATTGACACAATCACTTGACGTCTAAATTTGTTGCTGGTAATTATGCACCACAATATTGAAGATAATAGGTGAAACAATATACAAGTGAACTATTGAAAGTTACTATAACATTTTATAATGCTGCTTAACTTTATCTTCATGAAAGGTAAGCATTGTGAACTGTGTTTGTTTAAATTTCAAGTCGAGTACTTTCGGATTTTATTTCGATTATTTTATATCTAAATTCTAAATTTACGCGTTACAAAATATACAAAAAGGCAGGCTAATCATTCTAAACAATTACAGTACCCTATACATTTATTTTATTGTGTGAATTATATACTTTCCTTTTTGTATTATTTGTTTATAGTAGAATATAGAATTAACTTGTTGAAACGAATCATATAACTAAACTATTTGTCCAAAATCCCGTAATGATATCAGCTTTGATTTTCCTCAGGAGTCTGAGGTGGTGGCAGTGCTATCTAGAGATCTTAGTTATTTCTACAAAAGTTAGTGTTTGTCAGATAAAGTTTGATGGTAGTCAAGTCCTTCGTCTGATAGGCACTACAGCAGTGGGTGAGTCCGTCACTAACAGAGGGACACCAGGCGACCTCCCAGATGTACCTAGCCTTACCAAACATGGGGGCTCTGCTTGGTGGACCTCATATTCCCCCTGAATGAGAATATTATAGAAAACTTAGAATCTAAGGAGAACTCCATAATAGGGGACTCCAGCAAGGATTCTATGGAGGGCTGCAGTCAGGGGGAACTCCAGTGCTTGGAGGCTTCGCAAGGGGCAACCGACCAGAATCCATGTTTGCAAGGGGCGGGTGAAATTCCCATTTCCTGGGAGCAACACCTATCCCCTACAAGAAGGAGGCTGAATTGGACATGGTAAGTACCATATCATTTATTCAAGCCAACCTGCAGCACAGCATTGCAGCTTCTAAGGTTTTCTCCAGGATGGTGAACGTTAAAGGAATAGACATGGCAGCAATACAGGAACCGTGGCATCGCGAGGGCCGTATTAGGGGCCTGAATATTCCAGGACATCCGTGTTCTCCGCGAGTGGAATAGGTAGACCTAGGGCTTGTATCCTCACTAGGAACAAGACTGCCTGGATGCTGCCAGGATTCTCTTGTAGGCACTTGGTAGCAGTCCAAATAAAGTATAATGAAGATGGGACAGAACGACGGTTGGTTGTGTGTTCCGCCCTACGATTACGAGGATCCTCCCCGTCATAGGAATTCTAGAACTCGTGCAATATTGTGAAAATGAAAGCCTCTCTCTAGTTGTAGGGTGCAGCTCCAATGCACACCATAGTGTATGGGGCAACACTAACTAACAGTAGAGGGGAAGCCCTGTTGGAATTTCTAAATTCTTCGAATCTGGAGAATCTAAATTAGGGCAAAGAGACTACCTTCTGCAGTGGCGGCAGGTGGGAGGTGATCGATATTACCGTAGGGTCCTTTGGGCTTCTAGAAAGCATTATAGGCTCGGAGGTTTCATCAGAGCCCTCCCTGTCAGACAATAGACTTATTCTGTTCACTTTACAGGGCCTCGTACCGGTACGCCTAATCAGGAACCCTAGGGGCACAAATTGGGGCTCCTTTAGAAGGGACCTGAGATGAACATAAAAAAACGAGACTGGATTGGGGCTTGCAATTCATTGGGTTCAGCAGGCCTCAGAAGAGGAGTGACACGGCTCTTTAATAAGTGCCAATCAGATAAGAATCCTTATAGTTGGGAACTCTATACAGAGGCTCAGCGGAAATATAGGAAGGAAGTAAGGAATGCTTGGAGGACCTTCTGTAATTCCATTAACGACCTACCTAGGTCAGCTAGGTTACACGGGGCTCTTTCTAGGGACCTTCAGGTTAAGCTGGGATTTTCGGGTAGACGTACGCAGTCCGATGGGGAAACCTTGGAGCTCTTGCTAACTACACATTTTCCTAATTCGGGGGTTACACAGGAGTTAGCGCCCCCTGCGGCTACCATTCTGGCCAGACGTTCCGACTGGAAGTTGGCTGTGAGGGTGGTCACCTACAGAGGGGTAGAATGGGCTATAGATTTTTTTTTTTTTGCCTCATAAAAGTCTGGGGATGGATGGCATATTCCCGGCCTTGTTGCAAGAGGGACAGGAGGCTGTTATCCCATACCTGGTCAGAATATTTCGTGCCTGCCTGCCTACTGGCTATGTTCTAGCCATATAGCGACAGGTTAAGGTAGTGTTTATTCCTAAGCCTGGTAGGAATTCCTGTAGCGGACCTAGAGATTATAGACCTATCAGTCTCACATCGTTTCTTAAAACCATGGAGAGGCTGGTGGATAGGTATCTAAGAGACGAAGCACTGGCCCTAGTGCCATTGCATCCTAACCAACATGCTTACCAGGTTGGGAAATCGGTGGAAACGGCACTACATCAGCTCGTTTTAAGGGTTGAGAAGGCGCTTGACCAGCAAGATACAGCCTTGGGTGTTTTCCTAGATATAGAAGGGGCATTTAACAATGCCTGCTATGATACCATGTGTGATGCTCTTATCAAGCATGGGAGTGATTACACCATTGTACGGTGGATTAGGGCCACGTTGCTGTGGCGATCCTCAGTGGGTTTTCCACGAGGCTTGCGATATCCAGAGGCTACCCGCAGGGAGGTGTGTTGTCACCGCTTCTATGGTTCCTGGTGGTAGATGATTTGTTGGCCAGGCTCAGTGGAATTGGGGTATTCATTAAAGGGTACGCAGACGACATGTCTTCTCGCGGTGGGTAAATTCCCAAACACGGTATCAGGACTCATGCAGTGGGCCCTTTTGACCGTACAGACATGGCGCAACGAGGTCTAACTGTCAGTTAATCCTGAGAAGACTGGGCTCGCTGCATTCACTAGGAAAAGGAAACTCCCGGGTTTCTCTGAACCACAGTTCTTTGGGGTTAAGTCTCTCGGGGTTGGTCAAGTATCTAGGGGTTATCCTGGATTCTCGGTTGACCTGGAGAGAATGTGGTTGTCAAGACGAGGAAGGCACACAATTTGCTGTGGGCCTGTAGGAGGGCGTGCGGCGCGAGTGGCCTGAAACCCCAAGGTGGTCCACTGGCTCTACGTCGCCATCGTTCGGCCGTCCATCTCTTTTGCATCCTTAGTATGGTGGCCTGGCTGTCAGACGACTAGCGCCAAGAAGAGGCTAAGCAAGGTACAAAGATTGGCATACTTAAGGATTCGTACCACTCCTACTGGTGCTATGGAGGCACTCACTGGCCTCCCGCCGCTGGATCTAGTGATGCAGGGAGAGGCGAGGTCAGCGGCGCATCGCCTCTGGAGTTTGGGGTGTTGGTCTTACCTTCACCCCAATCAAGGACATAGGTGTATATTGACGCGACTTCGGAAGTCTGATCCCATATTTCATAAGGGAGTTGACGTTATGAAGCTAGTCTTCAACCTGGAACCCACATGTAGGGTCACTATGTTAACTTGAGAGGAATGGACCAGAGGAACTAGGACTCCTCCTGCGGTTAAAGGGCTCGTCTAGTTTACAGGTGGGTCCAGGACTGTGGAGGGGACTGGAGCTGGGGTCTATGGGCAATCTGTAGACAGAAGGCTCAGCATCTCTCTAGGAAAACATACTACAGTCTTTTAGGCAGAGGTATATGCAATATTAGCGTGTGTTCATAAAACTGAAACTCAGGGCATGCCAGAGAAATATGTTAGTGTTTGCTCTGATAGGCAACTCTGAAAGCGCTTCAGACTGCCAAAACAACGTCTCCCTTGGTACGACAGTACCAGAAGGCGCTGAACGACATCTACCTGGCATAGTCTGGGGCTGTACTGGGTCCCTAGGCATGCCGGGGTGCGAGGAAATGAAATCGCCAACAAGCTCGCAAGGGACGGTTCTGTTCAGAAGTACGTTGAAGCACAATAAAGTTCGCGAACTCGCCACCGTGTGCTTGCCGTGACAGCACTGGACAAAAGCCTTAGTATGGTTTGATGAAGTTGACATATCAGATTTCACAGCTGTGTTTTTGCTGATCTATGGCAGTCTCTTCCTGAGTGGCATCCATTACTGTCTGCGTGTGTTTTGGTGTGCCACCGCGAGAATGTCGGAGCTTGAACTAGAGCAACGAACGAACATTAAATTTCTTGTTGTTAGTTGATGTAGATGTTAGTGAAAGTTTACGGGGATAATGCTATGAAGAAAACCGCTGTTTACAAGTGGGTGAAACGTTTCTCTGAGGGAAGAGAGTGTCACTGACGAAGAGAGATCAGGACGGCCAGCAACAAGCAGAACTGAGGAAACCCTTGCAAAAGTTCGTCAAATTGTGCGTGAAAATCGTCGGATGTCTGTCAGGAGCATAACAGAGGGAGTGAACATCGACAGAGAAACACTTAGGAAAATCTTAACTGAAGATCTTGACATGACGAAGGTGTGTGCGAAAATGGTCCCAAATGAGCTCACCGAAGAACAAAAGCAAAGAAGAGTTTTTAGCTACTAAACAAATAACTGTGTTGGAACATGCTGCCTATTCACCAGATCTAGCCCCCAGTGGCTTTTTTCTGTTCCCGAAGATAAAGGAAATATTGAAAGGGAGGCATTTTGATGACATTAATTACATCAGGAGTAATACAAAGGCAGCTGTGAAGGCCATTCCACAAAACCAGTTCCAAAATTGTTTTGACGGGTGGACAATGCGCTGGCATTGGTGCATAGCTTTCCAAGGGGAGTACTTTGAAGGTGACCATGGTGGTATTCAGCAATGAGGTATGTAGCACTTACCACGATGAGTTCGCGAACTTTATTATCATACCACGTATGTGAGACCAGAGCCTTTCTTGGGGGTCTGAAGGCAGAATATAAGAAGAAAGATTAAAAGCTGGATGGATAACCAGCATTTAGTAATGTGGTGTGGTCCTTGCAGCACACAATGGCAGGCTCAAGAATTGATTTCGGGACCTGATTTGGCTACAGGGGCATGATTTTTGTCCTTTAATATGACACAATCCAGGGTGGTCATTGGTCTTTTAATTGGACACAAAACCCTGAGGTAACATTTATATGTAATGGGGCTGAGCGATAACCCCATTTGTAGGAAGTGTGGTACTGAGAAGGAAACCTCAGTTCATGTTTTATGTGCATGTGAGGCCCTGGCTTCACTCAGACATTCATATCTAGGCTCCTTTTTTGGACCCTGAGGATATTAGGAAACTAAATCTAGGGGCCATCTGGAAATTTGCTAAAGAAACAGGGGTCCTCTAATTTAGTAACAGAACATGGGGCACAAAGAGCCTGTCCTAAGGCCTAGGTGCATTGGGCCCAGAAGAGCTCGAACCCAAATACTACTCATTCATTCAATTCAATACCCAAATATAAGACAGCCCCTCACAGTCTTCAGCTTCCAGGATATACCCATATTCACAATCACCAGGTTTGTACATCACTTAGTGCTTGTGTGGCATCGTCAAATAGTTGGAAGAATTATTACTGTCAATTATTGAATATATACAGGGCTAATAATTATGATACTCATTATCTCCTCTTCCTCCATCTTCTTCTAAGGCACAACAGCATTGTATTAGGCCTTGGCCATCTGAATATAATCAATCCACCTTTGTTTAACCATTGCTTATCTTTCCAATATCTTGTGCCCAATATCATCTTGGAATCCTCAACTGCCTCAATCCATCTTATGTACACATTTGGATTTAAATGTATGCAGCAGTGAGAAGCAGGTTTTATTTATTAGATAAATTCTTCTTGTAATTTCATGAAACTTGTCTCCACATTTATGTATATTTGAACCCAGACAGGCAAAGTCCTCCACTACTTCTATTATATCTCTATCAATAGTCACATTTTGATCTTTTTCTCTAGGTCAGCGAGTTTGAATAATCAGTTTTGTTTTATTTGCATTTTTATGCAATGCTATTGTTTTGGATGCTGATTTCATATCACCGTAAATTTCTTTAGCTGAAGGAACAGATCTGGATATAATGATCATATAACATCGGCACAGGGCAGAATCTGAGATGATTTATATGCTATTGTGTTATGTTGACATTAATCTGTCTTATAACGTACTTCAGTACTAAACTGAAATGGAATCGGGACAGTCCATCACCTAGTTTAGCCCTTGACTTGTGACAGTATCTGAAGTCCATAAACTTATTATGTATGGAATAAGGAAAAACCGCCTCAACGATGGAAAGTCATTGTACATGTTTGTAAGAAGGTATTTGCTTGTAATAACTGTTCAGGTTATATCACTGTTGTCAACTACATACAGATTTTTATCCAACATTCTGCTGTTGAAGTTAAGTCCATACGTAGATGAAATTATTGGGGGCCATTGTGGATTTCAATGTAACAGATCAACAACTGATCATATTTTTAACGATCATATATTCTGCATTCATTACATACCTGAGAAAAAGTGGGAACAGTGTGGGGCAGTGCACAAACTATTTGTAGACTTCAAGACAGCCTATGATTCAGTTAGAAGGGAAGTTTTATATTGTGTTCTCATCAAGGCTGCTATCCCAAAGAAACTACGTAGGTTAAAAAAGTGTTTAAATGAAACCTAGCATGAAGTCCGAATTGTCAGATATTTGGATACATTTCCAATTGAGAATGGTCTGGAACAAGGAGACAATTTGTCACCACTGCTTTTCAACTTTGTTTTAGGATATGCCATTAGTAAGGTTAAAAAAAAAACTAGGAGGCTTTGAAACTGAATTGGGCATATGAGTTTCTGCTCTGTGCTGGTGCTGGTAATTTACTGGGCAAAAACATATATTTTTGCCCAGTAAATTACCAGCACCAGCACAGAGCAGAAAGCTTTATCAGTCGCTGATAAGGAGATTGGTATGGAAGTAAATGCTGAGAAATATACATGTATGTTCCACTTTCTTGAACAGAATGGAGGATAAAATCAAAAAATAAAGGTGGATAATAGATCCTCTGAAAATGTGAATTTCGAATAGTTGGGAATGACACTAACAAATCAGAATTGCATGTATGTAGAAATTAAAGGCAGATTCAATTCAGGGAATGTCTATTACCATTCAGTCCAGAAACTTTTGAGTTCCAGTTTGCTTTCCAAATATATAGATGACTATAATTTTGCCTGCTGTTATATATGGCTGTGAAATTTGGTCTCTCGCATTGAGGGAAAAATGTAGGCTGAGAATGTTGGAGAATAGATTGCTGAGGAAGATATATAGAGGGACAAGGTAACAGGGGACTGGAAGGATATGCACAGGAAGAAGCTTCAAGATATGTGCTCCACACAAAATATTATCCAGGTGATCAAATCAAGAACAAGTTGGACAGGACTTGTGGCACATATGGAGCAGAAGAGAGGTACATACAGGGTTTTGGTGGGGAAACTTGAGGGAAAGAGACCCCTTGGAAGACCAAGACATAGATGAAAAATAATATTACAATGAATCTTAAAGAAGCCGGTTGGAAGGACATGAACTGGATTGATCTGACTCAGGATGTGACAATGGCAGGCTCTTGTGAACAGAGTAGTGAATATTAAGATTGTAAAAATGTGGGAAATTTCTTGACTACCTGAGGAACTAAGCTGGTTTTACAATGACTCTGCTGCATGGCTTGAGTGAGTTAGTTTTTAGTTACTTACTTACTTCTACAGTGTTTGCATGCTTAATTTTTGTAAGTAAATAATAACAGTTAAAATATTAGAGTATTTTCGTAGTAAAAAGTTATCGATCACATCACTTAGTCACCTAGTCACTGCAAACACATCACTAGAAGAAGTGTTTTCATCTTTATTGTCTTCATACAGGACATCATCTTCATTTGTGTTAACGAACAACAATTTTTAAACCAAGTGCCAGTGGATTTGTGTGAAGTGTCATTCCAAGCAGTCTAATCCACTGCCCAAGCAGTAGTTAAGATGCTCTTGTGTTTCCTGCTGGTGTTACTGGGCAGTTCAGTTACAAGCCATTCCCCATGCAGGTGACATGGTGTGTAAACTATCATGTCATAAATGTGCAATTGCAAGACTCTGCCTCCTGACATGATGAGTGGATCTTTGTCCAGATTAGAAATCCAAATTCAGAGTTTTCATGTTCTCTTTTATGTGACCCTTGGAAGCAACTAGCCCCAGCATTGCTACTGAGTACCTGTTCTGTCCCATAGATATGCTGATACAGTGATTTTGTTCTGCGGTCTAGCAATGACATGAATATATATTATAAAATGAAGTTATATAAATGCTAACATCAAGTGTGAGACCCGCATGTTAAGAGTGATATACAGTAATGTCACTGAGGGTCATTTAAGCCCCAACAGGAACCCTAAAAACAACTGCTAATGCACTGATGAAGCAGTGATACACCCAGCAAGCTGATGTTGGATTTAAGACTGCTTTCAAAATGGTGAGAAGTCTCAATACCAAACGCTTGTGCAGTCATTATACAGATATTTATTTTAAACATTTTGAGGAAGGCCCTGAGTTTTTTCTTTGTTGCCTTCCCATATATATTCACACTGCACCTTGAACTACAAATTTATAATCAGTGATTGAAATTGGCTTTGAGTGAAATGATGCAAGATCAGTTACCCAAATGTTCAGATTTATTTTTAGCATGGTTCCCTCCACCTCATAAGACCAACTCTGAGGCTTACCCAACCCCATATTCAGTGGGTACTGTTGGCTTATTCCCCAGGACTAAAGTGGCTGGGGAATGAAGCTGATTACTAACTCCATCTAGTGGTGAGGTTAAGCTTCCATGGTGCTATATCATAATGTAAATGGACAGCCAAAGAAAAACTTGTATTTCCATGAATAGTAATAGTTAATGAATCATTACAGCTAGGGATGTAAATTTGGTGAGGAAATTGGTAGTAAACAGATAAAATATGTACAAGCTATAACTTCAGATTATGTAGTACAAACATGGAAATGTACTGCAGCAGATTTTGGTAGTATTATTAAGTTGCATAATTGGAAATAATAAAATTTTAGAAAATTATGTAATAAAGTGACAGCTGATGTTACGTTGTAAAATTCCAGTCACGATATGTGAAGGCTAAAAAAACTATTATATAGTAGTTGGAATATATACGCCAGGCCACACAGGTAAAGAATGTAGAGTTAGGAAGGTGGAAGATCACTGTGAAACTATTAAGAGGTTTTAATCCTTAAAGGAAACAACAAACAGTAGAACAAACTGAAGCGTGTAAGTACTCCAGAGAAATGACAGGATATATACTTCTTCTGAATCTGACTCTGATACTACCACATATTCAGACAGTCCAACAACCACTGTGGAATTAATTATATTGGTGGCAACCACTGTGCTGACATCAGTAGACTCGGGTAGAAAGGTACTTTAGACGTAACTCACAGACGTTTTGTTCTGCTAGAAATCCATATTGGTCAAAATTATAACGTCTGGAATAATGAACCTCACCCTGATTCAAACCCTATTTCAACTGTAAATTGCAAATATATATGGGAAGCACAGAATTCTTTTAATAACTCAAACTTCCAAAGGAATTTAGATGCTTAGAACCACTCAGGTCAATTTCACACAACTGACATTTGATCTTAGAATGGTAAATTACAGGAGATGGTTGCAGCCTACCAAGGTTCAGTTTTCAGGACTCTAACACAGAAAAGAACCTTATTCCTCAGTCACCCTTTGTGACAGGGAACAGAGAAAACTTAGGAATTGTATCTGACATATTAAATGTAGTTGAAATATGTTCTAGTGGAAATTATACAAATGGATAGCCAAACTGCATAAAATTAGTAATTATTGTTGCTAGCTATACTGTATGGACTGAAGCAATTGGATATCACTGTGCAATTTAATATCCATAGTCAGTATGGAGGCTGCTGTCTTTCTTTCCATAGTAAAGTTTTAAAATCACAGCCTCTTTAAAATAAAAACACATAATTTACAAATATGCATTGATTTAATACATTAAAATAAATGGACATATTACATGAAAACTCAAGCCTTAATACCAATTAAGCTCCTCCATCACAGTTCGTTAACAGCCATATTGCAAATGGAGAATCCAAATTGTACAGCCAGTCTTATTTCATAGATGAGCTTACATAATCTTCTTATTAGTATAAGATTGTTTCTTGTATGCATGAAGTCATGTCAGTATATGGAAAGTCCTGCATTATTGGACACGTATTAGCTAAAAAGTTCAGAATCTGTCAATTTTCCATCTTCCAATGCACACAAGTTAAGTCTGACATAATAGTTATTTCACTGCCATACAAATTAGGATTTCACTCAAATACTGTGAGTCCCTGGAGAAACATAAATATCTTGTTCATGTATTTTTTATCTGATAAAATTATCAGTGAAGTCAACTAAATACTAGCAAGTATTTTCCCAATTCTGTACCAGTTATCATGTATTCCAACATGAAACGTCAGGAAAATCTGTAACTTAATGTGCTCCACTGAAAATCCAAAAAGGTGGAAAAATGTGGACTACCTTCTACTCTGATACTGACTTCATAAATAATTTAGGTTAACATTAATAGGCTAAGTATATGGAGGTCACATTCTGATTAACTTGTAGTTTCTGTGAATTCTGGCTTCTGCTGCGAAGCAGGTGAGAACTGCGCTCTTCTGGGTTATTAACCAGTGAGTAGTGGCAGTTTCTTACATACATTTTGGGACAACCTATCAGTCCCATCCTCAGTGTTCAAGAAGGGATTCTGTAATGGGGCCATTTGGAAGAAAGATACAAGTGGAGAATAACATTAAATTGGAGTTACTGAAGGTAAGGATTTGGTGATGTGGACTGGGCTAAACATGGCTCAAAATGGGATTAGAGAGTGATGCTGCATCTTCCTATTTGTTGCAGTACCAGTGGCCTACTGAACTACCACAAATCATCAATAAAATATCTCATCCCACCTGCTCACTGACAGGTCTTGAACATGGTTTCTTATTTGTATTTACAATGGAAGTTCTCTCTCATGACAAATTTTAGACAGCTAATGGGCCTGATCTTAATGCATGTGGAAAGGTCTTCACTTATCACAAAAAGCAAATCCAACGTGTGATTACAAATTATTATGAAACAGTAGTTATGGTTGAGATGGTAAGTCATGCATAAAACTTCAATCATGCAGAACAGCCTATACCAAAGCTAAGGGTCATATATGTAACATATTATGTACTGTTTTATACATAACAGTCTGTATGTGCATATTCTGTAATCCTTTTTTGGTTCTCTAGCCTCTTAAAGTTTGAGATGGAAATATGACCATGAATGGTCCGGAAATAAATAGGAGGGAGTGGCCATGGCCTGTTTCACAGTACTATCTTGTGCCACTCACCCATAGAAACCAAGGAAACTGTGATCACCATGATAACCAACATTCAACAAGGTACCTCCTGCATGCAAGTGCACAGCTCTACTTCTGCACAAGCTTGCTCAATACAACTTCTTACTAGGTTCTTCACAATCAACCTATTATTTCTTATTTGATTCTAATAACCTTTGCAGTTGCAACAACACTAAATATAAGTATACTAAAAAAGTTACAAAAATAACTTAATTCTAAATTTCAAACTTTCTTATAACATTGGTATACATTAATAAAAATCACATATCTGCAATACCCTCAATCATTTATCACAGAGATGACTATTTAAATAACCTAATAAAGCTTTTTCTTTGTTCCCCATAATCTGTATTCTTTCAGGAATCTTGTCCTGATTATTAATATTTGTTTTGTACCTTCATGTTCAGACAGTACATAATGATCAAACTTGAGTACTGAAGAAAAAGTGTAGGAAAAATTGTCATGACAGACAAGTTAGGTGTGAAAGAAAGGTACAGTCTTTGACAAGGGTAGTTGCCATGGAATAACCAATTTGAATAACCTTCTTTCATCCTCACAATTTCAGATTCATTTACAGTTGCTGGCATATACATATATATATATATATATGAATGAGTCATATTTGTAAAGGTAAAGGAGTCCCGTAACAGGCCTGGTGTGGCCCAGAGGGTTCCAGGAGGTTTAGGCTCCCAGATTTCATGACATTCAGCACATGAAGGTGGTGAGGTCAGCCTCACTCACCAGCCGCCTTTACCTCCAGGAATGTTCCTGGTACTCATTTTCACTAGGGGCTGAGTCGATCCCAGGGCCATGGTATGGTCGGAAGGAATATGTCACTGAAAAATCCAGTGACACCACTGGGAATCGATCCTGGGACCATCCGAATAGTAGCACAGCACCTTAACCACTACTCTACCTCAGGCCCCGAGTCATATTTGTAGCACTATTAAATCTGACAAATATCAGTCACAGTTCTCAAATGAAGCAAAACTTATCTACACAGAGTGTTACAAATAACCTAACATTATGGGTAAATACTACATATGAATTTGTTCTGAAAACTCCAAATTGATCTACACTGATGAACAGCACATGAGAAAAAACAGAAGACAATATCTGGGGAAATAAATATAGAAAGGAAGACAGTAATAAACTCTTTATGTGGGACATCCCCGTGTGTGGTGAGTATAAACCGGTACAATTAATCGTCAATCACACACAATGAAATACAAGTTACTGTTATTTATTAAAAAATAACAGTAACTTGTATTTCATTGTGTGTGATTGACGATTAATTGTACCAGTAATAAACTCATTTAGCAGAGGCTTTAGAACATGCCTTTTAGTGCCATAACTACATTCTAACTATCACCTTACTTCAGTGTTACTTCACTGACCAATGATAGGTGATAATGCAGCCTCTTGGTACTATTTTGTTGTTTAATAGCTCTGCAAACAAATTGGTTTCAACATACCATAGTATATAAAAAGATAAACACTGCTGTCAGAAATGTCCATTACCATATCTTGTACAGTACATACAGGTCACATATTTGTTTCATACTTGTTATATTAAAGTACAGTCATCCCCTGACTTACATTGTTTTCCCCAGACCCAATACGTCAAGCCAAGTGCACAAATTCATATGTACAATGCTGAATATGTCTTTGAGTTGCTAAACTCCAATGACAAGGAGCTTATGCTTGACAATCTTGTTGAAATTTGGAAGTAAAGCAACCTTGAAGAAGATGAACCTCAGCCTAAGCCTAGAGATAGGATCATAATGGTTTCAAAGCTGAATGAGGGGTTTGGACTCACTGGAACTGGTATCAAGGAGTTCGATGACATTGATTCAAACGAACAGCAGGCAGCAAAATCATTGGGGATTCTCACGTTGCCACCCATGTAGTTTGACACTGGAGATAATAATCAGAGGAAGTTCCTCCTCCCTAAATTGTCATCTGTTTGTCATTTCATGTTTTTGTTTTATAACAGTGAATATCCCCTTTTTCTTGATTAAAAGAGATTGTGTGGAACCACCCTCTTCATATTAACACTATGTTTATGGTAAAATGTGTCTCGACTAACAACACCAGTCTCATAACCAACTACAGTGTAACTTCAGGGGATAACTGTATAACATCATCAGTATTCAAGGTAGTTAATATCTGTACATATACATTTATATATTTGAAAATAAACAACTGGAATAAAACAAGTGACGCTCATATCTTTTAACCATAGTATTTAAAACAAGCCAATGTAAATAACACATCTGGTAACAAGAATTTTTCATAAAGATTAGTTTCTTATGGGAAAATGAGTTGCTTCAGGAACTAAGGTAGGAGTTCTGCCTTCCTTCACAATTCTTATTGCCTGCAGGACTGCCACAGTGTCCAACTCTTTCTGTGATGGCTTCTCATTGTCTAGACAAATTTCAGCTGCCCTTGCACCAAACAGCTCCAGAGCGCGAACTCTGTAATCAACAACTATGGCAACTGGATTGCCTGTCAGGATTAAATTCTCCAGGCAAGGCAGACTACTAAGATGCTTAATTTCTGATAGATCTGATACCTGGTTTGCAGTGAGATCGAGACCTTCCAGTGAATACAGTTTGGAGAATCCTTGCAATGAACTAATACTATTTAGAGAAAGATCAATGTAACGTATGTTTCCAAGCTTCATATGAAAATCATTTGCTTCAACGAAGTGGTTGGCGGAAAGGATGAGATGTGACAAATGAGGCAATGATGTCAAATTACTCAAGGCACCTATTTTGTTGTTACTCAAAGTTAAGTGTTCAATATTTGGCATCAGTTTCACACCCTCATCTATAGTTTCAATTTGATTGTGACTGAAATTTGCTTCAACAATCTTCTTCCATGAGTGAGAATCTCCTGTATAAATCACATTTTTGTGCAAGTCATCACACAACAGAATTTGTGTGATTCCCTGAAGTTCAGCATGGTGAACATTCAGGGAGTTCACAGTAGTGCGCAAGATACCCATACTGAAAATGTTGGAAACTGGAAAACCAATTATATTCAATGTTTGTACTGTTTTAAAAGCTGATAATTCAAATAAGAGACTGTTCGGTATAATATTGCTGGTACCAACCGGGTCATTACTGCCTTTAATTGTAACACTCGCAAGTTGACAACAGAAATCCAATACATGGCTAAAATCAAATCTATTATCCAGGGTTTCAAGTGTAGGGCATGGCTGCCTCAATCTTTCACTGATGGCATGCAACTGGAAGTAAAAAAAGAAAAGAAAAATTAGGAATACAAAATATACTTCTGTGCACAAACAATAAAGCAAAAAATACCTTTCAGATATTTAAACTTTTCTCAGACTGTTTAGTTTGACACATAAGTGAAATTTTGTGCTGATTCAGTAAGAATATGGACTGCCAGAACAGCAGAACTGTACAGGCTAATAATGTTGCATTAAACCCAGTGACATTACATGCCTACCTGCATATAAGTCAACCACTTCTGTGCACAAACAATAAAGCAAAAAATACCTTTCAGAAATTTAAACTTTTCTCAGACTGTTTAGTTTGACACATTAAGTCTACATTTTGAAATTTTGTGCTGATTCAGAAAGAATATGGACTGCCAGAACAGTAGAACTGTACAGGCTAATAATGATGCATTAAACCCAGTGACATTACATGCCTACCTGAATATAAGTCAACCCTGCATAAAAGATGCCTTCCCTTCCCATTCTTCAATTTTCAGGAAAACTACCCTTACCCATACGGAACATGTTTAACTTTGAGTGCACTTATAAGGCGACCCCCATTTTTCAGATGACGAATAAGGAAAAGTTTTTCATCATATACTCAGGTGCCTAAGTATTCAGTCAGTATAAATTTGAGAAACAAACTTTCACTATTTAGAGAACTGCTTCCATGCATACTTTTTCTCCATATGTTGTAACTGCATATCAATTAGAAGTGAGTAGACCATGTATAAAAAGTAGCAGCAAACTTATACCTATTCCTTATTACTGTCACATGAAGGTATACACAAAAATGGGGATGAAGCTTCACACATTGTAGACCTCACCATTCAAGGGTGGGCAGGTGAGGTGGGTGGTCAACTTCATGCTTTGGCTGTTGTATCACCAGTGGTTTAGGGCTGGATGGCCATCACAACTGGTCAAGGTGTGGCAGTAAGGACCAAAATCCCTGCTTCTTGTAGGAAATCAACCCCAATCATCTAGTCCATAGCCATTTGCTTTACTGAATTATCCCAGCCCATACATATCATGCCAGAAATGACAAAAGAACAAAGTCATCATTATGGTGGTAAACTTCAATAGTTCAGTACAGCTGAACCTGCTAAATTTACACCCACAAACACATACATTTAACGTGCTATGCTGGCAATATACGACTCGTCGTGACACAGTGTTGGCTATAATCTAACAATCCCACATACCTGAAAAGTAGTGAATGTGTAACTCTTGGATATCTGCAACAAGGAATCCCCATCCATAAAAAAATGCATTGCCAAGTTCTGCAGAAGAAATAAAATATCATAAAGATGAAAGTCCAGAAATAATGCTAATTCTCTTGGCATCGTACGCTGAAGAAAACTGACAACTGATGTCAGATACACTTCAAGGGCAACTCTTCTTTTTTCAATAAAGGCTGGATCTCGGTTCCCGATCACTTTCTTTGGTGGTAAAATATCTTTTGCTACTCCGTGGTCTGAGGAAAGTTTTTCATGAAGCTCGACAAAATCATTATATCGATGTGGTACCGTCCACGATATACTGCCCACTCTCACCATGATAATGTAAATAGAGATATTTTCATTTTTTTCTACATTTGGAATTGTAATTGCTGTATCGTGCCTATTACTAAGAAAACACGCCATTGTATATAAAACAAACACTGCTTTGTATGCCAGCAGCTAATGAAACGAACGCATGCTTGAGGTTTAGGGTTGGCCTACCGTTATGTTGTATGACAGACGACACTCTGAAACCTTAAATTACTTCCCTTTGAACCTACACCATTTTATGTGAAACAAATCACCTACTTTACACAATCAAGAAATGTTATCCCTGTGTACCAAATCGTATCTATTAGCATTGAACATTAACAGTAACCTTTACACTCCGACACCAATATTTACATGCTGAGAGTGGCACTCCCGTATAAAATATGATTGGTCAGTCCACAGAATGTCAACCTAACGTGTTCAACACGACATTGTAGGAATACGTTCATTGACAAAGCATTAAAAAGAAACGTGAATTGCATTGGCAGAACAAACGAAAATCAGAACGCTTGTAAGTGCCCACAAAACCATCTGACTTTGCCAGTAAGTCCCATTGTAAAACTAAGGTATATATGACAAAGTTTCCGGCCCTGTACAGAAATTCGCGGTTGGTATTGAATGGTTCAATTAGCCATGTGACAGGTAGAACTGTACTTAAATATTAATTAGGTTTATCTAAACCAACATTTAATGCACCTATTCAAGGAGTCTTATATTTAACTGTTTGGTTTTCGGAACATCAACTGATTGAACACGGACAAGGTTTTACAGCCGAAACACGTAGGAGAATATAATGTAAAGTGATTCATTCATTTATTTCACATTCCATTGATCTTATACAGATGTGGAACTAGTCATGTATTATTATTATTATTGGTATTCAGCCCTTGGGCCGGTTTTGGCAGAGACCAGAGTTCAGTCAGGCGACTGGTATAGCTCTGGTACGCTGCATCCTGGGCAAGTTCTTACGGGTAGCTTGCCATTGCTTTCCCCCGCTTTTTAGACGTTCCCACTTTTCACCACGACGTGAGAGATCCCAGCGGCGGAAGTGGGAACTGTGGGCGAGAATGTTGTCCGGTAATTTTGCCGAAATGACGACTTCCACGCCATTTAGAGATC
>JGI20166J26741_11647807_pt1 | contig 22670 bp, 21 predicted proteins | sample TergutCu122P5_FD_26741 | JGI IMG/M metagenome (IMG submission 26741)
CTGTTTCTGGTGCAGTACGTAAATTTAAATGCCCACTGAAAAAAACGCAGCCTTTCTGCCCATGCAGTATGGTTTTAAATTGAACCGGCAAAGGGTTAAACTCAGGGGAAAAAGCTATGGAGACTTTAAAAATGTTGAAAGCTGTTGCAGAGCTGATAATGAGTAGAAAAAAAGCTTTTGTTTTCCAAGCTACAAAGCTGAAAACTCTGGAAGTCCACTGACAAGCAAAACACATGAAAATGTTAAATATGAAAATACTGAACTAAGAAACCATTCCTTATAAACACAAGAATCAGTGTCTGTAGAGTCGCTAACATGTTGAGAATTTCACTGGGGCCAGTTCAGAGCATTATGAAAGGCAATCTGAACATGTGCCAGATTGCTGCTATTCTGCCCTGCCTGCCGAGTGAGATTCATTTACTTGTGAATTTTTGTCTAAAAACTAAAGACCATCATTCAATTACCCAGCTAATCACCAGGTTTAGCATTGTGTCACTTGTTTCTTTTCCCAAAACTCAAGATGGTGTTAAACGGAATAAGATTTAAAATCACCATGATTCAAGGAAACCATGGAACATGCCGAGTAACAAATAATACATATCATGAAACACTTTGCACCGTGGTGTGATCACTGGTCTCGCAGCATAAAGTCCCAAGGACACTACTTTGATGGGAACAATATTAATTAGAAGGCAAGTATTGTTACTGAGAAATAAATTCAGTCCAGAAACCACTTGATAACACCACATCATGTAAATGTTGCCAGAAGTTATGTAAATAATATTACATACCAACAGTGCTGTATAAAAGAATAGACAGAATAGTGAAAACATATCACAGGTTCTGTGCTAGACAAAAATAAAATATGAAAACGTGTTTCCTTTGGGGTGAAGGGGGGGGGACGATGATGCATGGTTTACATTCAGTAGAAACATAAATAGCCACAATGCAAATGTTTGTGTTGCAAAATTCCTCATAGAAGCCTTGAAAGTTTCCTTTAAATCACCTTAAAGTGTAATGAGTGTGCACAAAATCAGGGAGCCCATGATTTAAAAGCAAAAAAATTCTGTTTGTTGCGTTAAGTTAGTCCTGAAACCATTATTTAGGGAATTAACATAAACAGAAATAATGTAGGACAATTCCTATTCTCTGCAGGAACTTAAAGACAATATTTGAAGACAAACTGTCAATATTTCAAGACTACCTCTGTTATGTATTAACAAGCATTTCCCTAAGGTATGTGGCCTGCTCAGAAGCCATAGGTCAGCACTCTGAAGCTCTCTATGAAATAAGGTAATTTGAAATACCAGGGAAATACAGACTCCTGGTTGAGGCAACCTGTTTATGTGATAAAGCTTCCATAACGACTGCTGTGCCGAGACTAGAGATTCAAGATATGTTTTTTTATTACTATTACTCAGTACATGAACCCTGAAATTCTGTATGATGCTAGATACTGAAAAAGGATTAAGGTTTTGTTGAGGTTATTTGTGAATATTTGACCTTATATTGGAGCTAATATCAGCTCCAGTGACTGTAAGGGACCATACAAGTGGCAGATAGTCAAATGGTGAAGAAGAAAATGAAAAGCTGATAGTTTACAGTGTTATTATTAGTGATTTTGAATTATGGCCACCAGTTGCACAGTGATTAATGGTTACTTTTCTGTTGTCAGTTACTATGAGTTTCCTGCAAAATAATACCAAGTCAGTAGCAAAATGTTGAGTCCCAGTACAGGTGAAGAGTGTCTGTGTCTGAAAGACAGTACAGCATATGAGATCTGAACACCAGTACACCTGTATGTTTATCATACTTCCTGAAAACATGATAAATTTGTTCTGATATTATTTGTATCAAAGCAGTAATATGAAGCTTGGTGAACATACATTGACTCTTCTGAGTTCAGCACATTTATCCTCGTAATTTTTTTTCTTACGATGGTACTTTTGAAGAACAATATCCAGCCTTTTTTTCATGTTCAGCCGTTTATCCTCAACCTCAGCAAACAGTGAATTGCCCTTTTGGCCATCAGGTTGTGGATTAGACTTCAGAAATTCCAGCTCAGTTTTAAGTACTGCTAACTCTGCTTGAGCACTCTGTAACAAATATGCAAAGCTACTCTGAAACTACTCAACATGTATTCATGATCCATGCAGACTGAATATATTCTCTGAGGTCTCTACAGTCCACAAATTTAGAGTCTCAGTACCAATACTTCAGAGGAGCCTGCTGCTTCATCTTCAGGACCAAACAACACTGAAAATAGAGGAAGTGGGATCCCCCAAAGCACTGGCATCTGTCTACAAAACCTTATGTTATTGCTTGCCAAAAACCAAGTAATCCTCAGGCAGTGATGTGAGAACTCACAACCTCATAGGATTTTATAAATTTTGACATTAACAAAATACCACATGCATATAACATACTTATTCAAATATAAGATGAGAATTTTTCTCTAATTCATCATCTGAAAAATGGGTATCACCTTGTAATCATGCATAAATTTGAACATGTTTATTAAATAATGACACTCAGATAAACACAAATGATCCAAATGCAGTAACAACACTGTTACAGAAATCAAAACAAATTTTTGCATGGAATGACATTCCACATCCATAACCAGAAATGTTTCCAAAAAAAATTAAATGCCATATCTCTCACAGATGATGCACACTAGTGTTGTATTAGTTATTATACTACCTGGGCAGAATTAACACCCACCGTAAGGCAATTCGTACAGGATGCCAAATCCTCTTCTTTCATTGCTAAACTTATATTAGCTTCTTTCAAAGCACTTGTTAGTTCATCTATCTTACTTGTGAGTACGATATGCTTGTCTTGCAATTGCTGAAACTGAGTGTGGATTTCTGATTCTAATATATTATGCTCCAACTGCAACACAAATCAAGGTAAGTGATCCATCTGCCGTTTTCTTTCATATGAAACTTACAGAATGGACAAATTGTTGGCAAAAAGTATATGGATCTTCATACATAAGCTGGTACATTGGTGTCATTGCAGCCATGAGGACAACATAAATTGTTAAAATCCAAGTTGAAGTCCTACATTACCCACTTAAAACTGCATATTTAAATAGTCAGAATATACAAGACTTCAGGTTTTCAAAGTAGTCCATTGCTAATGTGAATTCTGTCTCTGAAAAATAGCATTTTCCCACATTTTGGAGATGTGTGATGTTACCATGGTCAGTTTGAAGATGGACACACTAAGCAGCTCTAAAATGTTGGTGTTACACACAGAATTTACATCTTATGGCACATTAGTACTCAATACAAAATATTGGGAGTGTGAAATGAACATACTGGATAGGAAAGAAGCATTTTTCAGTGTGACAGTCTGAGAGGAAAGGGGTATTCAGAGATGATTTCCTCACACAGTGAACATCTATCAAATAATTTCAATACTGCTGGTACCAATGTATGCTTATAAACAATAGAGAAGAAGCACTTCATCCAGCTTACAGCCTTACTACTTTCCCTAACAGTACATATAATTCTATTCCTCTTTCTCCTTATTCATCCTCCATGAGGCCACTTTCTAACAGATTTACCCACCCAAATTACCTATGCACATTGCGTCTCTTTCATCTGAATTACACAACAGTCCATCGTAACTTTGTCAAATAGAAATATGTTACGGAAGGACAGAATATAATGTTCACATCCCCTTGGAATTAAAATTTTTACTGTTATCTTTTATTAGTTAAGACATTTTATTTTTGTCACGTTCACTAAGTAATGGCAGTATTACATACATATATAGTAAAAACTCTGATTTAATGGACTTCTACTGAACAAACTTCATAAATGACTAATGCTTTTCATTGGGTCTGACAGTTGCTGCTGTTTTGCATATGAACTGACTTCCGTTGTGTGTACTTGTGCTCATCCATATCACACACTTAAACCCAACTGGACTGAGTGATACAGCTTGTATAGTTTGGTTTCAAATTACAAGTTCACTTCAACAACAGACCATAGATAAAGAGTAACTAAAATAAGCAATCATGGCCTCTAAGGATGGTGGTGAAAAAATAAATGGAGTAAGTATGAGTGTTAAACAAAAGCTTGAGTTAATTCAGAAGCTGGAATTGGGTGATTCTGTTTCCATCACATGAGAAGATTTTGGGGTATAAAAAATTGTGAAATATATTCATGACAGCCAGTAAAAAACTTCAACAGTTTTCACTAAATACAGTGTTCATGCTTCAGGCTGTTCACCAGTTACTGGCAGGAAGCATATCAAAGTGGCACAGGTAAGAGATCTCGGGGATGCGGCATGTAAAAGTTTTGTGCACCATACATAAATGATATACTTAAGAGCGGTGCTGAACTTGACTCCACTGCAGATACACTAGCAAAGCATATGATTAAACTTTAAAGCTAGTGATGGCTGGCTCTGGTGTTTCTGGGAATGCCACATCACAGTGAACAAGAGGATATTTGGTGAATTTTTAAGTGCACTGAGGTGACTGAGCAATTTCGGTAAAATTTAAACAATAAAATATGGTACTATTTTGTAAGAAGGAAAATATCTGAAATGATATTGCCTTAGATTCTTTCTGTGTAATTGTTACAGAAAATATCAGTTTCATAAACAGTCACCTGCAGTTCTTTCAACACATCATTGTTCCTTGCATTAGATACTTCTTCCAGCTGCTGCTCCAGCTGCTTCACTTTACATTCCATTTCTAAGATCTGTGTCCTATGTGTGTCCTCTTGAGATCGCTTTTCTTTCTCCTTCTTCTCAACCTAATAATACAATATAACACTACTACAAGTTATAATAAAAATGTTCAACTTGCAGGTTGAGTATTTTTTGAACATAACAGTACGATTAAATTGAATGATTCACGGTACATTTAATAATGCTTTGATCATGCAGTACCAAATTATGGAATAATTCATAAACAATAAATTAAATAGGAACTGGAAGGCAGTGGTTGTGACCTAACTTAAGGTGCTATTCTGAAATTAGCCTGAGGAACTGATAAAAACCAGAGAACACCCCAGTCCAAGTAACATATGTTCAGGACCTCACAAACACGCAGCACAACCTCAATATTTGGTGCAGGACTGTAAGCCTCACAGTGATAATCATTACTGAGGATGGTGCTGAAACTAAATGACCCAAATTTAATGGGTAAATACAAAAAGTACGTAATAAAAAGCTTCATAATGTTCCATGGAGTCAGTTACTGATGATTGTAAGGAAATATATGAAGTTTAATACTGAGATATATTGTTATTGTATGTAAAAATTCTGTATCTAAGGAATTACAAACAAATCACTGACGTAAAATTCTTAGATCGCATCTGACTGTTTTGTGGTAGTAGCCATCTACATTAGTTAAAATTATTAACAGACACAGGTCACTCACTTATATAAGCATCAGTTCATAAACCACATTAGTATCTGTAACTTGGAAACATTTCATGAAACGCATGCACTACGAATTTTTTAAGTAAAAGTATGCATAATATTCATGACGTTTTATAACGTGCATTTTATTCATATAATGCATAATGTGGTATGAATCATGTGGATACAATGTCCTTAAAAATGTCAGTGACAGCTGACAAAATGTTGTTACTGTTTGCCACCTACCGCTTCTGATAGCTCTTTCACAGTAAGTGAATATTTATCATGCAGAGCTTTCATTTGCAGTGCTGCAGCAGCGCGATCTTTGTCATATTTCTCCTGCAAAGCCTCCAAGTCAGCAGAAAATTCCCTCTCCATCATACGTGAAGTAACAAGTTGAGACTGAAGCTCATGGAGTTTCTGTTCATACATCTGTGAAAATAAAGTGTTTAAGTCAGCTGTTCCATTCCTCTAAGGTGAAAAATGACCTATGCCACATTTTAAAGACATCAAATAGCAAATGTAACACTAAAATTTTATCCCACGTTTAATATATATTTATTTTTCTTATGCTGTTGTCTTCTCGAAGTCCTTACTGCCTTTTACAAGAATTTCCAGTCCATTTAACAAATTACTCTCAATGTCACTATGGCAAGCAGGTACACAAGGCATATTATTTACTGTTCTAATGCATATGTGTTCAGTGAGCACACCACATGTAAAAGACTATTGGTACACATGACCAACTCTGAAAATTAGTCATGCTATGTCAGGCGTTAACATCCAGACTTCAGCTGTTAGAGAGATATATGCATACCCTTTGTGACAGCATGGTGGGGGGGGACCACGCATGCACCCACGCACGTGCGCACGCACGCACGCGCATACACATGCACACACATGCGCGGGCGCGCACACACACACACACATACTATGGGTTCCAATCAAAACATCATATGGCTGTTTGAGAATCGGAAATCCTTCAGATAAATGTAACAGGACTGCAAACAGTCTACTCCATTATGTAGCACACAGACCTTGCAAAGTTTTCTACTTTAAAAATGCCACGTGCTTTCATGGTACAAACATAAATGTAATTTCAATAAAAAAGGATAGCTTTTCTTCACAAATTTTCATGAAACTCACAAAAGTTCAGGAGCATGCTTTGCAGATCTCTTGCACAAAATTTCACCCAAATTACACAACCAATGTAGAAATTACACATAGAAATTCATTTATACCCCACATAAAATATTGCGTTAATTTTGTCAGTTTTCATGGAATTCAATATAGGACAATAAATTGTTGTGCAGAACTGTATCCAAATCAGATGCAAATATAAAAAACAGGGGCAAAATTTCATTTATGGCTTCCACTGTACCCATTTTCAGGACACAATTACCCAGTAGCATTAAGCAGAAATCTTCCATACAAATATACACACAAACTAGTACCAAAATATGTACACTATAGGGAGAAAATAATTTTCACCGCTCTGTCGATTTTAAGAAACTTGAACTTGCTGGACAACTATTTAAAAAGAGCTCCTATTCCAGATTTCATGAAAATCCAACAAACAATTTAGTTGCTGATAGTCTGCCATGGAAAATGGACAGATAAACATGGTTTCAACAAAATGCTTACCATCTTACTTTATAAAGACAAACTAGTAACATCCATACAGGATTATATGTGTAAGAAGTGTTCATAAGTAACTAGAAAATTCACACAAATACCTCAATTACATGCCGCGTTTCCTTTAACTCTTGCAAATTCTCAGGGTTCTCCATTGCAGATACAACACAATCCAGTACAGACACAATCTGTGAGGACCAACAGGAGCTTACATATAACATTACAGCATTCTAAGTGCACTTTGTTCATTTTGACTTTACAACTTCATGAAATGGAGTAGCAGAATTTCTCCTGAACCCACGGATTGACAAATTTTGACCAGATATACCTAGAAATCATCTCTAAACATCATACAACAAGATCAGTAGCAGCACATTTAGACAATATTTTATGATTTGAAATAAGCAAGAGGCTGTGATGTGTTATTGGGCGAGTGGTTACCAACTTCTTAAAAGAACATAGTGCCTTTATCACCGGCAGCCATTCTCCCAACAACAGAGTGGCATATCCCACTGGAACTTAATGCTCTCAGATATACAGACAGACATGACAAAAATAAATACATGAAATTCTTATTATTTCCCCTGGATGAAATTACTTGCATCCCATCAATTGCCAGTTTCATTTTATCAGTCATACTGTATCATTTCCGGGAGCAATTCTGGCAACTTTAGTATGCAGTGACTCTAAATTTGATCCACTTTGATTAGCACCCAGTCAGTGCTAAATCAATCTGGGGTACATCCTGCAATTGCACATGTTCACTACCAGTCCTCAGTCAGCACCACCCAGAGTTAACCCTGCTTCATCTCCTACCTTACTCTTGCTATCTTGCCATGTGTACCCAGGGAACACATGACAGTAAATACACTTACAACTATGCATAATGGATAAGTATTCATACCGAAAATACAGGACACAGACAGAGAAGTGTCTTAATTAATGATGATTCCAAACATGTAGCCTTAGTCTTATATGAGCAAAATATGAATATGGTGCACTGATGGTATGAAAACAGACACAACAAAAGTACTTGGAGAAAAGGATGTCCTATTGTCACTTTGTGCAGCAAAAATCCCACATGGACCGGTCTGGAATTCAACCCGAGCCCCGCGATGAAAAGCAGCGAGGATGGTGCTTCAATTTAAGAAGTTACACTTAACTTTTTAAAATATTTTAGAGAAAGCTATTAATGAGATTGACCTGCAAATAAATATACAGAATTTTTCACCCTTCTTAAATATAGATTTCATTGCTTTTATTTTTTATTATAAAATTTATCAAAATATTAAAATAATTAAAATAATAGATTTAATGTTTCTGGTATCTCGGTTTCGATTCCAGCCCGGATGTCACCTGAAACCATCTTCCCATTCAACACTATAAAATACGTGCTGATGAGTAAGCACTGGAAAATACGAAAACAATTTGTGTCGAAGCACGTGACGATTGGAAACTTACATCTTTTCTATTGAACAAGGCTGATACCAATTTATACGAATGCTCCTTTCACAGCTATGATATACCTACCAAACTGGTGCCACAAATCCTGATTAGAAACAAACAATCGTACTACCAATTCAAACGACTTGAAATTGAAAAATCACCAAAAACATAAAGTAACATATTTTATGAACCCTTAACAATCACCTCAAAATAAAGAATAATGATTTCAGAGTTTCAACCATACACTGAAATGTGATGAAAAGATGTACCACCTACAAAATTTCAACCATTTAAAAGCACCAGCGCGGACCGGTAATGCTCAGTAGAACCAACAGTACAATAATTATATCCCTATCACGATCACAATAAAAGAAACTTTCTTCCCAAACTCTCACCACAACTTGTTTCAAAAAATTGTCTTCTGTTTGTGTTGTCTACACATAAAATAGTTTTATTTAGACTCCGTGACAAATTAATACTATAACATTTTCATTTTACTAGCAAATTATTATTTACACCAGTGCTATATCAGAAATGTGTCGGTTTGGAATGAAAAAGTCAGAGAGTACCAATCACCTGGCGGAATTCTAAGATACCTACAATGTCCTTGTCATCCTTCCGCCTTTCAAGCTTGGGGCCCTGAAAAGGGCCCGCCAGTCCGTCCGTCAGTCAATCAGCTCGTCAGATTGTAAAAAGAATTACTAAACTGAATACTTACATGTCATCCATCCAGAGAAATAAAACAACCAGGAAGCCTTTCCGTGTTATTAACATTCCGCTTCTTTGCTCCTTTCGCCGGATCGATGTCAAATGCGGGATCGCAACGGTAATCCACGTTTTATGTAACTTTTCGAAGTCTGCAGTCACTGCTGTAAAAAACCAGTAAGAGCTGGCAAATTTTCTAATTCACACGAACCCATTCCTGATTGGGTAGTTTGTGGAGCAGGCTGGTTTACACCCATTCACACAAACTTGGAAGCTGTACGTTCTCAGAGCGGTCCGCACCAATCTGAGTGAAGGCAAAACTCGCTCTGCAAGCATAGCGCTTTGCACGCGTTTTGTTACTCCGCTGATAAAGACATGTCGATAAACAGATACAACCGGATAGCGACACCAAAAATTCGCTTATTTCTCTTAGACAGAAGAATAAATACGTGAATTAGGCATTGAAAGCTTGCAGCATTATTATAAAACGGCCCTCCTCAGGGCCCCAACTTACTGTTTCTTGATGCCTATTTACAGGATGTCGTTTCTTCGTAACTGTATATAGCGTTTTCTGTGTCCCAGGGAAATTAATCTGTTGTCTTGGGAAAAGTAAGGTGTTAGTGTGGGGAATTTGATTATCTAAAATTGGTGATATGAATGTCGATCACTGAAAATAAATATATAATTTGTGCTGAAAATAGATGTGGCATGTGGTGGGGAGTTTGGTGTGTCGAACTTTTTCGTCAACTATTTTGAATTGTGCAGGAAATAAAAAGCATATTACACATTATCTTCTTGAATTTTAGCGCCTCGTGATTGTTTCAAAGTGTCTAATGTTACGTGTATTTTACTTCAAACCCTTTGTTAAACTCAGAAAACATCCACAAAACCACACAGAAGAGACAACTATGTAATGTAAAGAAGATGAGCCAAAAACTTGTAATGGAGAAGGCGATAATTGTCCAGGCCGACAAACGAAAAACAATTGTAATCAGAAACGCCGAAGAATATTCTAAAAAAGTACATACATTTGTTACGGATAACAATTTCCACCTGATCCAAAAAGGTCCCACTACCAAATACCAACAACTAATACACAGAACATTACAAGAATGTAATCTAATCATAGACAAGAAAAAGATAAAATACCTAATACAACAAAAACCATCACCACCAACTTTAAAAGCACAACTAAAACTGCACAAAACCGGTATACCAATCAGACCCGTAATCACCAATGTGAAATACCCAACATACAAAATATCCAAACACCTTGTAAAATTACTCAACAAGCATATCACACAAAATAATCAATATAACGTCAGAAACTCTAAAAGCCTGGCTGCCGATCTAGTAAAATTAAATCTAAGTAATGATCACCAACTGATAACATATGATATAAGGGACTTTATGTCAGTATTCCTATAAAAGAAACCCTAAAAATTACAAAATCAGTGCTCCTAAAGAAGAACAAATGCACACGTAACACAAAAAATAATAATATTAATGGAAGCTGTTCTATCACAGAATTATTTCATGTTTCAAAATAAGATATATCAACCAAAAAAAAAAAAGAGTCTCAATGGGCCCACCAATCTCTGGCACTATAGCTGAAATTGTTTTACAGCATCAGGAAAATGTACATATAAAACAGCTCCTTGACACAATAATATACCAGTAATTCTCTACACAAGTTATGTCGACGTTATATTAATCATATATGACACAACACAAATAAGCACTGATCAAATCAATAAATGCGTAAACAAAATTCATACAAACATAAAGCTTAACCCCACATACAAAAGTAATAGATGTATAAATTATCTTTACCTTTTCATTCTCCGGCATCTGGAGAAAAGTTCAATATTTCATGTTTTTGTGTGTCCCTGTAATCCTGATAAATTTACAAACCATTCAAATTTTCTGAATCATGATATGCCAGTTCATTACACTTATAGTAGAGCTCAATAAGCTGTTCACCCATCTGAAGGTCCAGCTCATTTACCAGAGATTCATCACTGCAGAAACCAAAGCAAATCTCTAATCTCACAAGCATGGCAAACAATCAGAGATTTAAATTCCAATTTTGTCCATAATTTCTCTTAGGGAATTGAACATGTATATAATGGGTTTGTGTCAAAGTATTATACACCTGTTCAAATACAGCAATAATTTTTTCAAGTTGTCTTGAAATGACATTCACTGCAGCTGCTTTTGACCTCCATTTGGCATCAAAATGGTGTTCTGTACTGTATGTCTAGTCTTTTAGAACACGTCATCACAGAGTTGAATAAGAAAAGTGGTCTAACAGACATTCCACAGTACCCCCCTCCCCGGGCAAAAACCATGGGAAGGCAGAGTCTGTACATCCACATCAGCAGTGTGAACACAAATCAGATTGATTGACTGCTGTAGGGAACAAAACCTGCCAACAGATTCACAGCTAACATTCAGTTTTAAAGCCACAATTAACACCAGCCATGGATGCCTGACAATCATGTGACTAATCCTTGCATCCTTCAAGATTCAGTCCATCTTGTTCCAACATCCTCGTTATTTCCCCTGTGATTGACTCATAAGTATTCACATGAGGTTAAATGAAGCCAATAAATGTTTCCTTGATACACAGAATTATACCGAATGTTAAAATATATGAAGATTTGTTACAGCTGTTCTTTGTGCAAACTGTCTGGCATTATAACAAATACGGTACTGTAGTAATTGGCCTTCTCAGTGGATGAAATAATGGTCTCTCACACTCTTGCTTTCAAAAGATTAATCAATTAATTTTGAATGTCTGCAGCAAAATGCATTAAATAACCAGGTTTTCCAGAAAGTTAAATCAAAAGCTCGTGGGCCAGGTAGCTCATTCGGTATAGTGACTGCCTACGGGCTGGACGGTCCAGTGATCGAATTCCGGTGGGGGCGAGATTTTCCGCGCCCATCCAGACCAGTCCTGAGGCCCACCCAGCCCCCTGTACAATGGGTACCGGGTCTTTCTGGGGGGTAAGGTGCTGCCAGGGAGTGAAGCTGACCCCTCAACCCTTCTAGTACCGAGGTCAAAAATAGAGTAGAGTTATACCTCTACTCTCCCTAAGGGCCTTCGTGGCCTAATGAAAGGGTGAAATCTACCTACCTAAATCAAACACATGAAAAAGTGCATCAAGTTGGTTATTTCCAAGAATCTGTGTAATTAACTCAAACTGAGCAGAAACCAGACTAAGAATAATGAAGGGGTTGCTAACAGGATACAGTCATTTAAATGGACATCTAATGAAACTGGGGCTTGTAGACAATCCCTGGTGTATTAGATGGAAACAGGCATCTGAAATGGTCTCATATGTTCTTTGTGACTGTCAAGCACTGGTGGTATTAAGATTTAGGAACCTGGGTCATAATTTCTTGACATCGGAAGACTTCGCCGACATCTTCCTCAGCAAGACCATAGATATGACTGTATGGACATGTGTTATAAACTGCCCACTCTGGTACACATGCCTTAATGGGTCCTAGTTTGTGGCGTTCACCTTTGAATTTTTCTGCATCGTTCACCACACAGCCTGCATTACAAGAGCTATGTCATACATCACTCGCAACAAAATACGTTATTCAAAGATCTAGGTTCGTGCACGCAACTGTTGGCTTCTATGCTCGGCTTGTGATGTGAACATGCAGAAGTTATTGTTTTTGGTAAGCTATGCCAATGGACCCAGTAACAGTTTCAGGGGAGGGATGTGGAATGATTGAATGCCATCACAGATCATCTTTCTGTATGCAAAACTAACGCCATCCTAATTATACTGAAATATTGCAAAAAAAAATAGATTTTCTGATTATCACCTCTGTCACTCACGAGCAACATACATTAAAGCGTTATTATTATTATTATTGTTATTAACGTTGTTATTGTTGTTGTTGTTAGTAGCAGTAGTATTAGTAGTAGTAGTAGTAGTAGTAGTAGTAGCAGGAACAGTAGTACTTAGGTGAAATGAAATAACCAAATAAATTCGGACCTAGCATTGAACAGTGTCCGAGAAATACACTCTTCTGGGTTATTACTCTCGTAATACTCCAGAAAAGAGCAGTTCTCAGCTACTTCTTTGTGGAAGACTGAAATCACGCACAACAATTGAATCGTTTGATAAAGGAAATGAAGGACACGGGTTAAATGCATAAATAGGAAAAGGAACAGATCTAAGTAAGAATAACTTAGACCACCTGTAAATTAAATTGCCGTCCATATTCCATGCTGTCACGGACCATCTATCGTTACTGTTTTATGAAAATTTGTGTGCTGTCGTTTATTGAAGGGTGCAATTTTTACTCCCGTCGCCCGCGCTGAGTTACCACTCTCCTCCCTTTTTTTTTCCAAGTAATTTGTTTATTCTATACCAAATACAGAAACTGGAATTTAATTTCATAATGGTCATTTTTGTTTTTCAGTCAGATTCTGAAATTAAGTTAGCTATCGACCACAGATTATCTAGTCCACAGATCATTTGATCTAGTCTTACGACTGTCTGCTCGAACACAACAGCTCTAATCCGTGGGGACTTGGCTCACAGATCCAAATAGTAGTGCAGCGTTGAATGTTATGAATAATGGTTGAGTTGGCGGTGTGATATATAGTCTCGCAGAGTTGATTGATAAGTTCGTGTAATGTGATACGTGATTTGCTGATTTAGGTTTCACTTTAAAATAATAAACGTCTATGTAATTTAATTCAACGTTTGTTTTGTTTGTCTGCAGTTATAGGCCATCACACGGAATGTTAGGCAGATGAGTACTGAGATACAGCGCCTGATGCTTTGACACCTGAAACTTGTACATTTTGTGTGTAGTGATTGCCGTGGGTCGTGCTGTAGACTTTTTTTGAAAATGCCGTTGTACGAGGGTATAGGTTTGACGGAAAAACAAGCCGTTGTTATTGATATGGGTGCAGCGTATACGAAGTAAGTCATTCCAAGTGGTGAATGTTAAGTAGTCGACCACTAAACTCTCTTGTCCAAGAGCAGTTGCGTTCCGTCGGTTCTAATATTGTACCTTGTAAAATAAAAATTAATAATGCCGGTACAAACTCCTTGCTACCATTTCAGCTAACAGTGAAACCGACTTTTCCGTAATCAGAGACGCTCGTTTTGAGTCGTGGTGAGACACCAAAGTATCCTGGGGGTTTTATTCTTTGCTTCCTTGTCGAAGATGCAATGAAGGTTACTGACATGAAATACACCAAGGCCAGTTTGTTTTGTCCCCGCATAAATACTGCCTGGAATCATTTTACTGAACATAAACAATGCAACTGCTTAATAAAATTTGAACTGCGTGATTATCATGCCATTTGAAGCTACAGAATTTGCTGGTAACCATTATTCCCTTCCTCTTTAATTCTCCTTAGGTTTGGATTTGCTGGAGAATCAGGACCAAGGTGTATTGTTCGAACAGAAGTGAAATGTCCAGAAACGAAACAAGTGAAGAAAGTACTGAATTATTCAAGCAAAGAAGACTTGTATGACCTCCTTGTTGAATTCATCCATATGTTGTATTTTAGGTACACAAATGCTTGGCTTTGTTTGGGGTTTTATTGTCTCATTTTCAAGCGACTTTAAAAAATACTGTGTACATTCATTGCAGGCACCTGCTTGTTAGCCCAAAAGATCGAAGAGTAGTTGTTGTTGAGTCATTGCTTTGCCCAACATTATTCAGGGAGACTTTAGCCAAAGTGTTTTTTCGGCATTTTGAGGTAGGTCATTCCACTGAAACTCTATCTTAAGACATACGAGCTAGTATGCTGTGTAGTTCATGGGTTTTATATGGAATAGACATATAATTTTTGAACATCTGAAATAATTATTAGACTCTAAACACACACATACATATATATGTATATATATGGAAGTATAATTTTGCCCGTTGTCCTGTATGGGTGTGAAACTTGGTCGCTGACAATGAGGGACGAACGTAGGCTGAGGGTGTTGAGGAGAGTGTTTGGGCCTAAGAGGGACGAGGTAACAGGGGAATGGGGAAAATTATATAATGAGGAGCTTAGTGATCTGTACTCCTTACCTAATATTGTGCGGAAGGTAAAATCGAGAAGAATGAGATGGGCGGGGCATGTGGCACCTATGGGGGAGTGGAGAGGTGCGCACAGGGTTCTGGTGGGGAAGCCTGAGGGAAGGAGACCACTGGGGAGACCCAGACATAGATGGGAGGATAACATTAAGATGGACCTTAAGGAAGTGGGAGGGGGTTTTGGGGACTGGATGGAGTTGGCTCAGGATAGGGACAGGTGGCGGGCACTTGTGAGTATGGTAATGAACTTTCAAGTTCCATAAAATGTGGGGAATTTCTTGACTAGCTGCAGAACCAGTTAGCTTCTCAAGAAGGACTCTGCTCCATGGAGTATGTATGTAAGTAAACACATTCATTTGCTGTTCTTTCTGTCACTGTTTGTACCACATAAATTCAACAGTTTATACACATCCTGTTGCACACTACACATGTTGAAGGCATACAGGGCTTATGAGGATGCCAAATTTAACTTATAGTTTTTGATGAGATGAATAGTTACCTTCATACTGCAGGCACAGTATGAGGGGGTGCTAATGAGTTCTTAGCCTGACCTACTTCCCGATGTAGGGCGGAATCGGTAGTTTCGTTGGAAAGAGGGTTCTGTTCACGTGCCAAATTGCAAGTTTTTTCTAGTTATAGAGGCTGAAAGGAAGCATGTCAAGCGATGTGCGATTTCAACAACATCGAGTCACGAGCTGTCATAAAGTTTTTTTTCCTGCAAGGCAAGGCATCGAAAGAAATTCACGTCTTTCTGACAGAAACATTAGGGGAACATGCACCATTGTATGCCACCATCAAAGACTGGGTGGCCCAGTTTAAACATGGTGATTTTTCCACCCGTGGTGTGCCTTCTCCTGGACGTTCGTAAACAGTGACCACCCTGAAGATTATTGATCAAATTCATGAGCTAATCTTGGAAGACCGCCGGATTCCGGCTAAATCAATAGCTGAGCAACTGGGCATCTCATATGAGTGGGGTGGGTCCATCATTCATGAAGATTTGGACATGCGGAAGCTCTCCACAAAGTGGGTCCCAAAATGCCCGAACGCAGATCAAAAACGTCAGCGGTGCCAGTCGTCTGAGCATCTTTTGGAATTTTTTCAGTGCGATCCAAATGATTTCTTGTCGCAATTGGTGACCATGAATGAAACCTGGTTATAACATTATGACCCAGAGACAAAGCAACAATCAATGGAGTGGCAGCATAGCGGCTTACCCCGCCCCGAAAAATTCGGAGTGCAAAAATTCACTGGAAAAATTCTCGCCTCCATTTTTTACTCATCTCTGCTGGTGCAATTGAAGGACATTTGGAAGGAAAAATGCCGTGGGACAGTCACCGAGGGGGTCTTGTTCTTGCACGACAATGCCCCGGCTCACTGGGCACTTGCAACACAGAAGAAAGTGGCCTACCTGGGCTTCTGCTGTCTTGATCACCCTGTTCTCTGGATCTGGCTCTGTTGGACTACCACCTGTTCCCTGGACTGAAAAAACAATTGAAAGGTCGCCATTTTTCGTCCGACGCAGAGGTCATTGCTGCCATGGAAACCTGGTTGGACGGACAACATTCTGGATTTTTTTTGAGTGGCTTGCAGAAGTTAAAGGAACGGGCTAAGAAGTGTATTGAGCTTTGTTTCTGTAGCTTGTTTCCTTCCTGGTCGGGCTAAGGTCTTAACAGCATCCCCTCATATTCCTGGTACCCTTTGCCATTCTGAATATGAAAAGGAGCTCAGAACATGCATAATTCTTGTCTCTCTGATTGTCTTATTGTCTTGCTTTTGGAAAATGTTTTTTTTTTACAGGTTTCATCAATATTGTTTGTTCCATCACACCTGGTATCACTGTGCACTCTCGGTGTTAACACTGCTCTTATCCTTGATGTGGGATATGTAGAAGCAGTTTTGATACCCGTGTTTGAAGGTGTTCCTGTGCTGCATGCATGGCAGGCACAGCCTCGGGCTGCACAGGCTGTTGAGAGGTGACTATTTTATCTGCATTCAAACATTTTCAATCAAGAGACAGTGGAAAGACCAATAAAAAATTTCTGCACATAATTACCATGCTGATGAGTTTAGTCAGCTCATAGTGAAGATGGTAATATAGGCTGTGCAAGTACTGTCAAAATATATCACTTTAAATAGGCACTTCTTTGCCAAAATGAAGTCTATTACATTGCTTATGACTACATATTTTCTTTCAATAATAATGTGTTAGCACTTTACTGTGCTTTGGTCCTCTGGCTGGAAAATTGATATGAACTGTTACACTTTTTCCAATATAAGAAATTTAATTAGTAAATAAAGCATGTCTGAAGCAGTTACACAAGTATACCTATACTTACGGATCACAGCTATGTAAAATTTTAAATTGAAAGTATCAACAGCAGTAACCCATTTTAAAGTGGTACTAAATGGAATTGAGAATAAAGAAACAGAATATATCTGAGACTAAGTATGTAATTCACTTTGATCATACAAAAAGTGGATATGGCTTACTGAGAAGGAAGGAAGGGCAGGGGCGAATGTAGGTATGAAAAAGGGCCACCAAAAGGAAGCACAATGCCCACCAAACAGCTGAGATGCATGCCTAGCATCAAAGAGGGTGGGCAGGGGTTCAGGGTAAATTTAAGACATAGATTTAGTTCTATGACAGGCGAATTCATGTCTCTGTTTGTTGTTCAAGTTCACTGAAGGCTTTGCTGAGTGAAAACAGTGGGAAAGAGGACTTCCAAGAATCCACCATTGAGGACATAAAAGGTTGGTGTGAAAGAAGTCATTTTACAGAAAATAAATTATTTCATATAGCATATTGTCAAAACTTGAAAATAGTAACTGTCCTTTTGGGAATGTATAATTAACTCTGAATATCTTTAATTTTCACTCTGGACTTCACAATATTTGGTGGAATCTGTAACAGTATAATATATGTGGGATTAGGGCATTATTACATGCATGTGTGCCTACTGTATGCCAACTGGCAGCATTTATTATTGCATTATTATTTCAGTGCGAACGTGCTTCGTTACCAGTTTAAATCGAGCCACACAACTAGATGCAGTTGAGCCCCCACCAGACGTTGTATACCGAGAAGGAGGCACTGATACATTCTGTATCCCTGGGAAAGTGAGAGAGGCAGTGCATGAAGTACTGTTTGAACAGGACAATGACCAGACATCTATTTCTACAATGATCCTTGATGCAATTATTAAGGCAAAATATTTAAATTCCATTTCACTTCCAAGTTTCATATCCAAGTTGAGTCTTCTGCTGCAGTCAGTGTTCAGGCAGTCTTTGTAAGCAGCCTACATTTGCTTGTCAGTCATCATCCTCTAGTGATAATAGCAGTCAGTTTAAAAGAAAGAAAAAACATGAGAGAATTCCCCCCCCCCAAAGAGAGATCAGTAAGAAATGTACAGATGTATGCATTATTGTGGTCTCTCCTGTTATTTCCATTTCAATTTGATGCTCTGATTAAACTGTACTCAGTCAAAACAATAAGTGTCATTTATATTAACAAATTGGACTTTCTCTTGAATTCTTAAGTCACACTAGTAAATTCTTATAATTTGGTACTTGGTTTGTAATGCTGATCCAAACTTTTCAGTGTCCAATAGATATGAGAAAACCCCTTGCAGAGAACATCCTGGTCATAGGAGGTACAGCCATGGCTCCTGGCTTTAAGGCAAGACTCCTGGATGAACTGAAGCATCTCGTTCAACAGCCCAAGTATGAATCCAGATTGGCTGTTAAAACATTCAAATTCCATAAGCCACCAGCCAAAGAAAACTATGTTGCCTGGCTTGGAGGTAAGGTCTGCAAGCACAACATTACACATGAAACTTAAACTTGCTTTTTTCTTCGTTAATTGTACGTGTTATATGCAGTTTGGGATCAGACATCAGCTTGATGATGAGATGGTTTCTTTGATCACAGGAGCCATCTTTGGAGGAACAGATATGATCTCAACACGTTCGCTCACAAAGGAAGCATATGTGAAACACAATAAAGTACCAGACTGGGCTGACTTATCATACAACTGCTGGGAAGAAAAGATGTCGTTATGATGAACTGTAACAATTTTCTTTGTATATTGATCAGTATTGCAACTTTTGTTCTTATCAGAGCCAGAAACTGGAATTTAAATATACTGAAAGATGTTATGCATTTTTTTTTTATATGTTCTTGTGTGCTAACACAGTATTTATATATTACAATGTGAAATTTGTCATGAGTTCTTATATCCCTGTTATGCAATTCAAATGGAAATAAAACAAGTCATAAAACAAATGTTACTATACCTTAATGTGCAGCAATTATTGTGCCAAACAATGAGATATCTTCATACTACTAGGTAGATGTGGTCTACAGGCGCATTACCTGGTATTTTAAGTGGGAGCTGAAGATTGAAATCGATCCTAAATGGTTATGGATGATATGTTGATAAAAGGACCGTTGTTTTGATTCTAGTATTGAATACAGCGGCACCAAACTTAATCTGGCTACAGTATTTGCAGCATGTAGGCCCTTTGTATGTTGTGAAATATTTTAGGGTTTAACCCCATTTGTGTTAGATTCACCCTAAAGTTCCAAGTACATGAAACATTAGTAGCTATTTACCAGTCAGCATGGTGTTAAGATCTACCTGTTTTATGTAACTAGGCGAACGCCAACTGCGGATTGATCAAGAGACTGCAAAAGCAATCACTGAAAGATACAGCTTTTAGATTCTCAGAAAAAGAAGACATTCTGAAAGTCTAAATACCTAAATTTTTTGATAAAAATGATGCACAGCAAAGGCCAATAAGGCAGGCAAAATGTATAATTGTAACAGTGAGGTGTGTTTGCATAAACATTGTTGCCATAGTAAAGCAATAAGTATTACATATTCTGAGTGTGTGTCTAGTAGCCTTATTTATCCAGCTTGCAATGCAGATGTGCTGTTTTGTCATTGGTGGCCTGTCTGGTTCTACCACATATTTCCACATTATCTCATACATGGCATGATTTTCAGAAAAAGTTATTGAACATAAAATGTGTTTTGATTTTCTCTGCAAATTCTGTCTGAAAACATTTCTCATTCTAAGGAGAATTCATTGAGATACTATTATAAATGTATTTAGGCCTTCAAGTAAAGTACCTGTTATTTTTACCATATTTTAATCAAACTTGAATTTTCTTAACAGATTTTCAAAAAGTACTGAAATATCAAATTTCATGAAAATCCACCTTGTGGGAGCTGCGCATGTGGATGGACAGGCAGCCATGGTGAAGCTAATAGTTGCTTTTCTCAATTTTGTGAACATGCTGAAAAAGTGCCCTTGTGGGAAAGTCATACAACACAATAATATTATGACAGCACACAACCAGTGAATATCCAAGTGACAATCCATACTGATGTTTTTGCAGCAGAAATGAATGAGAAACAAAGATTGTTTCATACTTAAAGATGAAGACAATTTGTTCCTTCAAAATGTTATTACACTCACTTAACATAGTGTCACATGCCTGACAGAATACACGATTCTTCAGCACCACTGTTGTGAGAACTTCAGATCTTGCAACCTCAAAAGCAATGTTCAGATCAATTCAACCTTTTTGCCTTAGGCTGAAAGTGTTATTTTCCTCCATGCACATAATACACCATGGAACAAGGCATCCTTTCCTAGTTCTACAATAATCACAAATAAAGTAATCCCTACATTATTTATCACTCCAGAAGGACTAGAAAACAATACAGAAACAAACCCAAAAGCCACACCACTGCTCTAGCAGACATATTACTAGAAGATAATAATTATGACATTTAATGCAGAAAGCCACAGAACTTTCACTAACGCTTAAATAAACAGATTTGAGGTGAACCTCAAATATATAAGGAAAGCAAGAAAGATATCAGCATCACAGTTTCTCACAACAATTTTTAAGTTTTTATCCACACATCTAAAGTGATTAATTAAAATGTCTGCACTGTATTATGGTCCTCACCACAAACAAGTCATAGGTAAATTTTCACCACAGCGACATTTAGGTATTAAGACGTGTGTGCGTGTGTGTGTGTGTGTGTGAAGACCATGTTCAGTTTGGAATTGGATGAGCCAAAATACATAACAATCTTAAGTGTGTAAAAAGCATTTATTCAGTTTATACAGAAAAAATTAAATTGCATGATTTGAACAAAATCTGGAAACACATTACTTTCGGGGTCACTTCTATTTTATATTATTATTCATGAAAATACAGATGTCACACTTCAAAGTCAGTGACGTATTCTGTAGTTGCATTTCAGGAATAGTACTGGTACTTACATGGGCAGTGCATTACTTGTTTGTTTTAAATTCCATGTTAAATATCCTGGCATACTTTTACTTTTCCAACAGAAGCATCACTGTTGTGGGTAATACGTGAGCTAGTGCACATGCTTTGTAACTGCATGTACTGCAATCAAACGTAGATCAAAGATAACACAATTACTGCTTTAACAAATGTCCTTTTATACAAAATGTGCATAGCACTGTAATATTCTGTAAACCACTATATGAAGCTACTCAATAAGACACAAATGGACGGCTTAGATAAATGGCTACCATACCACTAACAGTTTAAATGTTATTGAATGAGGTAAAAATAGTTGCCTGTATGTATACAACAAAGACTTCAATATACGTACCTCCCCTATACTGATATGGATACTGTACAACTACTCTGTAAGAATATCAATGTTTTTAATGTTCCATTTACTATATACACTTATGAATAATTATTTTTTTGCCCCACATTCTTCCACATTATTACTTCATGTATATAACATTACATCAAAATAGCATCACATAAAAATGTGGGCAGAAGAACAAATAGCATTTACAGTAATATCATTTGGCTTAGACTGGGCATGATGAAAAGTTTCTGAAACAGTCCACTAGGTACATACAAATGCAGATGCTTACATACAATTTACAATAAAGCATAAAATTTTGAATGACCTATTATGGAATAATGAATTTGAATCCTGCCCAGGGTAAACAGATGCTTGTCGTTCTTTGAGCTGGCAACTGTTCAAAGACAAGTACGGTGACGAGAGGTACCAACATGATGCGACAATTATGATTTATCATCATAAATATCTCTACATGTTTCAGGCATCTATATGCCCATCTTCAGGAGTAAAGGTTGTGTGCTGCTGCATACGGTGTTCAGCACTGGGTGTTGTGGCTGTGGTATTTGTCAGATACAAACTTACACACAGTGCACAAGACTACACACAACCGCATATACGAGGGTTGGAACTTTAATAGTAGCAACTATTTATTTACAACTGATACAAAATAGATAAATGTTTCGAAGTTTTACTGTCCTTCATTGTAGTCACCAGCATTGTGTACAACCCGTTGCCAACGATGTGGAAGTCGTAGGATACCTTTAGCAGCGCCTGT